>Ga0210387_10003601_pt1 | contig 11902 bp, 8 predicted proteins | sample IncBWC7OmetaG_FD_160108 | JGI IMG/M metagenome (GOLD analysis project Ga0210387, IMG submission 160108) | Forest soil microbial communities from Barre Woods Harvard Forest LTER site, Petersham, Massachusetts, United States - Inc-BW-C-7-O ... | reverse complement strand
GGCGCGTGAAGTAGCGCGCGCAGCACCGACTCGGCCGCGCTCTCGAGCAGTGGGGCAGCCTGCTGCATCGCTTCCTCGAGCGCCATCGGACGCCGGCAGATCGAAAACATCCCAGCGAAATCCGAGAAATCTGCGGCGCGTACGTCGTCGGCAATGCCGCCTGCCAGCGCAATCACCGGCACACCGCGACGCTGCGCCCAGCGCCCGACACCGCATGGGCCCTTGTTGCGTAAGCTTTGCTGGTCGAGAAAGCCCTCAGCCGTGATCACCAAATCAGCGCCCGCGAGCGCGCGGTCGAAGCCCACGGTCTCGAGCACTAGGTCGATGCCAGGTTCCAGGCTGGCACCGAGCACGCCGTACAGGCCCGCGGCGATGCCGCCCGCCGCAGCACCCGAGGTCACGCGACGCGCGTCGCGCCCGGTCAATTGGGCGATCACGTCCGCGAAGTGCTCGAGGTTGCGCTCGAGCTCGAGCACCGCTGGCGCATTGGCGCCTTTTTGCGGGCCAAACATGCGCGCAGCGCCGTGCGGGCCGAGCAGCGTACTGTCGACATCACAAGCGACGCGCAACTTAACGCGCGCTAACGCGGGGTGTACGCGGGCTAGATCGATCCGTGACAGCCGCGCCAAACCAGCGCCTCCGGAGGGGATCGCGGTGCCGTCCGAGTCGAGCAACGCGACACCCAAGGCAGCGAGCAACCCCGCGCCGCCGTCGACCGTGGCGCTGCCACCGACGCCGATGATCACCGTCTCGCAACCCGCGTCGAGCGCCGCGCTGATCAGCTTGCCCGTGCCGCGGCTCGTAGCCACGAGCGGATCGCGTTCCTCGCTGCTCAGCAACGCCAGGCCGGAAGCCGTCGCTACGTCGACTACGGCAGTGCGCCCGCCGTCCAGTAAGCCATAGCTGCCGCGCACGGGACGGCCCAGCGGATCGGCCACGATCATGTCGCGTGATTGCCCGTGATGAGCGGCGACCAGCACCGCGCTCGTGCCGTCTCCGCCGTCCGCGATCGGCAGCGAGATGATTTCGGCGCTCGCTGACGCGGCGCGGACGCCGCGCGCAATGGCGCTCGCGGCCTCGAAGGGTGAGAGGCTGCCTTTCAGTGCGTTGGGAGCAACGACGACGCGCACGGCTCGCGCGGCTTATCATCGGCAGGCGCGGACGCCAATTGTGTGGAGCGCAGTGGGCGCTGCGCGCGAAAATTCGAAGCGCTCGCGCTCTCCAAGGTGTCGAACCTGGTCTTCTTTAGTGACGCTGTGTCTAATGTTGCGTCTTGGTCAGTTTTTCTTTGGCACTTTTGACTGCGTCTGAATGGGAGCAGCCGAATTCCACGTCTAGGCGTGGAAAATGGCAAGGTCGCAACACTTCGGGCCTCTGGCCAGCAACTCCGCATGTCGAATTAAGCACTTGAAGATTGCCCCTGTGGCGCGAGCTGATCTAACGATTCCCTTTTTCTTGGTGGTGAACTGACATGCGTCTATCGAAATACTGGGGCGCGGTGTGCGTGCTCTCGATCCCGTCCGTCGCGCTTGCTGCCGATCCGGTCCCGGCACCTGCACCCGTTGCAACGCCGCCGGTCGCGGCGTCTGCTGCGCCAATCGCGCCAACGCCGATCGCACCCGCAGCAGCCGCACCGGTCGCCGCAGCGCCCATGGCGCCGCCTCCGGTTGCAGCGCCCGCAACATCGCCACCGGCAGCAACGCCTGCGCCCAATGCTGCGGCCTCTGCTTCCCTGCAATTGGGCGGTTCAAGTGGCGGCTCGGCTCAGGCCAGTGCATCAAGCGACGCTGGCGGCGACGGCTTCTGGGAGCGTTATCGGCCGCTACCGATGGCGCTCGAGCTCGGCGTGTACGGCGGCCTGGGTTTGTTCTCCGCTCAGCACGATTTGCAGGATTTGGCCCTGGTTCCAGGTAACCCCTACGGCCACCAACGGCTCGGGCCCGCGCTCGATCTCGGGTTCCGCGCTGCCTTCTACCCGCTGTCCTTCTTGGGTGTCGAAGGCGAGCTCGGCGTGATGCCCACGAAGACGCGCACCGACAATATCAACGCCACCGTGTGGACGTACCGGGCGCACCTGGTCGTGCAGTACCCGGGCTACCGCTTGGTGCCATTCGTCGTCGCGGGCCTCGGCGGGATGACACTGAGGAGTCACCCCGACACGCTCGGCAATGACAGCGATCCCGAGATGCACTTTGGCGTCGGTGCGAAATTCGCGTTCACCGAATACGTCAGCGCGCGCTTCGACTTTCGCGACAATTTGATGCAGAAAAATCTGCTCCTGCCGGGTGTTTCAAATGGCGACCTAGTGAGCAACGTCGAGCTCTTGCTCTCGGCCGCACTCCGTACATGCCGAATGCCGCGCCGCTGCCCGTCGATTCAGATGGCGATGGCTTTTTGGATCCGCAAGACCTGTGTCCGATGCAGCGCGGCGTGGCGCCGAACGGCTGTCCCGCGCCCGTGGTCGTGGTCGACACGGACAAAGACGGCATTCCGGACGCGACTGATGCGTGCCCGAACGAACCCGAGGACGGTCTGCCGCCGAACCCGAACGACGGCTGCCCGAACAAGGATCCCGACGGTGACGGCATCCCTGTCCCGGAAGACAAATGCCCGACCGAGAAGGGCGTCGCGCCCGACGGTTGTCCGGTCAAGGATCGCGACGGTGACGGCATTCCCGACGCGGTCGACAAGTGCCCGGACAAACCGGAGACGTACAACGGCTTCGAGGACACGGACGGCTGCCCCGACGAGCTGCCCAAAGCGCTCGCCAAGTTCGCGGGCGTGATCAAGGGCATCGAGTTCGACTTCGGCAAAGCAACGATTCGCAAGGACTCGGACAAGCTGCTCGACGAAGCCGTCAAAGTGCTCAGCGAGTACAAGGAGCTGCACGTGCTCGTGAGCGGCTTCACCGACGACGTGGGTGAGCGCCAAGCGAACATCGATCTGTCCGAGGCGCGCGCCAAGTCCGTCAAGGAATACATGGTTTCCAAGGGTATCGACATGGGCCGTATCGAAACGCGCGGCGCCGGCCCCGACGACCCGATCGCGGACAACAAGACGGAGAAAGGCCGTCAGCAGAACCGCCGCATTGAATTCAAGCTCGTTTCCAAGTGACGCGGTCACGCCCTTCGAAACGGGCGAACCGCAAATGTTTTTCGGTGTGTGGATGCTCTCGTCGCTTTTCTTCGCCCCTACGGGCTGGCGTCGAGTGTGCCTAAATTAATTGGAGGAACAGATGGCAAGGTCTCTAGTAATTTCCTTGATCGGCGCAGCAGGCATGGCCGCTGCACTATTGGTCGGCTGCGGCGACAATGACGCCAAGCCCGTGTTGAGCAAAGCGGGCGAGTCCTGCGCCAGTACCGCGCAATGCGCGGACGGCCTGAGCTGCATCGCCAACGTGTGTTATGCGGCCACGGCGAGCAGCGGTGGCAATGGCGGCTCGGGCGGCGCGGCAGTCGTCGGTCCAGCCCTCGGTGGTGAAGGCGAGAGCTGCACGTCGCGTCGCGATTGCGAGGCAGATCTCGCGTGCTTCAATCAGCGTTGCACCACAAATGGTACGGGCGCTGGCGGCGAGACCGGCACGGTCGTCGCACCGCAGCTCGGTGACCGCGGTGAAACTTGTCGCGTCAATGGCGATTGCTCCACCGGCTTGGTTTGTGTTCCCGGCTTCATCAGCGCGGGTATTGGCCAGTGTGACGACGCGAGCTATGGCTTTCAGCCTTCCGGCATGAGCTGCGTCGGCGAGTGCAAGACGGCAGCCGATTGCTGTCAGCTGCCAACTGCGGAGCACACCGCGACCATCAATTCCTGCGAGGACATCGCCAACGCGATCGGCACGGCTGATTGCACCACGAGCGTGGTGCCGGCCATCATGAAGCTCTGTTTTCAGCAAAGCGTGTACTGCGCCTGCGCGAAGACCACCTGGACGTGCGACGGGAATAGCCGCTGTGAATACGGCGCTGCATGCTCCGTCGCTACGGAGACGGTCAAGGGCTGTCCGGATTTCACACGCGCGAACACGCCCGTGTCGCCCTGTAACCTGACCACGAAGAAGTGCGAGCCCACCGCCGTTGCCGCCGTCGGTTGCAAAGCCGATACAGACTGCGACACCGGCGAACCGGTCGTCGACGGCGCGCTCGACGAGGTCTGCTCACCTGGAGAATGCACGTGCTACGCCGGTAACCACGGCTGCTACCGCAAATGCACGAAAGACATCGACTGCCCTGCGTCGATGACGTGTGACACGACGACGACCAACCTGTGCATTCCGCAAGCGGCTTGCACGACTGATCTGGACTGCGCCTTGAGCACGGAGGTCGTGGCCAACAAGTGCGTGGCCGGCGCGTGCAAGAAGACATGTGCGAACGACCACGACTGCTCCGGTTCCGGAAATCTCACGGACACGGCGTTCACCGGTCAGGTTTGCGGCGCGGACGGCTTCTGCGCGACCGTCAGCGGTCAGTGCACGGACGATTCGCAATGCACGACGCCGATCGGCGCGGACCCGTTCGACGCCGTTCCGGGCGTCAAGGCCTTCTGCGTCACGACTCCGGTTGCGGTCGTGGGCACGACCGTCGCTTCCGCGATCACGGACTGACCGCGACCGGCGAAGCGCGTGACACGAGTTTGGCCCGCTGTGAGCGATCACGGCGGGCCGAGTCGTTTTGTCTTCGAATTGCCGCCTGAGACAGCGATCACTGCGCTGCAGCTGCGTCGGCGGGCGGAACGCAGCAGGTTGGGTGGCAGTCGTAGGTCGGCGTGCTCGTGCTCGTGCCGTCGCACGGGTTTGCGCCGCATAGCCCGCCCAGCGAGCCGCAGCTCGGGGTGCAGCCGCCGTCGACGGCGATCGAGTGCGGAGGATTGCAGATCGTGTCGTTGCCCACGGGCATGCTGCCTACGGGGGCGAAGTACAAGCGATCGAGCCCCACGACGTCGACCGCATTGGCGATCACGAGCTCGTGGCTGCCTGCCGAGAGGGCAAACGGGATGGGATCGCCGTAGTCGGTGTTGTCGTGGAAGGCGTCCCAAAACCAAATATCACCGGTCGAGATGCGCCACAGAGTCCAAGCCCCGCCGTCGAGCTGAAACCAAAACCGATTTTCAGCATAGGTGGGCGAGTGAATGCGGCCCCAGATCAAATACGTGCCGTCGCTTTTGACAGCGAGCTGATAGCGCGCGTTTGCGCTGCCGCCTGGCGCCGTGTCGAACGTCGCGCCTGCGTTGACGTAAATGAAGTGCCCGGCGGACGCGGTCGGGTCGTCACCGATCAGAAATCCTCCGGAAAGAGCGCCATCTTCCGCCTCCAAGTACACGCCGACGCCTGCGTCCTGCTCGGCGATGTTCGTGACGCGGGGTTCGCAGCCGGCGAGCAGAGCGAGCGGGATAGCGAGCGTTAGAGCAGAAAGCTTGCCCAGGCTCACCGCGACTCGACGAAGCGCTCCAGCTTCGCGCTGTGGGGGCTGGAGGGGTGCGCCGCGATGAAGGCATTGGCCTTGCGCTTGGCGGCCGCGGTGTTGCCGTTGGCAGCGAGCACTTCGACCGCCAAGACGTCGCGCTCCTGCGTCAGCTGACCATTCGGAAAGGCGCTCTGCATTTGATTGAGGGTGGCGAGCGCGGCGTGCGGATCCCCCGCATGCAACTGGCTACGAACCTTGGCCAGCATGGACGCTTCGGCGTCGAGTCGACTGCCGCGGGTCGCGGAATTGGCAGCGCCCGGTCCGGCACTGGACGGCGCCGGAGCTGGGTTGGTGGCGTCTTCATCAGCCGGAGTGACTTGCGAAATGGCTGCGGGCGCAACTTGAGCTGCCACCGGCGCAGACGCGGGGGCATTGGCTGCCGAGGCGTGGACGCGCTGGACAACGTGGTACCAATACGCCCCCGCTCCGAGAAACGTCGAAGCCAGTGCAGCGGCGACCAGCTTGAGCGCGAGCGCGTGCGAAATGCCGGCGCTCGCACTGCTCACCGGAACGGGCAGCGCGCTACCGGGCGCTGGCACCACGGTTGGCAAGGTTGCGACTTTGGCTGCCATGGCACCCCAGCTCGCGACGCCCATGCGCGGAGCAGGAGCGAGCTCGCGCATGCTCTGCAGCAGCTCGCGGACTTCGCGGTCGGCCGCGCCAGATTTCAGCAGACGTTCGGGATCGCCCATTACAGAGCCTGCTTTCGTGGCGCTTCATTCTGCGCCGAAACGCGCTTTGCTTCACGCGTAAAGACGTCACGCGCCAAGCGTAGTCGTGAGCGGACCGTGCCCACGGAGATTCCAAGTAGCTCCGCGATTTCAGTGCCCGACATTTCTTCGAGCTCGAACAGCACGAAGACCAGGCGTTGAGCTTCGGGGAGCTTGCTCAAGATGGTCTCCGCGACCGCGACGCGCCGGCGGGACTCGCCATCTTCATGGACGTCTTCTCGGAAACCGGACAGAGAATCGAGCTCCGTCGGTTCCGTCGCTACCTCGCGACGGATCGGAGCCGAGCGTCGGTAGTCGCTCGCGGCGTTGAGACACACCCGGTACAGCCAGGTCCGCAGCGACGAGCGGTTCTCGAACGCGGGTAGCTTCATGTACACGACGATGAATACCTTTTGGGTCACGTCCTGCGCGTCTTGCTCGCGCACGCCGAGCCTGCGCAAGGCGCCCCACACGAAATCGAAGTGGGTGAGGTAGACCTCGCGGAACGTGTGCTGCAGCCCGCTCATGAGCTCACTGAGCGGGCTTGCGCGGAGCGGCAAAACTTGCCACAACGCGAGCGATTTTCGATCCGCGGATACAACACGACCTCTCAATATAGTGGGTGGATCCAGAGGTCCGGATCACAAATGCAGCCCGACGCGCTTTCCAGGCGCCCGATAGCACTCTGACCTTGCCCCGGCCCATGTCAGCAGTGGTAGGACATTGGGATGAGGGTTAGCGCCTACTCGGGGCGGCATCCTGTCGCGGCTCCGGAGCGCGCTCCGCGAATTTCACGTGTGGTTGCGCGCTGTTGGCTGTTTGGATCTATGCTCGTCGTGGGCTTGGGCGCGTTTTCTCGTGCAGCGTTGGCGCAGTCGGCGCCCCCGATCAGCGTCGAGCGCGAGCCGGGTGCTGAGGATTGCCCGGACACTGCTGGTTTGGTGGCGCGAGTGCAAGCCATTGTCGGACGCGCGGGCAGCAGCCAGGACACGACGCCGTACCGCGTGACCTTCAGCCGCGGGCCGCAGGCGTTTACGGCGGCCATTCGCTCGGGTCCGGACGACGCGACCGTGCGCTTTCTGGATGCGCGCGAGCCGAACTGCGCCGCGCTCGCGCACGCTACGGCGATCGCGCTGGCTGTGTTGTTCGACGCTGATCTGGCCGGCACCGACGGCGCTGGCGCCGGCAAAGCGAGCACTGAGCCCGAAGCGAGCGCGTCGCAGTCCGGAGCTAAGCCGGCGACTCCTGCGGAACGTCCGGTGCAGAAGCCGCCGCCCCATGGGAGCGATGCGCTAGAGACTCGCGAGCTTTCGTCTCCAGGGCCGCGCGTTGATCCGCTGCTCGCGCTCGGTGGTGCAGCCGTGGTCGGGGTGCTGCGCCCGATCGGATTGGCGTTCGTCCTCGATTTAGGCCTAGAAATCAAAGATTTTCGCGCCACGCTGGGCGCCCTTTGGGTGCCGCCCGAGACGTTCGCGTTGCCCCCTGGCAGCGCGCGCGAGCACTTGATCAGTGGCACGCTCCGCGTTTGCTATGCGCTGCTGCATCCGCAATCGGCGCGCTTCGATCTGTGCTCGGGCGTGCTAGTCGGCGGCGAGAGCGCCGAGGCTCGCGGGTTTTCGCAGAACGATCCGGCGCACACAGAGCTTTTCTTGGCGTTCCCGATCGAGCTCGCGATTTCGGCTCGCTCGCGCTTCCTGGGCTGGGAGCTGAGCGCGTCCGCGCTAGTGCCCTACAAGCCGAACGAGTTCAACGTGGACGGTGTCGGCCTCACTTATCGGCCGCCGCCAGTGGCGGGCATGTTGGCGCTGCGCGTGTTCGTCGAACCATTGCGCTGAGGGTTGTGGCCAGAAGTCGCGCGCCAGGCGGTTCGCGGGTTGGCTTTCAAGAACTGACTCACTCTGGCATCGGCTGCCCCTCTTTCATTCTCAATCTGAAGTTTAAACTTAGACATCAGATTTCGCGTCGCGGGAGGGGGCGGCCGGCCCGCGCACGTCGTGGCGGATCGACCATGCAATCCGCTGCGCGCGGTGGGATTCGAGGGCTCAACTCCGGTCACAACTCGCTGAGCCGTTCGGCCGCAGCGAGGTAGCGCGTACTGTTACGGATCCGCAGTGCGCAGCAAATCGGTGCGAAGTTGCGCGCGCGAGCGGAGCTTGCGCATGCCGACACGCAGACGGCTGCGCGCGGTCTCGGTCGGTACGCCCTGAGCATCGGCGATCTCGGCGACTTCGAGGCCGAATACGTGGTGCAGGAGCACCGCTCGGCGCTGAGCCGGCGAAAGACCAGACAGGAGCTGCGCGACGAGGCGCCGCGTGAAGTAGCTGTCGGACGCCGAATCAAGACTCGCCTCGTTCAGGTCGTCCAGCAGGGGCTGCTCGCGCTGTTCTCGAGCGCGCACTTGGCGCGCGTGTTTGAAGCCCACGCGCACCGTAATGCGGTCGAGCCAGGCGCGCAGCGAGCCTTCGCCTCGGTAACTGTGTAAATTGCGGTGCACGTTCAAGAGCACCTGCTGTTCGACGTCGTCCAGATCGAGCTGCGGCGGGAAGAGCGCGCGCAGCCGCCGCCGAATGAACGGCAGCTCGCTGCGCACCAGCTCGTCGAGCGAGCTCGGAAGGCCGCCGAACGTGCCTCCGCGAGCCAATCGCGCTGAAGGGGGCCGCATGGCTGGTCGCTAGTGCGGGTGCTGGTTCGTCGCGCTCAGGCCGTGAGCCCAGGCAGCGGGCCCGTGCAAACGCCGGGGATGCCGAACGTGGTCACGTCGGAGAAGCCCATGGCGTTGCAGATCGAGACGAGCAAGTTGTTGTGCGGCAAATCCTTGAACTGCAGGGAACGGCCCATCTTGAAGTAGCTGGAGCCGCCGGCCAGCAGCCAAGGGATGTTTTTGTAGTCGTGCGTGTTGCCGACGCCGAGCTCGTTGCCCCAGAGTAACAGTGTGTTGTCGAGCATATTCGAGCCGTCTGACTCGGTCGTGGCTGACAGCTTGTCGAGCATGTAATTAACTTGCTGCCCGTGCCAGACGTTGATCTTGATCAGCTTTTCAATACTCACCGCGTCGCTGTCGGAGGAGTGCGACAGGCCGTGATGCTCTTCATTCACGCCAGCGAAGGGGAAATATTGCCAGCTGTCCGCGTTGGCAAACATGAAGGTGGAGACGTTGGTCATGCCGCAGATGTGCGCGAGTAGCATCAAGTCCATTTGAACCTGGACGATCGGCGCGAACGTGGCTTCGTCATTGGGATCGAAGGCCGTGGGCTGCGCGGGCGCAGTGCACGAAGCGGACGCATTCGTGAGCTGTTGTTCAATCGTGCGGATCGCGGTCAGGTGGGAGTCGAGCCGGGTGACGTCGTCGGCGCTCAATTTGGTTTGCAGCGTGGTGATGTCGCTCTTCACGAAATCCAAGACGGACTTGCGATCGGCAATCAGCTGCGTGAGCTGCGTGGACGACAGATTGCTGTTGGCGAACATCCGGCTGTACATCTGTACTGGGTCGTCGATCGGCGGGTTCGGCTGATCTTGGCCGCGGTAGGAGATGGTATCGAGCGGATGACCACCCGCGACGCGAGCGCCGAACTCCAGTGACGGGAAGGTCGACTGCATCCCGATGCGGTTGGCGATGAACTGGTCGACGGAAATGTGATCCGCGTAGCCCGCCGGGCCACCTGCGCCTTGAAAGCTACCCGCGTCGAGCGAGCCACCGGTGAGCATGCCGCCCGGGCCCTTCATGTGCGGACCGCCCGGCTTATTCGTGCTCAAGACACCGAGCTCGTCGGACACGGTCGAGACCATGTCGACGCCTTTCAGCACCAACATTTGCGACGTGTGAGCGGCCATGGGCGCCAGGATGCGGCCGAGGATGGCCGGCGTGAGCGGCGTGTCGCTCACGCTGCCAGCGGGGAAGAACTCGGAGGCGATGGTGCCGTTGGCCGAGAAGACGCCGATGAAGCGGCGCAGCGGTTTCGCCGCCGCGTCTTGCCCGAACACCGTGGCGCTACGCCAAATTGGGCTCGTGAGGGCGACGCTCAGAGCGCCCATGCCACCGAGCAGGCGGCGGCGGCTGAGCGCAGTACGATGATCGATGGGACGACTCATTGGGACACCTGAATGGGACGGCGGTACAGGAATGCGTCGCTCTCGACGAGCGCCTTGGGCAATGCGTTGAGGCTATTTCCGGCCGATTCGAAGGCATCGACGATGCCTTTCATGGAGCAGCCGTCCATGTCTTGTTCGTAGCGGCTGGTCGTGAAGCGGAACCATTGGCGCGCCACGCACTCCTTGACGGTCGTGCTGCTGGAGAGCTTCTTGGCGAGCTCGACGACGCCATTGAACGGGCCGTCCACGTCGGTGCCGTTGATTTGTCCGCTCGTATCGACGGGCTGGCCGCCGTCGGTCGTCCTGAAGCGACCGATTGCGTCGTACGCCTCGAACCCGAAGCCGACTGGGTCCATCAGCGAGTGGCAACCGCTGCACGACGGATCGGTTTCGTGTTGAGTCAGGCGCTGGCGTGTCGAGACGCCGGGCATCACGTCAGGCGGCTTCGGCACGTTCGCGGGAGGCGGCGGCAGATCCTGACAAAACAGCGATTCCCGCACGAAGCGGCCTCGATAGATAGGCCAGGATTCATCGGGCTTGGCTTGCAAGGCGAGCATCGCGGGCAACGTCAAGAGACCGGAAGCTTGGCCGTTGCTCAGCGTCATCGGCGTGAACGCAGTGCTCGTGGTGTTGCTGCCGTAGTAGCTTGCCAAATCGCTATTTACGAATACGGTCGTCGACGTGAGCAGCGTGTCGAGCGCGCCGTTGTTGGCCGACAGCACATTGTCGAAGAACGCAGAGGCCTGCGCTTTGACCGAGGCGGGCAGGGTGGAGCCGGCGGCAGACCATTGCGGATAGAGCGTCGTGTCTTTGACCAAGCCGTCGATGCCCGGCAATTGCACCCAGCCCTCGAGGAAGCGGCGCACGAAAGTCGCGCCCTTTGCATCGGCGAGCATGCGCGTGAGCTGCGCGGTCACTTGGTCCTTCGTCTCGAGCTGGTCCTGGGCGGCGGCGGCGATCAGCGCTGCGTCGGGTGGCGAGTCCCACACGACGTACGAAAGGCGTGCTGCGATTTCGTACGCTGAGAGCTTGATGGCGGTTGGACCGACGGCTTCTGTCGTGCCGAGCTCCACTCGATACAGAAAGCGTGGCGACTGCAGCATGGCTTCGATCAGAAGCTGAAGGCCGTGCGTGTCGCTCACCAGGGCGCCCGCGTCGTACACGGTCATGTGCCGGGCGATGTCTGCTGGATCCGTGACCGGCGAACGGTACGCGAGCGCGCCGAAGCTCTGCACGAACGACTGGGCGCACTGGCGTTTTGCCGTGCCCGCCGCGCACGGCACTAAGGCCGATAGCGCCGTCGGATTCGCCACGACCGAGGCCGCTACGGTCTCCGCGGCCGCCTGAAAGCCGCCGACCTGAACCTGATCGATGTCGGCCTGAGCGATGCCGAACGCCGCGCTGTAGTTGGTGTCCGTGCCGAGCGCGGCCGTCAGATCCGGCACGCTCGTGAACAGCCCCTGAAGCGTGTTGAGGTACTGAGTCCGAGACAGCAGCCGCAGCGGGGAGGGTCCGGGATCGGGCGTCGTCGGCGCGCTGCACGTGAAGGTGGCGAGCGTCGTGCCGGCGCTCGCGCCCGTTCCCGTGCTCGTTCCGGCCCCTGTGCCTGGCGAGGTTGCGCTGCCTGGACTGCCCGGCGAACCCGGC
>Ga0210387_10003600_pt1 | contig 11903 bp, 8 predicted proteins | sample IncBWC7OmetaG_FD_160108 | JGI IMG/M metagenome (GOLD analysis project Ga0210387, IMG submission 160108) | Forest soil microbial communities from Barre Woods Harvard Forest LTER site, Petersham, Massachusetts, United States - Inc-BW-C-7-O ... | reverse complement strand
CGCGCCGCCCTCTCATCACCCAAACATGACCCGGATCTGGAGCCTGGCCTTGACTTACAAATCCCCATATGAGGGTGGGCAAAGCGAAGCGTGCCCACCTTCTACTCTCCGATCGATCCGGCGATATCTTTCAAATCACCGCCCCAGTCGGACGGAAGTAGCCCACGTTCGACGAAGCGATGAAAACTACTGTGGGGCCAATCCAGGACGCGCGTGACTTTCCCGTGCTTCACGGGATTGAAGTGAATGTAATCGATGTGGCGTTCGAGGTCGGCGTCGTCGCGAATAGCGTGCTCCCAAAAGCGACGCTGCCAATATATTCGATTCAGGGACTGAACCACACGATCGGATTGAACCAACTCACGAAAATCGTTTGCAGGCGCAGACGATTTTGCAAGCGTTGAGGCTGTTGGAAGCCGCGGGGCATCCGAAACTCGGACAAGTGATTTGCCCGTCGGGCAAATCACTTGATCGCTGATATCTCGAAACCAGAGCGTGAACCGATAGATTCAGGACGCTGACGGATGTCCGCTTTGGTGCGCATTCCGGGAACTCACGTCGGACATTGCGGCACTTCCGAAAAGTGCCGATATCGGAAGTCCGGCCAGAAGCGGAAGGGACGAAACGGCGAAGACTCTGCTGTGTGAGTCATGATAGAAATTCGAACTGGCGGGCCATCAAGAATATTCTCATTGAACGCGGTTGCGCATGTCCCGACAGTTCGACGCGATCGTTATCGGCTCCGGGCTTGGCGGCTTGACCGCCGGGGCACTGTATGCGCGGGCCGGCCATAGGGTTCTGGTGATCGAGCGAAACCAGAATTTTGGCGGAGCGGCGACGGTCTATCGGCATGGCGCCCTTGCAATCGAGGCTTCGCTGCATGAGATCGATGGGCTCGATCCCAAGGATCCAAAGGCGCCGATCCTGCAATCTCTCGGCCTTGATCGCGACGTCCCGTTCGTCGACGTCGGCGACTTGCACGAAGTTCGGAGCCCGCTTCTTGGCGAGCCTTTTGTTTTGCCCCGCGGGCTTGATGCTGCGCTAAACGCGGCGAAAAAACGCTTTCCCCGTCAGGGCAAAGGGCTTGACGGCTATTTCGAGCGGATTTGTGCGGTTCGCGACGCCGTTTCGACGCTGAGTGAACATCAAGACGATCGTGGTTGGTGGCTTTTGAACGCGCCGACCTTGCCGTGGCGATTATGGCCGCTCATTCGCGATCGTCATTCAACGCTTAGCGGCGTTCTGCAACGCCTGTTCGGCGACGACGAAGCGGTCAAGCTCGCGCTTGCGCCGAATATCGCATATTATACCGACGACCCCGACACGATGCCGTTTCTCTCCTTCGCCATCCCCCAGGCCTCCTATCTCTTAGGCGGCGGCCATTACATTCGCGGCGGCTCTCAGGTCCTAAGCGATCGGCTGGTTGCGATCGTGCGCGAAGCTGGCGGGGCATGCGAGGCGACCCGGGACGCGTCTGCAATCCTGCTCGAGGGCGATCGCGTTTGCGGCGTGCGGCATCACGCTCGCGACGCTCAAGATTCACAGGAGGATATTGCACCGATCGTGTTCGGGAATGCTGCGCCGAGCGTGCTCGCCGCTATGCTGCCGGAGCAGGCGCGCCCGGGATTCAGTGCACTCTACAATGACCGTTGCCCGTCGATTTCACTGTGGACGATCTCGCTTGGGCTCAGCCGTCGCTCGCGCGAGTTTGGCGTGCGCCGCTATTCGACGGCGATATTGCCGGCTTGGGTGATGGCACTTGCCGACATAAGGCAAGCCGGGACGTTTTTTCGCCACGACCCCGGAACGCGTATACCGCCGTACAGCTTCGTCGCTTACGATCAAATCGATTCCGGACTGAATCCGGATGGCCCTTATTTGGTGTCCATGGTCGGAGTCGACCTTTTAGCGAATTGGGCCAATCATGACGCCGACGCAAAGCGGATGCGCAGGGAACGCTGGATGGATCGGATAATAGGCGATCTAGATGGCTATTTCCCCGGGATCGCCGCCGCCGTCGTCCAACGCGAAATGTCGACCGCCGAGACGTTTCATTACTATCTCAACACTCCCGAGGGCGCGGTCTATGGCTTCGCGCCGCAGACCCGCGGCTTCATGCCGTTGGCGAAGACGGCGATCGACGGTCTTTACCTGGCATCGGCATTCACCGGCGGCGGCGGCTACACGGGCGCCATCCTGGGCGGGGGATGGGCGGCGCGTGCAGCAATAGCGGCACGACCGCACTAGTATTGGTCCGGTAGACACCGGTCCTATTAATCGGCTCGCCTGCATGACCGCTTTGGGTTCATTCGCGTCGATTTTGGCATGTCTGCGAAATGTCCGGTCAGGAGGCAATCTCGGAAGTGCGATTGTCCGGTCCAGCGGTCCGACCACCTGTCACGGTTGCAGCGCAAGATTGCCATTTGGGTCCGGCGGGAGGATGCTCTCACGCGCGGGCACCATGGAGAGAAGCATGAGCAAAACCGGCCTCGACAATCGCCACCGCAACCACGACGGCGAAATCAGCCACAAGCACGGCAATACCCTGATCGGCACGTTGCGCAAGATTTACGGACAAAGTTTTGCTGCCGGTTATCCCGCGACCGAGAAGCTGAGCGAGGTCCTGCTTCAATTGAACGAGACGTCGCTGAGCCAGCTCCGCCGCGATCATGAGACCGGCCATTTGGGACACAAGATTGCCAAAGCTTCAAAATAAGGCTCAGCGCTCTGGCGTCACAGAAGCCGTCTTGCGGCTTGCGCCGGTTTCGTCTCATGGGCTGATCGCCTCAATCAGCTTTGGGGTTGAGTCTCCCAATGCACGACATCGCTGATTTGAGGCGACCATGGGTAACGCCTTTCCTCCCAGTATGAGGCGGACGGCGCGGGCAATGAGGGATCGTTGAATGTACCCACGGGAATGCCGAAGCGCATCGATCCTGTCTCGCGGGTCCAACAAACAGTGACACCGCAGTCCGGACAGAAATGATGATTGATCCGGGTCCCTGCGTTGCTGGTGCGGGTGTAGATTTTATTCGGTCCGTCCAGACGAACGTATTCTTTTGGAAAATAGGCGTTGCTGGTCCAGGGCACGCCTGATCGTCGTTGGCAGTCGTGGCAATGACAGACGTTGACCACCGTCGGCTCGCCCGTGACGATGACGCTGAACCGACCGCAAAGGCACTTCGCGGTTCTTTCCATCATTCACCCTCCGAAAGACTATTCTTGTCTCTGATTTTCGCCCTGGTGATTACTCGTCATTCTAACGCGCAAAGTCATTTGGCGCCGGCCCAATTTTTTGCGCAATGAAGGGAATAAAAATCCCTCCGATCGAGTCAGGACGGCTTGGCAGCCTGCCCGCTGTCATGCCGCTGTCCTCGCCGCTTGACGACGAGATTGGAGATCGCCCCGATCGCCATCAGCACGCTGGTGCCGAGAAACACCGCACGCATGCCGATGTGGCCGCCGACGAAGCCGCCGGCCAAGGGACCAACCACCTGCCCGGTATATTGCGCCGACACCGAGTAACCCAGCGTGCCGCCGACCATGTTCTCCGGCACGTTGTGGCGGATGACGCTGGCGATACAGGGGAGCAGGCCGCCGAGCGCGAGCCCCATCAGAAAACGCAGCAGGATCAGCTGCCAGTCGCTGACGACGAAGGCCTGCGGGATCAGCAGCACCGCCGAGACGGCGAGACAGGCGATGATGACGTTCCAGTGCCCGACGCGGTCGGCGAGCTTGCCGAGATAGGACGAGGACAGGATGGCGCCGAGCGCCGCCGCCGACATCACGAGGCCGGCGATGAAGGTGACGCGCGCCGGGTCCGCGAACTGGGCGACATAGACCGTGATGATCGGCTCGATCGACATGTTGGCGAGCATCAACAACAGGCCCGTTGCCAGCATCGCCAGAATCGGACGCTTGTCCGGGATTTGCGACCAGCCGGTACTCGCTTTCTTCGCGCCCTTCTTCGCAGGCGCCCGCTCTTCGCGGATCAGGAAGGTGGTACCGAGAAAGGTGACGAAGATGACCGCGCCCGCAAACAGGAAGGTGGCGCGGATGCCGATCAACGGCGGCAGCAGGCCGCCGACCAGCGGACCAACCAGACTGCCCGCCATAATGCCGGACGAGAGAACACCGAGCGCCCAGCCCGAGCGCGATTTCGGCGTTTGCGTCGCGACCAGGATCGAGGAACCCGAGGCATAGCCGCCGAGCAGGCCGGCGAGCAGCCGCAAGCCCACCAGCTCATAGACATTGTGGGCCATGCCGATCAGCGACATCGCGATCGCCATGCCGAGGCTGGCGCGGATCAGCATCAGCTTGCGGCCGTAAAGGTCGGCAAGACGCCCCCAGAGCGGCGCCGTCAGCGCCGCGCTGAAGAAGGCCGCGCCATAGGCCGCACCCGACCATTCGGCGATCGCGGCCGGATCCTTGACGCCGAGCTGCTCGACATAGAGCGGCAGGAACGGCAGCAGCAGCGTCATCGCCACGATGGTGGTGAAGGAGCCGAACACGACGACGACGAGGTTTCGCCGCCAGGGGCCGGCGTCGAGGATCGCGTCGCGTGGGTCAATCGTCTGCTGCATGAAGGCGCGTTAGCAATGGCGCGCCGGGGTGTCCACCTGCCGCCCTGCAACCCGCCATGCGCGAGACGCGTGAGGTGCGCTTCTCCTGTTTCTGGACGCGGCACCATAATTCATTCGCGCTGTTGCAACATTTGGGGTGCAATAGCGTTGGTCGACGGCTGCGTTGCGCATTATTTGCGTATGATCTTTTCGGAAAACCGCTTCACACTTTTCCGGATCATGCGCCCTCGGGGGTATTTCAATGTCCGATTTCGCGATCGAGGAAGGGCTGCCCTATCCGCTGGGAGCGACCTGGAGCGGCAAGGGCACCAACTTCGCGGTGTTCTCCGCCAACGCCACCAAGGTGGAGGTCTGTCTTTTCGAAGGAGATCGCGAGACGCATCGCTTCGAGCTGCCGGAATATACCGACCAGGTCTTTCACGGCTACATCTCTGGCGTCGGGCCCGGCACGTTCTACGGCTATCGGGTGTACGGGCCGTACGCGCCGGATGCCGGCCACCGCTTCAATCCCAACAAGCTGCTGCTCGACCCCTATGCGCGCGCCCATGCAGGCAGCCTGACCTGGAATCCCGCCGTGTTCGGCTACAAGATGGAAACCGGCGACGATCTCACCTTCGACGATCGCGACAGCGCGCCGTTCATGCCGAAATGCGTCGTCGTCGATCCCGATTTCGACTGGCAGGCGGACACGCCACAGCAGAACGTGCATTGGGACGAGACCATCGTCTACGAAACCCACGTCAAGGGATTTACCAAAAAACATCCCGACGTGCCGGAACTGCTTCGCGGCACCTATGCCGGCTTCGCCTGGCCGAATCTCATCGAACATCTCACTTCGCTCGGCGTCACCTCGATCGAGCTGCTGCCGGTGCACACCTTCGTCAATGACAGCAACCTGATCGAGAAGAAGCTGACGAATTACTGGGGCTACAACACCATCGGCTTCTTCGCGCCGGACCCGCGCTATGCTTCCGACGTGCCGAACAGCCTGCGCGAATTCAAGAAGATGGTGTCGAAGCTGCACGGCGCCGGCCTCGAGGTGATCCTCGACGTCGTCTACAACCACACCGCCGAGGGCAACGAGAAAGGGCCGACGCTGTCGTTCAAGGGCATCGACAATGCGAGCTACTATCGGCTGCTGCCAGATAAGAAGCGCTACTACATCAACGACACCGGCACCGGCAATACGGTGAACCTGTCGCATCCGCGCGTGATCCAGATGGTGATGGACAGCCTGCGCTACTGGGCAGAGCACATGCATATCGACGGCTTCCGCTTCGATCTCGGCACCATCCTGGCGCGCGAGGTCTATGGCTTCGACGAGCAGAGCGGCTTTTTGAAAGCGATGGATCAGGATCCTGTGCTCTCCACCCTCAAGCTGATCGCCGAGCCCTGGGATACCGGTCCCGGCGGCTATCAGGTCGGCGGCTTTCCGCCGGGCTGGGCGGAATGGAACGACAAGTTTCGCGACACCGTGCGCGACTATTGGCGCGCCGAGACCGCGCCCGCAAAGCTCGCGCCGCGGCTGCTCGCCTCCGGCGACGTCTTCAACCGCGAGGGGCGACGAAGCTGGTCGAGCGTCAACTTCATCACCGCCCATGACGGTTTCACGCTGAACGACTGGGCGAGCTACAACGACAAGCACAACGAGGCCAACGGCGAAGGCAACAAGGACGGCAATTCCAACAACCATTCCTGGAATTGCGGCGTCGAAGGGTCGACCGACGACAAGGCCATTCTTGCGTTACGGGAAAAGCAGAAGCGCAACATGCTCGCCACACTGCTGTTGTCGCAGGGTACGCCGATGCTGCTCGGCGGCGACGAATTCGGCCGCACCCAGCAGGGCAACAACAACGCCTACTGCCAGGACAACGACATCTCCTGGTTCGACTGGAATTTTGGCGAGAGCGCGCAGAAGCTGCTCGCCTTCGCCAAACGCGTGATCCAGCTGCGGCGCGACTATCCGATCCTGCGCCGCAGCCGCTTTTTGACGGGCGAGCACGACAAGGAGCTCGACATCCGCGACGTCACCTGGACCAATCCAGATGGCGGCGAGATGAAAGACGCGGACTGGAACAACGGCTGGGCGATGTGCTTCGGCATGATCTTCGACGGCCGCTGCCGCAAGACCGCGATCAAGCGCTATGGCGAGGACGACAGCGTCCTGATCATCATGAACAGCTATGAAGGCGAGGTCGACTTCAAGCTGCCGCATACGAGCGCCGGGCCGAAGTGGTCGAGGTTGCTCGACACGAGCGATCCGGATGATGCGTCGGGCGCGGTGTTCGAGTTCGACAGCGTGTACAAGGTGCCGGGACGCTCGTTTCTGGTATTCGCGGCCGGCGAGATCAAGTAGGCGCTCTTCTCTTCCCTTCTCCCCTTGTGGGAGAAGGTGGCATAGGCGGCCTTCGGCCGCCGTTCTCAGAACTAAGAACGCCGATGCTACGCATCGGCTATGGCGCCGGATGATGGGTCTGTCTCCGCAAGCACCATAGGAGTTTGTGGAGGCAGACCCCTCACCCGGATTGCATCTGGCGATGCAATCCGACCTCTCCCACAAGGGCCCCACAAGGGGAGAGGTGCGCCGTCACTGTTGCAGACCAATCATCACACTCTAGCCCACGATACCCCAGCCATGCGGGGGTAGCGTCAGCTCGGTCTTGCCGTTGTTCTGGCTCGCAGTGACATCGCCCGCGAGCTTTTCGGCCGCGGCATCGATGCTGCGCGTCACCGGAGCATCCGCAATGTTCAGCGCGACCCAGAGCCGCTTGTCGTCCGCGAACGCCTCGTACAGCAGATCGGTATTGCGGATCTCGATCACGCGGCTTTGCGCGCGATGGAGCCACGGATGCTTCCGCCTTATCCCGATCACCTCCTGATTCAGGCGATAGACCGGCCAGCCATAGGGCGCGAGACCGGCGGGTGTCGCGGGAAAGGCGGGACGGATGGCGTCATCGCCGCCGGCGCGGTTTTCCTTGCTGCCGCGGAATGCCTGCTCGTCGCCGGAATAAATCGACGGCGTGCCGCCTGAGGTCATCAGAATGACCAGCGCATGCACCAGGTGCCGCTCGTCGGTGAGCTGGCTCGCGATGCGCGTGACGTCATGATTGCCGAAGAATGTCTGCGGCACGAAGGCGTCCAGGAAGGTGTTGTGGCGCTTCAGCGACCAGGCGAGCTCGAAGAAGTTGCCTGAATTGAGCGAACTCCAGATTGCCTTCCACAATTCATATTGCGTGACCGCGTCGACACCGCTCTCGTGCACGAAGGCGGTGTAATCGCCATGGATCACCTCGCCGAAGATGTAGGTGTCCGGGTGATGCGCACGCACCTGCGGCAGCACATTGCGCCAGAACTCGCGCGGCACGGCGTAGGCGGCATCCAGCCGCCAGCCATCGGCGCCGCGATCGAGCCAGTGGTTCATCACCCGCGCGACATAGTCGGCGACCTCAGGCTCGGCATGATTGAGCGCGACGAGCTGCTCGTGGCCTTCGAAGGTCGCGTAGTCAGGCTCCCCGCCCTTCCCTGCTGGCGGCCAGGTGATGCGAAACCATTTTGCCTCTTTCGATTGCGCCCCGCCGGCGATGGCGCCCTGGAAGGCCGGGAACTCGCGTCCGACGTGATTGAAGACACCATCGAGGATCAGACGCAGGCCGCGGCGGCGCATCTCCTTCACCAGTGCATCGAAATCGGCCTGGTCGCCGAGCCGCCGGTCGATCTCGAAATGATCCACCGTGTCGTAGCCATGCGTGGAAGAGGCAAAGATCGGCGCGAGCAGCAGCCCGGAGGCCCCGAGATCGACGGCGTAGTCGAGCCAGTTCGTGATTTGCGTGAGCCGGTGCTGAACTTGCGGACACGCCGCCGCCTCGCGCTCGGCGCCGACGAAGCCGAGTGGATAGATGTGCCAGAGAATGGCGTGCTCGATCCAGTTGGCCAAATGCGCTCCTGGTTTGATAGCCCGCCGCAGCGCGCTAGATTTCTAGATGCAGAGGCTGAGCAGCTTGATGTGGCAATCGCTGGACTTGCGGCGGGTGGTTGTCGTGACTTCGCGCTTCACCAGCGGTCCCTGTTTCGACGCGTCGGCGATCGCCCTGCCCTTCGGAGCTTTCGGCTCATAGTCGCCCGCGATCTCCATCGCCCAATAGGTGCGCTTGCCGCTTTTGTCTTTCGCGCTCGCGATGCCGACGCGCGTGGCCTTGGACAGCAACAGGTTTTTGCGATGCTCGCTGGAAGCGATCCACTGGTCGAGCGTCTTGTCGAAGGTGTCGTAGCCATAGGCGATGTTCTCGGCGGCGCGGCCCGCGCGCGAGGACGAGATGCGCGACGAGAACGAGCCCAGCACTTCGTGGCTGAGCTCATCTTTCTCCGCCATCGCGCGCGCCTGCGCCTCGGCGATGCGATCGAGCGCCGCGTCCCTGGTCACGCGCACTTCGCCATGCTTGAGGCGGAAGCTCGAGATCAATTCGGCGGGCTGCTCCGCAGCGGCCGGCGCCGCCTGCGCAAGCAGCAAGGACGTCGCGATCAAAACGAGCGCGGCCCGCGTGGATTTCGGCAAATCAGTCACCCCTTGCATCGCAATACCGCTGTTCCGGTGCGCAGTTCCAGTTTCGTTTGGAGCATATTGGCTTCGGTTAGCCACGCGTACGACTCGAACAGGATTGAATTACTTCATGAATTGGAGTTGCGCACATGTGATTCCGAACGAAGCCGCATTCTCGCTCTCGTTCCTTCCGTTTTCCGATAGAGTCGGTTATATGTTACCCGACTGTCATCAAACTGTTACAGAAACATAATGTCCGATTCCACTGCGACCACACTGGCAGCTGCCGGTGTTCGCACCGTCGCCGGTCCGACCAGCGACCTCACCCTTCATGGTAAGAAGGGCAATGAAACGCCTGCGGCTGACAACGCTCAAGTGCCAGCCGAGCCCAACTCACAACAGCCAGTCAATCCCGGCGAAATTCCGGCGCCCGAAGCGCAGCAGGGCGAAGCGGCACCCGCAGCGCCGGCGCAAGCGGAACCCGCCGGCGTTGAGATCGAGCTCAAGCTCCTGGTCGATGCCAACAGCCTCGCCGATTTCAACGACGCGCCGGTCGTGTCAGCGAATGCGCGCAACAAGGGCGCGCGCAAGCATCTTAAATCGGTCTATTACGATACGCCCGAGCGGACGCTGTGGCGCAACGGCCTGACCTTGCGCGTCCGGCAGAACGGCGCGCGCTTCGTGCAGACCGTGAAGACCGAGTTCCGCGACGATCCGCTTCGCCGCGGCGAGTGGGAGGCGAGCGTCCCCTCGATGACGCCCGATCTCGCGCTGGCGATGCCGTTCGTTCCCGAGAAGCTTCGCACCGAGATCGAGAGCTCCCGCATAGAGCCGGTGTTCACCGCCGACATCCGCCGGCATCAACGTATGCTGGAGCTGCCGTCGGGCACGGTCGAGATCGCGTTCGACCAGGGCGTGATCAAAGCGGGCGATCGCTCGATGCCGGTCAGTGAGATCGAGCTGGAACTGAAAAGCGGCAGCGCTTCCGCCATCCACGAGCTCGCACTGCGACTATGCGAGCACGGCGACGTGCGGCCGTCGATCCGGACCAAATCAGCGCGCGGCTTCGACCTCGCAGCCGACACGCCGCCTTCGGCGAAGCGGCCAGAGAAGCTGCGGCTTGATCCCGCGATTGCGCTTGACGACGCCTTTGCCACGATTCTGCGCTCCTGTCTCAAGCATCTGCTTGAAGCCGTTCCCGCCGCCGAGGATGGCCGCGACCCTGATGGCATCCACCAGCTTCGCGTGTCGCTGCGCCGGTTGCGCGCGGCGCTCGACCTGATGCGCTCGGTAGGCTCGCTGAGCCGGCTCGAGCAACTGCGCGCCGACGCACGCTGGTTCGCGCACAATCTCTCCGCTGCGCGCGAGTGGGACATCTTCGAGACCGAGACGCTGCCCACCGTCGCCAAGGGCTGCCCGACAATAGCGGGCTTCGAAGCGCTCGGCTATATCGCCGAGAAGCGCCGCTCCGCCGCCTACAACAAGGTGCGCATGGTGCTCAACGATCGCCGCTGCGCCACCTTCATCATCGGCCTCGGCGGCTGGATCGAAGCGCGCGGCTGGCGCAGCGACGTCGCGCCCGAAAATCTCGGGCAGCTCGCCGAACCCACCACCAATTTTGCCCATCGCATGCTCTCGGCGCAGCACGCCAAGGTGCTCAAGCGCGGCAAGCATTTCAAGTCGCAGACCGCCGAAGAGCGGCATCACCTGCGGCTCGCCGTGAAGAAGCTGCGCTATGTCGTCGAGTTCCTGCTGCCGCTATACGACCTCGGCAAGCCGGCGCGACGTTATTCGCAGAAGCTTGCCGAGCTGCAGGAAGAGCTCGGTTCCTTCAACGATATGGCGACGACCGCCTCGCTGCTTTCGGGGATTGGTGGCGAGCTCGAAGGCGCCAATGCGCGCGCGGCGATCGCGGGCTGGCAGGCGCATGCGATGGTCGGCTCGGAGCAGCGGCTGCGCGTTGCCTGGTCGGAATTCAGCAGGACGAAAACGCCCTGGTCGCGGCCGGAAGAGGCGTGAGCGAAAGGCCGCATGCCGCGCGGCCTTCAGACCAAAGTCGAAGTAACCGGTGCGACAAACGCGCGCGCGTTACGTCGAATTAACGCGCACGACAGGACATCTTAATTTTCCCGACAGCGCCTCGTAATGCGCCGTGCGTTAGCTCTCCAGCAAGCCACAACGGCTTAACCCCCTTGGAGAGAAATTCATGACAGCAACAAACGAGACGCGTCGCCGGATTCTGCCCGCGCGGCGCTTCGCCCTGCTCGGCTCGGTCGCCATCATCGGCTCCGCGCTGGTGCTCGGCGGCGGACTGGTATCCGGCCAGCTCGGTCAGCCGGCCTTCGCTGCGCCGACGCAGGTCCAATCCGGCCCCGTCGGCTTCGCCGACCTCATCAGCAAGGTGAAACCCGCCGTGATCTCGGTGCGGGTCAAGATCGACCAGAGCGCGGATGCGGATTCCGACGCGCCGCAGATGAAGGACCAGGGTCAGGGTCAGGACATGTCGCCCTTCGAGGGCACGCCTTTCGAGAAATTCTTCCACCAATACGGTTCCGAGAACGGCCCGGGCCGCCGCATGCCGCATCATGAGATGGTCACCGGCGTCGGCTCCGGCTTCTTCATCTCCGCCGACGGCTATGCCGTGACCAACAACCACGTCGTCGACCACGCCAAGTCCGTCGACATCACCACCGATGACGGCAAGACCTACACCGCCAAGGTGATCGGCACCGATGCCAAGACCGACCTCGCGCTGATCAAGGTCGAAGGCAAGAGCGACTTCG
>Ga0210387_10003599_pt1 | contig 11905 bp, 11 predicted proteins | sample IncBWC7OmetaG_FD_160108 | JGI IMG/M metagenome (GOLD analysis project Ga0210387, IMG submission 160108) | Forest soil microbial communities from Barre Woods Harvard Forest LTER site, Petersham, Massachusetts, United States - Inc-BW-C-7-O ... | reverse complement strand
GTCACGATCCTGATCGGCGGAGAGCAGGCCGCTGCGCGCGGTCAGTACGAATCCGAGATAGTTGGTCAGGCCCTCGTACACCCAGAGCAGATCGTCTTTCATGGGTTCTTCGTAGTCGGGCGTGGCGAGGCCGGCGGGGCGGCGAAACTTTCCATTCCACGAGTGAACGTATTCGTGAGGCAGAAGGCTGGCGGAAAGCTTGCGCGAAGTGTCATCGACCAGAGCGCGCTCGTCGACGCGGCTGTCGTCGGACTCGTGATGCTCCAGGCCAAAGTGTGCAACGTGGTCGCTGAGCGTGTAGAGAAAGTGATAGTCGCGGTAGTGGTGAGCACCGAAAAGTTTTTGCGCCTGATCGACCAGACTCTTGTAGTGATCCCAGGTGTCCTGCGGGGCTTCGAGCGCGGCAGCGCTGTCGGCGGCGATGTCCATTTCGGTGACGGGATCGCTGGCCAGGGGGACGACTTTCAGAAATTCTCCGGTGATGACCGGCGAATCGACGAGCGTAGTGAGCGAGACGGTGGCGAATTTGATCTCGTTGCCGCTCTGGCTGGTGATGGGAAGCGACGTGCCGAACTTCCAGCTGGCGGGAAGCTTCAGGCTGGCGCTGTAATTGATGTCGTCAGATTTGTAGCCCTTGGGATAGAGCAGCACCTGATTCCAGCTGATGATGGCCAGCTTGTCGGTGGCCGAAGAACCGGCGGAGAAGCCGCCTTCGAAGGTTGCGGGAGAAAGAAAATCGAGTTCGGCGTTGATTTCAGTTGTGCCGGCGGGAACATCGACGTGCAGCGTGTATCCGTCAAGCAGGTCGCGGCGCCACTTTAGCGTCTTGCCGCCGGCTGCGAATTTCAGGCCAGCCAGGTCGATGACAGGGCCGTCGGGCGCGTGCTCGCCGGGAATCCACTTGGGGTAGTAAAGCGTAAGATCGCCGGGGCTGGCGGGAATTTTCAGCGACGCGTGGAAGATTTTGCGAGGCGCGGTGGTGGCGTCGACAGAAATGGTGACGGTGGGTGTGGCGGGCGTTGCCGCGCACCATGCGGATGCGGAGAAGATTGCGACGCTGATTGATCCGAGGATTCTGGCGAGTTTCATTCTTGCTGGGACCCCATGAGTTGATGGACTTATGTTTCGATAGACGTAATAGTGCGACAGAATTTCAAACTATAGCAGTCCATTAGCGGCTCAGTACAGAGAGTGGCGGGCGCTGCTATGATTTCGCAGATGTCGCGGCGCGGGAAGTTCATCACATTCGAAGGGCTGGATGGAACGGGCAAGAGCACACAACTGCGCAAGCTGGCAGCGGTGCTGCGCTCACGTGGGCATAAGGTGGTGGAGACACGCGAACCGGGCGGAACGCTGACCGGGGAAAAAATCCGCAAAGTGCTGCTGGATTCCGGCACCGCAGGATTGTCTCCGCTGGCGGAGATGGCGTTGATGTTTTCCTCGCGGGCGCAGCATATTGCCGAAGTGATTGAGCCGGCGCTGGCTGCGGGGAGCATTGTGTTGTGCGACCGATTTACGGATTCCACGGAAGCGTATCAGGGCAGCGGGCGGCGACTAGGGATAGAAGCAGTGCGGGATTTACATCGGGTGCTGTGCGGGAATTTGCAGCCGGATCTGACGATCCTGCTCGATTCGGACGCGGGTGCGAGTTTGAGCCGGGCGCGGCGGCGGAATAAACGGAATTCGAAAAGCGGGGGCCGTGGCCACGACGAAAACCGGTTCGAACAGGAGACGCGGGCGTTCTTTTCGCGAGTGCGCGAGGGGTTCATGGCGATTGCGAAGCGGGAGCATTCCCGGGTCGTGCTGGTAGATGCGCGTGGGACTCCGGGGCAGACGCATCAGCGGATTGTGGAAGCAGTACAGAAGAAGATGAGATTGTGATTCAGGCGCGGGAGAAAGAGTCGATGCGGACTCGATTGGCGCCGGCGGCCCCAAGGTCTTTCGACTGCGTGACCCATAGGCTTTGCCGAGCGGCCACTTCGCTCAGGATGACAGTTCGTTAGGATTGATTTTTATGTTTTCTGACTTCCACGGTAACGCTGAAACCGTTCATCGCCTGCGCGACATGATCGCGCGCGACCACTTTCCTCACGGAGTAGTTCTTGCGGGCGGACAGGGATCGGGAAAGTACACGCTGGCGCTGATGCTGGCGCAGGCGCTGAACTGCCTTGTGCCGACGCTAACCGATGGCCTGCCGGATTTCTGCGGCAAGTGCGCCAACTGCGTGCGCATCGCGCAGTCTGCCGATCTCGACGCACGCTTTGTTGAAGCGGTTGAGGCGCGCGAGAACATGCGCGAGACGGACAAGAAAGAAACCCGGCTGTTCGTCCAGACGCACCCAGATGTGCTGATTGTTCCTCCCGATCCGCCCCAGATGATGATTAAAGTGGACCAGGTGCGGCGGGTGATTGAGACGATTTACTACCGCCCCGCCGAGGGCAAGGAGCGGGTTTACATTTTTACTGACTCAGCCTTCATGAAAGAAGCGGCAAACTCGCTGCTGAAAGTGCTGGAGGAGCCGCCTGACTTCGCGACCATCTTCCTGCTGACCGAGAACGCAGGAGAGCTTCTGCCGACGATCCGCTCGCGATCGATGGTCGTGCAACTCGCCGCCCTGCCGGCGGAAGAAATCGAAACTTACCTGGCCGAGCATCGTCCGGAGTGGAAACAGGCACAGCGCGCTCTAGTGGCCCGACTGTCGGAAGGAGCGGTCGGACGCGCCCGCGGCTTTGATCTGGCGGGATACACGGGTGCCCGCGAGAATGCGGTTGCGATCCTCAGTTCGGCTTTGCGCGGCGGTGAGCATACGGAGCTCTTCAAGATTACAGAGTCCTACCGTCCCGGCGCGGAAGGGCGGGAGAAGACCGAGCAGTTGATCCGGACACTCTATTCCCTGCTGCGCGATCTGCTGTTCATCGATTCGGGCGCGCCGGAGCTGATTCGCAATACGGATATTTCCGGGGAACTAAAGCGGCTGGCCGAAGTGGGCGACTTCGCCTGGATTACGGCTGCCTCTGACCGGCTGGCTGAGGTTGAGCGTGGCATGCGGCGTAATCTGTTGCGATCGCTGTCGCTGGATGCATTCGCCGCGGCGCTCGAGAAGGGGTAACGGCATCAGTGGCCGCAAAAAAAAATGACCACAGAGGACACACGGGACACAGAGGAAGTCGGTTTTTCTCTGTGTTCCTCTGCGGCCTCTGTGGTTAAGTTTTTTGGTTTTCTTCTAGCTTCGTTCGGGACCGAGATAGTCGCGGCGCGAAATTTTCAGGCGCAGCATTTTGGATTGCAGCGTGGTTCGCTTCAGTCCCAGGCGATGGGCTGCACCGTCCGGACCTGACAGTGCGCCGCCGGTTTCGCGCAGGGTACGGATAATGTGTTCGCGCTCGGCGTTGTCCAGGCTTCGATCGAGCGGCGCGACGGCAACCGACTCATCCATCAGCAACTCCGACAGCGGAACGCGCAGGACTGTGCCCTCGCTCAAAATCACGGAGCGTTCAATCAGATTCTCCAGTTCGCGAATGTTGCCCGGCCAGACCCACTCGCTCAGCGCCTGCATCGTTTCTTTAGGAATGCTTTCGATCTGACGGTTCATGCGCTGGGCAAACTTGATCACGAAGTAACGAATCAGCAGCGGAATATCTTCTTTGCGGTCGCGCAGCGGAGGCATGCGAATGGGAAAGACACTAAGACGGTAGAACAGGTCGCTGCGGAATTCGTGCTTCTGCATCTCTTTCGCGAGATCGCGATTGGTGGCCGCCACCAGGCGGAAGTTCACTTTGAGGGTGCGGTTGCTGCCCAGGCGCTCGAATTCCTGGTCCTGAAGCACGCGCAGGAGTTTAGGCTGCAGCTCGAGAGGAATTTCGCCAACTTCGTCAAGAAACAGTGTGCCGCCGTGGGCCAGTTCCATGCGGCCGATTTTCTGGCTGATCGCGCCGGTGAAAGCGCCTTTTTCATGGCCGAAAAGTTCGCTCTCCAGCAGGCCAGTCGGAATAGCAGCGCAATTTACTTTTACGAATGGGCCATCCTTGCGCCCGCTCAGGCGATGAATCGAACGAGCGATCAATTCCTTGCCGGTGCCAGTCTCGCCAAGAATCAGCACCGTGGATTCACTTGTGGAAACGACGACGACCTGATCCAGAACCTGCTTGAGGGCAGGACTGTCTCCGACGATTTCGGCGAAGTGGCCTTCGGACCGGATCTCGCCCTCGAGAAATTTCCTCTCGACGGCGACACGCTGTTTCAGGGCTTCGAGTTCGAAGGCGGCCCGTTGATTTTCGAGCGCGACGGCGAACTGGGCGGCAATCTGGTTCAGCAGGGTCAGATCCTCGGTGCGAAACGCATTGGCGCGGGTGCTGCCGAGAACGAGAACTCCTAGCGGGCCGTTCGGTCGCAGCAGGGGAACGCAACACAGGGACCGAAGCCCCTCGCCCAGAAACCGATCCACAATGTCAGCCTGAAACTCCTGCAATTGCTGTTTGGAGAAGATCAGTGAAGTGCGCTCCTTGAGGGCTCGGCCGCCGGGACTGTTAGGCGGGCTGATGGGCATGGAGGAAAGCAGACCTTTGCCAAGCGGGAAGTCTTCTGCCTGATGGACGAGCAGGCCGGTGTTGGCGTCCTGCAGCGAGAAGCCGGCATATTCGTGCCGCAGAACGCGGCGAATCTTGGCTGAGATGCCAGGAAAGACCTGTTGTAAGTTCCAGTTCGACGCGATAATGCTGCTCACGTCCAGAAGCATTTGCAGCCGGTCCATCTCTTTGCGGAGTTTGCCACCGACATCCTGCAGGGATTCTTCCAATTTTTTTTGCGCCGTGATCTCGATCACTACGGCGGCAATACGCGACACCGCTCCGTTCGCATCCAGGATGGGGAGATAGTGGGCTATCCAGTGCCCTGGTTCGGTTCGGGTGGGAAGGGTGGCGGTAATCTCGAAGTTGACCGGTTCCTGCGTGGTCAGCACATGTTTGAGTTGGGGCTCAAGCTCATCGGCGAAATTTCCCAGGACTTCGCGCAGTGGCTTGCCCAGGTGGGCGGATGCAGAGACGCCGTTGATCTCCGCCAGCGTGTCGTTGACAGCCAGACAACGAAGTTGTGAATCAACGATGCCCAGGCCCACAGTGCGGGACCGGAAATAGGCAGCGAGCAATTTCTCCGGCTCCGTGAGAGCCTCGGGGCAGGCGAATCGAATCAGATCGTCCCGTGCGGAGGAGACTTGGTCATCTGGCATAGATGCCTGCCTCCGCCCAGTGGACGCTCGCGGCGTCGTCCGCGGGGACGGCGCCGGCATGGGATGGTCTAGAAAAATCGGAGGCCTTGAAATTGTCGTGGACGAAACTCTGGAATCGCAGACAGAAGTGGAAACAACGGAAGTGGAAACGATGCTTAGAAGAGTTGCGGAATGAAACGGCCTCCGCCAGCGCAAGGCTTACAGCGCGGCGCAAGAACCGTAGCGACCGGTCTGGCGCGCTCGAGGGAAACGACACTGACACTCCTAGCAGCCGCCTCCCCCCTCAAGGGGCGGACTACTATCCTGCCTAGGACCCAAGCCATTATACGCACAAAGCGAGAGCGCAGAACGTTTTTCTATGCGCAGATAGGTGTTCCGAAATGGAACTCCGCGGATCTGTCTCCGAATCCGCTTCGGCACAACCGCAATCGCGCCAAGCCGCGTTACCGACTCCTCGCCTGAGCCCGGCAGACTCCGGACTATAATCGTGAGGTGGCCAGAGGTTGGGAAAGCAAGTCGGTCGAGGAGCAGCAAGCTGAGGCAAGCCAGAAGGCAGACAACTCCCGCCCACAGATGAGCGCACAGGACGCAGCCCGCTGGCGCGAAAAAGAGGGTCTGCGCCTGGCGCGGCAAAGAGTGCTGCAGCAGATCGGTGCTACTCAAAATGAGCGGCATCGCAAGGCGTTGCAGGATGCGCTTGCCGATCTGGACGCCAAGCTGAGCAAGGTTTAGGTCTCGGCATTGAGGCTCAAATCCAAAGTGTGCCCCTCCGAACTCTGACACCCGAAGTCGGACGCCTGAAGTTCAGGGCCTGAGGTGCAAGGGTCCGGCCTGATCGGTCACGTATAATGAATTTTTTATGACTGCCTACGTTTACGTTTCTCTCAAGAAGAGCGTTCTCGACCCCCAAGGCAAAACCATTCACGGCGCGTTGCAGAAGATGGGCTACAAGGGTCTGGAGAGCGTTCGCCAGGGAAAATATTTTGAGCTCGCACTCGACGGAGGACTCTCACGCGAAGAGGCCCAGGCCGAAGTCGAGCGCATTGCCCGCGAAGTGCTGACCAACCCCGTAATCGAAGAGTTCCGATTTTCCCTGGCCGAGTAAGTCATCGAGCAGGGAATCCAGTGAGGAATCCGCATGTGTGGCATTGTCGGCTACGTCGGTAAGAAGAGTGTCGTTCCCATCATCATTGAGGGCCTGCGGCGGCTGGAGTATCGCGGCTACGATTCAGCAGGCATCGCCGTGGGCGGCGATGGGGACGGACTGCAAATTCGCCGGGCCGAAGGCAAGCTGCGGAATCTTGAAGAAGTCATCCGCCAGAAGCCGCTCAACGGCACGTACGGCATCGGGCACACGCGCTGGGCTACCCACGGACGGCCGACCGAAGAGAATGCGCATCCTCACCGCGACTGCACGGGAAAAATCGTCGTGGTGCACAACGGTATCGTCGAGAACTATCTCAGCCTGAAAAAAAAGCTGATCGAAGAGGGTCACAAGTTCACGACAGAAACTGACACGGAAATCATCGCTCACCTGGTTGAGAAATATTTAGGCAGTGGCAAGCATGTGCCCCTCGAAGAGGCAGTGCGGCGGTCTGTGAAGGAACTGGCCGGCGTCTTTGCGCTTGGCGTAATTTCGGCCGACGATCCCAACAAGATTGTGGCCGCGCGCAATGGACCCCCGGCGGTGATCGGCCTGGGCAACGACGAATACTTCGTGGCGTCCGATGTTCCGGCGATTCTGCATCACACGCGCGACATTTTCTTCCTCGGCGATGGCGACCTGGCCGTGGTTACGCCCGACGGCGTGCATCTCTCGGACTTTGAAGGACGGCCAGTGCGCCGCCAGATCCAGCATGTGACCTGGGACCCGATCATGGCGGAGAAGGGCGGCTTCAAGCACTTCATGCTCAAGGAAATCTATGAGCAGCCGCGCGCCGTACGGGATACGACGCTGGGCCGGGTTTCGCAGGATACGGGACATATTTTCCTGGACGAGATTGAGATCAGCGAAGCTGAGTTGCGGACCGCGAAAAAAATCAACATCCTCGCCTGCGGCACGAGCTGGCACGCCGGGCAGGCCGGCAAATTCATGCTTGAGACGCTGGCGCGGGTTCCGGTAGAAGTGGACTATGCCAGCGAGTGGCGCTACCGCACCCCCATCGTCGAGCCAGACACGATCACGGTGGTGATCTCGCAGTCGGGTGAAACTGCGGACACGATCGCCGCGCAGCGAGAAGCGAAATCCAAAGGCTCGAAAACGCTGGCCATTTGCAACGTGGTGGGATCGATGATCACGCGCGAAGCCGCCGGCACGGTCTACACCCACGCCGGGCCGGAGATCGGCGTCGCCTCGACCAAGGCGTTTACCGGACAGCTCACGGCTTTATATCTGTTCGCGATGTATCTTGCGCAGGTGCGCGGGACAATTACACCGGAACAGAGCCGCGCCGCGGTGCATGAACTCACGCGCATTCCCGGAAAGCTCGAAACCATTCTGACCCACGACGCGGCTTGCGATGAGCTGGCGAAGCGTTACCAGCGAGCGCATGACTTTCTCTTTCTGGGCCGCGGCATTCATTATCCCATCGCGCTCGAAGGCGCACTCAAGCTCAAGGAAATTTCCTACATTCACGCCGAGGGATATCCTGCCGGTGAAATGAAGCATGGCCCCAACGCGCTGATTGACGAAAACCTCCCAGTGGTAGTGATTGCCACACGGGACGTGAACAATCCCGGCTCGATGACGCGCTATGAAAAGACGTGCTCAAACCTGAAGGAAGTAAAAGCGCGCTCCGGAGTTGTGATTGCGCTGGCCACCGAGGGGGACGAAGAGATCAAGGAAGCCGCGGACCACGTTCTCTACATTCCGCCGGCGCCGGAAGAGCTGTCTCCAATATTAGAGATCGTCCCATTGCAGTTGCTGGCCTATCACATCGCCGTGCGGCGCGGCTGCGACGTGGATCAACCGAGGAATCTGGCCAAGTCGGTCACGGTCGAGTGATCGCTCAGAGTTTGAGCGCGTCCATCCGCGGATTTTCGTAGACGTCATCCTCGCCCGGATAGCGCAACTCCTTTTCGAACTTTCCGCTTTCTTTGGCCAGCGCCCAGATCAGGCTCTCCCCGGCCGGCAGAATTTTCGGCTGGCGATCATACACTTCATCCTTGTAGGCATACTCTGCGTCGACCAGCTTCCATCCTTTGTCGCGGAACATCGTAATCAAATGGTCCAGGAACATCGCGTTCAGTGCGTTGTGATGGAGCAGCACCGTATGTCGTACCGGACGCCCCATCACACGTAGCGCCAGCGAATCATAAAATTGTGCGCGCCCCCAGATGTGCTCCAAAAGAAAACCCCGATAGCCCGTCAAAGCCGCCTGCGGTTGAGCCTCGAGCCGTTTTTGCATCCGGGCGGCAATCGCCCAATCGGATGCGTCGATGGTTGCGCGGCCGACGCGGTAGCCATGCTCCTGCAGAAAGGCGCGCATTCCATCGCGCTTCTCGACGGTGTCGCCTTCCTTGAAATAGGGATAGCGGAATAGACGCGCGAAATGCTGATACGAACGGATGAACGGTTCGTTCCTCATCGCGTCAGCCTCGAACTCGGCTAAAGTGACCTTCTTGAACCCGTCCGGATCGTTGTCCGTGCTCACGTTGAAGTAGAGATGGGAATACGAGTGATTGCCGATGAGATGTCCGGCACGATCCCAGGCAGTGATCAGTTGTTTTCCCGAGTCGCTGTTCACCCGTTTGCCGACCACGAAGAGAATTGCCTTAAGGTTATTCGCGGCGAGCGCGGACAGCATGCGTTCGTTGATTTCCTGCCACGTCAGACTGGCGCTACCATCGGTGGTTGGGTCGTCGAAGGTAAAGGCAATTTCGGGGGCGCGGCCCTGCGCCGAGGCACGCGGAATAGCCGCTGCTGCAGTTACGGCCCCAGCTATGCGCAAGAAACCTCTGCGATTCATGGATTTGATCAGAGTCGGGCAACTTCCACATCAGTGTGGGTGAAAGCTTTTCCCTTGAACAGCAACGGTTCATCCAACTCCTTCGCCAGAGCGTAAGCGAAACAGTCTCCAAAATTCAGCCCCGCCTTGTGCCGTCCCTTGCCAAAATCGCGGTAGGCCTGGCGCGCGATTTCTGCCTGCTTTGGAGTCACGGTTTCTACGCGCAAGGCGACGTTGCGCACTAAATCGTCGAATCGGCGGCTCAGTACCGCATCTTGATTGCCGTCAGTCACAATTGCGGACTCAACCCACGAAACGATTGATATGCGACGGACCGGATCCCGTCCTAGCGCCGCAGAGAACGCATCGGCCTCCGGTTCGTCTCTCAAGATCGCAATCACTACGGAGGAATCGACGATCACTTTGGCATTCCTTTTTCGTCGTAGAGCAAATCTCCATGCTCGATCGAGCGATACGGTTCCTTCCATCGCGGTCCGCATTCTCTTGCGATTCTCATCAGCCGCTCGGCCACGCCTTCACTGGTATTTCCGCGGACCCGCTCCAACCGTTCCCGGATCGCTTCGTTCACCGCGGCGGTCATGCTCTCGCCCGTCAGTCTGGCCAACTCCCGCGCCATGCGATGCGTTTCCTCGTTCTTAATGTTCAGGCTCATTCGTGACCTGCCAACTAGCCGTCCACCATTCTACCTTTTCATTCTACCTTTCCACCATAGACGAGTCAAGCACTGTCGCCCGACTGTAGGACGCTCCGCAGCCGCCACGCCGACGCGCCGAGCGCAACGAGTCCGGCGATCCACACGGCGAACGCGGATTTCACCACCCAGGCGGGCGCCGCTCCTACTCTGCGCAGCAGGAATGGCAGGAAATTCCAGGTCGTGATGTGAACGTAGTCCCAGGGATCCTGCGTCATCTCTTCCGTGTTCAGGCCCCATGCGTCCATCTTGCCGAGGGCGAACGCGGTGATGTTCTTGAAGCGCAGCGCGATCACGAACGTGGGATGGCCGAGCGATTCCATCTGGTAGATCTCGATCGGCAGCCAGAAAGCGAGGGACGCGATCTGAATGGCGAGACTGGCGACGATGACAACCATACTGCCTCTCCAGATCCACGGGCTTAAGTTCGCGCGATAACGCAGAAGCAAGGGGACGGCGAGTAACGCGACCATTTCCGCCGCCGTGGAAACGTAGCGATCGCCCCACGCGAAATCTCCCGCCCAGTACGTATAGCGTGCGTAGAAGCTGATGTAGCCCACCAGCAACAGAAGCGCCGTGACGGCGTAAGCACGCACTTCAGAAGTGAGGCGCTTCCATAGCAGGGCCAGCAGGACGATCGCAAGCACGAGAAGTGGATCGAACAGGAAGATCGACTTCTCCGGTTTGAACAGCGCGCCCATCACTCCCTCATGAAACGGAGTGCTCCAGGGAAAATTCGCGGGCAGCGTGGGATCCTGCAGGCGCTGCTCTCGCGCGAAGATCGGGATGTAGGAATGAGTCAGCGATCCGAAGCGGTAGAAGCTGTAGAGACGTTCAACAATGGCAAAGAAAGCATAGATCGGGATCGAAATCTTGCCGTAGACCAGCAGGCGCTGCAACAACTCGCGTCCACGGACTTGCTCGATCCAGAGCACGGTCAGGATAAAGATGCCGCCCGCGATCACGTCAAGGCCGGTGGTCACGCGTGTGAGCAGGTTCAGCCCCAAGGCGAGCGAACCGAGCCAGAGCGGGCGCAGGTTGCCGGTGCGCAGCCAGTCATATTGGAAAGAAAATCCGACGAACGTCAGCAGCATGATGTAGTTGTTTTCCTGCATGTTCTGCGTGTAATGCAGGTGCGTGGTGCAGCACAGCAGGGCCAGCACGCCGGTGACGGCCTGGTTCACACTGAAGCTTAACTGGCGCAACAGGCGGAAGGCGATCAGCGCGGTCAGCACAGTCACCAGGATGTTCGTGCTGTAGCTCACCAGGATGCTGCGCACGGCGGGATCGTCTTCGTATTCTGCAAAAACATGCCAGTGCGCGATCCAGGTGGCGACCAGATCGGCCGGCAGCAGGAGCAGCGACTGGCCGATGCCATACCAGCTGTAAATCTTTCCGCCACGCCCGTGCAGGCCGAACTCGGGATACTCGTTCGGAAATACCTGTGGCTGCGAAGTCCAAAGCCAGTGCGTGGTCTGCAGCCGGTGCATGGTATCGGCGCTGCCCAATTCGCCGGATTGCACGACGAAGGCAAGCAGGCCCGCGATCAGACATAAAAGAAACAAAGGATCCCGCAGCCAGCGGGAAAGGCGTAAGGTCATCGCTCTGGATGGTAATACAAGAGGAGCTTCCGGCTCTCGGCTTCCGGATTCTGAGTTTTCGCCAAAGTCTCGCTTCGCGAGCAATGTCCAAAGTTTTCTCGCGACGGGTTAGACTGTAGCGGGAAATTTCGTTATGTCCAACTGTGCAACCTGCGGAATTGAACTCTCGGACAGCGTGCGTTTCTGCTCGTCATGCGGGCGGCCGGTGTCGAATACGGACGACGTGGCTACGCTGGACTTCGCCACCGTCACCTCGCCTCTGCCTCCGAAGCCGCCGTCGTCGCGGAATCCTTCATCCCATTCACCATCCCGTAGTTCCAGTTCCGCGGAATACCAGATCAGCGAAGGGCGGTTTCTTCCCGGTCGGCTGGTGGCCGGGCGATATCGAATCGTCGCGCTGCTGGGTAAAGGTGGGATGGGC
>Ga0210387_10003598_pt1 | contig 11906 bp, 13 predicted proteins | sample IncBWC7OmetaG_FD_160108 | JGI IMG/M metagenome (GOLD analysis project Ga0210387, IMG submission 160108) | Forest soil microbial communities from Barre Woods Harvard Forest LTER site, Petersham, Massachusetts, United States - Inc-BW-C-7-O ... | reverse complement strand
TGTTCATTGCGAATGCGGCCGAGTGCATGCAGCGCGTGCTGTCGAGTACGGTAGACGCCGCCATTACCGCCGCGCCGCAGGTCCACAGCCGGCTCGAAGCGCGGGTGTTACGGCGCGATCCGCTAGTCGCGATGGTGCCCGCCACCAGTCCTATCGCGAAGAAACGCAAGTTGACCTATGCGGAGTTCGTGCAGCAGCCGGTGATCTTTCGGGAAGCGCAATCGATGACGCAGCAGTTGCTCGAAATCGAATTGGTCCGGCAGTCGCTGCAGGTCGAGCCGGTGCTGTATGTGGACGGCCGCGAGGCGCTTGAGGAAGCGATCGCGCAAGGCATGGGCGTCGGGGTGATCGCGTCTGCGGAATTCAACGAGTCGCGCCGCATCAGAATGATTCCGCTGCAGGATTGCCAGGTCGAAATGATCGAGTCGCTGACGCGGCTCGCCGAGCGGCCCGCGTCAAACCTGTTGAGCGCGCTGTTTGCGACCGAACTCGGCTAGCTGTATTCGTGCGTGCGCAAAAGTGGGGCTGTCGAATCGAATGGAAAATGTAATCTCGACGCGGCCGAACGACGAGTTCTATCTGATGGGGCGGGTACCGAAGACTTAGCGTTCCGCGACGTATTTGTGCTATCCGGCCGCAGCGCGGAGATTTGACAATGTTTTACAGCTTCGCCAATTCTGAGATGCTATTGTCGTTGAGGATGGCGAGCGGCGATCGGCCATCAGCGTAAGTCACGAGCTTGCAATCGCAACGCTCCTCGATAGTGGCGAAGTAGTTCATATCGACCTTCAACATATACGGTGATTGTCATGGGAATTCTGGATACGGTAGGTGAGATTGCAGGCGCGGTTGCAGCAGTGGAAGCAGCTGAGAAGGTCGATCCGGATGCGGGGCTCTTGACGAAAGGCATCGCCGCAGTAGCCGGGTTCAAAGGCGCCGGAGCGCTGGAATCGCTCGTCGAGAAGAAAGAGGACGAGAGCAGCGAGCAGGCGGCCGACACGGACAGCGCTGCACCGCAAGCCTGAGTTCGAGTTGTTCCCAGGCCAGCCGTTCAGGCGGCTGACCTGGCGCCACGTCATCACGCCGCTTCATACGTAGCACGTTTTCCCGTTTGTCCCGTCCTTTGCGGCCAAAGCGTCGCGATATCCCATCCCGTCATATTCAATTCGCCGTTGGTTTTGAATGCCGCGTTCCTTTGCCCGGACTCCGGATGTATGGTCCTCCGCCTCCATGACGCAGTGATCGAACCCAAGGGCCATACTGCTTTAAACTGATCGCCGGTCCACGTGTTCCTGTCTGCGATGCGCCCGATTCGCTTCCGGACGAATCGGCTTCCATGCATCGCACCATCGTACAGTGCAGTTGGAGGTTTCATGCCCATTCTCGGCTTCGCTCATTACAACTTTCGGGCGAGTCGCCCGATGCTTGATACCTTGCGCGACTTTTATATCGAGGTGGTTGGTTTGCAACTCGGTCCTCGACCTCCGTTTCAGAATTCTGGTTACTGGCTCTACATCGGCGAGCGCGATGTGCTGCATCTCAGCGAGGCGCGGCCGGATGAAGTGCGCCCTGATAATGTGGTCAATACGTTCGATCATGCTGCATTCGTCTGCAGCAACCTAGGCGCATTCGAAGCGCGTTTGAATGAGTTCAAGATTCGCTATCGACGCGACCACGTGCCCACGACCGGCCAGCATCAGTTGTTCTTTTCGGACCCGGCCGGCAATGGGGTGGAATTGAATTTCGCGGAGAAGGATCTCTGAGGTCAATATGGAAGAGGCGTGGCAATACCAGCTCAGGATCACCGTTTCCGCGGAGCTCGCAGTGAGCCTGCGCGGCGATCTCTCGTCTGGCACGTACGTGGGACTCGGTGACGTCCTGCGCAAACACAATGCGTCCTTGAAGTGTCAGTTCGACGCTTTCGCGGACTACGTCGGCGAGGCCGAAAGACTCGGTCCCGAACATTACCCGCTATATCACTGGACCAAGGAAACTATCGAAACGCCGGAGAAGAAGGCCCGATACCTGCGGTCCTTCACGCTGTACGTCGACGGCGCAGAGGTCTATAGCAAAGAGATTGCGGATGCTCTGCAAGCGGAACTCACCGCGCTGGTTGGTGCAGACGGAATCGAAAACGTAGTCAGGTTCGACACCAACCCGGCAAACAGTCCCCAGCCTCCTGCGCGGTAGAGCGAGTCGGCCGCCCAAGTTCGAAAGCCTCAGCGGACGTGCGGAATCGAAACGCCTGCGTCGACCATCAAGGTTTACCCGGTGACGAACCTCGCTTCGTCAGTGGAGAGCCAAGCGGCGACATCGCCTACGTCGTCGGGAAGCCCCACGTGACGAAGCGGCGTGAACGAGCAAATCAGCTCCTCGCTGTCCACTCCGCCGTTCCGGCTCCGATAACGAGCGTGGACCGGCCTTCAAGGCACCACGTGGTGAACGATTGCAACATCCTTTCTCTCCGCCTCGATGAAGATTTCGATGTCGGACAGACTCTACAACTTCGTTGAAGTCGTGGGTCATGTCTACGCGCCAGACGTTTTGGCACACTGCGCTGCCCGTGCAACGATTTCATGGAGCGTATCCATTGAGCACCCCAAGATCGCTTGTCGTCCTGGCTCTTGTTTCGCTATCCGCGATGCATGCGGTAGCCAGTACAGTTGCCGCTTATCCGTCCGGCCACGCGGCTCTTCCGGCCTCCACAGCGCAAGTTGTTGCGCCTACGCCGAACGCCGGACCTGCACAGTTTCCAGGTGCCGAATGGAGCCACGGCGATCCCGCGAAGATGGGCTGGTCAGCCGACGGCCTTGGTGCGGCGAAAGACTATGCCGATCACATCGGCTCAACCTCAGTCATGATTATTCAGCACGGGGTGATCGTCGACGAATGGGGCGACACGGCTCGCAAGTCCCCGATATTCTCGGTGCGCAAGAGTCTGATGAGCGCGCTGATCGGCATTGCCGTTGGACGCGGCCAGATGCATCTGGACGAAACCCTTGGCGAATTGGGCATCGATGACAATCCGCCCTCTCTAACGGGCACTGAAAAGACCGCAACGGTACGAGACCTCATCGGGGCCGGTTCCGGCGTCTATCACCCGACGGTCTACGAAACGCCGTGGATGATCTCAATCAAGCCCGCCCGGGGGGCGCATGCCCCCAGCGAATTCTGGGTCTATAGCAATTGGGATTTCAATACGGCCGGGGCGATCTACGAGAAGGCAACAGGGCAGGGCTTCTACGACGCACTTAAAGCGGAGATCGCCAATCCTGTCGGCATGCAGGACTACCAACCCTCGGATGGCAGCTATGTATCGGGCGAGCCGGGGTCGAGATATCCGGCCTATCCGCTGAAGATGAGCGCTCGCGATCTGGCGCGCTTCGGGCTGCTGTTCCTGCATAACGGTCGCTGGGGCAACCAGCAGGTGTTTCCCACCGGGTGGGTCGCCGAATCGACCCGGCCCTATTCCGACACACCATATGGCGGCTACGGCTATATGTGGTGGACGGGCAACCCGGCAGTCGGTCCTCGCGCACCAGCCGCGACCATCACGCTCGACGCCTACTGGGCCGACGGACATCTGGGCCAGTACGCCATCGTGGTTCCCCCGTTGGACCTGGTCGTGATCAATCGCGTCGATCCGAAACTGACGAATAAGCATGTCGGTGAGCAACGAAAAGCCAAACTGCTCTGGATAATCGAATCCGCTGCAGGCGCGACGAACATGGGTCCAGAGCCGAAGATCGTTGATCTCGGCAGCACGTTATCCCCTTAGCCACGAGAGCGGCGCGAGAGGGCGCGGGCGCGCCTCCTCGCTTTTTTGCACCGCTCGCCCATCCAGAAGCCGCGGTGCAGTCCCGTCCGAACGCAGGCTGATCAAGGCCCCGAATCACAACATGCCCATTATTTTCCCCCGGGCACAATATCCCCGCTCCTGATCCGTCTACAGACGTATGGAACCGCCGCCGACCCCGGACCCGATGCTCGAACGAGACCGCGACCTCATTGCAACCATCTTGCGTGAGCGTGGCAAGCTTGGGCATTTCATCCGGCGCCGGGTGAGCGATCCGAGTGAGGCTGAAGACATCTTGCAGGATGTCTTTCACGAGTTCGTGCAGGCCTACCGGCTGCCCGCGCCGATCGAACAGGTCAGCGCATGGCTGTTCCGGGTGGCGCGCAATCGCATCATTGATGTGTTTCGCAAGAAACGGGAGCTGCCGCTGGCCGAAGTGGCGGGGGAGGCGGACGAGGAGAGCGAGTACCGGCTGGATCTCGCACTGCCGTCCCACGATGCCGGTCCGGAAGCGGTCTACGCACGATCGGTACTGCTCGATGCGCTGCAGGCGGCGATCGACGAATTGCCGGACAACCAGCGCGAAGTTTTCGTCGCGCATGAACTTGAAGGGCGCAGCTTCAAGGAACTGGCTGCCGAGAGTGGCGTAAGCGTGAACACGCTGCTCGCGCGCAAGCGTTATGCGGTGCTGCACCTGCGCGCCGGCTTGCAGGCCGTGTATGACGAGTTGGATATTTAAAGGAGCAGTCCGATGAGATGCAAAGTGAGATTCTTCGGCAAAGCACTATTGGCGTTGGTGGCGATTGCGGTGCTGGGATGGATTGTGATGACCCTATGGAACTGGGTGATTCCGGCGGTATTCGTCGGCGGGCGCGTCATCGACTACTTCCACGCGCTGGGCCTGCTCGTGCTGAGCCGTATCCTGTTTGGCGGATTTCGTGGACGGGGCGGCTGGCATGGACGCGGACCGTGGCGCAGGTGGGAGCGCATGACACCGGAAGAACGCGAGAATTTCCTGAAGGGTGTCTCGTCCCCGCGCAGCAAGTCGCAGGAGGACCACTCATGAAGCAGGCATCGACAGCGGCTTGCAAGCAGGCCGCGGGCGTTATTGCACCCGTGGTGGACTTCAAACGCTGCGAAGGCAAGGGCGATTGCGCGGTCGTGTGTCCCGAGGACGTTTTCGAAATCCGTAAGATCGACGACGCAGACTATGAAAACTTAGGTGTGCTTCATAAATTCAAGCTACGCGTACATGGCCTGAAGGTCGCCTACACGCCGAACGCCGATGCGTGTCGCGCCTGCGGTTTATGCGTGACCGCATGTCCGGAACGAGCCATCACGTTAGCACGCGTGAAATGACATGCGGGACGCGCGGCGGCTGGCTCCAGAAACGGAGCGCCCCGTGGATCTACCCGGGGAGCCGTGCCTTTTATTATCGTGGACGCTTTCTCGAAAAACAAAAGAGGCGTTTACGATGACTTTTTCGGAAACAGGCGTTCCTCCTTCTCTTCGCACTCGCGTGCGCCGCGTTGCTCAACGCGGCCACTATGATCGCGTGACTTTGCACGCGCTGCTTGACGAGGCCTATGTCTGCCACGTGGCGTTTGCCGATGAACACGGCGTGCACTGCATTCTTACTGCATGTTGGCGTGAGCGCGACTACCTTTACATTCATGGCTCCAACGGCAGCCGCATGCTGAAGCTGGCGGTCAGCGGGGCACAATTTTGCGTGACGGTCACGCATCTGGATGGGCTGGTGCTGGCGCGCTCTGCGTTCAACCACTCGATGAACTATCGTTCCGCCGTGATCTACGGTGTCTTCGAGGCCGTGCCCGATGACCACAAAGCGGCCGCACTGGACGTTTTCCTCGAAGGCATCGCGCCGGGGCGTTCCAAACAAGTCCGGCCGGGCAACGCAAAGGAGATGGCCGCGACGACCGTGCTGCGCGTGGCGCTGAACGAAGCGGCGTGCAAGATTCGCACGGGCGGCCCGAAAGACGACGACGAGGATATGGGCCTGGCGGTCTGGGCGGGCGTGTTGCCAATGGCGTTGACGCCCCTGGCGCCGGTGGTGGACGAGGCGGCCGCGTGTATTGGCGCGCCGGACTATGTGCAGCAATGGCAGGCGGTGGCTGATCGGGTGGGGGAGGAGGCGTAGGTCCCACGTGCTGGGCTTACCACTGGAGGGCCGTTCCGGTGTTATTTACAGCGCGCCGTGCCGTCTGTATCACGAATTCTCATCGATTTTGAGAATTCTCAAAACTAATGAGAAAGCTCGAGGCAATTGAGCCGGACCCATGGCATTTCCCCGGGCCAGAGTTGGCAGAGGCCTGTCTTGAGGCCTTTGATCGGAGGCTGTCGTCTGCACGCGGACCGTTCGCGCGCAGACGCATGGGCAAGACCGAATTCCCCCGCCGCGACCTTCTGCCGGCTGCTGCCGCCGTCGGCTACCGCATTGCCTGCGCCAACCTTTGGGACAACCGTTCCACACCACTGAAGCAGTGGACTGAAATGAATCCGGCAGACCAGGCCGTTATCACGATGCTTGCGCGCGGTAAATGTGACTTGCATGCAAGGAACGGCATGGCTAAGCTCATCCATGATGCTTGCAAATCCGCAACACGAAACACCGCGGGCCACGCGCTGCGTCGGTTGCAGTCGGGAAACGTGGTGTCTCGCCTCGAGCTCGGTGATTACCGTATCGAGGATGACGCCTTCGCCGGATGGATTCGCCGGCGCACTGCACCGAAGCACAGGTGTCAGCACGCCAGCATCCCCGCGCGACAACCGCTATGCTATGCGTTCCGTCTAACCGAGGACCGCCTCATGAAACAGTCACCAGGATCCATGATTACCTTTCGCCGCCCCGATGGAAAGGACGTCGAGGGTTATCTCGCCAAGCCGGAAAACCCGGTTGGCGCCCCCGCCATTGTCGTGATTCAGGAGTGGTGGGGCTTGAACGACCAGATTCGCGGCGTAGCCGACCGGCTCGCGCAAGCCGGTTATCTGGCGCTGGTCCCCGATCTCTACCGCGGCAAATCGACGCTGGAGCAGGAGGAAGCGCACCATCTGATGACCGGCCTCGATTTCGGCGATGCTGCTTCGCAGGATATTCGCGGCGCCGTGCAGTACCTGAAGCAACATGCGGAACGTGTCGGTCTGACCGGCTACTGCATGGGCGGCGCGCTGACATTGCTGGCGCTCGGCCAGACGCCCGAACTGTCGGCCGGCGTGGTGTGGTACGGTTGCCCGCCGCTGGAGTACATCCAGGCAGACAAGATCAAGGTTCCGGTGCAAGCGCATTGGGCTACGCAAGATGAGTTCTTCCCACCTTCTGCAGTCGAGGCAGTTGAAGCCAAACTGCGCGACGCAAAAGTCGAACTGGAATCGCATCACTATCTGGCGCACCATGCGTTCGCCAACGAAACGGCGGTCGGTCCGGGCCGTATTGCCGGCACCCAGTTCGATCCGGTCTGGGCTCAGTTGGCCTGGGATCGCACGTTGACCTTCTTTGGCCGCACGCTGTGGCCGCAACGGACCTAAAGCTGAATTGAATCGCGGGCGGTCGCAGTGCGCGCCAGTGCATGCCAGCCCGCAATACGCCGAATCAGAGCGTCCAGCAAGACACGAGCGGCCCGTTCGGCCGCTTGACCCATAGCATTTCCTCATCGCGCTCTTCAGCGGATTGAAGGCCTCCTGGCATCCCCCTGTCTCACCGTTGCGCCTGCCCGCAAGCAGGCACATTGCATTCCGGCAATAACTGCGCCGCGCCGCACGCCAACCCTCGATTCTTCGAAAAAGATTCCCTGCGAAAAGAGCGGGTGGCGACTAACGTACTAAGGTACGACCGTACAGGACCATCGTTTTCGCATGCGAGCGTCGTTCCGCGCTTGGCATGCATGCATCGGCGGTCCTGATTCACAACTGCTTGAACGATCGCGACAGCAGCTATCGCGGTATCGCACGTAAGGAGTGAAACATGCAGCTAGGGATGATTGGATTGGGGCGCATGGGCGCCGACATGGTGCGACGCCTGACCGCCGGCGGTCAGACATGCGTGGTGTACGACGTCCAGCCGGCGGCGGTCGAGAAACTCAAGCAGGACGGTGTCGAGGGCGCTTCGTCGCTCGAAGATCTGGTCAAGCAACTGGCCAAACCGCGCGCCGTCTGGTTGATGGTGCCGGCAGCCGTGGTGGATACGACGCTCGCGCAACTGACGCCTCTGCTCGAACCGGGCGATATCGTGATCGACGGCGGCAACTCCTTCTACCGCGACGACATCCGGCGCGGCAAGGAACTGGGCGAGAAGCAACTCCATTACGTGGATGTCGGAACGAGCGGCGGCGTGTTCGGCCGTGAACGCGGCTATTGCCTGATGATTGGCGGCGAAACGGCCGTGGTCGAGCGGCTTGCACCGATCTTCTCGACCTTGGCGCCGGGGCCGGGCGCGGCCACGCCTACTCCGGGGCGCAGCAAGGATGCAGGTACGGCCGATCAGGGGTACTTGCATTGCGGGCAGCAAGGCGCCGGTCACTTCGTCAAGATGGTTCACAACGGCATCGAGTACGGGATCATGGCGGCTTACGCGGAGGGCATGAACATCCTTCACAACGCCAATGCTGGCAAAAGGAAACAGGACGTCGACGCCGAAACCTCGCCGCTGCATGGCCCCGAGTTCTATCAGTACGACCTGAATTTGCCCGAGATCGCGGAGGTCTGGCGGCGCGGCAGCGTGATCGGCTCGTGGTTGCTCGACCTGACCGCCGCTTCGCTCGTCGGCGATGCGAGCCTGCAGCAGTACACAGGACGCGTATCGGACTCGGGCGAGGGGCGTTGGACGGTCGAGGCGGCGATCGACGAAGGCGTGCCCGCGCCGGTCCTGAGCGCCGCGCTGTTCGCGCGCTTCAGTTCACGCGGGGACGCGGATTTCGCCAACCGCGTGCTGTCGGCGATGCGGCACGACTTCGGAGGTCATATGGAGAAGGCCGCTGCCAAGTTGGGTAAACCGCTGGAGTGAAATGTTGGCAGACGCCGCGCGAGGCCTTGGGGGCTTTGCGCGGATGACTGGGAGGATGGTCACGGATTGCAGGATACAATTCGGCAGCGCCTAATTTGTCCCAAACTGACCTGATCGATCCATGCTGAATCCTACTCGGACCTACCTCCTGGGTCCGCTGCTGAAAGGCGTCTCACGTTCCTTTTACCTCACGCTACGTATCTTGCCCGCCGGAATGCGCGACCCGATTGGTCTCGCGTATCTTCTCGCGCGTGCTGCCGACACGATTGCGGACACTTCGCTGATTCCCCCGCCGCAACGCCTGGAGTTGCTCCTCTCGCTGCGCGCCCAGGTCAACGGCGCGGGTGACCAGGGCACGTTCCTGCAGCGGATGTCGGTGGAAGTGGCGGGGCAGCAAACGCAGTCGGACGAAAAGCTGTTGCTCGAGTCGCTCGGGCCTGCGCTGGCGATCCTGTCGCAACTGAGCGAGCCGGATCGCAAGGCCGTGCGCGAGATTGTCTCCACGCTTACAGAAGGGATGGAGTTCGATCTGCGTACCTTCCCGGACGAACGTTCAGGGCAGATCGTTGCGCTTCAGGAATTGTCCGGGCTGGATCGATACACCTTCCTGGTCGCGGGCTGCGTCGGCGAATTCTGGACCCGGATGACGTACGCGCACATGCCGGGGACGCTCAAAAGCTCGCCTGAAACGATGTCGGTGATGCTGCGCCGCGGGATTCGCTTCGGCAAGGCGCTGCAGATGACGAATGTTTTGCGCGACTGCGGCAAGGATTTGCGGATTGGCCGCTGCTACCTACCCGCCGAGATGCTGGATCGATTCGGCCTGAGCCCGCAAGACCTGCTGGAGCCGGCCAATTCGTCGCGGGCACAACCGCTCCTGTTCGAACTGGTCCGCCTGACCCTCGATCACTTCCGCGAGGCGGTTGAATACACGCTGGCGATTCCGGCGTTCTCCGTCCGTTTGAGGCTGGCCTGCCTGTGGCCGGTGCTCATCGGTCTCGAGACCGTGTTGTTGCTGGTCCATAACGACAATTGGCTCGATCCGGGCAAGGTCTCCAAGATCCAGCGCGGCAAGGTGTACCAGGTGATCGGCTTTTCGATGCCGCTGGTGGCGTCGGATACGCTGCTGCGTTGCTGGGCTGAGCGGTTGATCGGGCGGATCGAAGCCCGCTTGCCGGGCTGACGGCGCGCGGCGGCGGGCTTGAAGCGTCGCGCTAGCCCGGAAAGCCGTGCCTTCCCGCCGTCATGCCGAGCGAGCTAACCCGCTCCAGAATATATCCGTATCGATAGACGCTGCTCAGGATATAGCCATTGCAAGGCCGCAGATTCAGCTTCGTCCGGATCATGGATGCGTAGCTATCGATCGTTCTCGATACGAGCGCCGCTTTCTGGTTCCAGACTACCTGTCGAATGTGCGATATCGAAACCGGCCGGGACAGGTTTCTGATTAGCATTCCAATCCCGTGTCGGGCTCGGCGTTGGCGGAGAAACGGGGATGCGGTATACCGGTGAACGGCAGCGCCGCGATGACCGACAGACCAATGGTGCGCGCTCGCGGCGTGCAGGCCGTGGAGTGAGCCCGCCAATTAGCATGGTCCGGGATTCGTCGGCGACAGTGGTGAGCGGCGCAAGCCGCATCCCGTTCGAGAGATCGAGTCAATTTTGACGATTCCCATGGCGCCGCCGTTCATTGACGATTCTGGAGCAGGCCATGGCGATGCGCAAGCGAGACGAAGACGAGGTGTTCCCGAACGCAGCAGGGATCGATGTGGGCGGCTCCAGCCACTGGGTGGCGGTGCCGCGCAGTTCGACTGACGATCCGGTGCGTGAATTCGGGGCGATGACCGATGACCTGAATGCACTGGCTGACTGGCTCCTCTCGTGCGGGGTCGACACGGTGGCGCTCGAATCGACGGGCGTGTACTGGATCCCGGTGTACGAGGTGCTCGAGCAGCGCGGGCTGACGGTGTGGCTGGTCGACGCGCGGCAACTGAAGTACGTGCCGGGACGCAAGAGCGACGTGCTTGATTGCCAGTGGTTACAGAAGCTGATGAGCCTGGGGCTGCTGCGCGCGGCCTGGCGCCCTGGCGACGAGGTCTGCGTGGTGCGTGCGGTGGTACGTCAGCGCGAAGTGCTGCTGGCTGAACAAGCCAGCTGGGTACAGCGCATGCAGAAGGCGCTGGTGCAGATGAACCTCCAGCTCACCGAGGTGCTCACCGACGTGATGGGCATGACCGGACAGGCGATCGTGCGGGCGATTGTGGCCGGCGAGCGTGACCCCAAGGTGCTGGCCCGGCATCGCCACGGCCGCGTCAAGGCCAGCCTGGCCGACATCGAGCGGGCGCTGACAGGCAACTGGCGCGAGGAGCACCTGTTCGTGCTCGCGCAGGCGCTCGCCATGTTTGACAGCCTCGCCCACCACATCCTCGAGTGCGACGCGAAGACTGAGGCGCTGCTCGCGGCGCTCGGCCGTCACGAGGTTGAACTGGACGGGCCAGGCAAGCGGCGTGGCAAGAACACCCCGGCGTTTGATGCACGCGCCGCGCTGGCGCGCTGGGCAGGCGTCGACCTGACGCGCATCAATGGCCTGGCGGTCACCACGGTCATGACGATCCTCTCGGAGATCGGCCCGGACCTGAGCCGGTTCGCCAACGTCAAGCACTTCTGTTCGTGGCTGGGACTGTGTCCTGGGACCAAGGTCAGCGGCGGCAAGGTGCTCAGCGCCCGCACCCGGCGTTCCACCAACCGGGTGCGCCAGGCGCTCAAGCTCGCCGCCATGAGCCTGTCGCGTAATGACTCGGCGCTCGGCGCGTTCTACCGCCGGTTGTGCTCACGCATGGACAAGCCGCGTGCGAATACCGCCGTCGCCCATAAGCTCGCCCGTATGGTGTACTTCATGCTCACGCGTGGCGAAGCCTTCGTCGACCAGGGCCAGCAGCACTACGAAGAACAGCAGCGCCAGCGCAGCGTTGACGCCCTCAGGCGCCGCGCGACCGCCCTCGGTTTCCAGATCACCCCGAACCCGCCGACGGCCTGAAAACCCACGTTATCCTGATTGTTTCTCGAGAGCCTGAATCGGACATTACTAAAAAG
>Ga0210387_10003597_pt1 | contig 11909 bp, 6 predicted proteins | sample IncBWC7OmetaG_FD_160108 | JGI IMG/M metagenome (GOLD analysis project Ga0210387, IMG submission 160108) | Forest soil microbial communities from Barre Woods Harvard Forest LTER site, Petersham, Massachusetts, United States - Inc-BW-C-7-O ... | reverse complement strand
GAGCGTCTCTGGGTGACCAACCCCGCGCATCGCATCGCGCGTGGTCTCGACGGCTACTTCGAGCTGCCGAACGAGGAGATGTACGGCGAGCCCTTCGGCGTGCCGGAGCCGGAGGAGCAAGTCTTCATTTCTTGGTTCGAAGGCGGCGAGGTCTTTCGCTCGGGTTGCTGTTGGCGCCGCGGCGCAGGCAAAATTTTCTACTTTCGCCCAGGCCACGAGACGTACCCGACTTATCACCAGCCGACGGTGCAGCTCGTGCTGCAAAACGCCGTGCATTGGGCGCAGCCCGAAGCGACACGCTGGGTCGACGCCTGCCCGAACGTGCCGATCGAGAACGCACTCGAGCCGCTGGTCCAAAAAGGAGCCACCCTGCACAAGCCTGGGCAATCGGGCTTTCGCTGAGAAATTCCCGCGCTTTGCACGCCGCACGCGCGAGCCTGCACGCGCTGTCGCGAGCGCGCGAGCGCGAGCGTGATGGCTGCACGGACTTGCGTGACGTAACTGTCTCACCTATGCTTCGATCCGTTCCCATGCGCTCGCCCCGTTTTCACTTTTGGTTTGGCTATTGGCCCGCGGTAAACGCGGCGTCAGGGCCCAGCCTTCTCTTCTGAAAACAGAGTCGAGAAAGCAAAAAACCCCTGGTCGCCGCGGCGCCCGGGGGTTTTTCGCTTTGTCCCTGCAAGCCCAACCCCGCCCGAATCAAAATGCTCGAAACCAAAGACCTCCGAATCGTGGATACGACCTTGCTCAAGAGCCCAAACGACGTGACCCGCGAGCTCCCTCTGTCAGAACGCGCCGCAAGCGTGGTGTTCAGCGCGCGGCAAGAGATCCAAGCCGTGCTTCGCGGGGAAGATGCACGCCCACTCGCCATCGTCGGGCCTTGCTCGATTCACGACCCGGATGCTGCCATCGACTACGCAGGGCGCTTGCTGGAGCTGAAACGACGCTTTTCTCAGGAGATCTTGTTGGTCATGCGCGTGTATTTCGAAAAGCCGCGCACGACGGTCGGCTGGAAGGGACTGATCAACGACCCGCGCTTGGACGGCAGCTACGACATCCCCACGGGCATCCGCAGCGCGCGTCGGCTGCTCCTGAACCTGGCCGAGCTGGGCATGCCAGTAGCCACCGAGATGCTCGACCCGATCATCCCGCAGTACATCGCAGACTTAGTGTCGTGGACCGCGATCGGCGCGCGCACCACCGAAAGCCAAACCCACCGCGAGCTGGCCTCCGGGCTGTCGATGCCGGTCGGATTCAAAAACGGCACCGACGGCGGCCTGAGCGTTGCCATCAACGCCATGATCGCCGCATCGGGCCCACACAGTTTTCTAGGTATCGATCCGAGTGGTCACGTCGGGGTAGTTCGGACACGCGGCAACCCGCACACGCACCTCGTGCTGCGCGGTGGGAATCTCGGACCGAACTACTCGAAAGCGCACGTCGAAGGCGCCGCGCGCGCGTTGGAAAAAGCGCACGTCAATGCTCGCGTGCTGGTGGACTGCAGCCACGATAATAGCGGCAAAAATCACCTCAAACAGCCCGACGTCTTGGCCGAGGTGGGCGCGCAACTTCGAGCCGGATCCATGGCTATTCTCGGCGTGATGGTCGAAAGCAACATCGTCGAGGGCAAGCAGGAGCTCGGCGCCGACAGAGCCCGACTCACTTACGGCCAGAGCATCACGGATGCTTGCGTCGACTTCGCGACCACCGAACGCATGCTCGAAAAATTCGCCGACGACGCGGCGCGCCGCAACCCGAAGCGCGCCAGCGCATGACCGGCGCGCTCCCGCAGCACTAGTTAGAGAGCAGCGCCGCGCCCGGCCGTGTCTGACCGCCTTTGGTCGGGCGCACGCGTTCGGGCAAGCTGCGGCACAGTGGATCGGCGCCGATAGTGCCCTGTAGCTCGGACAAATAGCTCGGCGCGCTCACTCGTTCGAGCTCCGTGCGCGCGTGAGCCAAGCGTTCGCCGATGCCGAGCCGCGCCGCTTCGTCGCGGTGACTCGCCAAGGCCATGAACTCACTCAAGCTGTGCACGTGGCGTTGCCACAGCGCGACGTCGCGCGCTTGTTTGGTCTGCAATCGCTGCTTGTACCAATCACTGCCGAGTAGCGCTTCGCGTGTGAAGAGCGCACGAATTTCCGGATGGCTGATGTCCTTCCCCTCGAAATGACCGTGCGCCATCACGTGCAGCAACGCACGCAGCGGAGGACACGCATCATCGATGCTACCGTCGGTAAAGTACGCTTCCGCCGCGTACTGCTGGGCCTCCATGATGTTGTTCACGCCGTCGGCAAACACGGCGGCATCTTGAATTTCCGGCTTCAAGATTTCTTCCGTGAACACCGCAGCCGGGTTGTCGAACACGCGAGCGAAGAACGTGTGCACGAACTTCGCCGTGATGCGGTAGCCGAGCCGGCTCGCCAGCACCTTCTTGCCGTCGAACTCGTAGTCCTCCAGCTTTTCCAGGTGTCCGGCCTCGATCAGGTTCTTCGGATCGCGCTCGGACGGGAACAGCCGGCACCAAATCTCGGGGATGAGCAGGCTGATGTCGTGATCGACGCGATACTTTGGTCCGATGTACCCCGCGGCCGAGCTGAACCCGGCATAGCCACAGAGCAGCATCGAGACCAACGCGTTGTTCAAATCCGCTGTCGCGGACAGCGCGTTGAACGGTCCCTTCGTCAACGCACCCTCGGAGCCCGCTCCGGTCGTGCTCGGGGATTTACCGGTGACCGAGCACACGTAATCCATGAAGAGCTCGGGCAGCTCTTGATAGTGAATGGGCCCATACACGCACAGCGCGCGCACGCCGTCTTCGGGCGGGTTGTTGCGCCGTCCAGAGAGCACGCTGATCACCGGAAAAATGACCGGTTCGGGCAGCCGCAAGCGGCGGTACAAACGCGCGCCCATCTCGGCGACATAGCGATCGCGCGGTCTCGACACGTCCGGCCGCACCTGCAAATAGCGCGGGTTCTTGCTGGGCTTGCCGCCGACGATGCGCGGCTTCGCGGAACAGATCGAATAGCCCTCATCATCGCGCGCGGCATTCTTCGATACGTGATCGCGCATCGGTTCGGTGAACGCGACGTGCACCGCAACCTCTTCGACGATCTTGCGCGAGTCAGCGGCCGTCAGCGGTTGGAAATTCGAGACGAACAGCCCGGGCCGCGACATGTCGTCCTCGGTTTGACGGTCGAACCCCGGGTGGATCGCTTCGTCGGGCCGTTGGAACAAGCGAAACTCACAGTTCTGCGACAACTTCAGACTTGGGTGTCCGCTGTATTCCGGTGGCAGTCCGAACAACTTGGAAGCAGGCACGACCACCGAAGCAGTGATATCGTCCTCCATCTGCACTTTGTCTGCCGCGAGGAAATCTTGGCGCAACTTGTAGGTGCGCCAAGCGCCGTCGGCTTGTAGACCCACACGCAAATAGCTGCCGACGAGGCGACGCTCGCCGTACTTGAGCTCATGGCCTGGTGCTCCGTTGATGATGTCGACGTGAAAGTGCCGACGCCAGTCGCTACCCCAATCCGCCCGGTAAAAGCGCTTGATCACGAAGACCAACGCACGCACGTAGTTCGGGATGCTCTCCAGCCAGGTATTGTACTCACTGCGAAATTCCGACGGGTTCGGCGTGAGCAGCTTGATCACCGAACCGAGCGAGCGATCCGCGGACAAGATGCGGCGCGACGGATCGCGCTCGGCGACCGCGCGTAGCTCCGGCAACAGCGCGTCCCGGAAGTCTCGCTTGAAGATGCTCTCCACGAGGTCGAGATCCTCCTCGAAGCTGCGCACGTAGATCGGGCCATACAGCACGGCGTCCACCAAGCTCTTACTGATCTCGGATTTGCCGCCGCCCGACACGGTGCACGGTTTATGGCAGAACGTGCCCTCTGCCACGGTACCGATCAAGCGCCAGCTCGGCGCTTCCGGATGCTTTTCCATGCGCAGCTTGTAGCCGCTCGGATGGATGTAGATGCGCCCGGGTAAGAGCTTGAGGTGCTGCTCTTCGCCTTTGCTCGTCCACTTGATGTCCTGTCGCTTGACGTCGATCTGCATGTCCTCCGGCATGTAGTGAATTTCCGGGTAAACCGTATCGGTCGCAAAGCCCGCGTCGTGCACGACGGCCCGCTCGCCGAGCAACTCCAACACCTCGGAGAAGCGGTGCTCCGAGCTACTGAGCCGCGCGTCGTATTGATCGCCGAGGCTGACCGTCGAAAACGCGAGCGCACCGCCCGCGTGCTCTTCCTCGGCCAAGCCGAACAGGTTTGCGCTGTAGCCGATTTGGGTTTTGACCTCTTTCTTGCAATACCCAAAATAGTTATCGGCGAGGATCGTCACCATCACGCCGTCCACGCTGCGCGCGGTGACTTTGAACGCGCTGCCGTTGTTGTACAGCTCGCTCTCGTTGGCCCAACACATACCGGCCGCGCGCTGCGCTTCCGTGGCCTGGCTCACGTGCGGCAAGCCGAGATCCTTTTTCTTCAAACGCGTCAGGTGCGGCGCCAAAATCACGCAACCCGTGTGCCCGGTCCAGTGATCGACATCGAGCGCCGCGTCGTTCTCGGACAAGAAGGGATCACCTGCGTTGCCGAAGATGCTCTCCACGAAATCCAAATTGGAGACCAGCCCGCCAGGCGCGAAGAACCGCACTTCCATGCGCTTTTCGGCCGAAACCTTGGGCACCTCTGGACACACCAGCGGTCGCAGCAAGAGCGACACCATGGCCTGACAGGGCTCTGCCCAATTTGCCGTGAACGGCACTTTGAGGAGATGCGCCGGAGGGTTCAACGCCTCACGCAGCAAGTTCGCGTACGCAATCAGCGGCACACGGGTTTTGTCGGCTGGAATCGGCAAGCCGCCTTCAGCGACGTGGAACACGCCTTGCGTCGTCCTGCGGTCGTTCATCGGATTGTGCAAGACGCCGTTGTCGAGCCGATAGCTCGAGACGACCTCGTTGTGCCAAACCTGCGCGTCGATGGGCAAGCACAGCTCACGCGCCAGCCCATAGCGGTCGACGATGAACGTCTCCCCTGGCAAGCGGATCGGGCCGTTCATGTCGAGCCCCGAAAATAGCCCGTCCAAATAATTCTGAATGCGTTGGTCAGCCGGGCACAAGTGATCGCTCAAGAGCCGGCTTTGCTCGCGATAGCGCGCGAACAGATCGCGACCGAGGTGCAGCACTTCGTCGTCGCCGACGTCGTCGGGAATATCGACGCCCATCGCCGCCAGCTTGAGCAGGATGGAGCGAATCGTGGTTCGCCGCTCCGGCACCGCTACGCTGCCATCTGATTTGAGACCTACGCTGCGCTCCAGATCCATGAACGACCTCCGAGGCTCGCAGTGTCGCGCCGCTTCGAGCCATCGCACAGCTCAACTGACCGAAGCGCGACGAACACGCGCGATTTCCCGGCGAGCCTCGTGAGCATCCGTGCAGGGCTTCGGACTCTGGGCGAGGAAAATCCTGTGCACGACGGAAAATCGACGCGCAACAGGGTCCCCTGCCTCGCGCCGCTACAACTTGGTGATGTCGGGGAGCGAACCGTCCGCGTTGCGCTTGGCCGCAGCAGCCTTGGCCGCCGTGACGCTGCTGGCGTTCACGTCACCCGTGTGTGAAATGTTCTGGAAGGAGCCGCCTTCGTTGTCCCACGCGCCGCAACCCGTGCATGTCATGCTCGCGGGGTTGCTGTTGTTCGTGAAGCCCCAGTCGGCTTTGTGCCCGCCGTCGCCGTTATTGTAAAACGCGAACAGCGACGACATCACGTGCTTGGCGGAAACGTCGCCACCGCCCATTTTGAAGCCGTTGCCGTTGCTCTGCGAGCCCGCCGTGGTTGCGCCCATGTTGAAGGCCCACGAGTTTTTGATCGTCACCGGCGAAGTCCAGGCGAAGAGATCGTACCCGTCGTCGGAGTTGTCCCACGAGCGGCAGCCGTCGAACACGTTCCCTACGCCGGTTCCTTTCTTCGCGCCGAAGCCGTCGGCGTTGGCGCCGTCGCAGCGTTCGTCGTGGTTGTGATACGAGTCCACGTTCGTGATCGTCGCGTACGTCCCACTTCCGGTGTACCCGGAGCTGGAATTGATCAGCACGCCAGTGTCCTCGGCATCGTGAACCGCGCAGTTCTCGACGAAATCGTGGGCGCCCTGCACTAGAATGCCGCTGTCGTTGGCCGCCGCGACTTCGATGCCCTTCACTCGATACCAATCGGCGCCAATGTCGATCCCGTAGATGTTCTTGTCGGCTGGGTCCGCGCCGCATGCGAGCCGTGGCTGACTCGCGAAGTCGAGGATGGGCATCGTGGTCGCTGCCGGATCGGCCATCAGGGTGATGATGCGCGTCGAAGTGCCCATGCGCGTCTTCTTGAACTCGATGCGCGTACCCAAATTGTACGTCCCGGCCTTGAGACACATCGTGCTCAAGGTACCGCTACAGACGTCGCCGTTCACCGAGCCGCCAATACCTGGGCAGACGAGATCGTATGCGTGCTGAGGCGTCAACACGGGCGCCGTCGCCGTACCGGGGTTCGTGTCGCTGCCGTCGGGAGCGACCCAGATATCACAAGGCCCACCAGCAGCGGTTGCACCAGCCGCACCCGCCGCACCGCCGATACCCGCATGGCCGGCAACTCCAATCGCTCCGCCACTGCCGCCGGCAGCGGCTCCGGCTGCGCCGGTCGCGCCTCCGGCACCTGCGCTAGTTGCTCCTGCTGCACCCGCGCCGGTCGTCGCGGTGCCGCCCGCGCCACTCACTGCACCCGCGCTCGAACCCCCCGCGGAAGCGCCGCCCTCTCCCCCGGTGACGGACCCGCCTCCCGCGCCCGTGCTGACGGATCCAGCGCCTGCTCCGGCGCCCGTCGCGCCGCTGGCTGCGGACGTCGGCGACCCGCTCGCGCCCGCCGTTGCGTCACTACCCGCTCCAGTGCCTCCCCCAGAAGACGACGCGGTGCTGCCGCAATTGACGATTCCAAGCAACGTAACCCCGAACAGCGTCGACGTGACGATTGACCGCGGCATTTGGCAATCTCCTGTATTCCGATCTGCCCGACCACCACAGCGGCGCGATCACGCGCCGCATTTGAGTGAGTCAGTCGAGAGCGGTTGAACGGCTCATCGCCCGTGACGAGCTCGACTCGTTTTCTACGCTTAGTGTTGCGTGCTGTCGCGCGTTTCTCGACATCGAGATCGATTTGCTATGTACGCCACATCGCGACTTTCTATGTCGCAAGCTCAGTGATCCTGGAACTAGTCACTGATGCAGGAACACTTTCGCGCGCGTGATTGCGCGCGATCTTTCAACGTACGTGGCTACATCGCGGCGGAGTGCAATATGGAACCATTCCCAGACCGAATGTCGTGTTTGATTTTCAATGTAGTGATCGATTTCGACGCCACGATCATTCTTCGTGCTGCGCTCACGTTCGTGTTGCGCGCGTTGCTCGTGGGCTCTTGCATCTCGAGATCAAAAAAATGAACCAGCACCTCGTACTCATGCCCAAGAACTCATTCCTGCTCGTATCCGGTTTGGCGCTCGTGGCGATCTGTGCGGCGCCAGGCTGTGGCTCGAACGACAACGGCGGCACAGGCGCCGGACAAGTGGCCACAGCGGGGAGCGGCAGTCCCAGCTCGAGCGCTGGCTCCGCGGGCGGCAGCAGCACCGGTCCAACAGGCGGCGGCGCCACGGTGAGCGGCGCGGGAGGCAGCACAAACGGCACAGCGGGAGCGAGCGGCAACGCAACGGGAGGCGCTAGCGGCGGCTTCGCTGGCGGCGCTGGCACCTCGACGACCGGTGGCGGTGGCGCGAGCGGCGCGGCTGGCGCAACGGGAACCACCGGGCACGGCGGTGCCGGGGGCACGGCCGGCGCGAGCGCGGGTAGCGCGGGCGCTGGAGGCGCGGCCGTGGGCGTCACCGTATCGTCGAGTTGCAAGATCCCGACCTGGCCAACGGCCACCGGAACACCGGTGAGCATCTCGGGCACGAAGAGCGTCAGCGGCACCTACGACGGCAAGATGGCGCTCCACAACGGCAACCTCAACGATTGCACGACCGGTGATCAAAGCAGCACGAAAGCGATCATCGAAATCGCAGACGGCGGCACGGTGAAGAACATCGTGTTCGGCGCAGACATCGGCGACGGCATTCATTGCCTCGGCAGCTGCACCATCGACAACGTTTGGTTCCCCTACATTTGCGACGACGCGATCACGATGCTCGGCGGGTCCGGAAAAACCGCGACCATCACCAACAGCGGTTTCAAGAACGCGCGCGACAAAACCATCCAGCACAACGGGGACGGCAGCACCGTCGTGCTCGACAATATCTACGTCGATACGGCTGGAAAACTGTATCGCTCGTGTGGTCAGGGCTGTAGCAGCTCGGCGAAGCGCATGGCGAACATCAGCAACGTCGTCGCCATCGGCGCGAGCCAAATTGCCGGCGTGAGCACGAACGACAAGGTCACGCTGAGCAATATCTGCATGTATCGCACGCCCAGCGTCTGCCGCACCTACGAGCCGGGCACGGAGACCGAGACCTCCATCGGCGCCAATGGTACGGACGAAGGGCCCACGGCAAATTGCATTTACAAGGGGACCGACACGCACGCGCTAGTCAATGACACGACGGGCAGCTACCAAACCGACGTGGTCTGCCCCGGTTCGAACTCGGTCAAAGTCGGCAGCACCGCGACCGCGTGCATCACGGGCTTCGAGTCCTGCCTCAAGGGGTGCGCTCCTGGAAGCTTCGGCTTCAGGCAAGCGGTGTGCAGCAACGGCCTGTACGCCAACAGCGGCGGCTGCGGCGGACCCGCCGATCCGACCGTCGCGCCTCACTTTGCATCCACCAACTCGACCAGCGCCACCACGACCGTGACCAACAACGACCCGTGCACGACAGAATGGGCCTGGGCGGGCGATGGCACCGGCAAGTACTGCATGTGCGTGCCCAAACCTGGCTACTACCAAGCCTCGAACAGCTGGTGGGTGTGGGACTGCCAATCGCAATGGTGGTGACCGCACGCGCACCGCGCTGTTTTCCGGAAAACGGCCGCAAGCTTGAGGCGCGCGGCGCCCGCTCGGGCCGTCATTGGCAGAGCTTGCAACCGGCCACAAACACGGCGAATTATTCGCCGTCCTCATGCCCCAGACGACTTCGCCCCCCTCGCATTCACTGAGCAGCAACGACTACCGCACTCTGGCGTTGGCCGCCCTCGGCGGAGCGCTCGAATTCTACGACTTCGTGGTGTTCGTGTTCTTCACCAAGGCGCTGAGCAGCGTCTTTTTTCCGCCGAACATGTCGGAGTGGCTGCGAGAGCTGCAAACCTTCGGCATCTTTGCCGCCGGCTATTTGGCGCGCCCGCTCGGCGGCATCGTGATCGCTCATTTCGGTGATCTGCTGGGCCGGAAGCGGATGTTCACGCTGAGCATTTTTCTGATGGCGGTGCCGACACTCGGCATGGGTCTCTTGCCCATGTACGCCAGCGTTGGCGCGGTCGCGCCGGTTTTGCTTTTGTCGCTACGCGTCCTGCAAGGGGCGGCCATTGGCGGGGAAGTGCCCGGAGCCTGGGTGTTCGTGTCCGAGCACGTGCCGGAACGCCACACCGGGTTCGCCGTTGGGACGCTCACTGCCGGGCTCACCGCGGGCATCTTGCTCGGCTCGCTCGTCGCAACGAGCGTGAACACGGCCCTGGCGCCCGCCGACGTCGCGCGTTTCGGCTGGCGTATTCCGTTCCTGATCGGCGGCGCGTTCGGTCTACTGGCCGTCTATCTGCGGCGTTTCTTAGAAGAAACCCCAGTTTTTCAGCAGATGCGCGAGACACGCGCCCTGAGTGAAGAGCTGCCTCTGAAGACCACCGTGCGCGGCCACCTTCCAGCCGTGCTTTTGGCGATGTCGCTGACCTGGGTGTTGTCCGCGGCGATCGTAGTCGTGATCTTGTTCACTCCAACGTACTTGCAGACGGTCTACAAGGTCGCGCCGCGCCTGTCGCTGCAAGCGAACAGCGTGGCCATCGTCGCCCTGAGCTGCGGTTGCGTGCTGTTCGGCTGGCTCACGGATCGCTTCGGCAGCAAATGGGCCTTGTCCTTGGGCAGCTTGGCGCTGCTCGCCTCGAGCAGCTACTTCTACCATTCGCTGCCGCTGGCAGGCCCCGCACTATTCACCGCGTACGCGGTGACCGGCTTCTTCGTCGGCAGCATTGGCGTCGTGCCATTCGTGCTCGTACGCTCATTCCCTGCCAAAATTCGCTTCTCTGGCTTGTCGTTCTCGTACAACGTCGCATACGCCATCTTCGGCGGGCTGACACCGGTCGTGCTCACGCTATGGCTAAAGAGTGACAAGCTTGCCCCAGCGCACTACGTGGCGGCGCTTTCCGTGCTGGGTTGTGTGCTCGCCTTCGTGCCGTTGCCCGCTGCTCGCCAGGCGACTTGACGCTCCTGCCCCGCGCCCTAGACACCTGGCTATGACTCAAGCCAGTCGTCTTGCGGACGCATCGGGAACCGTCACTTTGGGCGGCGAGTTGACCGTCAATCGCCTCGGCTATGGCGCAATGCAACTCACCGGGGCCGGCGTCTGGGGTGAGCCGAAAGACCCGGCCGAGGCCGTGCGCGTGCTGAAGCGCGCCGTCGAGCTGGGCGTCAACTTCATCGACACGGCGGACGCCTATGGCCCCTTCGTCAGCGAGCTGCTGATCAAGAAGGCGCTCCACCCGTATCCCAAGGGCTTGGTGATCGCCACCAAAGCGGGCCTGACACGGCAAGGGCCGAACCAGTGGGCACCCGTCGGGCGCGCCGAGTACCTCCGGCAACAGGTGGAGCTCAGCCTGCGCCACCTCGCGGTCGAACGCATCGACCTGTTGCAGCTCCACCGCATCGATCCAAAGGTTCCGCTCGCAGAGTCCCTCGGCGCGCTCACCGCGCTGCAAAAAGAGGGCAAAATTGCGCACATTGGCCTGAGTGAAGTGAGCGTCAAAGAGTTCGACGAAGCGCGGAAGTTGGCGAACATCGCCTCGGTGCAAAACCTGTTCAATCTGACGAACCGCTCCTCCGAGGCGCTGCTCGACCACGTCACTAAGCTCGGCATCGCGTTCATTCCCTGGTACCCGCTGGCCACGGGCGCCCTCGCGAAGCCGGGCGGCCCGCTCCAAAAACTGGCCGAGAAACATCATGCCAGCGCCTCGCAATTGGCGCTCGCTTGGCTGCTGAAACGTTCGAAAGTGATGCTACCGATCCCCGGCACCTCGACCGTGAAGCACCTCGAAGAAAACGTCGCCGGCGCCGAAATGCAACTGTCAGAGGCCGAGCTCGCGACCATCGGCAACGTGAGTTAGAAGCAGCAATAACCCTGATTTTCGGCAGCGATCCTTGATGGTCACGCGTCGCGCGAGGCCCGCCCCAGCCTTCGGCGTCGCACAACGTCGAAAAGTCAGGGAGTCGCGCGCCGGCGCGATACGCTGACTAGATTTCAAAGTTCGAGCGCTGCCTCCGTTTCGTTTTCAAATCTGAAGTCTAAACTTCAACATCAGATTTCGTGTCGCGGCAGCTGAGCCTTCGTCGCGCTTTCGGTCGAGGCGAAAGCGTTCCATCAGCGCGCTCTCGGGCTCGGGCTCGGACTGCGATGTGAAGGCAGCCGCCGGCGCGCCGAAGGGCCGAAGGCTTGGACGGCGCGCGCCGTGGCGCGTGACCATCACGCCAGACAAAACGAAAAACGGCTGCCCGCGCAGTGGCGAACAGCCGTTCTTCTCGGCCCTCTTGCGAGGGCCTGTGCATGCCTTACTCGTCGCCGACGGCGACGAGCTCGGCCGGTGTGACGCGCACGAACGTCGGCGGCGCGTACGTCGGGGACTTCTCGTCCAGCACGACCTGCAAGCGTTTGTACGCGGGCAGACCAGTGCCAGCCGGGATGAGCCGACCCATGATGA
>Ga0210387_10003595_pt1 | contig 11911 bp, 13 predicted proteins | sample IncBWC7OmetaG_FD_160108 | JGI IMG/M metagenome (GOLD analysis project Ga0210387, IMG submission 160108) | Forest soil microbial communities from Barre Woods Harvard Forest LTER site, Petersham, Massachusetts, United States - Inc-BW-C-7-O ... | reverse complement strand
ACTTAAGCGAAATCGCGACGATGACGCGTGCAGCGCCGGCCAAGCTGCTTGGCCTGCCCGATCGCGGCCATCTCGGCGCAGGCGCCCGAGCTGATATTGCGCTCTATCGCCCCGGCAAGGATATCGCGCAAATGTTCCGCGCTGCGGCTCGCGTTTACAAGAACGGCGAACTCGTGGTGCGCGACGGCGAAGTGACACACGCCCGCTATGGCCGCGCACTGCATGTGACGCCTGCGGTCGAAGCCTCAATGCAGCGACGGATGAAAGACTACTACGACGCGCGTTACGGACTGCCGTCCGATTTCATGCGCGTGCCCGAAGGCGCGATCCCGCGGCCGCAACCGTTTGAGGCGGTCGCATGCCGGAGCTGACGGTCAACGGAATCGCTATCGACGACACGTTCGCGGAAGCTTTCGACATGCGCGCGACCGCGATCGTTATAACGGCGGCGACCGAGCGCTGGGCGGCGCAGGCGGCGGAAACGATGACGGGTTTCGCCACCTCGGTGATCGGTTGCGGCTGCGAGGCAGCGGCCGAGAGCGTTCGATCGCCCCAACAAACGCCGGACGGACGGCCCGGCGTGCGCGTGCTCCTGTTCGCGGTTTCGACCGCGGAACTGCAGAAGCAACTGCAAAACCGCGTCGGCCAATGCGTGCTCACGAGCCCCGGTTCGGCCTGCTACGCGGGATTGGACTCGGGCGAGGACAAGCTCAAGCTTGGCGATGCAATTCGTTTCTTCGGGGATGGCTGGCAGATCGCCAAGCGGCTCGGGGCCCGCCGATATTGGCGCGTGCCGGTGATGGACGGAGAGTTCGTCTGCGAATCGACCACATATCTCACCAAGAAAGCAGTCGGCGGTGGTAATCTCATCGTGATGGGCGAGAGCTCGGCGAAGACGCTCGCAGCGACCGAGGCTGCGGTGAAGGCGATGCACGAGGTCGCGGACGTTATCATGCCGTTTCCGGGCGGCATAGCGCGCTCGGGGTCGAAGGTCGGCTCGAAATACAACGGCGCGAGCGCTTCGACCAACGACCTTTATTGCCCGACCTTGAAGGGCGCGGTCGACAGTGCTCTTTCTCCCGAGATCGCCTCGGTGCTCGAGATCGTCATCGACGGCCTCACCAGCGAAGCCGTCGCTCAGGCGATGCGAGCGGGGCTTGCCGCGATCATCGAACTGGGCCCCGAGCGCGGCGCATTGCGCGTCGGCGCGGGCAACTACGGCGGCAAGCTCGGCCGGCACCACTATCATCTCAAGGATCTCGTCCGTTGACTCCTTTGACCTTTTCGCTGCGCAAGGCACCGGATCAGCGTCTCGATCTGTCGCCATTGATTGAGCGAAATCTCGCGGGCAAGACGGTCACGGAGATCGAACGTATCGAGGTGGGAACAACGCGCATACGTGTGGCGGCGGGAGACGTTTTCCGCATCCGCGAAGGCGATCTGGACACAATTGTCATCGAAGGCGGCAGCGCGCGTTTCGATCGCGTTGGCTTAGGGATGACCTCAGGCTCCATCCGCGTCGAAGGAGAGGTCGGCGTCGAAGCTGGGCGCATGATGTCTGGCGGACAATTGACCATTCGCGGCGACGCGGGCCCGTTCGCTGGTTCTGGAATGAGGGGCGGGACGCTTGACATCGAGGGCGACGCGGGGGAGCGGCTCGGAGGTCCGTTGAGCGGCGAGACGGTCGGCATGAGCGGCGGTCTCCTGCATGTGCGCGGCGATGCGGGACCGCGCGCCGGCGACCGGCTGAGGCGCGGATTCATTCTGATCGAAGGCCGCGCAGGGGCTTACGCCGGCAGCCGCATGATCGCGGGCACCTTGGCGATCGGGGGCCAAGCAGCAGATCTGCCCGGCTATCTGATGGGCCGCGGCACGATCCTTCTCGGACGAGGCGCGACGCTTTTCTCGCCGAGCTTCGGCGATTGCGGCGAACACGACCTGGTCGCGGCGCAGCTTCTGGCCAATTACGTCGCTCAGGCCAGCGCGAAACTGGCGAGGCTGCTCCGCCGGCCGCTGAGGCGTCTGGCAGGCGATCTGGCTGCGCTCGGCAAGGGGGAGATTTTGCTTCCGCACGCGCAGTGAACGTCGCGTGGCTTGCGCTCACCAACGCGAGCGCTATCCTCGGGTTAAAAAGCGGGTGGCCGACACTCCTGGAAGGAAATTTGCATGACGGCCGTCGTCCTATCGCCCGAGCACGGGCCCACTTGGTCCGCCGGCGATCGCGCCCCGCTCTTGCGCTGGCTGATCTTTACCGGCGCGACAATTTTCGCTGCGATCCTGCTGTGGCGCTATGGCCTCATTCGCCTGATGATCGTTTCCGACCGCACTTATTTATCATCGCTGATCGCCCTGATCTACGTGGGGACGTCGCTGCATTGTCTTTGGCGAACGATCGTCGTGTCGCGCGAAGGCGATGCTGGACGGCGGGTCGCGGCTCGCATCGAGTCGGGAGGCGCCGACGTCGCCGCCCTTGACCCTTCGGTCGTGCTTCCCCCTGGCCTTATCGCCGAGCACATCCGCGATCTTGCCATGAAAGCCCGCACGCAAGGCCGAGGCCGGCTCGATCAGACGCTGCTGCTGCGCTCGCTCGCTGATCGCCTGCGCGGCTCCAACGGCTTCGGCGCATTCGCCAGCGACACGGTCATTAAGCTCGGCCTGCTCGGGACGATCATCGGCTTCATCATCATGCTGGCGCCGATCGCGGGGCTCGACGCGAGCGACAAGTCGATGATGAAATCCTCGATGGGGCTGATGAGCGACGGGATGGCGGTGGCGATGTACACTACGCTGGCCGGCCTCGTCGGCTCCATCCTGTTGAAGATCCAGTATTATATGCTCGACAATGCGACCGCGAAGGTGTTCTCGCGCGCGGTGACGCTGACCGAGACGCGTGTCGTTCCGGCCTTGGAGCGCGCCCACGATCTGGCGGTCCGCGCATGATCGATGAGTTCGGCCTCTACCCGCGCGAGGAGCCGTTCGATCCCTTCAGCGTGATGTTGTTCAAGGCGCTGCAGGTGGTTGCGTTTCTCTTTTTCCTCGCGCTGTTGGCGATATCGCCTGAGGCCAAAGACGGCAAAGTCGACTCGAAAGCCGAATTCATCGTCACCATGGATTGGCCGGATAACCATCCTGACGATCTCGATCTGTTCGTGCAAGATCCGGCCGGCAACATCGCATGGTATCGCCATCGCGAGGCCGGCTTTATGGTGCTTGACCGAGACGACCGTGGCGGGGCCAACGATTTCATCGTGGTCAACGACAAGAAAATCTCGTCGCCAATTCGCGAGGAGATCGTTACGATCCGCGGAATCGTCGCCGGCGAGTACACTGTCAACGTCAGCCATTTCCTGGCGACAACTGGGTTGCCGGTGCCGGCGAAGGTCAAGGTGCAGAAACTCAATCCGACCGCTCAGGTTATCTTTGACGACACAGTCTTCGTCGATCACACCGGCGACGAAGAGACCGCCGTGCGCTTCACGCTTGACCGCGACGGCAAGGTCATCGACGTCAACAGGCGGCCGAAGTCGCTGATGGAGACCTTTCGCAACGTGCGCCGCAACGGCGCTGATATCGACCCGAAAACCGGTTACGTGAAGCAGCTGTGACGAACCTCGCCTCCGACATCATTTTGCTGTCGATCGCCTACGCACTGCTCGGCGTCCTTCTGCTCGTCATCTGCGTCTTCGCGAAGGTTCCCTGGCCGGTGAAGGCGGCCCTCATCGTGCTGACGAGCGCCTTTTACGTGGTGAGCTTTTTTGCGACGCGCGGCCTGCTCGGATGGTCATCGACCGATCCTCTGCCGCCAAAATTCAAGCTCCTCGGGGCGCGGATCGTTGAGCCGCATTCGCTCGAGGGCGACTCGGGCGCCATCCATCTGTGGGTCGAGGCGCTCGACGACGACAATTTCCCGAGCGGCGCGCCCCGCGCCTATCGCCTGCCCTATGACGCCCATCTGGCCGAGAGGACAGAGGCCGCGGTTCGGGCGAGCGCCAACGGCGTGCCGCAGGGCGGCCGTACGGCCGACTTCGGCAACGGCCAAGGCGGAAACGCGGAGGCGACCGCGCGCGAAGCCACGCCGTCGACGATCATCACGACAGGCGGGGGAGATCCATCGTCCGGCGGTCCGATCGACCCGCAGTTCGATCACCAGGAGAACCAGGCCATCAATTTTACGCCGCTCGCGCCGCCACGGATGCCGCCCAAAGACGCGCAATAGCGGCGCCATCCGGGCCGTCGGCGCGCCGCGCCGTACCTAGTCGAATCTTGGCTGGCGCGGTCACGTTTACTCGCGGGCGGCACGATCCAGATGGGTCGCCTTTGCAAGATTGGGGACGCTCGCCGTGTCGATGCGCGCGGAATCGACGTCCAGGCCCGTCGCGTCGGCGCCTTGAAGAAGAGCGCCGCGCAAATCCGCACCGCTTGCATCCGCCTCGCGCAACGTCGCCCCGGCGAGATTGGCCCCCGAAAGCTTCGCGAAACGCAAGTCTGCGCGGGCCAAATTGGCGCCGGAGAAATCGGCGCGGCGCAGATCCGCGGATTTGAACGTCACGCGCATGAGGCCCATCGACTGGTTCTTTTCGTCGGCGCTGCAATCCGCATCTTCGAACCGAGCGCCGACGAGACGCGCGCCAGTCAGGTCGGCAGTCACGCGCGCGCCGGTGAGATTGGCGTCATCGAGACGCGCGCCCGCCATCTGCGTCGCGAACAGGCTCGCCTTGACGAGGCTCGCCCCGGTGAGGTCGACATCAAGCGCCCAGGCCTGGTCCAGCGTCGCGCCGTCGAGCTTGGCGCGCGAAAGGTTCGCGTGGTTGAGCCGCGCCGCGCGGAAGTTTGCACCGGAGAAGTCGAGGCCGGAAAGATCGAGGCCGGAAAGACGCTTGCCGGTGAAGTCGGCCCCACGTCCGCCGGGCGCCGCCTTAAGCGCCGCTTCCACCTGGGTCCGGGTCATCTCGGCCGTCGTCATGTCCGGCGAGGTGAGGTCGAGGCCGCGCATGGCGTCCTGCGCATACGCCCCGCAAACCGGCGCAACCGCCAGCGCAAGCGCGAGCGAACTTTCCATCAATCGCATGGGCCAGCCTCTCGGCGCCCCCCTGCGACAGGCTCCGCGCGGCGTGTCGGCCGGCGATCGCAATCGCCGATCAGATCTTCTCGCCGGCTTGGCCAGGATAAGCGCACCGCCACCGCGTGACGCGGGTGGCCGGATGCTGGTCCGACCACTGGGCGATATAGGGCGGCGCCTGCATCATGCACTGCATCAGCGACTCTTGCGAAACGAACTGCAGCCGCTGTTCATCGCACTGGCTCGGCGCGTTGAGCGCGCACACCGTCAAAATCAGCTCGATCATCGCCCACCCGTCTTCAAGCGGAGCCGTATCGTTCCTTCACCAAGCGACTGTGGCATTTTGAACGGCCCGCCGCAACATTGCGACTGATCGGCGTTGCAGGACAGACGCCACGATGACCTCAAATCGCTTAACCGGCGAGCCGTCGTCGCGCAATTTGTCGCGTGAGGCGCTTGGCAAAACGGGCAAAGTTTCGCAAAGTTCCCGACGAACTCCCTTAAAGCCTTAAGCGGCGAAGGGACCCGTGGATAAAGAGGCGCGCGTTGAAAGGCGTTCAGGTCACGACGGCGGCGCGACTGCATCTGGGTTTTCTCGATCTCAGCGGAGATCTTGGCCGCCGGTTTGGATCGATTGGCCTCTCCATCGACGCGTTTAAGACCCGCATTCAGCTTCGCGAAGCGCCGAGCTTTGAGGTTTTGGGCGAGGAGCGCGAGCGGGCCGCGCGTGTGGCTCGGCGCATCGTCGAAAGCCTTGGCCTCGGTCTCGATAAGCAGCTCATCATCACAAAGGCCATTCCCGCGCACGCCGGGCTCGGCTCCGGGACTCAGCTCGCGCTGGCGATCGCGGCGGCGTTTCGGCGATTGGCGCGCTTTCCCCTCGACGCGCGAGGAGATGCGCGCCTGCTCGATCGCGGCGCGCGTTCGGGCGTGGGGGTTGCATTGTTCGAGCGCGGGGGCTTGGCGGTCGATGCCGGCAGAGGGTCGAACACCGAGATCCCGCCGGTGGTCGCGTGGATGAATTGGCCCAAGGATTGGCGCGTTCTCCTGATCTTGGACCCGCGCGTTGAGGGCGCGCACGGCGTGGCGGAAACGCGGGCGTTCGCAGGGTTGCCGCCTTTTCCCGCTGCGGCGGCGAGCGAAATCTGCCGCCGCACGCTCATGCAAATCTTGCCCGGCGGCGCTGAAGGGGATCTCGAGGCGTTCGGCGAAGGCGTCGCCAGGATTCAGGAAATCGTCGGCGATCATTTCGCCTCCGCTCAAGGCGGCGGCCGCTTCACCAGCGAGGCGGTCGGCAGAATCGCCGCGCGATTGAAGGCTCTCGGGGCGCATGGAATCGGCCAAAGCTCCTGGGGGCCGACTGGCTTCGCCTTCGCATCCGACCCCGACCACGCGGAGTTCCTCGCTCGACGCGTCGGTGCCGAGCGCGAACCGGGGGTTGAGGTCAAAATCTGCGACGCGCGGCGTCACGGCGCCGAGATCTGCGAGGAGGAAAACGTCTCGATTCAATGATCGCTTGTCAGTGATCGCTTGAGAGGAACAATGGCCAAGAACATCCTGCACATGATGACTCCGCTCGCGCACATGAGCCCGTTCGATGTCAATATGGCGGTCGACGCCGGCTATGACGCGACGGCGTCTTATACCAACGTTTCGCTCGACGAGATCACCGGTCTCGTCCAGGACGCCATGTTCTCGCGCTCGCCGCGCGACGCGGCGCGCACGGGCGTCTTCATTGGCGGCAAGGACGCGCTTCTCGCGCTCGACATGCTCGACGCCGCCGGCAAGGCTTTGTTCAAGCCGTTCGAGATTTCGCTGTTCGCCGACCCTGCCGGCTCGTTCACCACCGCAGCGGCGATGATCGCAGTGGTCGAAAAGACGCTACGGGAGAAGAAGGATCATGCGCTTCGCGGCGCCGCCGTCTCGGTGTTCGGCGCGACCGGCGTGGTGGGAACGGCGTCGGCCGTCATCGCGGCCCTCGAGGGCGCATCCGTCACCTTGGCGGGGCGCGACGGAACCCGGCGCACGGCTGATCACGCCGCTGAGGTCAATCGCAGGTTCGGCGTCAACCTTGCCGTCGCCGACGGCTCGACGCCGGACCAGAGGCGGGCGATCCTCGCGGCGACGGAAGTCGTGCTGTGCACGGCCAAAGCGGGCGTGCGCGTGCTCGACGCCGCTGAGATCGCCGGCGGCACGAAATTGCTGATCGCGGCCGACGTCAACGCGGTGCCCCCGTCCGGCGTCGAGGGCGTGGATGCGCACGCCAACGGAACGCCGCTCGGCGAGGGCGGCGCGCTCGGCATCGGCGCCCTTGCAATCGGCAACGTCAAGTATCGCACCGAATCCGGGCTGTTCAAGCAGATGACCGAGAGCAAGACTCCGCTGCGCCTCGACTTCCGGCAGGCCTTCGATCTGGCGCGCACGCTCGCGTGAGGGCGCGGGGCCCGCCCGCTAGAGGGATGTATCAGGTCGACTCAAAGCCTTCGTTGCGACCCCCGGGCTTTTGGACCCGGGGGGAAGCAATCCAGGAGTCGTCGGGCGCCCTACGGCCCCCTGGATCGCCGAGGACCCCCGGGGCAAAAGCCCGGGGGTCCTCGCGATAACGTTACCGTTCGAACGCAACGCGCTCAAGCGCCTCGGTCGAGCACGCCGACCGACCGCACGTCCGCTGAGCCCGAGGCGCGCTCCCGCCGGATTTCGATCCCAACCTCGCCCTCGATTACATCGAGCTTGCGGATGTTGACCCGAACGCTGCGCACCCGTGCGTGCTGCAAGAGGACGGCGGCGACCTCCTCCGCAAGCGTCTCGACAAAATCGACATGGCCGCGCCCGACCACAAGACGTATGGCGTCGAGGATCACGTCGTAGGAGAAAATCGAACGCATGTTGTCGGTATGCGCGCCGGCGCGACGCACCAGAGCGTCGACCTCGAAGACGACGCGCTGACGGATCGCGCGTTCAAAATCATAGGCACCGATCCCAGCGGAAACGACAAAGTCACGCACGAACACGCGATCGAGTTCGCCTTCTTGGTCGCGTCCGCCGATGAGCCCGCGCGCCAGCAATCGCCAATCGATCTTTGGCGAAGCGTCGGGGTCCGGCGTCTCGCGCGGGATCAGATCGCGGATGAGAGCGACGGCATGCGGGTCGATCGCGCCCTGCCGATCGTGGGCCTGACAAAGCGCGCCGCGGAATCCAAGCACATCCGGGCGCACGAGCAACAGTCGCGGAACGTCAGGCGCTTCGAGCGAGCCCGCCAAGCCGCTCATCATATGAAGCGCCCGGCACTGTGAGCAGAATTGGTTAAGCTGCACGACCTCGAGATGCGCGATCAGACGACCACGAGTCTTGTCGCGCGTATCGAGCATTGCGCCCTTGAAGCCCAGCGCCGCCAGTTTGGCGAGGAGAGCGAAATCAGGCTCCTCGTCGGCGAACATCATCCCGACGAGAGCGACGTCGCGCGCGAGCCCACTCAAACACTCGCCGAGACGATTGAGCGTAGGAGCATCCACGGCGAGCTTAACGTAATCCACGCCCATCGACGCCAGCGCCCGCGCGTCGGCGAGCAACGCTTTTTCCTCGTAAGGCGGATCGCCGAGCGCCGCGCTGGTCTCGCTTCGCCGGGCGACGGCGGCGATCGCCTGGCGCGCGACATCGAGCGGGACGGCTCCGAGCGCCCCCCGCCGCGCGTCCTTCAGATCGATGACGTCGGCCCCGACTTGCAGGACAACCCCGGCCTCGGCGGCGTTGGCGACACTGGCCAGCATGCGCGTCATCGCGTCGCGTCCTTTTCTTATGCGGTCGCCAAAAGTCCCGTCAGCACGCGCGCTTGCCTACGCCGAACGGGGTCAAGAGCGACGCAATCGTCAAGGTCAGCGGCTTGATTGGCCGCAAGCGCAATCTTATCATGGCGCCCAAGAGGAAACGCAAATGCATCCTGCGGCTCGCGCCGTTCTCGCGATTGCGATCGTGGCCTCACCGGCGTCGCAGGCGGTCGCTCAATTTAGAGGAAAGACCGATCCGGACTGGCCCTGCCAGCAGATCAAGGCGCCGACTTTTTCGCTCGCCTCGGTCTGGGCCGGCCCTCCGCTCGATCTCGACTCCCAGAGCTGGCGGAGTGAAAGCGACGTCGCCGACCTGGAGACGCAGATGGCGCAGCGCCGCGTTCCCATCGCTGACGTTGAGGCCGCAATTGCGGGCTTCAAGGCGAAGGCCGGGGCCGACGCGGACTCCAAGCTTTTGCGCGCCTTCGCCGCGGCCTTTGCGGACTTGTCGCAGCAGCGCTCGCAAATCCTTGACGGCCTGGATCGAATTGGCCGCCGGCAGAAGGCCCTGGCCGATCGCATCCGCGCAGAGAACGAGACCGTGCAAAAATCTTCGGACCAGAAGAGTGACGGCCAGGCGGCGCCCGGCGGCGACAGTCAAGAGCGGCTGCTATGGGACCTCCGCATCTTCAACGATCGCCGTCAGACCGTCACTTACGTTTGCGAGGCGCCGACACTGATCGAACAGCGCATCGGGGAGATCGCTCGCGCTGTGCAACAGGCTCTCTAGCGCCTGACCCGTTCAGGCGATCCATGAAACCAAAAAAGCGCAATTGCCACGGAAATCATTAGCGCGCGCAAACTTGTGCGCGGACTCCAGGCCTCAGGGTGAAATGGGCTTGTCGTTCTCGTCGAGCAACGGGACGCCATAGGAGCGCAATATCGCTTGAATTTCGTCCTGATTCTCGGAGATCAGCTTATTGAGGGCGCGCTTCCAATTCTGATCAGAATGCCGCACCCCCATGACGATCCGATAGACCATGGGGGGGCCGCCTTGCTCCTTCACGAGCGGGACGACCGCGGTCGGCGTCTTGGCCTTCGTCGCATAGTAACCCGCGATCGGACCCCAGAGCAACGCAACGTCGATCTCGCCGCGCTCCAGGTCGTCCATCATCTCGTGGGTCGGCGAGTCGAAACGCGTATCGACGACCAGCGCGTAGGATTTGATCCGGCCGAGCAATCCGTCTTCGGCCAACAAGGTCGCTGGGGGGGTACCCGCGACGATGCCGATCTTCGCTGTTTTCAGACGCGGATCGCCCAGGGAATCCAGCCCCTTGAGAGGACCATCCTGGTGATAGGCGATGACGTAGCTCGTTCGATAATAGGGGCTGGTCGGCTGAACGATATCGTCGCCTTGAGCGATCCCCAACACGACGTCGCAGCGATGGGCGTTCAGCGTGTTGCGGACGAAGCCCGTCGCGCCCGGATAGAACGTGTAAGCGACCGACTTGCCGAGTTTGCGTGCGAAAAGGTCGGCGATCTTGTTCTCGAAACCGTCGCCGGCCTCGTTAGAGAAAGGCAGATTGCGCGGGTCCGCGCAGGCTCGAAAGACGTGCGGATCGACCAGCTCGATCGAGCCTTCCGCATCCTGCGCCCGCCCAATGCCCGGCCAGACCAACCAAGTGAGACATGTGAGCCCAATCGCGAAAACACCACCGTTTGCCAAACGCCGTCGACCGCACGGCTTTGAATGGTTAGCCATCATCAATCGGGGCCCATGCATTTGTCTTCGGCAGTAGCGAAGGCTTGAGGCTTGGGAGCGTGTTTGTCGGGTCGTCCGCGCCCAACCGCTCCCGTGGAGCGAGCGCGCAGATAAACATAAATGTCATTCAGATAGCACATCGCATTCTTGTTGTCCGCGAAAGCTGGCATCACGAGGTCGTTGCCGTTCAGGAGGTCCTTCCGTCCGCTGACGACGATTCCGAAAAACTCAGCGTAGCTCATTGTCTTCAGTGAATTCGCCAGCGCCGGCGCATAGCTCGATCCGGCGCCATCTGGGCCGTGGCAGACGATACATGCCGCATTATAGCGACGGAAGCCGGAAAAGGTGTACCAGTCGACGGTTCCGTCCGCCTCGATCTTGTAGGTCGGATCACCGTCCTTATCGTGCCACAAGCCTTGGTCGTCTTGCTTGACCGCCGTCGGGTCTCCCGGCATGTCGGCGAGGGCGACGAGCGGTGCAGCAAAAGCGAGCGCGAACCCGAGCCCAAGGATAGGTTTGGAAATCGTCACGTTTGTTTCTCAAGCGGACTGGAGCAAAGAAAAGGCCCGGCGCGTGCTTAACCCGCATGCGCCGAGCCCCGCTATCCCCGTGGAGTCGGTCGGCCGCTCAATCGCTCGGAAGCGCGAACACGGTGAGCGTGCCGCCGAGCGCGGTGTAGTTCGAGAGCGCCGCGTAGCCTCCGACCGCGCCCAAACCATCGGTCGGCTTGTTCAGGCCGGCCGCGAGGCCGATGCCCGCCCAACCGCCGACGCCGGACAGGATCGCCACGTACTGGCGACCCCCGTGCTCGTAGGTCATGACGTTACCGATGATGCCCGATGGGGTCTTGAACTTATAAAGCTCCTTGCCGGTCTTGGCGTCGACCGCCTTCAGATAGCCTTCCAGCGTCCCATAGAAGACGACGCCGCCAGCAGTCGCCAGAGCGCCCGACCAGACCGAGAACTGCTCGGGATCCGACCAAACGATCTTGCCCGTCTTGCCGTCCCAGGCGATGAAGTTGCCCATATTGCTATCGCCCGAAGGCGGGTACATCGACAAGGTCGCGCCGACATAGGGCTGGCCCGCGCTATAGCTGACCTTGAACGGCTCGTAGTCCATGCAGACGTGGTTGGTCGGCACGTAGAACAGCTCGGTCTGGGGCGAATAGGCCGCGGGCTGCTCATCCTTGGAACCCAACGCCGCCGGACAGATGCCCTTGGAATTGACGTCCTCGCCATTGGCCTCAGTCGACATCGCCTTGACCCGGATCGGCTTTCCGTAGTCCGGCGAAGCCTTGTCCATATTTATTCCGGTCGCCCAGTTCAC
>Ga0210387_10003594_pt1 | contig 11916 bp, 8 predicted proteins | sample IncBWC7OmetaG_FD_160108 | JGI IMG/M metagenome (GOLD analysis project Ga0210387, IMG submission 160108) | Forest soil microbial communities from Barre Woods Harvard Forest LTER site, Petersham, Massachusetts, United States - Inc-BW-C-7-O ... | reverse complement strand
GCCCCCGTGCTTGCGCCGTGCGCACCATGCCGACAATTCCGCCGGCAGGACCCGAGAGAATCGCGTCCTTGCCATGGAATCGATGCGCCTGGGTCAGGCCCCCCGAACTCTGCATGAAAAACAGCGGTACGCCGGGCATGAGGCCGGCAAGCTTGTCGCAGTAGCGCCTCAAAATAGGCGAAAGATAGGCATCCACCACCGTCGTGTCGCCGCGCGGGACCAATTTCATCAACGGGCTCACCCGATGCGAGACGGAAACCTGCGTAAATCCAATCTCACTCGCAAGGCTCGCCGCGGCCTGCTCGTGATGAACGTACCGGTAGCCATGAAGAAAAACGATCGCGCAGGAGCGCAAGCCGTCGGCATAGGCTTGCTGCAATTGGGCGCTCAGCGCTTCCGTATCCAGCTTTGAGATGATTTCACCGTGTGCAGCTACGCGCTCCTGTGCCTCGATGACTCGCTCGTACAGCATTTCCGGCAGCACGATGTGGCGGTCAAACAGGCGTGGCCGAGCCTGAGTGGCAATTCTCAGGGCATCGCGGAACCCCTTGGTGATCACGAGGACCGTGCGCTCGCCCTTGCGTTCCAACAAGGCGTTGGTGGCCACCGTCGTGCCCATTTTCACGCAGGCCACCTTAAGCGGCGTGATCGGTTCGCCGGGCGAAAGATCCAGCAATCGACGGATGCCCTCCACCGCGGCATCCTCGTACTGCGCACTGTCGGATAACAGCTTCAAGGTATGCAGCGAGCCCGAAGGCGCGCGTCCAATCACGTCGGTGAAGGTACCGCCCCGATCGATCCAAAATTCCCAGCGCTTCATGTCTCGATCGTGCCATCCGCGATGAGCACCCGGCCACGTGTCTCAGGGATTGCCCATGCGGACACGATGACCAATGCATAGGCAGCCACGGTGAAACCGGCGATGGCATCACCCAAGGGGAAGTGAGCGCTCAAAAGACCGATCAAGGAGGGGCAGAAGCCGCCGATGCCGCGTCCGACGCTGTAGGTGAACCCCTGGCCCGAACCGCGCACGGCGCTCGGGAACAGCTCCGACAGGCAGGCGCCCATACCGGAAAATATTCCCAGGATGAAGAAGCCCAAGGGGAAACCGATCAGAAACATCCCGCCCGCCACCGGCAGTCGCACGTAAAGCAGAATCAATACGATTGCGCAGCCGGCGAAAAGCATGAAGCCGCGGCGGCGCCCGATGGTATCCGTGAGCCAGGCGCTCACCAGGTATCCAGCCAGCGAACCGGTAATCACCATCAGCAAATAGCCCGTGGTGCCGCCCAACGAGAGATGGCGCTCGTTGGTCAGAAAAGTCGGCAACCATGTCGTGATCGAGTAGTAGGCGCCGAGCATGCCGGTCGACAGCAAAGTTGCCAGGACGGTCGTGCCGAGGAGCGGCGGCCGGAATATATCCAAGAATTCTCCGCGGCGCCGCAGCGCGTTGTCCTGCTGAGCGGCGCGCTGCGCGCGCATCTGTAGATAGATCGCGGGCTCCGGCACGCGGCGGCGAATATAGACAACCAGCAAGGCCGGCAGTATTCCCAGCCAAAACACCACCTTCCATGCCAATTCCGGCGGCAGCAGCGAACTCGCCGCCCAGAATGCCAGCGCGGCGGCAGCCCAGCCCACCGACCAACTGCTTTGCACCAGGCCGGTTGCCTTGCCGCGATGACGCGCATCGACGATCTCGGCCACCAAGACTGAACCCACTGACCATTCACCGCCGAACCCGAATCCCTGCATCGCTCTGGTGAAGAAAAGTTGACCGAAGGAGTGCGTAAATCCGCTCAAGAAAGTAAACACCGCGAACCACAGCACCGTGAGCTGCAATATGCGTGCGCGGCCATAACGATCCGCGAGCACGCCGGCTGCCCAGCCGCCTACCGCCGAAGTAACCAGTGCGCCGCTTGCAATGTGGCCGGCCTCGGCTTGGCTCATGCCCCATAGCGTCAGCAGCGTGGGAATCATGAAGCTATAGATCATGAGGTCAAAGCCATCGAGTCCGTAGCCGGCGTACGCGGCCAGCAGCGCGCGCCGTTCATTCGCGGTCGTTGATTGCAGCCACATGTTGTTAGCGGTATTCCTTAGCTCAAGCTCGCGTACTCAGCCTCAAGCTGTTCCAGCTGCCGTCCGCCATCCAGCCGCCATCCACCGGCAAGGTGATGCCATTGATGAATCCATTGCGATCCGAGTCGACCAGAAAGGCGATGGCCTCGGCCACATCCTGAGCCTTGGCGAAGCGCGCCAAGGGCACGCGGTCGATGATATCCGTATCGCTGTAGGCGCCGCGGCCCTGATCCACCGCATCCATTTCGGTCTTGATCCAACCCGGGCACACCGCATTGACGCGCACGCCGCGGCCGCCCCACTCGGCCGCCAGCGTTTTGGTCAGCCCCACCAGACCGTGCTTCGATGCGTTATAGGCGCTGCGGTGACTGATGCCCGCGAGACCCGCCACCGAGGCCACATTGACGATGCTGCCTTGCCGCCGCGCCAGCATCTGGGCTCCCAGATGGCGGCACAGCAGGAACGGCGCAAATAGATTAATGGCCAGGACCCGTTGCCATTGTGCGGCCGTCGTCTCTTCGGCAGCCATGATGAGGCTTATCCCTGCGTTATTCACCAAACCGTCGAGCGCACCGTAGTCGCGCGAAATCCTTTGCGCCAACTGCTGCACAAATTCTTCGGAGGATACGTCGCCGCAAACGCCTTCGGCGTGCGACCCGGCGCTTCGCAGCTGAGCGACCTGCTGTTCCACGGATTGAATGTCGACCAGAATGACGCGGCATTCGCGCTGCGCCAACAAACCAGCCGTGGCAAGGCCAACTCCTTGCGCGGCCCCCGTGACCAGAATGGTCTTGAGCGGCGCCGTCATGCGCGAGCAGGCTTCGACTGCATATCAAGGCAGATCTGAACGGCGTGTCCCAAGGATGCCGCCGACTTGTCGGCACTGCGCAAGCTCGCGCCCTCGCCTTCTTCCGGCTGCAACAGCATGCCTGGAAGAAATACCGCGACGATGCAGGCGCTCGGGAATCGCTGACGCATCTTCTCCGCCGTGGCATCACCGCGGCTGCGCTCCTCGCTCGGGAAGGCGCTGACCACATACACCATGGAAACCGCATCCGCGGCGTTCGGCGGCGGTGCGGTGTCCAGATCTTCCAGCGACATGTGGCGAGCGTCTATTTTCTGATCGCGGAATATGCGCACCAGCAGCTCGGTGGCCAGATCATCCGCCATGGAACCCAAGCCCGCGCACACGATGACCGATCCTGCCGGCACCACCAGCGGCCCCTGCCAGCGTCCGCTCACCTGCTCGCGCTGCTGACGAAGCTCGCGCCCGGGACCGGACTGATCGAGCACCGAGGTTCGCTGCCGGCGGCGCGATGGCCGGCGACGGTCCCCGCCGATGGCGGCAATCACGGCCACCATCGAGGCGCGAACCCTGGCTTGTTGTTCGGCGCTGATGGCGCCCGACTGCAGATCGAGCCGCGCCAGATGCAACGCGGGCAGCAATACCAAATCGCAATAATCGGCAAAGGAGTTTCGTTTGAGAAATTCCCGCGCGCGCGCGATGATCTCGTCGGAGTCGGCGGACAGCGCCCGCTGGTAAAAGCGCTGCGGCAGGGTGAGCGCCTGCGTGTCGCCCAGCAGAATATCGAGCAGACTCAGCGCCTTGATGTGGCGGCCGGCCACCAGCAGACACAGCGTCAAGGGCGTGGATACGATCAAACCGATCGGTCCCCACAACCAACTCCAAAATATCGCGGCGATAACCACCGAGAGCGGCGAGAGTCCCGTCGTGTGCCCGTACAATTGCGGCTCGACCAACTGCGCGGCGATCAGCTCGACGATGACGAAGAGTCCGAATGTCGCGAACGCCGTGCTCCAACCGGCATCGACGGCGGCGGCGAGCAACGCGGCACACAGGGCCGCGATCCACACCCCGATGTAAGGAACGAAACGCAGCAGCGTGGTCAATGCCGCCCACACCATCGGGTGCGGCAGGCCGATGACGCTCAGGCCGATCCATACCAAGATACCCACGCCGAAATTCACCGCGAATTGCGACACGAAAAATCGCGACAAGCGCTCTCCCGCGTCATTGATCACAAGGGTGGTCAGTCGAATGTCCGTGCCGCCGGCGATTCGGATGAAGCGGTCGCGCAGTGCCTCTTGCTCGAGCAGAACAAACACCAGCACCACCAGCACAATGCCTGTGGTTTCGATCGGCACCCAAACCGATCCCAAGACTTTTTGGATCATCTGCAAGGGATTGGCCGGCACTTCGTGCAACTCCACGGGAATGGGCCTCTTCGGGCCGGCCGAGTCGGACTGCAACGTCGATAGCGGCGAGGCTTCGGCATTTAGGTTCAGGGCCTTGTCCGCCTGCGTCGTGAGCGCGTTCATGCGCCTCACGGTGATGTCGTTCAAAGTCTCCAGCTTGTCCTCGAGAGTTCTCTTGTACGTCGGCAGCTTGTCTGCCATGCGCACCAATTGCGAGCCAATGACGGCCGCGATGGCGCCGAATGACAGCGCCAATACCACCACCGCCGCCAATACGGACAGCGTCTGCCCCAACCCGACGCGGCGCAACGAACGCACCAACGGTGCGATCAACAGACTGAGGATGAAGGCCAGAGTGATCGGAACCAGCACGTCGCGCGCAAAGTACAGCAGCGCGAGTAATGTCGCCGTCGCAATGATCGCCAGCGCTCGATCGCGAATCGAAGTCGCCGGTGGGTCGCGAGCGGGCAGGTCTGCGGATGCCATGGCTTATTTTGACACAGAGACCATGAGTTCACTCCAGCTCGAACCGGAAATTGACGGCGCCGATCTGCGCGCCCGTCGAATCCCAAGTCCACTCATCAAAGCATGTGCGGCGGCGCCGATCAATGCGCACCAGCGTCGAGCAGCGCGTACCATAATCCGGCGCGCGCACAAAGGCGCTCGACAGCAGGCGTTCCCACGGCAACCCCACGCCGGTGCGCGGCAACTGATCATCGGGCGCAGGTTCATCGTCGCGCAACAGCGCGAGTGCCGCGTCGCTGTTCTGCAAATTCGACAGCGCCGTCGACAGCCGCGACTTGGCAGTCTGTACCTTCGGCCAAGGCGTATCGAGTAAATGATTGGACAGCCCGTAGATGCCGGGCCCGAGTTCTCGTCCGGCGCCCAGCACACTTTCGTAGACGGCGAGCCGCTCGCCATCGGAGAAGATCAAATTAAATCCGTTGTAGCTCGCGCCCACGTCTCGAAGGTAATCGAGACTCTGCTGCGTGGTGTCGTTGGACATCAGAATCGAGGTGACCAGCGTGCCCCTGCTCGGGCCCTCGCGCCGTTGTTCGGGGTCGCGATAGTTGGTGAGTGCGGCGAAGCGCCCGGCGCGGGTGACGCCCAACCATGTGCCGCCCGCCTTTAGATCCTGGCCCGCGAGGATCGGGGGTTGCGATCGCCACCATTGCGCGGGGGCCGTCGGGCGCGAATGCAATTCATCGCGGTTGGCCGCAATCACACAGGGATATTCCGCGTCGCCGCGCCACGCGATTAAAACCAAGCACATCGAAACTCCTTTGGCAGAGTTTCGCAACGCTACGCGCCCCGCGGCGAGAACTCCACTCTTCGTTGCCTCCCAAGCCGGGCACGAATACACTTCGATTCTGCGTCGCCGGTTCCTAAGGACAGTGAAATGCGCATGAATCAAAGTCGCTATGGTTTGTTTTCAGGCGCGGCGGCACTCGCTGCGATCTGTGCGATCGCCATCGCCGCACCCGATTACGCCTTCGCCGCCGACGCCGCAGCGTGCCTCAAGGACGATACCGGGCTCACGCTGCCCGCAGGCTTTTGTGCCACGGTCTTCGCCGATGGAATCGGTCATGCCAGGCATCTCGTCGTCTCTGAATCCGGCGTCGTCTACGTCAATACCTGGTCGGGGCGGTATTTCGGCAACGATACGCCGCATGCCGGCGGATTCCTGGTGGCGCTCAAAGACAGTCAGGGTGCCGGCAAGGCGGACGTCAACGAGCGTTTCGGAGAAACGGTGCAGAGCGGCGGCGCCGGCGGCACCGGCATCGGCATCTACAAGGGCTGGCTGTACGCGGAACTCAATGACAAAATCCTCAAATACCCCTTGAAGAAGGGCTCCGTCGTCCCGGACGCTAAATCGCAAGTCGTGGTGCGCGGCTTGCCGTTGGGCGGCGATCACCCCATGCATCCCTTTGCGATCGACACGAACGGCGATTTGTATATCGATGTCGCCAGCGCGACCAATTCCTGCCAAGAGAAAAATCGCACGCTCAAATCACCGGGCATCAATCCCTGCACGGAGCTCGAAACGCGCGGCGGCATCTGGCGCTATGACGCGAAGAAAACCGACCAAGCATTTTCGCCCGCCGAACGCTACGCAACCGGCATACGCAATGCGGAGGGCTTCGGCATCGATACGACCGGTCGCCACATTTTCGTCACGCAGCACGGCCGGGATCAACTGCATACGAACTGGCCGGACGCGATCAAGGACGCCGAACAGGAAGCGACGTTGCCGTCCGAAGAGGTGCTGCTGTTGAAAAAGGGCGGCGACTACGGATGGCCAACCTGCTATTACGATCCGTTCCAACAAGGGCTGGTGCTTGCGCCCGAATACGGCGGCGATGGAAAAACAGCGGGACTCTGCGCCCAAAAAGGCGCTCCCGCGGCGGTTTTTCCGGCGCACTGGGCGCCCAACGACATGGTGCTGTATGACCGGCAGCAATTCCCCGCTCACTATCGCAAGGGTCTGTTCATCGCCTTCCATGGATCGTGGAATCGCGCCCCCTATGCGCAAGGCGGCTACAACGTCGTCTATCAGGGGCTCGCCGGCGACAAGGCATCGGGCCAATGCGAGGTCTTTGCGGATGGCTTTGCCGGAGCGGACAAGGCGCCCGGCAAGGCCGCACATCGCCCGACGGGTCTTGCGGTCGGACCCGACGGCGCGCTCTATGTCGCGGATGATGTGTCCGGGCGCATCTATCGCATCGAGTATCGCGGCGGCGCGGGAGCCCCGGAGTCGAAACCGGTGCCCTGTCCCAGTCTGACCGAATCCCCGGGGCCGATCGCCGCCGCAAGTGCACGGCCGCCGGAAGGCACACACCCCGATGCAGGCTCCGAAACCGCCGGCCTCAATGCACCGCCGGGTTCTACGCCGGCGATGGTGGCTCGGGGCAATCGCGTCTATCACGGGTTGGACGGCGGCGCGACCTGCACCGGATGCCACGGCGCGGACGCGAAGGGCACCACCTTGGGTCCGGATCTGACCGCCAACAAATGGCTGTGGAGCAACGGCAGTTACGGCGGAATCGCGGCAATCATTGCGGGCGGGGTTGCACAGCCCAAGCAGTATCGCGCTCCGATGCCGGCGATGGGGGGCGCGCAGCTCAGCAGCGATCAGGTGATGGCGGTGTCAGCCTATGTGTGGGCGTTGAATCACCCGGCCAAGTGAGGGTGCGCATCGGATGCATCGACCGTCAGCAGCTCCTCAAAGAAGCCGCCGATTTCGCGCGCCCGATCGATGAAGTGAATCTCCAAGATCCAATGGCGCGGGTTGCCGGTCTCATCGAGCTCGCGCAATGGAATCGAATTGCCGTGGCGAATTCGGAGACGATCAGGGTCCGCCGGCCGGCGTTCATGCGGAAAACGACCGATCAGATGCCCTGCGGTGAGGTTGCCGAATTCCCATCCGTAGCCCGCCGCAAGACCGGCGGTGTAGTCGTACAGTTGCCCTGCCGTTAAGTCCGGCGAGCGGCGGAAGAATTCCTTGCCGCGCTGAAATGCCTCCGCAAGATCGCCGACCAGGCGATGCTTGATCGGATCGTCCCCCACGACATAGGTGCGGCCGAAATCCGCTTCCCACTCCTCAAATACCGGTCCAAAATCCAAGTACACGATGTCGTCAGCGGTGATGCGCCGATCGGCGCTTTCCTCGTGGTAGGTCAGCAGCGTGTTGGGCCCTGAGCGCGCCAGCTTTTTGTGCCAGTGGCGGCGCAATCCAAAGCGCGACTTCGCCAGCGCATGAATCTCGTCCGTCAGCTCGGATTCAAGCTTGCCCGCGCTGACCAATCCGGCGTCGACGACTTCCTGGAACAAAGCCTCGGCTTTGATTTGCGCTTGCAGCAGCGCCTTCGAAGTGACGTCCACTTAAGCCACGGCCTCATCCAACCACTCGATCCAATGCATGACCTTGGTCGTCGTGCCCGATTGCAGGTGCTGAATGCAGCCGACATTGGCGGATAAAATGAATTCCGGCTCCAGCTTGGCAAGACTGGACAGCTTTCGATCGCGCAATTGCGCCGCGAGCTGCGGCTGCAATATCGAATACGTCCCCGCCGAGCCGCAGCACAGATGGCTCTCTTCGCCCGCGGCCTTCACATCGAACCCCAAAGCCCGCAAATGCATTTCCACGCCGCCGCGCAGCCCTTGGCCATGCTGCAAGGTGCACGGCGCGTGAAACACGGCGCGCCTCGCGTTGCCGCCGCGCAGCCGCTTCTTCAGAACCGGCACGAGCTGCGGCAGCAATTCGCTCAAGTCGCGCGCCAACGCGCTGATGCGCGCCGCCTTTGCGGCATACGCCGCATCACCCGCCAGCGCATGGCCATATTCCTTGATCGACAGAGTGCAGGCGCTGGCCGAGGAAATGATGGCCTCGACGTCGCCTGCAGCCAGCAGCGGGATCCAGGCATCGATATTGCGGCGCATGTCGGCAAGGCCCCCCTGGTGGTCGCTCAAGTGGGTGCGCAGCGCGCCGCAACACCCGGCGCCTGCGGCATACACCGTTTGGATGCCCGCCATGTCGAGCACGCGCGCTGCCGCCCGGTCAATGCCCGGCATCATTGAAGGCTGCACGCAGCCTTGCAGCATCAGCACCTTGCGAGCGTGCGTTCGCAGCGTCTGCGACGGCGCGCGATCGAACGCTCGGGCCGGCACTTTGTCGCGCAATACTTTGGGCAATATCGGACGCAGCGCCCGGCCCAACCGCATGGCCGGAGCGAACAGCCGCGAGGTCAGTCCCTCCTTGAGTGACCAGCGAGCCACCCGGCCTGCGGGCGGACGCGCAACCCTGGCCTCGACCAACTTTCGCCCGATATCAACCAAGTGGCCATACTCAACGCCGCTCGGGCAAGTAGTCTGGCAATTGAGGCACGTGAGACAGCGGTCCAAGTGCAGTTGCGTGCTGCGAGTGACCTCGGCACCTTCGAGTACCTGCTTGATGAGATAGATGCGTCCGCGCGGTCCGTCGAGTTCATCGCCGAGCAATTGATAGGTCGGACAGGTGGCGTTGCAAAAACCACAATGCACGCACTTGCGCAGAATAGCCGCCGCTTCTTTGCCCTCGGCGGTGCCGCTGAACTCCGGACTGAGATGCGTTTGCACCCGTCAAAGACCCGCGTACAGGCGTCCAGGGTTGAATATGCGCGCAGGATCGAAGGCCTGTTTCAATTCATGATGGACACGCATGAGCACCGGGCTTATCGGCGCGAAAACGCCCTGGGATTTATCGGCGCCGCGAATCAGTGTGGCGTGGCCGCCGGCGCGCACGGCGGCATCCCTGATTTGCGCCGCGCCGGCGGTGGTTTTCCACCAGCGCTGCGCGCCATGCCATTCAATGAACTGCTGTCCCGGAAGCGCAAGCGCGCCGGTGATCGCGGGTACCGACAACCGCCACAACGATTCACCGCGCGCCAGGCGTGCATCGTCGAGGAAAAAGAATTCATCGCTCTGATCCCGGACACGGGTCCACCAGTCCTTCGCCCGCGCCGGATCCACGCGTTCACCTCCCAGCCTCACGCAGGCCGCCTCCACCGCGGCGCGTGCGCCGGCCAGGCGCAGGTGCAATCGACCTGCGTGCCACGCGCTGGCGTTGATGGGCAAGGGTTGCGCGGACCAAGACGCAAGTTGCTCCAGCGCGCGGGTTTCATCCCAATCGAAGCGCAGCGTCGCGCTCGCAATGCTGACCGGCAGCACCTTGAGCGACACTTCGCAAAGGATGCCCAAGACGCCGAAGGAGCCTACCATCAGCCGCGACACATCATAGCCGGCCACATTCTTGGTAACCTGCCCGCCGAAGGTCAGAACTTCGCTGCGGCCATTGAGCAATGTCACACCCAGAACATGATCGCGTACCGATCCCACACTGGCGCGCGCCGGACCCGACAGACCCGACGCGACCATTCCACCCAAGGTCCCGCCCGCCGCAATGCGCGGCGGTTCGAACGGCAGGCATTGACCCTGCTCCTCGAGCGCCGCTTCCAAATCACTCAAGCGCGTCCCGGCCCGCGCCGTCACAACCAATTCGGTGGGCTCGTAACTGGTGATACCCTCAAGTTCAGTCATATCGAGAGGCTCGCCTGCCGGCGACCCGCCCAAGAAGCGCTTGGTGCCGCCGCCGCGAATTTCCAGTGGCGCATGAAGCGCGCGCGCGCCATCGACCCGGTCGAGGAGGCGCGCAAGCACGGGATCCTGCGCATCCATCAAAATCTTGGCAGTTCTGGGAATGGCAGCATGCCGCGGCGAACATGCATTTTCCCGTATTCTGCGCAGCGATGCAGAGTCGGGATCACTTTCCCGGGATTCAGCAATTCCAGCGGATCGAAGGCTCGCTTCACGCCGAGGAACTGCGCACGCTCAGCGGGCGAGAACTGAACGCACATGGAGTTCAGTTTCTCAACGCCCACCCCATGCTCGCCGGTGACTGTCCCGCCCAGCCGCACGCTGGTCTCCAAGATATCGGCGCCGAACAATTCGCAGCGGCGCATTTCGTCCGCGCTGGCGGCATCGAATAAAATCAGCGGGTGCAGATTGCCGTCGCCGGCATGGAAGACATTCACGCAGCGCAAATTGTACTTGACTTCCATTTGCTGAATTGCCCGCAACATCTCCGCCAGGCGCTTGCGGGGGATGGTGGAATCCATGCACATGTAGTCCGGGCTGATGCCGCCCGATGCGGGAAAGGCGTTCTTGCGGCCGCTCCAAAATTTCAGACGCTGCGCCTCGTCGCGGCTCACCTCGCATCGGGATGCCCCCGCGGCCTTGAGGACCTGCTCCATGCGCGCGATTTCTTCTTCTACTTCTTCAGGGGTGCCATCGCTCTCGCACAATAGAATCGCGGCCGCCTCCAGATCATAGTCGGCGTGCACGAACGCATCCACCGCGGCTGTCATCGCCCGGTCCATCATTTCCAAACCGGCAGGGATGATGCCGTGGGCGATCACGCTGGCCACCGCCGCGCCGGCCGATTCGATATCGCTGAAGCTCGCCATGATGCAGCGAGCCAACAGCGGCTTAGGGATCAATTTCACCGTCACTTCGGTGGTCACGGCCAGCATGCCTTCGCTGCCGACGATGACCGACAACAGATCGAGGCCCGCCACGTCCAGGGCTTGCGAACCGAATTCAACCGGCTCACCGTCCACCATGAATCCGCGGACGCGCAGCACATTGTGCAGGGTCAGTCCGTATTTCAGACAATGTACGCCGCCGGAGTTTTCGGCCACGTTGCCGCCGATGGTGCAGGCGATTTGGCTGCTGGGGTCGGGTGCGTAGTACAGGCCGTACGCGGCCGCAGCCTCGCTGATCGCCAGGTTGCGGACCCCGCACTGTACGATTGCGGTGCATGAAACCGCATCGATCTTCAAAATTTTGTTGAATTTAGCCAGCGACAAGATGACGCCGGACTGGTGCGGCGTAGCCCCGCCGGACAAACCGGTGCCGGCACCACGCGCCACGATCGGCACGCCCAGCTTATGACAGGTTTTGAGAACCGCGGCGACTTGAGCTTCCGTGTGCGGCAGCACGACCACCAACGGCGAGGTGCGGTAGGCGGTGAGCGCATCGCACTCGAAGGGCACCGTGTCTTCATGGCGAAACAGGATCGTTTCGCGC
>Ga0210387_10003591_pt1 | contig 11918 bp, 17 predicted proteins | sample IncBWC7OmetaG_FD_160108 | JGI IMG/M metagenome (GOLD analysis project Ga0210387, IMG submission 160108) | Forest soil microbial communities from Barre Woods Harvard Forest LTER site, Petersham, Massachusetts, United States - Inc-BW-C-7-O ... | reverse complement strand
CACGTGTAATATCATCTGTGGCTTCCGGGAAGATCCGGTTCAACTTCATCAACCACTGGATGATGGCATCATCTCCGCCGAGTCGTTGATGTCAACTTGAACTTGAACTTCGCGCAAAGACTGTTTTGGGCTTCCCAGACATGTCTGAGTCGACAGCTCCCTTCCCCTCTTCTCCGAGTCAGGAACCCCAAGGTATACCAACTTAGTCAAGAGCTTTTGAACTTTCTCAGCTTGTCTCCGGGCCACTCTCCAGCTGGCACCCCCCTCCCGACGTGTTTTGGGCTTCCCAGACATGTCTGAGTCGACAGGTCCTCTCTCCTCAGGATCCCCATGGTATACCATGTTAGCCTGAGGGTGCTGGCTCTCTGGTTCCCCGCTCTCTCTGCGGTTACATTGTCTCCATCCTGCTTTCCTGACAGGTTTCCTCGCTTGACGCTACCCCACCACATTTTCGAGAGAGAGGGAGATTCCTGTCGTACGCGACATATACTCGACTCGTTATCAACGTCTGTCTCACTCACATTTCTAATTTACAATAGTTACCTCTAACTTAATTGGTTCCTAACAGTCAACTTATTATCCACCTCCCAAAGTGGCCTTCCTCTGGCCATCCCCACTTCTCATTTTCGCTGGCTCCACTGCCTTCTCGCTCGGAATCCATCGGGTGACGGGTTACATAATTAGAAGCCTTTTGCACAGTATTCGCCCAATTCGATGCCGCTTTTTCCTTCTCCCGGTCAGCCTGACCGTACACCCATATTAATTATTTTCTCATAAACCACTTCTCCTCATAGCATGTAGCATAACAGACATGGCTTCAACACGGCTCCTCCCAATCACACACATTATCCAACCTTGTGAGTGCCGAGCATGCACGGACCTCGATTCTTTTTCGTAGATCTGTGTCTCCACAGAGCATATTACGTCACACTCCGGAATTTCAGAGAATCACACACACTTCAGAAAATCCTCCTAAGCGTCATCACATGATAATCACGACCAGTGTGTTTTGATAGACTGACTCATAATCGCATGAGTCAGACCTGTGCGCGCTATATATAATGTTTCTATATTCAGTTGTGACTTCTACTATTCTTTCCGCTCCTCCGGATTAAGCATGGGAAGTGACTACCATTCGGATTGTGTTTGTGGCCGATCTTTCTTGCAGCCCGGCGCTTTCACGAAGCACAAGCGCACATGCCAGTCATCCAAAAAGCGCCTGGCCAGCGCCCTGGACAAGGCAAAACAGCTCTGGAAAGGCTCCAAAAGGCGTCGTCTTGAGATTGATTCTTCAGAGCTCAAACAACTCCCTCTGGCAGCGGGTTTGGTGCTCGAGTCGCAGGTGGCGCCGAGTGTTTCAACGGAGGTTCGCCTTTTTTTTGTTTGTTGATAACGATGATAGGATTGTTTAACCTTAACTGTTTTCTCGTAGACTATGCTGGACGACTCTACCGATTCTACAGATGTCAACATGAGTTTGATGGAGCGTAGACCCTGGACCCACAGACTTAATCGTCAACTCCCTCTGCGGTTTAGGGATCCACTGCCACTACCACCACCACCGTTACCGCCGCCACCCCTCGCACAGTCCATTGCTTCCACGGACGTGCACACCTTGCAACCAACAGCAGAGGGTGGGATCATCTCGAGCGAAAGCTCACTACGTCATCGGCTTCGCCAAGTATTCACGACCGAATGCAACATATTTGGACTCTCAAGACGATATAATGCGTTGGAGCTCCCTTCACATGATCCAGAGGAGCGCAATCAACTGGATGAGCTGTCCGATATTCAACCTCAACCTTCTCCTTCCACCTTCACTCCACCATCGTTTTACCCATATCCGAACCGTAGCTCATTTCGCTTAGGGGAGTGGTACTGGAATGGAGGTGTTCAGAAATCACAATCGAGCTTCAAAGACCTCTTGAACATCGTTGGTGATCACGATTTTCACTCTGCCGACATTCGAGGTACCAAATGGGATCAAATCAATGACACGTTAGCGACCGAGAACGAAGAGGAATGGTTGGATGAGGATGCCGGATGGATGCGTTCACCTGTGACATTTTCCGTACCACATCATCCACGCCGCGGTGTCCCATCAGATGCTCATGCTGGTCCCCGAGAATACACGGTGGAAGATTTCTATCACCGGAGCTTAGTCTCCGTCATTCGGGAGAAGCTTTCAAATACAACCGGTACTCAACACTTTCACTACGAGCCATATGAGCTAAATTGGCAACCTGGAGTTACTCAACGCCCAGCACGGGTGCAGAGTGAACTCTATACCTCACCTGCATTTATCGATGCTCATCGTGAGCTACAAGCCTCTCCGCCGGAACCAGGGTGCGATCTTCCGCGTGTGATTGTCGCATTGATGTTCTGGTCTGATGTGACGCACCTTACATCATTTGGCGATGCGAAGATATGGCCCCTTTACATGTTTTTTGGGAATGAATCCAAATATCGTCGGTGTAAACCATCTTGCCACCTGTGCCACCACGTTGCCTATTTTCAATCAGTAAGTGCCATTACCTCGCATACTGAGTTCATCTCTCATCGGAATATATCTAGCTTCCCGACGCGTTCAAGGATTTCGCTGCCAAGCAGACCGCAGGGGGGAAAGCCCCACCTGATGAATTACTCACTCACTGTCGTCGGGAGCTCATGCATGCACAATGGACGATCCTGCTTGACGATGAGTTTTTAGAGGCTTGGACGCATGGCATTGTCATTACCTGCTATGACGGGGTTGAACGGCGATTCTATCCAAGGATATTTACCTACTCTGCCGACTACCCCGAGAAGTAAGTTGTCTTTTCCTCCTGAATGAACATGGCTGGCATGAACTCACATTTATCTTTTAAAGAATTCTGCTCGCCGGTATTCGTCATCTGGGTGATTGCCCTTGCCCGCGGTGTCCCATTCACATGGCCCATGTTCGTAACCTCGGAATGGTCAGAGACATGCAAGATCGGGTAGCATTGGCCCGCGTTGATGACCATGATCGGCAGAGCTCGGTTACCGCCGCCAGGAAGCTTATCTATAATGAAAATTACGGGGTGAGCAGCGCAGCTGTAGAAAGATTACTCAAAGGAACATCGTTACTTCCAAACACCGTACGCATGCAAGTAATTTCGTGTTTTTGACAGGATGTTGACATTCATAATTTAGAATGCCTTTTCTGATAGACTGGCTCCCCTTGGCTTCAATTTCTTCTCGATGCTGGTAGTGGATTTGATGCATGAATTTGAACTAGGTGTTTGGAGATCCCTCTTCATTCATCTCCTTCGCATTCTCCAATCGCAGGACGGTGCAAACCTTATTGCAGAACTGGACCGCCGGTAACTTGAAGACACATATTGCTGCTGTCCCCATTGAAACTGACTACAGACCAAAGCTATAGGCTACTTCCTTCTTTCGGACGGGACTCTATCCGACGATTTTCAGTCAATTGTTCTGAATTGAAAAACATGGCCGCTCGAAAATTCGAGAATCTCTTGCAGGTATATACTACTCTTCTCGGAAATTCATTTTTACTTAAGTATCTTGTTGGTGCATCAGTGCGCAATCCCTGTATTTGACGGTCTACTTCCAGAGCCGCACAATCAACAGATTTTGGACCTTCTGTTTGTCGCGGCGCACTGGCACGGTATGGCAAAATTACGAATGCACAATGACTTTACACTCGATATTATGGATGCTGTGACAGTTTCTCTCGGTGAGGAACTTCGAAAGTTCAATGACACGACGTGCACCGCCTTCATAACTCATGAGCTTGAACGCGAGTTCGAAGCTCGTTCTCGTCGCCAAGCGAAGAAGTCGGCCGCACACCGAAAGTCAGCTGCCAAACAATCTCAAGAAGGTGCTGGCGATCAAACTACACAAAGTCGTCACTCCGATTCCGTTACCGTCCAGACGAGTGACCGACAACGGCTGTCTACTGCGGCTATGGAATCTGGGTCTGCAGATGCTTCTACTGATGCAAAGCCGGATAGCCAGGCGCGACGTCTTAAGGAATTCAGTTTCAAAACATATAAACTCCATTCACTTGGCGATTATTCGACTATGATTAGAAGATATGGCACTACAGACTCGTACTCAACAGAGCCGGTGAGTAAGCCAGATTCACTTCACCAAATGGTACATCTGAGCTGTTATACTTAGGGTGAACTGGAGCACCGCTCCCCGAAAGCGAGGTACAGCCGCACCAGTCGTAAGCACTATGTTCAGCAGATGACGCAGATCGAGCGACGCCAGACTCGTATCCGTCGTATTCATGAGCGATACCGAAACGCCGGGAAGACGGCACACGAGGAAGTGCCCAATACACCCGAAGTACATCACGTTATTGGAAAATCCCAAAACCATCCTGAGATTATCCCACTCTTCTTACGGAAATATGCAGGTGACCCTGCCGTCAAGGTAACGGTCCGCACTCACAATCAGAAAACCAAGTCATGCTAATTCATTGTTAGGACTTCATTCCAAAACTCAAAGATCATCTTCTTCCTCGCATCAAAGCAATTTTGTCTCACGAAGTCGCTTTCACTACCCAGGATGGTCCTTCTCAACTTACAAACAACGGGCTTGCAGAAACATCTTGTGCTGGAGAGAATGAGAGTGACCCGACTGCCCGTGACCAGGTCCTCTTCAAAAATGATCAGATCTACCGCCATCATCTTGCTAGGTTCAATTACACCACCTATGATGTCCGACGAGCCCAGGATGTGGTCAATCCCAACACCCCCCACCGCGATATCATGCTCCTTGCGAACCCTGATGATCTTGAAGCTAACTCCAACCACCCATTCTTATATGCACGTGTCCTCGGAATTTACCATGCCAATGTGGTTTACGTAGGACCGGGAATGCGCGACTATGTACCGAGAAGGTTGGAATTCCTGTGGGTGCGATGGTTCCAATACTTTGGAAGCAGGTCCGTCATTTGGAAGGACTGTCGTCTGGATTGTGTTCGATTTCCGCCAATGGCGAGTGAACACGCGTTTGGGTTTGTGGATCCAAGGGATGTCTTGCGGGGCTGTCACGTCATGCAAAGGTTTGCAAAAGGAACAGTTCATGCCGATGTCATTGGCCTTTCCCGCCTCGTAGATGATTCAACAGACTGGTGTTTCTACTATGTCAACCGGTGTGATCATGGTTTATCACTTCATCTCATTATCGGAATATTAACTCCCCAATTCTACAGATTTGTCGATCGCGACATGATCATGCGCTATCACTGGGGACTCGCAGTTGGGCATGTCTATACTCATGGTCAAACCAGCAGGAAAACGCCCCGTTATTCTTCCTCTACTGTGTATAACCAGGATTTGGAGGTGACGGGAAGTACCCCTGGGAGCTCAAGTGCCGCGACAGCAACCAGCCAGGATTTCAATGGGGAGTCTGACATCGACGGACCAGATTCGGGGCTTGGGGATGAGGACGATGACGATTGGGAAGATGTAGATCGTTTTCGTGATGACGATGAGCAGGCATTCGACGATTTCAGTGACGACGATATGGCCGCTGCCATGGATAATATGTACGGGGTATCATGAACATCACCGATACTAATACTAGCTGGCTAGATTGGAAACGGAATACAAATTGTTAACCACACTCCACAGAACAAACCTGAAGATGTCGGACTCAAAATTTGGTATGTACGATTTCTCCTTGCACGTCTACAGTACTCCTATGACCAGCCCTCGAGATTCGGCTTTGATGTCTACAGCTATACCAGTGCTACATCTGTTTCCGCAGCATCTGGTAGGCATTCTACGGGGAAGACAAAGAGGAATAGTGCTGGACGTGACATCAAGTATTCATTCTACATCCCTCAAGGATCATGTTGCGTTGCTCGCCGTTAATGGCGACGTCCCAGAGGATGGCTTGTGCGGCCTGTACCTCCATTGCCAAAAGATTTGTCAACTTACAGGTCGCCACCGCCCACGTCCGTTAACCTTACATTTCCTCCCATGCCAAACGTCGAAGAAAGGGAAACGGGTGGCAGCTATGAAAGCAATCAAGACCGCACAATTCCTCTTGACGTTCCACCACTGACGAGCCCTCCTCATCCCTCATCACCCTTGGCACGAGGACATCGTCAAAGCCAGCTGTACCCTTCAGGCTATACCAGCATTAGCTCTGCCTCTGAATCTTCTCCCACTGTCTTAAAAACACCTTCGAAGAAATGGTGTTTCTCCATCGCTCTTGATTTCAAACTGTCGAGCTCGCCCTTATCACTTCATCTTGTTGTCGGAGTATTAACTCCCCGATTCTACAGATTTGTAGATCGCTACATGCTCATGCGCTATCACTGGGGACTTGCAATTGGGCATGTCTATACCCATGGCCAGGCTGCAGGCAGGGCCACACCCCCTGTCATATCGAACGGTTCTTGTTCTACTGGATATGACCCGGAATCGGAGGTGGCGCGAAGTGTTCCTGAAAATGCAAGGCTAAATGCGGAAACCAGCCAGGATTCCAATGACGAGACCAATATCGACCAACCAGAGCTGGATATTAGAGATTGCGACAATGACGATTGGGAAGATATAGAGCACTTTAGCGATGACGATGAACTGAGAGCCGAAGATTTGAGTGATGACGATATGCTTGTTGCCATGGACGACATGTGCAGAGCCGGGTTTTATGAACCCTGCTAGCAGACTGGGCAAGAAATAGACCTCATTTTTGAACGCGCCCGCCAGTAAATCTCAAATTGCCGCCTCAAAATTCATTACATATGATTTCAACCCCTCCCCTCCAAGTTGAAGATAGCCGTCGATATTTCACCCTCGACGCCTCTACAGAACACGACAGCGACGGCAATCCAAGAGACGGCCTTCCTGCTCCCAACGGCCCCCATTGTCCCAACAACGAGCCCGTCGACCGTCTCGATATATATGCAGGGTGCAAAGCGCATCCTGTGCATAAAACCCGCGAACGGTCCAATGTTTCTTGCGGTCGGAGCGAGACGGATGCAGCCTCCCCCTTCACATGGCAAGGTAAGACAAGATAAAATGCCGGGAGGATGAATTGAAACATACATTAGCACCCACTGGAATGATTCGGGTTCACACCCGAATAGATGAACAATGTCCTCCCGGTGTTGGTTTATGGCTAATGTGATTTTGCGCGCTGCCTCTCGATGGATGGCAGGTCCTCCAGGGTTATGTGGACAGAGCCAATATGATATCATATGTGTCAAAGACGAAGTATGAGGAGTATTGGTATGTTTTGAGTTTTTTTTTATTTTGATGTGTTTTCTCGTTTTACATTCTTTCATTTTATGATGGCTAACGATGTCGACGACACTTCCCCTTCGATATCCTATATTCCCTTTGCCAACACCTCATCCACCCCAAATTTGCGCGCAGGCTGGAATCCTTATTTCGTCAATACTGGTTTTGCGAATACCCCTGGCGTAACTGGGGCCGGGACGAGCTTTCATATCACTTCCCTTCACGGCGCAGAACTCTCGTTTCCATGGCATGGTGCGTCATGAACACCGACCACACCATCTTTTTAACCGCTCGCACGACTATGACACAAGACACTAATTCCTTTATCGCCTTCGATAAGGCTTCCATCACGGCCCCTCCTCCTGCTGGAACACCTGCCAAGTAAGTTCTTCTCTTCAAGTTGGATCGACCTTATTTCTAATATTCTTCCTCATTGCTTCGTCACCCTCGACGATATCACCACAAATTACACTGGCTGGTCCTCCTTCACGAAACTAGACTCGTTGTTGTTCTTTGCTAGTGGCTTGGATCCGCAGGCACCGCATCGGGTCGAAGTGGTCAACGATGATGGTGCTCTTTTGGCTCTACAGGCTGACGGTTTTAAGGTCTTTTCTCTGGGTGATCCTACGTGAGTATCCCCTGTTTTTGAATATTCACTGTCATTTTTGTATTGTTTCCCTCAAATTCGAATGAGAGTTCTAATTTTTACGACATAGTCCACCTCCACCTGCGTCCCCGTCACCATCCCCATCCCTGTTACCCTCTTCACCACCAATTTCCGCTTCCCGCGAGTCGTACCCGGAAGGAACGATTCTAGCCCTTACCCTAGCAGGTGTCCTCGCCTTCATCCTAATTGTAGGCTTCGTCTTGTTCATCCTTGTCTACCGGCCATGTAGACAGCATCCGATGTGTAGCGCGAAATGCGAAGAAAGAATCACGATGCTGGGGCTGGGGCGGTGCTTGATATTCGGCCTGACTTTGATGCGGTAGTAGATACGGAGAATGAAAGTCGGAGGGGCAGCGAATTGGACTTGTCGGAGCTTTGGGTCTTGCTATCAAACGTTCGAATTCGGCGAAGGAGAAGGAGAGGGCTTTCGGCGGCGATGATGGATATGATATAGTCGACAAGGCCCTGAGTACCAAGTCCGCCATCTTCACGACTTCGTCACCGAAGGAGGAAGGGAAGAATACAGGGACAGGGAAGGGAAAGTACATAAGGACGAGCAAGACTGAGTCAATGTCAGCCAGTTTTAATATCGACTTGCCTTCACTTCATTCCCGGTCAAATCCTGACTCGAGGTCGGAGTACGATCGACCCGTGCCGCCAGTCATTACACATTCTCGAGTGTCCGGTCTTTCCCAAGTACCCCGCCCCTACACATCCCGTCCCCAATTATCTCTTCCAGAAATTTCCTTACACCTGGTTCAAATCCAAATTCCAACCGTAACTCCAACGTAATCCCTCCGGATCACCCTCTCAACCTCGTTCCCCTAAACTGCTTTCTCTACATATTCACGCACGATCAGACAGTCAGGGGCTTCTTCTACAATCCGGGGCTCCCAATGCTGGCTCGCTGGATGAGGATGATTATGAACCACGTTCAGCTCCTCTCCCGCTCCCAGACTTACAGCCTTCACGGGTGAGTGAAGAAAGAGACCGGGGGAGTGTCCATTATGAGGAAGAAGATGCGTCAGGCATGCTTTGGACAGCTTCCGCTAAGGGTGCCGTCAAGAGCTTAAGTCCACGTACAAGCTATTCGAGAAGGAGCCAGGAGAGTAGGGGGACTTTCGGTGTGTTGCCTGAAAAGGAGGGGCATCAGGAGGGGAAAGAATCGTCAAATGTTGTGCTCGAACCTATTGGATTCGATGTCCCAGCAGGAATTGACGAGGAAGCACTCCTGAGCCGGCAAAGAGAACCGGAACGTTCAGGAGAACCGCGGGAACGAAAGACTAAGCAGCGAGGGCACGGCGGTGGTCATTTCTTGAATGTGCGGGAGAGCAGCCCGTTTAGAGTCGATTTTGGTGGAAGCTCGTCGGGGAGTGGTGTTGTTGCTGCCCTTAGTGTGGCTGTGGCAAGGGTTTCCAGGAATTCTGGATTGTCGCATGAAATGATACACCAGAAACAGCAGAGGGGGATCGCAACTCGGATACATCTGTAGGGACACGCTCTATTCAGACCTCTGGTTCGTCACAGCGCAGTCGGAATTCTTCTCTTTCCGTCAAACTGCCATCAGATATATCTAAGGGTAGTAGTGGGAGTTCCCCGAATAGGGTCGCGGCACTCTGGAAAAAATCGTGGTGGAGCACTACTTCCCACGTCCGAGGAGGGACTGGTTCTTCGGGAGATTCGTCCACTGGTTCAAGACAAAATCTTCCCTCCCCGAGTTCCTTACCTTCTCCACCCCCTTTCCTATCATTGCAGGATCAAGCAGGCCCCAGCCAGCCACGTCAGTCACCTACTACAGATCAGTCACTTCATCCCCTCCGCATACCCAATAACCTCGATACCCAATCCCAGCTACATTCTCACCCAGTTGACCCCACGTCTATGCACACCTCCCCAACCGACAGCAGTCCCACCTCAGATGTCCGCCAAACCCTTCTTTACAGCTCTCTGTAGTCCTCGAATACCAAACTGCATCCCGGCACCCTCGACCGCCTCATCGCGCTACAATGTCATCGTTGTCACGCAGCCGCAGGGCACGGGGATAGGGACAGGAATGGGCAGGGGATGAGCATATGCTGGGAAGCGTTAATGACACTCAGCACTTTTCGTGTTGCAGAATGAAGTAGGAGGAGGATGTTGGAGGGGTGCCGGGCAGTGGAGAGGGCTGCCCAGATCAGTTCAATCAGTTATTCTTCCTCGAGTCGAGCACAGCCGGTGCTCTGTTTCTCCTTCGCTGATTCATAGGTTTCAGATGTCCGTGGCCCCTCCCTCTTCAACGGGACCCTCCCGCCCCCTTCACCACCATCGACGACGTCCATGCCCCTCTCTCTTCAACGAGGACACACAACCCATCTCACCCCTTACGAACCTATCCATACGTCTCATGCACGGCCCCTTGTCGTGCCCACCCTCGACGACGCATAGGACCCCTTCAACTCTACAGCGAGACCCTTCCACCCCTTTGCACCCCTTTGCACCACCCTCGACGAGGTCCATGGCCTCTCCCTCTTCAACGAGGGCACGCACAACTCATCCCACCCCTTATGAACCTCTCCGTATGTCTTATGCTTGGCCCCTTCTCGTGCCCACCCTCGATGATGACCCCTCCCACTACAGTGAGACCGTTCCACCCCTTTGCACCACCCTTGACGACGTCCACGGCCTCCCCCTCTTCAACGAGGGCACACACAACTCATCCCCTTACGAACTTCTCCGTACGTCTTATGCATGGCCTCTTCTCGCCACCCCCGAGGCACCGCACCCACACCCGCTGACACCGTGACTGTACCCGTTTCACACCAGTTTTCCGTCCTGAGCTCATTCACAGGCAAAGCTCCCCTATTTCATCACATATGCTTTTCATAGAACAAACCTCCACATCTTGGTCACATTTGCTGCTCTTGTTTTGTGTTAATGATTTGACATACGATTTCCAACTGCTCGCGGTTCCTCGGCTCACCACCTATTTATTTCTATGTTTATGATTGTTCCGCAGCCTGCCAACTCATGTGATTCAGGGCACAGCAGGAAACCCATGATGCATGAGTACAAGCGCGACAACTTGAAGGACATGACAATATTAATAGTGTAGCTGGAAGCATTTGGGCGGCTTGAGCTTGGGCAGTGGAATAGCACTAGTGATGTCAGGTTCTCGGAATTGGGATCCATGACAATTTTTTCGCATATGGACAGATATCATAAGTACTACTTGCCACCTCCGACCAGTGAGCGCTAGTGAGCTGTAACTATCCTATCTACAGCTAAATGTTGAGCAGATCCCTGCCAGAAATAAATTTATGAACAATCTTCTAACACACTGATAACTGATCTATAATCTCATACAATCTTATATCATCGTAGGGCGGCATGTGGCAGCCGTCATTGCACTTTATCATGCGTGATCAGTGGGCCGCAATAATTTTACCTGCAGCTAAACATTGAGCAGAATCCCATCAGAGTTACTAGTAATGACCATTTTCTAACGGACTGGCAACATGTATATAATACTATATAAGCCCATACCAAGGTTGAGCGGCATGTGGCAGCCGTCCATCCGCTTATCAACTCCGACTGGTCATGCCATCGCCTCACCGATTTCCTGATGGCGCTCTTCATCCAACCGTTATTTTTTCGATATCACAATGTTAGCCTATCGTCCCGGACGATCGCGCACTTTTAATTGCAGAAGCGACAAATCCTGTTGCCAAAAAAAAAAGTATATCGGTGGTCGATTGCTGCCTTTGGCTGTAGTAATAACGGTAATTGAGGAATGTAAATTAGCATGGGAGTTTTTCCCAGACGCACAGTGACTTGTTTCCCGCAAACCTGCAGGGCGGCAATTGACATTCATTTCAAACGTTCCAAATCCAGCCAGTGGTCATTGGTCAAAGTTAAACGGCAGTTGATTTATAGGTGTAGTGGTCCAGAAAAGAATTAATTAATTAATTCCGTAGTAGGAGAAGGGAGGGATTTGGTACTTGCTCGTCAATGGGACAATGGAT
>Ga0210387_10003590_pt1 | contig 11920 bp, 11 predicted proteins | sample IncBWC7OmetaG_FD_160108 | JGI IMG/M metagenome (GOLD analysis project Ga0210387, IMG submission 160108) | Forest soil microbial communities from Barre Woods Harvard Forest LTER site, Petersham, Massachusetts, United States - Inc-BW-C-7-O ... | reverse complement strand
CAGCACCTTGAGATGCTGGCGTTTGTATTCGTGAATGCGCTTCACCAGCACGTCGAACATCGAATTCGGATCGACGCTGACGCCGGTTCGAAGCAGCGCGCGCGCGGCAAGGCTTTGCTTGTTGCCCTGCTTGATTTCACGCCAGCGGGCACGGAAGTCGGCGTCCTCGGCCAGCGGCTCGAGGGCTCGCAATTGCGCGAGATCCTTCACCCAGCCATCGCCGATGTGTTCGGTGATGAGCGCCGAGAGTTTTGGATTGCACAATACCATCCAGCGCCGCGGCGTCACGCCGTTGGTCTTGTTGCTGAACTTGTGCGGCCACATTTCGTAGAAATCCTTCAAAACATCGCTTTTCAGCAATTCGGAATGCAACGCCGCCACGCCGTTGATCGCGTGGCTGCCGACGCAGGCAAGATGCGCCATGCGCACGTAGCGCTCGCCCGTTTCGTCGATGATGGACATGCGGACGATGCGCGCATCGTCGCCTAGAAAGCGAATCCGCACCTCTTCGAGGAAATGCGCGTTGATTTCATAAATGATTTGCAGAATTCGCGGCAATACCCGGCCGAATACTTCGATGGGCCAGCGTTCCAGGGCCTCGGGCAGCAGCGTGTGATTGGTGTACGCAAAGGTCTGGCGCGTGACCCTCCAGGCATCGGCCCATGGCATCAGCGCCTCATCGACCAGCAGGCGCATCAATTCGGCGATCGCCACGGCGGGGTGTGTGTCGTTTAGCTGTACCGCAAACTTCATATGAAATTTATTCAGCGGCAGCTTTTGCGTTCGCAAAATCCGCAACATGTCCTGCAGCGAACATGAGACGAAGAAGTACTGCTGTTCGAGCCGCAGCTCCTTGCCGCGCGCTTGCTCATCGTTGGGGTAGAGCACTTTGCTCAAGTTTTCCGACGCCACCTTTTGATTGACCGCGCCGTAATAGTCGCCGCTATTGAATATCGCGAAATCGAATGATTCGGGGGCTTCCGACCGCCAGAGACGCAAGGTATTCGCGGTGTTGGTCTTGTAGCCGAGGATGAGCGTGTCGTAAGGCACGCCGATGACGGTCCTATGCGGCACCCAACGCACGCGGAAGCGATTGTGTTCATCCACATAAGGCTCCGCCGTGCCGCCGAATTTGACTTCCACCGACCATTCCGGACGCGGCAATTCCCAAGGGTTGCCGAACCGCAGCCACTTGTCGGTTTTCTCGACCTGCCATCCGTCGACGATTTCTTGATGAAAAATGCCGAATTCGTAGCGGATGCCGTAGCCCAGGGACGGCACTTCCAAGGTGGCCAAGGAGTCAATGAAGCACGCGGCCAATCGCCCGAGTCCACCATTGCCAAGTCCGGGCTCTTCTTCCTGCTGCAGCAGTTCATCGAAGTTCAAGCCAAGTTCGGCCATGCATTCCTTGACCCGGCCCAGGATGTCCAAGTTGATGAGGTTGTTGCCCAGGTGCGGGCCCATCAAGAACTCCGCGGACAGGTACGCCACGGTACGCGAGCCCTGCTTCGTGTAGGCCACCGCGGTGCTGATCCAGTGCTGCAACATGCGATCGCGCACCGTGTACGCCAGCGCCATGTAGTAGTCGTTCCTGGTCGCGAGGGCAGGGAACTTGCCCTGGACGTAAAACAGGTTGTCGAGGAAGGCATCTTTCAATGCCTCCTTGGTAAGATCGGTGCGCTCATCCGGGAGTTGCGGTTCTGGTTTTGCGGCCGGCATGCTACGGTGCCCACATCACGTCGACCGGCGTGCGGGTTTGACGCAAGACGGCCCGCACGGGCATGTCCTCGATGGGGCCGGCCTCGCTGGCGGCGGCATAGGTGCGCCATTTCCCCGCGCCGCTGATCAGAACCACGATGCGGCGCGCGTCGAGCAGCGCACTCAGGTTCAGGCTCAAGCGAGGATGGGGGGCCACGGGCGACCACATACCCACACATCCGGCGACCGCCGCCGGGTTCAAGGCGCTCAGTAGATTCGGCGAGCGCGGAAACAACGAAGCCGTGTGTCCATCGTCGCCCATGCCGAGCACGACCGCATCGAAGGGCCGGGGAACACGGGCGAAGGTTTCCCATGCCGAGACGGCACCCATGTCCGGGGTGGGTGCGGCATTCTTCAGTCCGAGAAACCGTGCGGCGGCGGCCGGGCCCTGAAGAAGCACGTCGCGCACCAGCTTCTCGTTGCTGCCCACGGCGGTAGGCTCCACCCAGCGCTCGTCGGCAAGCGCAACACATAGCCGGCTCCAGTCTATGTTCTGTACGCGCAGCCGCTCGAATAGCCGCACCGGCGAATTGCCGCCCGATACCACGAGACTCGCGAGCCCCCGAGACGCAATGGCGGCGTTTAGGCTTGCCGCTATGCGCTCCGCAAGGGCACTCGATAGAGCGTCCATGTCGGAGAATTTCAGCGCGAGCGGTTCAGAGCTCATCGTGCCACGCAAATCCGTCGCGACTCAGCATCGCGCTCGAAGCGGCGGGGCCCCAGCTTCCCGCCATGTAGATTTTGGGACCTTCATCGAATTGCTCCCAGCCCGCGCGAATGGGATCGATCCACGCCCACGCCGCGTCGAGTTCGTCTCTGCGCATGAACAGCGTCAAGTTTCCCTTCACCGTGTCCATGAGCAAGCGTTCGTAGGCGTCGAGACTGCGCGTCTTGAAGGATTCATCCAAATGCAGCGCAAGACTCACCGGCTTTAGCCGCATGCCCTCGCCCGGATTTTTCGCGAGAATGGTCATGATGATGCTTTCGTCCGGCTGCAGACGTATCACCAACTCATTGGCCGTATGCGAGGTGCTGGGCATCTCGAAGATCGGAAAGGGCACCTCGTCGAACGTGACCACGAGTTCCGTGACCCGATCCTGCAGGCGCTTGCCCGTGCGCAGATAAAACGGTACGCCGGCCCAGCGCCACGTGTCGATATCCACTTTGAGGGCAACAAAGGTCTCGGTATTGCTGTCCGGTGCGATATCCGCCTCTTCGAGATAGCCGGGCACCGGAACGCCGTGCACTGCGCCCTCTTTATACTGGCCGCGCACGGATTTGGTGAGCACATCGCGACCCTGCAATGGCCGCATCGCTCTTAAAACCTTGAGTTTTTCGTCGCGCACGGCGTCAGGGTCGCTGCTGGTGGGCGGCTCCATGGCCATGATGCACAACAATTGCAGCAGATGGTTTTGCACCATGTCGCGCATCGCGCCGGTTTTGTCGTAGAAATTGCCGCGCCGTTCCACGCCCAATTCCTCCGCCACCGTAATCTGCACATGCTTGATGAAGCCGCGCCGCCACAAGGGCTCGAACAGTGCATTGCCGAAGCGTAGCGCCATGAGATTTTGCACCGCTTCCTTGCCGAGATAATGATCGATGCGGAAAATCTGCCGCTCCGCGAATATCGCACCGACCTGCGCATTGATGAGGTCCGCCGAGGCGCTGTCGTGGCCCAGAGGCTTTTCCAGCACGACGCGCGACAGCGGGGTCACCACGCCGGCCGTCGCCAGGTTTTGGCAGATCATCGAAAAAAGATTGGATGCCGTAGAGAAAAAGAACACGCGAACCACAGCGTCGCGGTCTTTGAAGAATGCCGGCAGCGCGCCATAGTCGGCCGCGGCGCCCGCATCCAGCTTGAAGTAATGCAGCAGCGCGGTGAAGCCGCGCCAATGATCGGCATCGAATTCCTTGCCGAGAAACTCACGGCAAGCCGCTTCTGCCTGGGCCGCATAGGCGTGGCGGGACAGCGCCGAACGAGCGACGCCGACGATGCGCGACTGCGCCGAAACTTGCCCTGCCGCGTAGCGCCGATACAGCGCCGGCAGCAGTTTTCGCGTCACGAGGTCGCCCGTGCCGCCGAACAGCAACATGTCGAAAGTTGGAAGTACCGTCACTCGGTAAGCCTAGCACCTGCGGCGTCATTCTTGTAAGTCTTGCCTATGGCACAATGCGCGCCTGCAAATTCTGGGCAAATGTTAGACTTGCCGGGTCATGAAGGACCTAACCGATAGTTCGATCGCCAAAAATATCTTGCAGATGGCGTTGCCCATCGCAGCGGGCATGTTCTTCCAGACCATGTATTTCCTCATCGACTTATATTTCGTTGCAGGACTGGGAGATGCAGCGCTCGCCGGCGTGGGCGCCGCCGGCAACGTGATGTTGATTGTATTCGCGCTGACGCAAGTGCTTGGCGTCGGTACGGTGACGCTGATCTCGCATGCCGCGGGCCGCAAGGATCAGCGGGATGCGAATTTGATGTTCAATCAAAGTCTCGCCTTGTCCGCATGCTGTGCGGCCATTACGTTGTTGTTGGGTTATCTCGTCGGTCCCGCCTACGTACGCGTCATGGGCTCGAATGCGGCCACGGTCGAGGCGGGAATCACCTACCTGTATTGGTTTCTGCCGAGTCTCGCGCTGCAGTTCGCGCTGGTGGTGATGGGCTCGGCGCTTCGCGGCACCGGCATCGTCCAACCGGCCATGGTCGTTCAGGTGCTGACGGTGATCTTGAATGCCGTGCTGGCGCCGGTGCTGATCGCGGGCTGGGGTACCGGTCATCCCATGGGCGTCGCCGGCGCGGGGCTTGCGAGTTCCTTGGCGCTGGCGGCCGGCGTCCTCATGTTGGGGGTGTATTTTTTTCGCCTCGAGAAATTCGTGGGCTTCGATTCCACGCAGTGGCGTCCGCAAATGGACGCGTGGCGTCGGCTGCTGCGCATCGGGTTGCCGGCCGGCGGCGAGTTCGCACTCATGTTCATATTCATGGCGGTGTTGTATTCGATACTGCGCCGTTTTGGAGCGGATGCGCAGGCCGGCTTCGGTGTGGGCATGCGCGTCATGCAGAGCATGTTCCTGCCGGCGATGGCGATCTCCTTTGCCGCCGCGCCCATCGTCGGACAGAATTACGGAGCCGGCAAGTATCAGCGCGTCCGCGAGACTTTTTTGCTGGCCACCTTGTTCGGCGCCGGCGTCATGGTGTGCCTGACGTTGATATGCCAGTTTGGCGCAGGCTGGCTGGTCAGCGGATTTACCAAAGAACCGGCCGCCCTCGCCGTCGCTACGCAGTATTTGCAGGTGATTTCATGGAACTACTTGGCGTCCGGGTTCGTCTTTACGTGTTCGGCGGTGTTTCAAGGCTTGGGCAACACCGTTCCCGGAGTCGTGAGCTCGGCGAGCCGTCTCATCAGCTTCATCGTGCCGGCGCTGTGGCTGAATGCCCAGCCGCACTTCGAGCTGGTGCAAATCTGGTATGTATCGGTGGCCAGCGTCACGATTCAGGCCATCTTGAGTCTTTGGCTGGTGCGTCGCGAATTCCGCCTGCGCCTGCCGGCAAACGCGGAACCCGTACCCGCATGATGCGCCACACATGTCGATGAAAACCTTTATTGCCGTGGCGGGTTGGGTTGCGGCGGTGTTGATCTTGGGGGCCTACTGCCTGTTGTCTTTCGGCAAGATTCAACCGCGCTCCTGGGCCTATCAGGGCATGAATTTAGTGGGATCCGCGGGCTTCATTATCAATTGCGCGTGGAATGGGGCATGGCCATCGGTGGCGCTCAATGTGGTGTGGGTGGGCATCGCGGCGTATGCGCTGCGCCGCAATTATCGCCTGACGCGCCCGCCGACCTAGTGACGCGGCGAGGGGGTCACGTGCGCCCGGCTTCCTTGGCTGCGTGACGGGTTTCGAGTTCGGCGGCGACCTGACCGAGAGACAGCCCCTTGGCCTTGAGCAGCAACAGGGTGTGGTACATAAGATCCGCCGCTTCGCCGATGATCTCCGCATCGCTCTGCGCCACGCCGGCGAGCGCCAGTTCCAAGCCTTCCTCGCCGACTTTTTGAGCAATTCGGCGGATACCTGAGTCCAGCAGATTTGTCGTGTAGCTGCCCTGTGGCCGCGAAGCGATGCGCTGCACGATGATCTGTTCGAGCTGCGCTAGAAAGGCGACCCGTTGCGCAAGGAATTGTGGCGCGTCATCTCCCCAGCAGGTCGCGGTTCCCAAATGACAGGCAGGACCGGATGCTTCCGCGAGCACCAGCAAAGCATCGCCGTCGCAGTCCGCTGCGACGCTGCGATATTCCAGATAGTGACCCGAGGTCTCGCCCTTGGTCCACAAGCGCTGCTTGCTGCGGCTCCAGAAAGTGACCCGGCCGCTTGATTGTGTGGCGGCAAGCGCTTCGCGGTTCATATACCCCAGCATGAGGACTGCACCGCTATGGACATCCTGCACGATGGCCGGCACCAAGCCGCTCATCTTCTCCCAGTCTATTTGCGCAATATTCATGGCCGCACCTCGATTCCTTGCGCGCGCAAGACGCGTTTCAAATCGGCAATGCCAATCTCGCCGCTATGAAACACGCTCGCGGCAAGCGCGGCATCTGCGTTCGCCGCTTGAAAAACTGCCGCGAAGTGTTGCACGGCACCCGCGCCGCCCGATGCCACCAAGGGCACGTGGCACAAGGCACGTACCGCGCGCAGCTGCGCGATATCGTATCCCTCACGCACGCCGTCGCTTGCCATGCAATTCAAAACTATCTCCCCGGCTCCTCGACGCTGCACTTCGGCGACCCAATCGAGGGTTTTGCGACGGGTGTTGCGCGTACGGTCGACGTTGCCCGTGAACTGCAGCACTTCATAATCCCCATTGAGAGTTTGACTGTCGATGCCCACCACCACGCATTGTGCGCCAAAGCGATCGCTCAATGCGTCGATGAGTTCCGGCTGCGCCAATGCCGGGGAATTGACGGAAATTTTTTCCGCGCCGGCCGCCAAAACCTCCTCCGCTTCGGTCACGGACCGAATTCCGCCGGCCACGCAAAATGGAATATCCAAAATGCGCGCCACGCGCGACACCCAGGTGCGATCCACGACGCGGCCTTCGGGGCTTGCGGAAATGTCATAGAAAACGAGTTCGTCCGCGCCGGCGTCGCGATAACGGGCGGCGAGCTCAAGGATGTCGCCCACGATCTTGTGATCGCGGAAACGCACGCCCTTGACCACCTGCCCGTCGCGCACATCGAGACAGGGAATTATGCGTTTGGCAAGAATGGCCGCAGGTCCGCGATGGGGATGAGGTCCTCGAGCAACGCCTTGCCGCTGATGGCCGCGCTCGCGCCGATCTGCGCCAAGGCGTATAGATCGGCGGCGCTGCGAATGCCTCCGGAAGCTTGCCACTCGATGAGCGGATGACGCCTCACGGCGTCGGCATACAAGTCCACGTTGGGGCCGCTCAATGCGCCGTCGCGATCCACATCCGTGCACAGCACGTGCCTCAAATCGCTGCCGTGGTAGTGGGCGAGGGCGTCCCACAGCGAGACTTGCGATTGTTGCTGCCAGCCATGGGTTGCCACGCGAGGGGTTCCCGACTCATCGATGCGCACATCGAAGGCCAGTGTGACTCGGTCCGAGCCGAAGGCTCTAAGCCAGGTTTGTACCTGCGCCACTTGCAACACGGCGGCGCTGCCGACGACCACGCGTGCCACGCCGGCATCGAGCATTTGGGCGAGCGCGGTGGTGTTGCGCAAGCCGCCGCCCACCTGCAACTTGACGGCGCTTTGCGCGGCCAGCCGGGTAATTACCGCTCGATTGTCGCAATTGCCGTCGCGTGCACCGTCAAGATCGACGATGTGCAGCCACTTGGCCCCAACATCGCGATATCCGGCGAGCAAAGTCTGCGGATCCGTCGGATAGTTGGTGGCTGAATCGAAGTCGCCGCGCAGCAGGCGAACACAGCGTCCGGCTTGCAAGTCGATGGCGGGAATCAGTCGCACGAGCGCTACAGCCGCAGGAAATTCTGCAGCAAGCGCGCGCCCACGCTGCCTGAGCGCTCGGGATGGAACTGCGTGCCGTAGAAATTTCGCCATTGCACACAGGCGCTGAATGCTTCGCCATAGCGGCAAGTCGCCAGTGTCGCGGAACTCGGCGCGAGCGCGTAGCTGTGCACGAAGTACGCGTAGTCGCCAGGCGACAAGCCTTCCAGCAGCGGATGGGTGCGCTCAATGTTCAGGGTGTTCCAGCCCATATGCGGCACCGGTCTGTCCGCCGCCGGCGCGAAGCGTGCGGCGTGTCCCGGAACGATGCCAAGGCATGTGGACTGACCCTCATCGGAGGCATCGAACAGCAATTGCATTCCCAGACAAATGCCGAGCAGCGGCTGCTGCAAAGACGGAATGAGCACATCCAGTCCACTTTGTCGCAGCCGTGCCATCGCATCCGCGGCCGCGCCGACACCGGGGAGAATGAGGCGGCCGGCGGCCTTGATTTGCTGGGCATCGGCGGAGACCGCCGAAGAAGCACCCAGGCGCTGCAACGCAAACTGCAACGATGCGGTATTCGCGCCGCCGCTCTCGATAATCACGACCTCGGCGCTGTTCAAAGGGTCCCCTTGGTGCTGGGCAGCTCGGTGCTCTCCAAGCGTATGGCCTGACGCAGGCTGCGTCCCACGCCCTTGAAGCAGGACTCAATCATGTGGTGCGAGTTCTCGCCGCGCACTTTTAGGTGCAGCGCGGCGCCCAGAGATTCCGCCAGTGACCTGAAAAAATGCGGCACCAGCTCGGTAGGCAGTTCGCCGACGCGTTCGCGATTGAATGTTCCGTCCCAGACGAAGAATGGCCTGCCGCTCAAGTCCAGCGCCACCTGAGCTTCCGCCTCGTCCATGGCCAACAGAAATCCGTAGCGGGCGATGCCGCGTTTGTCGCCCAGTGCCTCGCGCAGCGCCGCCCCGAGTGCGAGCGCACAATCTTCGACGGTGTGGTGTTCATCGATGTGCAGATCCCCGGCACAGGTGAGCTTGAGTGCAAAGCCGCCGTGCTTCGCGATCTGCTCCAGCATGTGATCGAAAAAGCCCAATCCCGTGGCGATGCTGCTCGGGCCCTCGCGCGACAAATCCACCTCGACCAGCACGTCGGTTTCCTTGGTCTTGCGCTGCAGGCGTGCCCGCCGCGATCGCCCGATGATGTACGCGGCGATCCCCGGCCAGGATTCCGCCGCAGCGCCGTGCAAGCTTATGCGCAGGCCCTCGATGCCGAGATTTGCCGCCAATTCCAGGTCCGTGTCGCGGTCGCCCACCATGAAGCTGTGTCTGCGGTCGATCTCATGCGTCGCTAAAAAATCCCGAATGATGCCGAGTTTCGGCTTGCGGCATGCACAGTCCTCATGCTTGAAATGCGGGCATATGCAAACGGCTGCGAAGTCGATGCCCTGCGAAGCGAACAGCTCCAAAATGAAGCGGTGCGCCTCATCGAAGCTTGCCTGGGGAAACCGCGGCGTGCCGAGGCCATCCTGGTTGCTCACCATGACGAACGCGAAACCGGCCTGCTTGAGAGCGAGCAGCGCCGCGATCACGCCGGGCATCAGACGGACTTTGGCCAGGCTGTCTATTTGCTCGTCCGGCGCCTCTTCATTGAGAGTGCCGTCCCGATCAAGAAAGACTATTCGCTGTCCCGTCATGCGCGCCTCACGCAAGCGAGCAACGCATCGTTTTCGGCCCGCGTTCCCACCGACACGCGCAGCGAGTGGGGCAGGGCGGCAGCGGCGCGCAGATCGCGCACGATCAGTCCGCCGGCGATGCCGTTATTCAGGAATCGATCCGCGTCACGGCAGTCGATCAATAGGAAATTCGCATCGCTTGGCCAGACCTTCTCGACCAAGGTCGAGGCGGCCAAACCGCCCCGCAAGTATTCTCTCTCGACGAGCAACGCTTCGACGCGATGCTGCGAATCGGCGAGCTCGGCCGGTTGCAGCGCGCGCAATGCGGCTTCGATGCTGGCTTGGGGCAGCGCGTAAGGTGGAATGACGCGCCTTGCCAAGCCAATCAGCTCGGCACCGGCGAGCAGTGCGCCGACGCGCGCGCCGGCCAATGCGTGCGCCTTGGACAGGGTCCTCAAGATGGCGAGTGTCTGAAATCTCTCGAGCCAGGATGTCAGGCTGGCCGAACGCGACCATTCGATGTAAGCCTCGTCGATCACGACGACGGCCTTGCCATCGAGGCGCGAGCAAATATGTTCCAACGCCGCTGAGTTCAGCAAATTTGCGGTGGGATTGTTCGGCGAGCATAGGTACACGAGCTTCATGTGAGGCCGCCAGAGGGCGAGCAAGCGTTCGGGATCAAGAGCCCATCCGGCGCGCCTGTCCAGCGGCATTTCAACCACATCCGCGCCCTGGATTCGCGCCGCCACTTGGTACATGCCGAAACTGGGTGCACATTGCAGAATCGCATCCTTGCCGGCGCGCAGAAAGATGCGCGACAGCAGGTCGATCGCCTCATCGGCGCCGCGTGCGACGAGCACTCGAGTCGGATCCACGCCATATAGCGCCGCCAAGTGCTCGATGAGCACATGCGGCTGCGGTTCAGGATAGCGATTGAGGCCTCCCGTAGTGTTATCGCCGGACGGGCGCCACGGCGCCTCATTGGCATGCAGGCGGGTAAGCGACGGCAACCACGCGGCATGCGAATAGGCCTTGAGCGCGACGATTTCCGGACGCGCCAAGGCGGTCACGGCGCTCATGCGAGGGCGGCCAGGCGGATGCTCACGGCGGCGGCGTGCGCATCCAAGCCCTCAAGTCCGGCCAGCACCTGCGCCGTGGGACCAAGCCCTTGCAGACCTGCCGGCGTGAGTTCCTGGACGGTAATGCGTTTTTGAAAGTCTTCGAGGGATAAGCCGCTGTAGCAACGCGCGTAGCCGTAGGTGGGCAGCGTATGATTCGGACCACTGCAGTAGTCTCCCATCGATTCGGGCGACCAATGCCCGAGGAACACGGCGCCCGCCGCCGTTACTTTTGGAAGCCATGTGCGCGGCTGCCGTATCTGCAGCAACAGGTGCTCCGGCGCGTACTTGTTGGCGATCGCGAACGCCGCATCGAGCGAATCGACCACCAACAATCGCAATGCCTGCAAAGACTCTCCCAGGATCCGCGAGCGCGACAACGCCGCACTCTGACGCTGCGCCTCGTGCATGACCGCCGCGGCCAGCGCGGGCACGCTGGTCACCAATATCGCCTGCGCATCGCTGCTGTGCTCCGCCTGCGCCAAGAGATCGGCGGCGACGAAATCGGCACGCGCAGAGTCATCCGCGATAATCATGACCTCCGTCGGTCCGGCGGGAAGATCCGCCGCCGCGCCGTCCGGATCCTGAGCCGCCAGCATCTTCGCCGCGGTCACCCAAGCATTCCCGGGCCCAAAAATCTTGTCGCACTTCGGCACCGTGGCGCTGCCGTAGGCCATGGCCGCGATGGCTTGAGCGCCGCCGATTTTGAAGATCCGCTCGACTCCTGCTTTGCGGGCGGCCACCAGCACCGCGGCAGCGGCATCGCCGTTTCGAGTGGGGGCGGTGCACATGACGCGAATCGGGCAGGCCGCGATCAGCGCGGGCACCGCCAGCATGAGCGCGGTGGAGGGCAAAGGGGCAACTCCGGCGGGCACATACAGACCGACCGCGCCGATCGGCACACTGATGCGCTCGCACACCACGCCGGGCGCGGTCTCCACGCGTAGCGGCGCCGTTGCCTGCGCTGCGTGGAACGCGTGAATGGTGCAGATGGCGCGCTCGATGGCGGCATGTTGTGCCGCGCTCAAGGCGCGCTCGGCCGCGGCGAATTCCTGCGGTGTGACCTCGAAGGCGGCCAGGCGCACGTTATCGAACCGCTCGGTGAATTCCAGCACCGCGGCATCGCCTTCGCGGCGCACACGATCGATGATATCCCGCACGCCCGCGGCGATGCGCGGCGCATCGCGCTGCGCCGGGCGCCTCAGAGTCTCGCGCCGTTCGGCGGCGGACAGGGCATTCCAATCGACAATTTGCATGAGCGAAGAACCCGTACCCTTAGGCCAGCATCTTCTCGACGGGCAGCACCAATACCGAGCTCGCGCCCGCGCCCTTGAGCTGCTCGAGTGTTTCCCAAAATACATTCTCGCGGCATACGGCGTGTACGGCGACGCGGTCGCCCAGGCCC
>Ga0210387_10003587_pt1 | contig 11926 bp, 8 predicted proteins | sample IncBWC7OmetaG_FD_160108 | JGI IMG/M metagenome (GOLD analysis project Ga0210387, IMG submission 160108) | Forest soil microbial communities from Barre Woods Harvard Forest LTER site, Petersham, Massachusetts, United States - Inc-BW-C-7-O ... | reverse complement strand
ACAAATCCGCGAACGTAGTTCTTCACCCATTCCCGCAATCGGCGCACGCGACAAATCCCAGATTTCGACGATGCCATCGCCGGCAAATCCGGCTGCGCGACTACCGTCTTTGGAAATCTGGAAATCAAGCTCGCTCCCCGGCCCCAAGTCGGCAACCTTCTCTCCTCCGTGAGTCCAAATGCTCGCCCCGGCATTGATCGTGCGAATGAGGAATGGGCCGTTCGACGAGGAGAACATCGTCGACTCGATCCTGTCCATCGAGCCTAAGTCCTTGATCTCTCGGCCAGAGGATCCATCCCATAGCGACGTTTTCAAATCAAAAGATTGGACGAGCAACCGGTCTGCATTCGAGGACATCCGGATCAGGGCGGCGCTGTCCTTGGCATCGAATGCAAGTAGCTTCTTGCCGGACTTCGAGTCCCAGAGCGCTCCAGTGGAACCTTGACCGATCACCGTCAATCGAGTGCCGTCGTCTGAGAAGGTCATCGCGTTTGTCTTCTCTTCTACGGCTCCAAGGTCGGCGATTAGATTACCATTGGCTGAATCCAGCAGTTGCCCGCGCGTCCCGGCCGAAGACACCGCGAGTCGCGTTCCGTCGCTTGAAAAGATCGGACTATGAACGTTGCCTGGGATAGAAACTTTCCTCACGACCGCTCCAGAGGTGGCGTCCCAGATCGTTACGGTGTCGTAGCCGGACTTAGCAGCGATCCGGTCATCGGTTGCCGAAATGGCGAGGTCTCCGTAAACAGATCGGAGAACTGCAAGCTTTCTTTGGTGCCGAACATCCCACACGCTGCAGCTTCCAGCGTCGTTGCAAGTCACTAGCAATCGTCCTGATGCCGAAAGAAAGAGCGGCGTCCTCACGCCGGGCGACTCAAGGGTTGCGATGGGCCGCGCGACGCTGACATCCCAGGCCCTGACGCTGTCGCTCGCGATCTGTGCCGCGGCTACGCCTCCACTGACAAACACGCTGTCGCCGAGTCGCGCAGCCCAGACCTCCTCCCCTGGTGCAAGTGAAGCGCCCGAGCCCACGTCAACGATCTCGAGGGAGGGTGCCGAATACAAGACGATGCGCAGGCCGTCCTCACCAAACCAAAAACGCTCTGCGGTATGCATCGGTGCGCGCTTGGTTCCATCGGTGGTGTTCCACAACGCGAGTTCATAGTTCCCCGAGCGTGTGACCAGTATCTTCCCGTCAGATGAAAGTTGCATTTCGGCGTTGGGCTGAGGTGCGTCCAAGACTGCAACCAGACGTAGGCGTCCTCCGAGAGTTTCCAGAGCAGCCTCGGCGCGTGGGCGGTTTCCGCCAAGCCCCGCCAGCGCAAAGGGAAGCGCAGACGTTCTTTCGCCGCGTTCGGCCAGCAGGATCGCGCGCGCCGTGAAAGCCTCCCGCGCATCGGAGAGCTCTAACTTTCCCACACCGGTCGCGATGAGGGCCGCCAGTGCGAAGCAGCCGGCTATGGCGAGCAACACAACACGACCTCGCCGCTGCCGGTCACGATCCCGAAGCACACCAGCGTTCACCGAGAGGAGGCCGGCGACAACCTTCAGCCACGCGTTGCGAAAGCCGTCTTTCGTCTCTCTCGCGTCAGCGGCCAGCCACTCGCGTGGCCCCTCCCGCAGTGCCGCGGGAAAACACTCCTGATCGGGATTGCCACTGGCGGATGCATTTGGCTCACCTTCCGCGATGATCGCGAAGGCCCGCTCGGGCCGTCCAAGCGATAGAAAGTACCGCACTTCAGTGTCGACCCACGGGCTCGCCACCGCATTGGGCGAACAGACGACTATGAGTGCATTGGACGCACGCAGAGCTGCTTCCAGTTCTGTTCCAAGCAAACCTGCAGCCAACTCTTCACGGTCACGAAATACGGGATAGACGCGATTGGGTTTGCCGGCCAAATCAAAGTGGCCGAGAGTCTTTGGGATGTGAAATCCTTCGAGAGCTGCATGCAACCGGCGTGCAAACGCTGCATCTTTGCTGGAGTACGTCAAGAACGCGGCATAGCGATACAGCTCAGCCATTGAGCACCTCCTGTGGCTCAGCAAACGTCAGATCCGCCATCCGAGCCGATATCAAGTCAAAGCAACAAGGATGGTGAACGAACCGGATATTAAACTCTGCTCAAGCATCGTCGACACAACGAGTCGCGATGTGGAGCGATAGATGGCCAGGCGCCCAACCGAACCGGGTAAGCGGTCACGTCTTCGCGCTTATGGGATAGGCCGGGCGTGTCGCCAATGGCGTCAAACGCATCAAACAGCTTGTCTATCCACCGGTCGGCAGCGGCAACATTATCCTCGCGACCCACGCCATCAAGGCAAGCAACCTGGAGCCCTTTCACAAGGCCTGCTCGAGAACAGCTAAGCACCTCGTAAACCACTTCTATTCCGGGGCGATGGGGTAACCCTGGGAACTAAGGCACCAAAACTGCGGTGGATTGCTCGTCCAGACGAGTTCTTCATCAGCGTGAGCGTGACTATCCGTTCAGTCGAGTGGACGTTGCCACAGAAGATCTGTCTGTTTCCGCAGATTATCCCGGCTTCAACACGATACTTCCTCATGTTGCGCCCGTACATAGAAAGAATTTTCAACACCCGGTTATGATAAGGCAAGGCGCTAAATGGAGATCAATCGATCCATCGCGCAAAGATGGCGATTCCGATCTCGATAACTTCCGGGCTCGGTACTACGCCTCAACCGGGCTCGTCACCGCTTGATTACTCGAAGCTTGCTTATAGCGATACAAGACGCCCTATCGACGAGGCCTCCAATATAGTTTTGAAAGGAGTTGCCGATTTCGCATGAGTTCAGACAAGGATAAGGCAGTTGATTTTCTTCTGGTGCCGACCATGACGCCGCATCAGGTGGTTTCCCTTCTGCTGAGTAGGTACCCCACGATGCGTGACCTCGTCTGTCCGGATGAACACCGTTTTGAGGAGCCGTCCCGCGTCTATGGCTCCTTCGCCAGGGTAGTGATTGAGAAATCATACGATCTTGACTTCATTCAGCCCGTCGTGCGGTTTATCGACGAGCTTGCGGAACGCAACGACCCCGTTAAATTAAGGATGTCCTGATTTCCAGTCTCTTAGCAGATTCGTTCTCAACACTTGAGGTAGGGTCCACTCCGTTGGGGGAGCTTTCCAATCGTAGGCTTGAAATGTGCGTCGTCGCAGTTGTGCCGCGGGGCTTACGCCATCGACCGTTCCCACGCAGAAGGGCTGTCTTCTCTTGAGCGCCCGCTATAGATATTCGGAAGCTCTCATCTTCCGTGATTCCAAGAGGCGCCGTTGCTTAGGCCGAGCTCGCGTCGCCGCTCTCGGATGGAATTCCCGAGCTCCAGAGGAGTTCGTGCAATGGCCTGCATATTGTTCTCTTTTCTGTCGCGACGATTGGCTTCTTATGCGCTTCTCCACCTAGAGACGTCTTAGGCGCTTTCCCGCCTAACTCTGACCAGCCCCAGCGGACCACGACATCGCAAGCTCACTTCCAAACCGCAATCGGTAAGAACGTATTGTCGCAAATGTCGGAAGGGATTCTCGATACCCATGCCACAAGGCCCGATTTGTGAGCGTTGCAGTCCTAAGACTTTCCACGATAAGGATTTTGTTCATCGGTCTGGATTACGTACTTGCCCTCCAACGCCTTCTCCTGGGTCAGATGGAGCGGGTGCTCGAAGAAGCGAAACTTGCCATGCTACAACTCCCAAAGTCGTTTCGCGTCGGCTGATGTATGCGGTTTTGTCCAGCCGCGATCGCTCGTTGGTTGCGGGAGCGGGGTGGCTAGCGTGTGCGCGATCACGCTCGCTCGATTCGCCACATGAATTTCTTTTTCGTCGAGGCAAAGCCACCCGGGACGAACTCATTCCGTGACGTGTCACCGGGCTGCAGAGGACCCGAAGATACGTCGGATTGCGCAAACTGACGCTCCACGTCCCAGGTTGTATACGGTTCGGTGTACTCCTGCAAAGCCAGGCCAATGATAATGAAATGTTGCGGAGCAACATTAAATCCGGCGGACATTAGACTGGTTGTGGCAGCTTGATACTGAGCTTCACTCTGACGGTCCCCACTCCATGCGACTTTGTTACCACCTGCTTTCACTTGGTGAGCTGGTGCAACCAAGTCGAACTGTTGCAACAGACGTGCCCAGATGCGGTCTGAATCCTTGTTGCGTCCGCAAACGACAGCTTTCAGGTTGGCCTTTGAGATTATGCCAGCTTCTGCCATCAGCTTTACCAACAACTCGTCGTCAGTCGGCGCATATTCATCAATCAAACCAAGCATGTGGCCGACCTCATGAGGGACGGTCATGTACTTGTAGTTTGCGCTGTAGATCTTTTCTATTCCGCTGCGGTCTTGAATGTTCATCTCCACGGAATCTACCCACTTGGTCGCGTCAATCCCAGTTGTTGCACCGTGTGTCGGTCGGCTCTTGAACGTTGAATACTTGTTGTTCGATTGCAAGCGAACTCCGTTCCTCACTCCGTGCAGCCTGAGCGTATGCTCCACCGCCCATTTCCGTTGCAAGATGAGCGAATCCCTTTCCCCCTTGTCGGTCGATATGTTCAGTTCCAAGATGATATTTGTGCATAGCGCTTCCGAAGACGGGTTGTTGCTGATTCGGATCACACTCTGGGCGAAACACTTCAGCGCTTGCAAGCTATCGTCCATCAAGGCAGGACTATGCTTCGCGAAACGTAAAGTGCCTGCGCCACTTTCCTTGAGCGCATTGACGAGTTGGTTGTAGTCGTAGTCTGCAGCAGCCGCGCAGAAGTTCTCGATGGCAATCGCACTCAGGTGGCCTCCGCAATCTCTGCTCCCCACGCGCTCAACAGTGTCCATCTGATTCAGGCTCGCGACAGGAGTCACAACCCGAACGCCAGTGTTGGGGTCGTAATTCTGTCCCACAAAGGCGCGACCCTCGAGCTTGACCGCTTCGGTTTGCATCACCTGCTTATTGCTGCCCTGAACAAACTCTTCCTTGCGCCCCTGAACTCGCGTGTAACCAGCTCCAATGTGCGATTTAGAAATCAGTTGGGTCGGGAACTGTCTGCTTGTCTGCTTCAGAACGGTTTTCTCTACCCTCACCTCATAGTGGGCAGCCTGAGCCGACGCGGCTTCTTCAATAATGAGCTTTGGCACACAGGTGATGTCCTCCCAACCGGGTCGCGTGCAGCTGAACTCGATGTTCGTCCCATTCCAAACTGTTTCGGAAGCGTTCTTGAAGGCCGTCTTCCAGTCTGCCATTTCCGTTGGTTGCCAGTTCTTTCGGTACCAGGTGGGGTTGTCACCCTGGATCGGTGTCGCGATTTGGCTGTCGTCGACGGCACTGGCAACGAAATTAAAGAAAACCTTGAGATATACGCGGAACTCATTCTGCCGGGGAAGGTACTCCACATCGAAGCGGCCACCGTTGAGAGGTCCCTCAAACAACTTCCGGGGAAAGCTCGCAGAGAGAAACCGATTCTTGGCTCGCGCTCGCATCCCAGCGTAGCGCGTCTGAAGTTGATCCTCTGTAAAAGGAAGGGGTGGCGGGGTGCTTGCCATAGAGCTCCTTTGCGTACACTGAACCGCAATTAATTCGGGGTTGATTTGGTAAGGCGGCAAGTCTATTCGATCTTGAAGGTCGTGACAAGTCAGGCAGAAACCTTGTAAGGCAGAAACGCATTGTTCGGCAAAACTATGCAAACTTGCCGGGCTCCGAGCAGTGGTCAGAATTGGGTTGCACGCCGCTGGCCTGCAGAAACTCGAAAACATCGCCGCCGAACTTGGTCGTCCCGGTCAAACAAGACGGACCGGTAGGGACCCGGAAGAGGCAGAGCCTCACGTAGTTGCTGCACGATTCACTCGCTGGTGGGACGCTCCGTTACATTGAAGTGGAGGATACGTCGGCGACCATGCTCGATAATAAAGAAGCGGTAAAGTGTGCGAAAGGTCAAGCTGGGAACCATGAAGAAATCGAAGGCGGCGATAACTTCGCGGTGGTTGTTGAGGAAGGCCAGCTGAACGCTTCGCTCTCCCTTCATCCCAGCGACCATCTAGTTTCTCCAGACAACGGGAAACGGTGGGCTCGGAGATCGCGAAGCCGAGCTGGAGCAGTCGCCGTGGGTGCGGGGCGCGCCCCAAGTGGGATTTTCCGCCTTCCGCCTTCATGCGCCGAATTAAGCGGCGGATCTGCTCCATCACCGGTGGCCGCCCCGATCGACGTCGCTGAGACCCAACCGCCAAAACAGCCGGAATCCGGCACGGTGCCAGGAAACCACGGTCTCCGGCTGGACGATGATTAAGGCTTCGGACCAGCGGTCCCACAACCGACGGAGCACAATCCAGAACCACCGGTCGTCGGGATCGAGTTTGGGGCGCGGCTGCTTCCGCTTGACGACGGCGAGCTGCTGCGAAGAGCAACAACTTCCAGCACGAGTTTGTGGCGGGGCAGGAAGAAGGCACGCAGGTAAGCGATTATTGCACCGGCCAAGGTCACCATCTTCCGATCTTAGTCGAACGACAGCGACAGGCAAAATGTTGCCAGTGCAGCCGCTTGACTTTCTACCGCGATGACATTTTGATGACCCACAGGTCGGTGAGATCGACCAGAGCCTACGAAGATCAGCCCTTGGCTGCTCTTACGAACAGAACCATTGGCCTTATGGCCCTGGTAATCGAGCTTCTAGCAGCGACTTTCTGGCGGTCGGAACCAGGCACGGGTTGCTCCTTCCGAACCGGTGTCACGCTTATTTTGGCCCACCGTCCAAACGTTTCTCGGCATGGTTGCCCATGTGACCTTGCCGAGCCCGTTCGTTTTGGTGGCCGCAACTCACCTGAGAGTACGTAAGCGCGAACGACGAAATATCGCGGTTTCTTCGCTTGATGATTAAGCAGCGAAACCAGATGGGGACACACTATGCCGTGGTGCATCCAGTAACTGGCGCAGCTTTCTAGCGAGTTCTTCCACAGTGAAGGGTTTCTGGAGAAAAGCGGCGTCCCGCTTCCGCACTTCGCTGTGGACGACTGCATTGTCGGTATAGCCCGACATGTAGAGCACTTTCATCCCCGATCTTCGCCGCATCAGACTCTTGGCGAGCGCAGGCCCTTGGATCTTCGGTAGTGAAACATCGGTCAGCAACAAATCGATGGTCCCCGCGTACTCTTCCGCGACCTGAGTGGCGCGCTCGCCATCCTCGGCCTCCAGCACCGTGTACCCTCTTCTCTGAAGGAGTTCGCGGGTCGCAGCCCGCAAGGCATCGACATCCTCCACGAGCAAGATCGTTTCCGACCCGCGTGCGATTTCTTGCGCGTTGGCTTGCTGTTCGCGGGGTTCGGCTTCTTTACCTACCGTCGGCAGATACACGGAAAACGTCGACCCCTGCCCGGGCTCACTGTGAGCCCACACGTGACCGCCACTCTGCTGCACAATGCCATAAACCGTCGCCAGGCCGAGGCCCGTCCCCTTCTCCGGTCCTTTGGTCGTGAAGAACGGCTCGAAGACGTGTGACAAGGTTGCCTCATCCATGCCGGTACCGTTGTCACACACCGTCAGTCGAACGTAGCGGCCCGGCTTCATTGGCAAGTGTTGCGCAGCCTGCATCTCGTCGATTTCCACATTGGCCGTTTCAACGGTAATCCTTCCTCCCTCCGGCATGGCGTCGCGAGCATTGATGCAAAAATTGAGAATGACCTGTTCCATTTGGCTCGGGTCTGCCTTGACCGGCTCCAAATTGGGGTCGAGTACGGTTCTGATTTCGATGTCGTCTCCAATCAGCCGGCGCAACATCTTGTCGAGGTCTTCGAGAACAAGGTTCAAGCCGAGCACTCTAGGTTGCAGGATCTGCTTGCGACTGAAGGCCAGAAGCTGGCGTGTAAGTGCAGCAGCACGTTGGCCCGCTTTAAGAATTTCCTGAATGCGCTGTCGCGTTCCCTCGTCGATTCCCGGATCGCTCAAAAGAATCTCGCTGTAGCCGTTGATGATACCGAGCATGTTGTTGAAATCGTGGGCAATCCCACCGGCAAGCCTGCCGACCGCTTCCATTTTATGGGCCTGGCGCAACTGTTCCTCGGTTTTTCTGCGCTCCGTTTCATCCATCAGAAAACCGTGAATCTCGATGAGTTCCCCGCTTTTGCCGAAGGTTCCAATCGAAGTTTCGGTCACATGCAAGGGACCACCATCCTTGCGGCGCAGTTCTTTTTCACCATGTTCGAAATGGCCCCCCTGTCGTAGTTGCTGCAGGAAGTTGTATCGATTCTCGGGACTGGGATATAAGGCGGCAAGATTCGTTCCCCGAGCCTCTTCCTCGGAAGCAAATCCAAACATGCGCAGGAATGCGGGATTGCAGGCAAGCAGTACGCCATCAGGAGTGGAGATGTAGTTTCCCGCCAGGTTAATATCAAAAAACGCCCGGTATTCTTCCTCTCTGAGGCGCAGCTCCTCCTCGGCGCGCTTGCGCTTGGTAATATCGGTGCAGGTTCCTACCCATTCGCGGACCGCGCAGCCGGCACCTGGTATGGGCACTCCTCGCACGGCCATGTGGCGGTACGCGCCATCATGCCGCCGCAGCCGATACTCGTCGTCATACGGGGCTCGGTTCTGGACTGCCCTTCGCCATGTGGCCGACGACGGCTCGCGGTCTTCAGAATGAATAGCCTCCATCCATCCCCAGCCTTGGATGTCTTGCTGCCTCATCCCGCTGAAGGCCGCCCACATCGGCTGCTCGGTGACGACCTCTCCTTGCGCATTCGTGGTCCAGATGATCTGTGCCGTTGCCAGCGCCAGCGAGCGATATCGCACCTCACCTTCCTTTGCCGCTTCGTTGGCCTGGTACTCTGAGTAAATCGTGGCCAGCAGGCGAAGCGCGAAGATGCCCATCGAACTGCCCACAGCCGACCAGGCCAGGCGCGGTGCCGACTTGGCAATCCAGATCGCAAACGCGGCCACCACCAACGGCAGGACAGCCGGGATGAGGTGCAGCGACAAGGCTTCGTGAAACTTCGGTGTTCGACTTTCAGCACTCACGGGCGAATCCCGCCAGCGCGAGAAGAGCCATGCTCCAGCCAGGAACGGCACGGAGCCTTCCAGTTCGATCCACACCAACGGCGGGTTGGCGTGCAGGAAAACGTAATGCGTAAGGGCCGAGCCAGCTGTGTAGAGCAGGAGATAGATGGCCATTGCCCGGAACGCGTCGCGCTCGCGGTCCGAATTCGCAATCAAGCTACGAAACCAGAATCCCGCGGTGACACTGATGTTGCGCGTGATCAGTACTCCCGCAAAAGTGGCGTACAAGGAGTGAACATACGAGGGTGTCGCACCTTTGCTGGGAATGTAGATGAAGGCGACGAAAAGAACCACTGCGACGATCAGTATCTGAATGTAGTCGAGCAGCAGTGGCCAGCGTGTTGCTTTGACTGGTCGCGAGCGCTCGTTGAGCAGCAATACCAGTCCGAATGGCGCCATGTGGAGGAGGAATAGGTAGTCGCTCGCCCCGAACCCTTCCGTGTGTTCGAAGTGACGAAGGACCTGGGCTACGAGCAAGAGCGCAAACCCGGCGCTGGAAAACGTCCAGAAAGTACGGGCGAAGCCGCGCGAGAGCAGGGCGGCGCGCCCGGCTAGGATGAAGGCCAGCAAAACAGAAAGGGATTGGAGGATTTGCGACCCGAGCGACTGGCCAAGTGGGGCTTTCGTACTAGTGAGCACGATCACATGCAGCAAAAGGATCGCCCCAATGCCGATTGCGATACTAGGGGGCGCCGAGGCCGACATGCCGCTTCTGGAGAACACACAACACCATTTTCTCGAACCTCCTCAATTATACCCAGTCGCGCAAGGCTCCCGGATTTCCACCCCGGCGGATCGTTCGAGTGAATCAGCAGAGTACATTCTGGGACCTGCTTCGGATCACTGTACCCCAGGATAATTGACTCATCGGAATGGAGGTGGAAGCAATGGCCCGAATAGCAAAATAGCCTGCTTCTCCAAGAGCAGCTCTTGTCCGCGCCACGCGAATTAAGAGTTATGAAGAGTTCCTCATTACCAGGGCCATGATCCAACAAGTCTGAGTACAATAACTAATAATAGTAACGGCATTGTGATCTTCACCTTTCTTGAGTACCGATTTCAAACGAAGGCGCAAAACGCTCGCCGCAGAATTGAAAAGGTTACAGCGCAAGTCAACAACCGCCACACCAGGCGCTGACTCCTTCGCCTCCGCTCAAGTTGCACTAGGCCTCGGCAAGACGTTGGCATTTCAGTCGCCAATTCTCTGTTTGGCTCTGCAACTGGCGGAAGTCTATGTGGGGTGCGGATCAGCCGATGATTGGAAGTTATGAGGACGGGTGGATCGAGCCAAATATCTGTCTGGTTCCAAAACGTTTTTCTGGAATCTGAACAGCGCTACCCTGCCAGTCATGTCAAGGCCCCCCCGGCAACTCACTTCTCGGTCCCGTCAGAATCCAGATTGAGCGCCGGCTTCAACTGCCCTCGATGCAAGATGGAAGTTGTGCAATTGACGAGTGGGCGCTACTCGGGGTCGGTTCTGTGTGGGTATATTTGATAAAGACGATCCTAAAAACACGTCAAAGCATCGACTCGCCCCAAAGAGTAGCGGGCGTCCAACCCCAGCGGGAGCGCGCACGGGAGGGCGGTAAGGAGTCTTTCTCGTGTTTCATGACTATATGTTATGACACTGCCGCAGGCTAAGATCAGGCAGGCGGCCAGCCCCAAGCCGACCCTCCAAAGGAAGTATCCAAGGCGGACATATGGACCTCCCGTGCGATCAGAATCCAGAATGACGAAATAAGTTGCCCTCGACCGATTTTGCGGACCACTGTCGCAAACCCACTCCCGATCGGCGGCGAAGGTCAATCGGGCTTCCACACGTAATGCTCCTATTGCAGCTTCGCGTACTCGGCTTTGGCGCGCTTGAGGATGGGAATGTCCGCGTCGGCGCTTTGCCACAGAGTGAGGAAGTTCTGGTACGCCGCTTTCGCGTTGGCTGTGTCGCCTTGCAAGGTGTAAGCGCGGCCCAGGCCGAGGTGCGCGAGGGCGCCGATCGGATCGCTGAAGACAATCCCACGATGGTGAAGAATCTTCTGGAATTCCGCGGCGGCTTCCGCGCCGTGATGTGCCGCCAAGTAAGACTCGCCGCGCACATAGGCCGGGTAGAGGCCGCCAAAGAAAAAATTGAAGTCGATCCCAGGTATGCCCAGTTCATAGGGAGAGGCCACTCGCAACTGCTCGATTGCGTTCGCAGGCTCGCCGCGTTTCAGTGCGAACAATGCCCGAAGCGTGGGCAAATAGGTAAATACGACGGAAGTATCTTCCGGAAACTGTTTTTCGAGGTCGTTTGCCAGCGCTTGCGACCGGAGAGTATCCCCGGCCAGCGCGAAGGCGATGGCCGCGCCATATTCCACATCCCGGCCTTTGGAAAGATCGAGTGCTTGTGTTGCGCTCCGCTCGGCTTCGCGCGCATTGGCGAACAAGCCCTCCCAAACGGCGACTCCGACTTCATACGAAGCCGCTCTCTCCCGCTGACTTGCCCGCTGCGCCAAATCCACCGCGTTGCGTGACGCCTTTCGCGCAAGTTGTGCCTGGCCCGAACGAGCGAGGATAAGAGACTGCGAGTGCAACATCCAGTCTTCCGCTTCGGCTCTTTCCTTCGCTTGGGCAGTTTCCCGCTCCATTCCCGCTTGGTCGCCATTCATGAACGCAATGTAATAACGCAGGACTACAAACTCAGGGATTTCCAGTTGGCGACCGGCAGCCTGCTGAATGATGTTCTTGGCCTCCCCCGGACGGTCCGTATAAAAGTAACTGAATGCCAGATTGGCGTACTCGTTGCCGAAGTCCGGGTCGATCGCAATCGCCTTTTTGCCTTCTTCGATCGCCTGCTCGTATTTTCCGGAGCTTTGAGAAGCAAACCCGGACAACAATGCGTGG
>Ga0210387_10003585_pt1 | contig 11933 bp, 11 predicted proteins | sample IncBWC7OmetaG_FD_160108 | JGI IMG/M metagenome (GOLD analysis project Ga0210387, IMG submission 160108) | Forest soil microbial communities from Barre Woods Harvard Forest LTER site, Petersham, Massachusetts, United States - Inc-BW-C-7-O ... | reverse complement strand
CCGGGCGTGGCATACCTCGCGTTGGACACGGACATCGACACGGGCAGTCCGCTCAAACCGAACGTCGCGCTGACGGCGGGCGCGTGGTGGCCGAAGTTCGGCTACTTCGAGAAATACGACACCTATACGCTCGGGCGCTTTCGCCAGTTGGGCGCACAACCCGAGCTCAAAATACCGTTTAGCGACGATGTCACTGGCGTGCTCACGGCGGGCTTCGGCACGGGGCGCGACGGCAGCTTCAACTATTTGGCGCCGCCCCTTTACGGCGCGACCGTCGGCCTCGACTTACTGACTTGGGAGAACGTTCAGCTCAGGTACAAGGACTACTTCGACGTCAGCCTCCACTACAACACCGAGTGGACCGCCGACCCGAACCTCACGCAACAGACCACGCCCGGCAAATCCTACTCGGACGCCAAGCAAGCGCACCTGACCGTGGGCGGCGCCGAGTTCAACTTGCACGGGCCGAAGGTGGGTCACCTGTGGATTTCTCCGTCGTACATCAGCGTGCGCGAGGGTTGGGCGCTCGCGAACGGTGGCACCGAGGTCATGCACGGGCTCGGCGGCGTCGGGCTCGCCACGAACTACTTGGGCTGGACGAACACGCCGGCCAGCTCCACCGGCAGCGGGTCGATGACCAACCTTGGCTTCATGTACGAGAACTCGCGCTCCTGTATCAAGGGCATGCAGCCCGGAAGCCTGCTGCCGGACATCTCGTTTAGCGTGTTTGGCCTATATACGGAATCCAAGCTCAGCTTGCCCGCGGGGTCGACGTTTCCACAAAATAGGTTCAGGGAAGCCAAGTACGGCGTGGACGCGACACTCCAAGTGCTCGACTGGCTAGGATTCATGGCCCGTTACGACTTCGTCAATTTGGACCTCGATCACGGCGGGTACGTCTTCTCCGGCATCACCGGGCGCACAATGGTCTCGTCGCATTTCCTCTCGACCGAACGCATCTACCTGCAATACACGCGCTACAAATATGGTGATCAAATGACCCTCGCCGGCACGTGGAAGTGGGGCGCGCCACTCGTCGCCGGTAACGACGTGATCCAAGCCAGCCCCTATGCCGGCAAACGACCCGACTACAACGTGGTCAAGCTCCAAGCCGAAGTCGCGTTCTGACTTCGGCAGCGAGCGGCAAACGGGTTCACGAATGGGTTGATGGTCACGCGCGACGTCCTCGGGCGTCGCAGCCTTCGGCGGCGCGTTGCGCCTTGCCGCGAGGTCCCGCAGCCGTCCGCGACGCCGAAGGCAATGACGCTGCTCGACGCACTCGGTGACCATCAAAAATGGCTCGAGCGTAGACTCCGAAGCAGGCCGCGCCGCGCGTAGGGCCTCACGCGCGACCGTGTGCCCTGCCACGTTGCGCCAAGCGCGCGGGGCCTCAGACCCACGCGCCACCGCGACGCGAAGCGTTGGCAACAGCGGCCGTTCGTCGGCCAATTTGATGTTCAACTTTAAACTCAATGCCGTTCACTTAAGCGGCGAACCCTACGATATGTTGTGGGGGCAGCGTGAGCGATGGGGTCCATATTGTGGTCTCGGTCCTTAACCGAACGGCATTGACTTTAAACTTCAGACTTGGGTAGTGGCCGGATTTGAAATCGGCGCCGCTCGGAGCCCGTGAGCGCGTGTACCATCACTGCACCGATGAAGCCGACGCACCCAGAGTTACTGACCGCAGCGGTCGTCGTCACTTGGTTCGTGCTGGTCATGGCGATCCTGGTCTTTGGAGACTGGGCCTGGGCTCAGACGAGGCGAGCGATGGCCACGAGTCCAGTGACTGCGCGCCGCTTCGTGGCTAACCTGCCCGCCATGGACGCCGCCGGAATCCCCGCTCTCCAAGACGCCATCCGCCACCTACACGGCCTAGAGGCTACGTGGCTCGAATCAGTCCCCGTACACGAGCAGCACGAAGGGGAGACCGTCTGGGAGGGCGAGGTCCAGGTGTTTGCGGTCGAGCACCCGAAGGCGACCCGGGTCTATGCTTGGTCGCACGAGACCGAGGGCGGGAAGCGGCGGTTCCACGCGGTGCTCGGGGTCAAGCCAGTGGATGGAGCAAGCGAGGCGGTGAGGGTCGCCATCTTCTCGGAAGTGAACGCCGAGCGCGGGTCCGACGGACGGGGCGGGAAATGACGGTTAGGGGCGCAAGCGTGGCATGCGGTCAGAATAGCAACCCCTTGTAATCACCTCATATTTCGGCATGCCTGATCGTGAGCGTTGACTTCCAGAGCGAACGCTTATGTTCTAATGAACGCTGGTCGTAATTCCAGCAAATGCATGCAACTGAGATCAGAGCGGACCGATGTCAGTCCTCGATACGGGCCGATAACTGGGCCTTTTTGAGGTTTCTCGGTCTACTACGATCGCTTCGTGTGACAATTTTGGGCGTTCCCGTGATCAACGGTAGTGGTTTGTCAAGTTTTCTTGCCACTTTTCCTTGACGCTCACGTCTAATAAGAGCATAAGCCCCGGAGAGCAATGATGCCGAATTTCCCTACAACCGTTACGTTCTCCAATCTTGTCCATGCCAGCTCCGCTGTCGTCGGAAAGCCGGAACAGGTGGTCGTGGAGCGTCCGGAGGCATTTGCTTCGCCAAACGCGCCGGGGGAAATGCGTCCCGTCGAGAGTTATGATGCGGTGCGCGAGCTTGGGACGACCGCGGCCGCACGACTGAAGGACATGGACATCTGATTAGGGCTGGACTTTCACCCAGTAACTGGTGAAATCCCGCCCCTATGCCTGCGCTCCTATACAGCGGTGAGCCACATGTCGAGTTGGTCGCGGTACTGGGTTACATAGACTCAATTGCCGAGGCTCGTGGGATAAAACTCGAGATCAATATCACCGCGCTATCGAGCGTACTGAGAAACATTCGCTTCGACTTTCCACATGTCGATGGCGTGGCGAGCGCGAGTCCCTTCAAGAAGGCGGCGTGCTTCGTTGTCTACTTCGTTGCTGAATCGCCAATCTCGGCGCCTTTTCCCGCGGGTAGCTTCTCTCCAGATATTCTGAGACTCAGGGGTCATCAGAACGCGTTGATGGCGTTTGAGTTGGCAGTCGATGCGCTCCATGGGGCCACCGTGCATCGGTCAACCGGTGACTTTGTGCTGGAGAAGCGCATTCAGGTGTCGCGACACTCGTACGTGGACATAATCGAAGCGCTAACTACAGTTTCTCCGGTTACTTCGTTCAAGCTGGTTTCTGTTTTGCTGGAGCAGCTCGCGTATCGCGCAAATCCGGAGTGCTCGTACCCGATTGGCTCAGCAAAGTAGCTATTCGCTCGCTGCGAGCAGACAGCGCCGAGCCCATTCCGAAAGTTTTATTCCGGCACGTTGCGCGGCGCCCTCTAGGGTGCGGCGCTCGCTCTCGGAAAACCGCACCGACAAGAGTGAACCCTTCGCCAGCTTCTTCGGCACCGGCGGGCGCCCCAGCTTCGGCTTCTTCATAGCCCTCATGCCCCAGCTCCAATCGTCGCATTGAGCAGGTCGTCAACGTCCCACAGCGTCGCGGAAACGCCCGCAGCCATAGCCGGCGAAACGCGCAACGTCTGGTGACGCCGCACGAAGTTGTAGTGAGCGAAGTGCAGCGCCGTCGCTGCCACATGGTTCTCGATCTTCTTCGAGAACGCATTGGTGAGGCGCGTGTAGCGGCGGACACCCATGCGCACCGTGAGGTTCTGGCGTTCGACGTAGCTCGTGGAGACCAACTCCTCGACCGGAGAGCCGTAGACCGGCGTCTTCTCGGTCGCGATCACCTTTGGCGGGCTGTAGCGGCCCGGGCCTGTTGCTTCGGCCTCGTAGGTTTTATGCAGCTGCGCGTAGTCGACACCGGTCTCGGCAAAAGCCTTCCCGATCGAATCGATGTACGAGCGCAGCCCATCCGTCGAAATCTGCACGCGGTTCGCGAGGCGTGCGGCAACGTCGGAGATGAACGCTTGCGTGCTCGCAAGGTCCCGCTTGCCGACCAGGAATGAAGGAACCAACTTCGTCCCAGCGTCGACCGCGACGAAGGTCCACGTGTCACCGACACGCGAGCGATCGTCCTCGCGCGTGACGTGACGCTGCTTCTTGCCAACGAAGGCCCACAGCTCGTCAATCTCGAGACGGTTGCAGTCCAGATCGCGCATCTTGTCGTTCAGCAGATCCGAGCAGCCGTTGCCGACGCGCACGAGCAGCGTGCCGATCGTCTCGCGGTTGACGCCGGTCATGCGCTCGGTCGACCGAATCGAGCAGCCCTCGACCAAGGCGCTGACTACGGCGATCTGCTTATCACGGGAGAGGTTGTTGGCCACGGATTAGTTGTATGACAAAAATAGGAGCGGCGCAAGGTTTATTTGTATGACGAAAAAAAGAGCGGGCGGTCACCGCGAAACGGGCCGCCCGCAGGTCGCTGAAGCACGGGGGCTACCCGCATCAGCTTATTTTGTGGTGCGCGCGCATCGCACTTCCTGCCGTTTCCGCCCTCTTAGTCGACAGGCCCCGGCGAGCGGGCTACCTTGAACCTACCTGTAGCAAGGAAGGGTCTCGGTCTCGCCGAGGTCTGGACACGGCCAACGCCTCTAGCGCTGGCCGTTAGTCTTTGTGGGCGGTGACGATAGAGAAGACCTGCGCATGACTCGGGACCGTCGGGTCGAAGTCTTTGGCGAGCGTGAGCAGATGACAAACGATCTTGCGTACGTCACGCACATCAAGGCCGCCACTTGGCAGCATGAAGTTGAAGGCTTCTCGCCCAGCGCCGAGTGGAAAGCTGCGCACTTCTTGTTCGGGGGCTTGCGCAGCAGGCGCTGGAGTTTCGGGCGACGCTGCTGTGGGCTTCGCCTCCGTCTTCTGTGCCTTCGGCTCCTTGGCCTCTGGTGTAGCGCGCGGAGCCGAGCGCTTGAACTTAAAGCCCTTGGGATCGCGTACCCATTCGAAGTAGCTCTCGATCGCAGAGCGCGCCCGCGATTCGTAGGTCTTCGCGGTCTCCCCCTTCGCGTCAGCGCTGTTGAGCGTCGCCCAGCGCGTGGCAATGCTCTGGATGTTTTCGAGCACGTACTGCGCGGTCTTAGGCTCATCTTCACCCAGGACGGTGACGAGCTGGCGAATCGATGTAGCCTTCAGCCGAGCGGAGTTTTCGGCGATCTCTCCGCGTTCGGCCTTCTGCTTGAGGAAGAGGCAAACGTCTTCAGGGGAAGGGTTGACAGCGGGCGTAAACGCCCGCACATTTGATGCGTTCATACACGAACTCCTTGTGTGCCCGGGTTTTCCGGGTCCGTTGTTGCAGGCTCAGCTGTAACTGTGCCTACTCCGAACAAATGGATCCGGGAGCCCGGGCGCGCAAGTGCTCAATCCGGGTGATACTGTACTGCGCAACGCGTGATCAGCGGAATATCCCAAATATTCCGGCCGCTTAGCGAAAATCTATTTCTGACAAAGATCAGAAGGATTTTTTCTGCCCACAGATTATCCCCATCCAAAGACAGACGTCAGGCACTACTTCCCACACATCGGGCAGCACCCCGGCTTCGCGAACGCCCCGCTCAGCACGTCCTCGACGGACACCTTGGCCATTCGCGCCAACCTCAGCGCTAGCCCAGCACAAGGCTCCTGCAGCCCGGTGCACGCTCGGAAGGCGGCCAGTTGCTTGACGCCCAAAGCGACCGCGAACGCTTCCCAAGAGCGGTACTCGGCTCGGAGCTTCAGGGCGAACGCGAGGACATTGGCTTGCTCTTCTGCTGTGAGCGCGGAGAGTTTGGCGGTGAGCTTCGCTTTTGACGGTGCTCGCTTCCAGACTTTCGCCGCTGTCAGGATCGCCATGCGCGGAAACTACGCGCGCGTGAGGCGGCCAGCGGGCTCGATTTCAAATCCGGCCACTACCCAGACTTGAAATGAAACAGGGAGCCCTTCGAGGGCCGTTTCGAGTTGCGCCGCGAACGAGTCGCCTCAGGTCGGGGAGCGGTGACCTCGCATGAAGCCGCACCGACCGCGACACCTCGTGCACTCAGTTTGCCGATCTGTGCCACAAGCGAGCGGTGCCCCGCCACTCGCACCCGGTTTTTGGCCTGAAATTCGCCCCGCGCCCTGGCCTGGACCTTGCTCCAGGGCTGGGTCGAGATGCGCGCGTGGCAGCGGTCGCTGTGGCGAACCTATTTTACGATCGATGTGCGGAGCTTGGGGCTGTTCCGGATTTTGTTTGGCGCGGTGCTGCTCTCGGACTTGGCGCGGCGCTGGGTCGAGCTGCGGTTTTGGTACGTCAATAGCGGCATTTTACCGAACCACACGCTGCTCTGGCGCCCGCCGACCAGCAATATGTTTTCGTTGTTCTTCACGGTCTCGACCGTGCAGGAGGCGGAGCTCGGATTTCTCCTGTGCGCGCTGATCTACGGCTGTTACCTGGCCGGCTATCGCACGCGCTGGGCGCAGGTGCTCGCACTGGTCGTGCGAGTGAGTCTGAATAGCCGGCTCGCGGTGCTCGAGAACGGCGGCGACATGGTGATGGATCTGTTGTGCCTGTTCACCTTGCCGCTGCCGCTCGGGGCTCGGTTTTCATTGGACGCAGTCGCCGCGTCTTTGGCGGCAGAACGAGCGCCGCAGAGCGCCGAGTCCAGGGCGCGAGCGAGCGTGAGCGCGAACGAGCCCACGCCGACGTCGTACGCGTCGCTCGCCGTACTCGGGATCTTGCTGCAATTTTCGGCAGTCTATCTGTTCAACGCGTCGGCAAAAACAGGCGCAGCCTGGCAGGACGGCAGCGCGGTGCACTACGCGCTGCATCAAGACAAGCTCGTCACTTGGGCGGGCGTGTGGATGCGCGAGCACTTGTCCGTGCAAGCGCTGCGCTGGCTCACCTGGTCCACGCTGACCACGGAGTGGATCGCGTGGACGCTGCTCATCACGCCGGTGTTCGTGCGCGAGGCACGCACGCTCGCGGTGTGCGTGTTGCCGTTGTTGCACCTCGGGTTTGCGCTCGGCTTGAACCTCGGCGGCTTCAGCTTGGCGATGATGTCCTTCTACGTGCTCTTGCTGATGCCCGATCATTGGCGCTGGCTTTCACGGCTGTTCGGCTCGCGCGTGCGACCGCTCGCCGTCGCGCTCGAGCATTGGCTGCGCCGCTGGCTCAAGCCGCGCGTGCTGCTGCCGCTCAGCGGCGTTCGGCGCGCGCTCGCTGAAGTTGCGGTGTTGCTGCTGATCGTCGCGATTGCGAGCGAAGCGCTGAACGACAACGGCGCCGTGCCTCAGGCGCTGCGCGTGCACCAGCCCAGCTGGGCCAAGGCCGTGATCGAGTACCCGCGCATCCTCCAAGGCTGGCGCATGTTCTCGAGTGAGCCCTCGCGCGTCGATACCATGATCTACGTGGACGCGGTCACCGCGGACGGCCGGCACGTGGATCCGTACAACGCGGTCGCCAGCGATCAGCCGTTCCCCGCGGGCGGCGTGGTCCCGACGCACATGGGGCAGAGCCAATTCTTCGTGATGTACTCGGACCGCATCCCTTCCGACGGCTACGCAGCGTATCGCCAAGCATTCTCCGAGTGGCTTCAGGCCTATCCCGAGCGCACGCATCACCCCGAAGATTGCCTCCTGCGCTATGAGGTGTACCTGGTCACCGATCAGAGCCCCGCGCTCGGCAGCCACGCGAAACCGACGCCTGTCTCGCGCCAACGCTTCATGACCTACAACGCGCCCTACGACAGCCCCTGCCGAACGACGCAGGGCAAGAAGGTCGCGAGCGTCCAGCAGGCGAATGGCGGCTGATCCTCCAAGGCGGTGACTTAGCGTACCCCGGCGTGGACCGCGCACTCGGAGAAAACTCCCTACTTCGGAAGCTTCCTCACGGCGCCGTCGGGTGCGAGCAGCGAGCCTTGACGCAAAGAACAAAACACCAACCCAGTCCCCGAATGTTCATGTGCATCACCATCACCCCAGGCTTTAAGCCCACGAGCGTAGCCGAGCGCGCCTGGGCGTCAAAGGGCAGCCTCCCGAGAGCATGCCTGAAGGGGTTTGATGGTCACGCGCCAGCGCGTGCGTCGGCACAGCCTTCGGCGTCGCGTGCGCGTCTTCGAGACTGAGCGCATGCCGACAAATTTGTAGGCCTTTGCCGACCTCTCGAGTCGCGCTCGGCTGCCGCTCAGCGCACGGACCCATCGAAAACGCCGAGCCGTGGATCAGCCAGAAACACTGCCAAAACGCGAATCTGCCACGACAATTTTGTCGGTCGAAATGGGCTTTTTCGACAATTTTGTCGAAAATTCGAGGAATCGGCGATTTCGCCGAGGTTTCGGGCCTCTAAAAGCCTCGCTAAGCGCGGCTTTTGGGCTGAACGGCACAGACGTTGCTGAAGCAGCGCCAACACCGTCTCTCGGTTTCGCTCCCCCCAATAACATCTAGCTTCGAAAGTAGTGTCAATGCACCTCCTTAGTGTGCGAGGCCGTCGTGCGGCTTTGCGCGGTACGTACCCGCTCGCTCTGCTCTCCCTTTGCTTGCTGAGCGCACCACGCGCTGTTCATGCACAGGAGCCTGAGCCGGCGACGCCCGTCGCGCCGGCCGAAGCGACGTCCGCGCCCGCCGAAGCCGCGCCAATGCCGGCGCCCGCGCAGCCCGCGCCGTATTCGTTGCCGTGGCAACTGCGCCCGGTCGCGCCGGGCAACGCGCTGCGTTTGGACACCGCGTATGGCTCGTACAAGAACCCAACTACTGGCAAAACCGGGGGTTCGGCGATCGCCACTTCGATCTTGGGCAGCTACAAGATCATTCCGGATCTAGCGCTGATTGCGCGCCTCGGCCTGGTTGAGAATTCGCCGCCCGCGTCACCGCCGCCGTCGGCGACCAGCTTCTTGAACCCGGTGCTCGGCGGGCTGTACGGCATCCAGCTCTCAGCGAGCTTCAAGCTCGGGTTATTTCTGGGCGTCACGTTGCCCATTGGCACCGGCGGTGGCGATAACCCGGATCCCGGAAAAGTCGCGGCAAACAACGCCGGAATCGCCACGCGCTCCGCGTTCGACAACGCCATGTTCGCCGTCAACTACTTCACGGTTTTACCCGGTGTCGACTTCGCGTTCGTGCAGAGTGGTCTCACGGTTCAAGCAGAGGCGACGATATTCGAGCTCACCCGAGCGCGCGGCCCGAGCACGCAAGACTCGACGAACACGAATCTCACCGCGGGTGTGCACGTGGGCTACTTCATCGCGCCCGTGTTCTCGCTCGGCGCGGAGCTCCGGCATCAACGTTGGCTGTCGACGCCCGCGTCCGTCAAAGCCGACAAGACCGACAGCATCCGCGACACGTCGACGTTCGCTGTCGGTCCGCGCTTTCATTTCAGGCTCTCCGACAGCGTCTGGTTCCGCCCCGGTCTCGCCCTGGCGCTCCCGCTCGACGACCCGATGAAAAAGAGCAGCTACAAGATCGCGCAGCTCGACCTGCCATTTTCATTCTGAGCGAGAAAACGCGCAACGCCGCAGTGGGCGTCGGGACTTACTTCGCGGGCTCGGGACACTCGATGATGGGGCCGCCGGTCGAGCGTGCCGTTTCGGCCAGGGGTCGCTGCCAGTCGAATGTGCCGCCGTGCACGCTTGGGTCGAGCTCTTGCGTCACGAGTGCAACCTGGCAATTGGCTTTGGCGATCCGCAACGTGCCTTCGCCGCGAATATCCTTGGCGGCCAAAGTTTTGATCACGGGTAGCGGTTGCCCGGCGACGTACGCCGCGGCCAGCGCGTCGACCTGATCGGCACAGGCCAGCGCCGCGTGCAGCGTGGCTTTGGGCGAGTCGACGTTCGCGGTGAACCCCGCATCGCCGACCAACTGCGGGCCGAACACCAGCAGCGTGTTCGGCTGCAGCTCGATCGGCACCTTCTTGCTCTCGCCCGCGTCTGGCTTGTTGAGCGCGCCCTTGGGCTCGCGACCGAGATGAAAGCGCGATAGGCCCGTGCACAGGTCAATCGTTATCGAGAGGCCGTCTGCGAGCTGCTTCTCCAGCTCATGGCTCCCCTGTGCTTTGGCCTCGCCCTTGGCCAGGTGCTCAGGGGACTGACCGAACAACGAACCAACCGTGCCGACGACCGACGACCAGAGCCCCTTTCTGTCGACGTCGATGTCGCCCATGGGCGTGAACGTGACCTCCGGCGGTGTTGCCGGCGTGAACCAGAGCGACACGATATGATCATTAGGCGCATAGGCAATGTCGAGCGCGCCGGGGATGGTCGCGGTCATCGCGAATTTCACGTATTGCTGGATTGCGAACGCGCCGCCGGCCTTGTGTTCTTGCTGATCGGCCCACTGCCAACCGTTGCCCGACAGCGCCATCGTGACCTTGGTGCCAACGTTGCTAATTTTGCACTCGCGAATCCACATGATGCCGGTCACGACGTCTGGGCGATCGGGAGCGCGCAGTGGGCGGAACTGGCCGCGCACGAGCTCGCACGCCTTCGCAGACGCAAGCTCGGTGAGCATGATACGTAAATCGCTGTCGCCGACCGCGCCTCGCTGCACCGGGTTCGCGCTCGGCACGGGCTCGGTCGCCGGCGCGTTCTGATCGACGGTCGGAGCCTTGTGGCACGCGCTGGTCGACGACAGCAACGCAGTTGCAAGCGCGAATAGTGGTGCTCGCGGTTTCAATTGGCGCCGTCAAAATGGCTCTGCCCGATGGCTAGATATTTCATGCTTTTCCTTCCGGTCACGTCTTGAACATGCCCACGCCAGAGCGCGATCCTCGACGCGGGATTTCGCGCGGACTCGAGCAGCAGCGGCGGACTCGAGTATTAGGTATATGTTTGAACACAGTTCGAGTCACGAAGCCGTTGCGGATATCGCCCTCGCAATTTTGCCACGCGCGAACAGGGGCGCGTTGGTCTCGGATCGGTTGACATCGAGGGACGCGGCGAGGTGCTTGGAACGCCGTTTGCACACGTGCTGTGCCGTGGCGCTCCCCGCGTCGGGCTGAGCCGACGTCCGACCCGCCTCGCTGAACGAGCCAAATCATCGCGGAGATCTCAATGCCGGAAGAACGAACCAAAAGACGCGCGCAGCAAGACAAAGCCGAGGGCAAAGCCCCCAGCACGCAGGCCGGGGAGTTCGTGCGCGAGGAAATCGAACACGTGCGCGAGGGCAAGCACGGAGCCCGCTCGACCAAGCAAGCGATTGCCATCGGGTTATCGAAGGCTCGGCGTGCGGGCGTGGATCTGCCTGCGCCGAAGGCAGGATCCACGTCCGAGCGAACCCGAAAGAGCGCTGCGCGCGACTCGGCACGCGGCAAGGCGGAGCCCAATCGCTCACCGCTCGCCAGTCGAAGCCGCGCCACGCGAGCGGCGCTGAAGCGGGAACCCGCGCGCGCGGCGACGCCGGTCGCCCTGGCTCGGCACGCGCGGGTGGCAGCGCGTGCGAAGACCCCTGGCGCGCGCTCCGCTGCAGCGAAAAAGGCGGCGGCAACCAAAGGCCGAGCCCCGCACCAAGCCGCGGCGAAGAAGGCCGCGCGGACGCGCTCATTGCGAGCCTGAGACGGACGAGCTTTGCCGACGCTATGTCTCTCGGGCGAAGAGGCAAACGATCCCGCTGAGGCAACTCGCAGCGCAACGAACGAGCGCGGTCGCGCCGGGCGAACCCGCGCGCGGTCTGGAACGTCCATTGCATTCCGCGGACCTGATGAAGGATGGACAAAAGCGGCGCTTCGCGGTGGGGGCGGAGCCGGGCGAGGGAGGGACTCACTTTCGTGTTTGGGCGCCCAAGCGCTCGAGTGTGTTGGTCGTGGCCAGCGAGCAGGCTCGGGAACACCCGCTCGCGGCTGAGGGAAACGGGTATTTTTCCGGGTTTGTCGCGGGGCTAGTTGCTGGCGCTCGTTACCAGTTGAAGGTCGATGACGACCCTCGTCCCTATCCGGATCCGGCGACCCGCTTTCAACCTGATGGCCCGCACGGCGCGTCCCAAGTCGTGAGCGCCGATCGCTTCGAGTGGCGCGAT
>Ga0210387_10003584_pt1 | contig 11937 bp, 7 predicted proteins | sample IncBWC7OmetaG_FD_160108 | JGI IMG/M metagenome (GOLD analysis project Ga0210387, IMG submission 160108) | Forest soil microbial communities from Barre Woods Harvard Forest LTER site, Petersham, Massachusetts, United States - Inc-BW-C-7-O ... | reverse complement strand
AGGCGGCCGCCCACATGACCCGGATCGTAGCTGTCGAGCATGACGAAGGTCCAATCACCGATGGTGTGCGCGCCGCAAATCTTGAACGGATCGCCGGTCAATTCCGCGGCCATGGTCTCGGGCTCGTCGTGATTGCCCGGAATGCACAGCACGGGCTTGACGAGATTGCCGAAAAAGCTGCGAAACCGCAGATAGCCGGACTTGTCGTCTTGCACCAAATCGCCGGTGACCAGCACCGCCTCATAATTTGGCGCGCGCGAAAACGCATCATCGAGCGTGGCATGCAAGCTCGAATCGGTCTCGACGCCACGCAATCTGCCGCTCGCGCTGCCGTAAAGATGCGTATCCGTGATTTGTAGAATTTGCATCTTGTAAATGGTAACAAAGCAGTGCTGCGGCGACGGTGAACTGGGTCATGGCGCAGCCTCTACGCCTTATACATAACAGACTACAGTTATGTGACCGCGTTCCGTCGCAAATCGACAACTCCCGCAGGTTATGCGACCGATATCACGCGGCATTGCTGGCAGGGGGCTTCATCGGCGAGAATACGCGGCTTCTCGCCAAATTAAGAAGTCCTCCCATGCCTACACGCCGCGACCTTGCAAATGCCATTCGAGCTCTTTCCATGGACGCGGTCCAAAAGGCGAATTCGGGCCATCCGGGCGCACCCATGGGCATGGCGGACATCGCCGAAGTCCTGTGGCGAGACGTGCTTAAGTTCAATCCGGGCAATCCGACCTGGATGAACCGTGACCGATTCGTGCTCTCCAATGGCCACGCGTCGATGTTGCTCTACTCGGTCCTGCATCTCACCGGCTATCCCTTGTCGATGGACGAAATCAAGAATTTTCGGCAATTTGGCTCGAAGACTCCGGGACACCCGGAGCGTGACGTGCATCTCGGCATCGAGACCACCACGGGGCCATTGGGTCAAGGATTTGCCAATGCGGTCGGAATGGCGCTGGCCGAACGCTCGCTGGCGACCACCTTCAACCGGCCGGGCCATACCATCGTCGATCATCATACCTACGTCTTCGTGGGCGACGGCTGCATGATGGAAGGCATTTCGCACGAGGCAGCTTCTTTGGCCGGGATGCAGCAGCTCGGCAAGCTGATCGCGGTCTATGACGACAACGGGATTTCGATCGACGGCAGGGTCGTGGGCTGGTTCGATGACAATACCGCGCACCGCTTCGAGGCGTATGGCTGGCACGTCATACCGAATGTCGATGGCCAAAGCAGCGAGAACATCGCCGCGGCGCTGGCCGCTGCGCGCGCCGTCACCGACAAACCCTCCTTTATCTGCGCGAAGACACTCATCGGTTTCGGCGCGCCGAAGGAAGGCACCCAAGTGATGCATGGCGAAGCGATGGGCGACGCCGATATCGCCGTTGCTCGCAGGACACTCGGCTGGAGTTCGCCGCCGTTCGAAATACCCGCCGACATTAGCGCCGCGTGGGATCGGCGCGAGAAGGGTGCCGCGGCCGAAGCCGAGTGGCGCACGCGTTTTAACGCCTACGCAAAAGAATTTCCCGCGCTGGCGGCCGAATTGGAACGGCGCATGGCGGGCGATCTGCCGGCCGGATTCGACGAATTGTTGCGCGCGTTCGCCGGCGGGGCGCAATCGGAGGGCAAATCTCTCGCCACTCGGCAATCCTCGCAGGCGACGCTGAACGCCATCGGTCCCTCGTTGCCGGAGTTGCTGGGCGGATCAGCGGATTTGACGCCCTCAAACGGCACCTGGCGCAAGGACTCGGTGACCTTGAGCCCGGTCGCGCCCGCGGGAAACTACATTCACTATGGCGTGCGTGAGTTCGGCATGTCGGCCATCATGAACGGCATCACGGCGCACGGCGGCTTGATTCCGTATGGCGGCACGTTCCTGACTTTTTCCGACTATGCGCGCAATGCCGTGCGCATGGCCTGCTTGATGCGCATACGGGTGATATTCGTTTATACCCACGATTCGATCGGACTGGGCGAGGATGGGCCCACACATCAGCCCATCGAGCATCTTGCAAGTCTGCGTCTCATCCCACATATGGACCTGTGGCGGCCTTGCGATGCGGTTGAAACGGCGGTGGCGTGGGGCGTGGCGCTGGACAGTCGCGACGGACCGACGCTGTTGGTGTTCACGCGCCAGGCCTGTACTCATCAAGCACGCGAGCCCAAGCAGCTGGCCAATATCTCTCGGGGCGGCTATGTGCTCATCGAGACGTCCGGTACGCCGGAGGCCATCGTCATCGCCACCGGTTCCGAGGTGGGGATCGCCGCCGACGCGGTCCGCACTATGAATGCCAAGGGTCGTAAGATCCGTCTGGTGTCCATGCCCAGCACCAACCGCTTCGACGCGCAGGACGAGGCGTACAAGGAGAGCGTGCTGCCCGCCGCGGTAACGCGGCGCGAGGCGGTCGAGGCCGGCGTACGGGCCGACTGGTGGCGCTACGTGGGCCTCAAAGGACAGGTGGTCGGGATCGATCACTTCGGTGCCTCGGCGCCCGCCAAAGTGCTGTTTCCGAAATTCGGCTTCACGGCCGAGAAGGTCATCGAGGCGGTCGAAAAGACCGCCGTCTGATGCAGGATTCGGGGGGTTTTAACGCTCGCGAAGCGAGCGCTTCTAGGTCGGGGTCGCTTCGACCCCGTTGATAATTGCGCGAAGCGCATGAGGATCTATGATCAAAGTTGGCATCAATGGCTACGGGCGAATCGGCCGCAATATTCTGCGGGCACTGTACGAGGGCAAGCACGGCGGCAACCTCAAGATCGTTGCCATCAACGATTTGGGCGATGCCAATACGAATGCTCATCTGACCCGCTTCGATACCGCGCACGGCCGATTTCGCGGCGAGGTTCATGTCGAGGGCGATTCCATGGTGGTCAACGGCGACCGCATCCGCGTCATCGCGCAGCGTGATCCGACAAAATTGCCCTGGGGCGAGCTCGGCGTCGACTTTGTGCTGGAGTGCACAGGCCTGTTCACCAGTAAGGCCAAAGCGGCGGCACACCTCGCCGCCGGCGCCACGAAAGTCGTGATTTCCGCGCCGGGCGGCGAGGATGTGGACGCCACCATCGTCTACGGCGTGAATGATCACATTTTGACATCCAGCATGACGGTCATTTCGAATGCCTCCTGCACCACCAATTGCCTGGTGCCCTTGGTGAAAGTGCTGCACGAGAAGGTCGGCGTGCTCGCGGGCGTGATGACCACCATTCACTCCTACACCAACGATCAGGTGCTGACGGATGTGTACCATTCCGACCTGCGCCGCGCCCGCTCGGCCACCATGTCCATGATTCCGACCAAGACCGGCGCCGCGGCCGCGGTCGGCCTGGTGTTGCCGGAGTTGAAAGGCAAGATCGACGGCTTTTCGATACGCGTGCCGACCATCAATGTGTCACTGGTGGATTTTAGCTTCACCGCGGCGCGCAAAACCAGCGCGCAGGAAATTCACGATGCCTTCAAAGCGGCGGCGAACGGTTCGCTCAAGGGCATTCTGGCCTATAACGATCAACCGCTGGTGTCGGTGGACTTCAATCACGATCCCGCCTCATCTACCTACGATGCGACCCTCACCAAGGTCATGGAGGGCACGCTGGTGAAGGTTTGCTCGTGGTACGACAACGAGTGGGGATTTTCCAACCGCATGCTCGACACGACGCTGGCCTGGTCGAAGGCCAAGTAAGAGTTCCCCTTGAAAATCACCAAAATGTCGAGCCTGGATCTGCGCGATAAGCGCGTGCTGATTCGCGAGGATCTGAACGTGCCGATCCAAGGCGGAACTGTGAGCAGCGATGCGCGCATCCGCGCCGCGTTGCCCACCATTCAGGCGGCCCTGACCGCGAAGGCGCGTGTGATCGTCATGTCGCATCTCGGACGGCCCGAAGAGGGCAAGTATGCGGAGGAGTTCTCCCTGGCGCCGGTGGCCAAACGTCTGGCGCAACTGCTCGGCGTTCCCGTGGCCTTCAAGAAGGACTGGCTGGACGGCGTCGAGGTCGCTCCCGGCGAAGTCGTGCTGCTGGAGAACGTGCGCTTCAACAAGGGTGAAAAGAAAGATGCCGATGACTTGTCGCGGCGCATGGCGGCGCTGTGCGACATCTACGTCATGGACGCGTTCGGCACCGCGCATCGCGCCGAGGCCAGCACTCACGGGGTCGCGAAGTACGCTCCCATCGTCTGCGCCGGTCCCTTGCTCGTCAGCGAGTTATCGGCGCTCGAGACCGCGCTCGAGAATCCCGCGCGGCCGCTGCTGGCCATCGTCGCGGGCTCCAAGGTCTCGACCAAGCTGACGGTCCTGGAATCCTTGCTGAGCAAGGTGGACCAGCTCATCGTCGGGGGCGGCATTACCAATACTTTTCTCGCCGCTTTGGGCTTCAACGTGGGCAAATCCCTGTACGAACCCAACATGCTGGACATCTGCAGGCGGCTGCTCGAGCAATCCAAGAAACGCGGCATCGTCATTCCCATGCCGACCGATGTGGTGGTGGCGAAGGAGTTCTCGGCGAAGGCGGAAGCCGACGTCAAGGACGTGCGCCAGGTGACCGCTGAGGACATGATTCTCGACATCGGTCCGGATTCAGCCGAAGCGATCGCCGCGTTGGTGGGCTCGGCCGGAACGATACTGTGGAATGGCCCGGTGGGCGTATTCGAATTCGCTCAATTCGGCGAGGGCACGCGCACGCTGGCCACCGCCATTGCCCGCAGCAAGGCCTTTTCTCTGGCGGGCGGCGGCGATACCCTGGCGGCCATCGAGAAATACGGCATCGAAGACAGCATTTCTTACATATCCACCGGCGGCGGCGCTTTCCTGGAATTCGTCGAAGGCAAGAAGCTTCCCGCGGTTGAGATTCTCGAGCAGCGCGCCGCATGAACTCAGGCCTCAGGCGCACCAAAATTGTCGCGACCTTGGGTCCGGCCACGGACGATCCAACGGTGCTCGCGGACATGGTGCGCGCCGGCGTGGACGTCGTGCGTTTGAATTTCTCGCACGGTGCCGTGGCCGATCATGAGCGCCGGATTGAACTGGTGCGCGAGGCCGCCCGGCAGGCAGGCCGTTACGTGGGAGTGCTGGGAGATCTTCAGGGGCCAAAAATCCGCATCGATCGCTTCGTCGCCGGAAAGATCCAGCTGACAGACGGCGCTGAGTTCACCTTGGACGCCTCTCTGGCCGTCGATGCGGGTACCGAGCACTCGGTGGGAATTGCCTACAAGAAACTACCGACCGATGTATTCGCCGGCGATGTGCTGCTGTTGAACGACGGCCAAATCAGCTTGCGGGTCGTTGGGATAGAAGGCCCGCGAATCAAGACCCGCGTCCTGGTGGGCGGCGAACTCGGCAACAACAAGGGCATCAACCGGCAGGGCGGCGGACTATCCGCGGGCGCACTGACCGACAAGGATCGCGAAGACATCGTCACGGCGGCGCGCCTGAAGGTGGATTACCTGGGGATCTCCTTTCCGCGCGATGCCGCGGACATGGATGAGGCGCGCGGATTGATGCGCCAGGCCGGCGGACACGCTCTGCTGGTCGCGAAAATCGAGCGCGCGGAGGCGATCAAGAATCTGGCCGCGGTCGTCAAAGCCAGCGATGGCGTGATGGTGGCGCGCGGCGATCTGGGCGTGGAGATGGGCTTCGCCGAGCTCGCCGGTTTGCAGAAACTGATCATTCAGGAAACCCGGCATCAGAACAAAGTCGTCATCATGGCCACGCAGATGATGGAGTCGATGATTACCGCCACGATTCCCACGCGCGCCGAGGTGTCCGATGTCGCCAATGCCGTCATGGACGGCACCGATGCCGTCATGCTGTCGGCGGAAACGGCCTCCGGACGGCATCCGGCCAAGGTTGTGGAAGCCATGGCGCAGATCGTCGTCGGCGCGGAAAAATACGAGGTGGAGCATACCCGCGCGCGCCAGCGGCAGAGCGGATTTTTCGCCCACACGGATGAGGCGATCGCGGCCGCGGTCATGTACACCGCGAATCACCTGCATGTGAAAGCCATCGTCGCCTTGACCGAATCCGGCTCGACGGCGCTGTGGATGTCGCGGGTGCGCTCGGATATCCCCATCTACGCCTTTACCCGGCATGAGCTCACGCGCCGCCGGGTGACCTTGTACCGCGGCGTCTATCCGATCGCCTACGATGTCGAAGACCGGGGCGAAGCGGTGTATTTCTCGATCTTCCGCCTGCTGTTGGGGCAGAAATTGGTGCTCGAGAACGATCACATCATTCTCACCAAGGGCGAGCTCAGCGGCATCTCCGGCGGCACCAATTCAATGCAAATCCTGCGCGTCACACGAAAGTAGCTTACATGGCCAATGAATTTCGCGGCACCGACCGATACATCGCCACCGAAGAATTGATGGCCGCGGTCAACGCCGCGGTGGTTCTGTCGCGGCCCTTGCTCATCAAGGGCGAGCCCGGAACGGGCAAAACGCTGCTGGCGAATGAAATCGCGCGCGCCTTGGAGAAGCCATTTTTCGAGTGGCACATCAAGTCCACCACCAAGGCGCAGCAGGGCTTGTACGAATATGACGCGGTGTCGCGTCTGCGCGATTCACAGCTTGGCGATCCGAAGGTCCAAGACATCCGCAACTACATCCTCAAGGGCAATTTGTGGGAGGCCTTCGATTGCGACGTGCAGCCGGTGCTGCTCATCGATGAAATCGACAAGGCGGACATCGAATTTCCGAACGACCTGCTGCGCGAGTTGGACCGGATGGAGTTCTATGTTTATGAAACGCATGAAACCGTGCGCGCCAAGCATCGGCCGATCATCGTCATTACCAGCAACAACGAAAAGGAATTACCCGACGCGTTTTTGCGGCGCTGTTTTTTTCACTACATCCGTTTCCCCGATACGGCAACGATGACCCAAATCGTCGACGTGCACTTTCCGGACCTGAAGCGCGAGCTGCTGCACGAGGCGCTGACGACCTTTTTCAAGATCCGCGAAACGCCGGGCCTGAAGAAAAAGCCGACCACCTCGGAGCTGCTCGATTGGATCAAGCTGCTGGTCACCGAAGATATTTCCCCGGAAGTTTTGCGCAGCGATGACGCCAAAAAGCTCATTCCGCCGCTGTATGGCGCGCTTCTAAAGAACGAGCAGGACGTGCACTTGTTCGAGCAGCTCGTCTTCCTGCACCGCCGGAATGCTCGTTAAGTTCTTTTTTCTGCTGCGCAAGACCGGCGTGCCGGTCTCGATCACCGAATTGTTGACTCTGCTCGAGGCCCTCAAGGCCGGTTTGGGCGACTTGAGCGCCGAGCGTTTTTACTATTTGGCGCGCACCTGTCTGGTGAAGGACGAGAAGTTCTACGACCGCTACGATCGCGCCTTTGCGGCGCACTTCAAGGGTATCGAAGACCTATTCGCGCAGTTGCAGCGGCAGCTGCCGGCCGATTGGCTGGAAAAACTCACGGTGCGCGAATTTACGGACGAAGAGAAGGCCGAGATCGAGGCCATGGGCGGCTGGGACAAATTGATGGAAACGCTCAAAAAGCGTCTCGAAGAGCAGAAGGAACGGCATGAGGGCGGCAGCAAGTGGATCGGCACGGCGGGGACCTCGCCGTACGGAGCGTATGGCTTCAACCCGGAGGGAGTGCGAATCGGCCAGGACGGCGGGCGCAATCGCAGCGCCGTAAAAGTCTGGGACAAACGCGAATTCGCCAACCTCGACGACAAGGTGGAATTGGGCACGCGCAACATCAAGATCGCGCTGCGGCGCCTGCGCCGCTTTGCACGGCGCGGCGTTCCTGACGAATTGGCGTTGGCCGATACCATCGACGCCACGGCGCGCTCGGGCGGCTGGCTCGACATCAAAATGCAGGCCGAACGCAAGAATGTCATCAAGATATTGCTGCTCTTGGATATCGGCGGATCGATGGACGATCACGTCAAGACCTGCGAGGAATTATTCTCCGCCGCACGCAGCGAGTTCAAGCATCTGGAACATTATTACTTTCACAACTTCGTGTACGAATCGTTGTGGAAGGACAATCGGCGGCGCTTCAACGAGCACATCGGAACCACGGAAATCATCCGCACCTACGGACCGGACTACAAGCTGATTCTCGTGGGCGATGCGACCATGAGTCCCTACGAGATCACGCATGCCGGCGGCAGCGTGGAGCACTGGAATCCCGAGCCGGGCAGCGTGTGGCTCGAGCGCTTGATGAAGCAGTATCCGAAATTTGCCTGGATCAATCCCCAGCCGCAGTCGCGTTGGCGTCAGACCGCCTCGATCGATATGACCCGCGATATGCTCGAGGGGCGCATGTATCCCCTGACGCTGGCCGGACTCGATGACCTCATTGACGCGCTGACGTGATACCGGAGGCCCGACATCTCGGCTTGGTGTTGACGGGCGGCGGCGCTCGCTCCGCCTACCAGGTCGGCGTGCTCAAGGGTATCGCGGACCTGCTCCGGCGCGGCTCGGCCTGCCCCTTTCCCATCATTACCGGCACTTCCGCGGGCGCGGTGAGCGCCATCGCGTTGGCATCGGATGCGGCGCATTTCCGGCGCTCCGTCTTTGCGATCGAAAGGGTGTGGCGCGATTTTCGGGTGCATCAAGTGTTCAAGGCGGATGCGGTGAGCATGCTGAGATCCGGGCTGCATTGGTTCCTGGCGTTTCTCACCGGCGGCTGGCTGGTGCAGCCGCCGCATTCGTTGTTCGATAATTCGCCCCTGTGGGAGTTGCTGCGTACGCATCTGCATTTCGACGGCATCCCGCGCAGCCTGTACAAGACGCACCTGCATGCCATCGGCATCAGCGCCACCTGTTACGGCGACGCCGACTCGGTGACTTTTTTCGCCGCGGAGCCCGGCGCGGAGCCCTGGAAGCGCGTCTATCGCAAGGGCGTGCGGGCCACGCTGACGCTGGATCATTTGATGGCGAGTTTAGCCATTCCCTTTCTGTTTCGCCCGGTGCTGCTCAATGAGGCTTATTACGGCGACGGCGCCATGCGCCAGACATCCCCCTTGAGTCCCGCGATTCTGCTCGGCGCCAAGCGTCTTTTGATCATCGGAGTCAACGACCCGGCGCCCACGGGCGCGCGTCCGCCGAGGCCGCCGATCGAGCCCACTTTCAGCCAAATGTTCGGCTTCATGCTGGACTCGCTTTTCATGGATACGATGAATGCCAGTCTCGAGCGGGTCAATCGCTACAACGAAAGTGCCGACATGCAGCCGATCGATACCCTGGTGATCATGCCGACGCGAGACGTGAACGAGGTCGCGCGGCGGCATGTGGATGAACTGCCGCGCGCCTTGCGGACGCTGTTGCGTGCGTTGGGCGCCCACAATTCGCCTAACTCCCTGCTACTGAGCTACCTGCTGTTCGAGCGCGGCTTCACGCGGGAATTGATCGAGATGGGGTACCAGGACGCCAAGGCGCGGTCCGGGGAGATCCGGGACTTTTTGCAGTTGGAGAGCGCTCGCCAATTTCGCGCCGCACGCTAGGACGGGAACTCGGGCCGCTCAAATTCACGGTGCTGAGGCAGTGATCAGCACTCGGTTTTTCCTCCCCCGCATGCGGATGCCGGAAGACGAAGAATTAGTCGGTTGGCCGTTGAGAAAATACCGGCTGTTCGGTAAACCCGGGTCTTTGAGAACGAAGCTCCAGCCGTTCTGCGTGGCTTCAATATCGTAGATGACTCCTTTCGCGGTTTTGGTACGCGATAAGGAAACAAGGTTTGCGCCGATCGGCAGGTCCGCGATACTCATATCCTCCCAGCCGGCGGGAAGGTGGGGCTCGAACACGATCGTTTTGTTCGCCGCGTCGGGTTGCAAGCCAAAGACGTGCTCGATCAATGGCAATACGATGCCGTAGCTGGTCCACGCGATCGTGAAGCAGCCACGGTCAGGCATTATTTCCGATATCGAGCCGGGGGTTACGCGGTTAAAGGTTTGAACGATCCGGTCCACATACCACATCGCTTCATCGGTGCGGCCATACTTGCCTTCGGCAACGGCCTGCACTCCGGTCGAGATCGTCATCATCGAGCGCCTATCGACGGCGGAGAGGTACGGCCCGTACTCGCCGCTGTCGTCGCGCCGGATCTTATCCAGAAGCGGGATCGCCCGAGCCCGCGGCGCGATGCCGGTTTCCATCGGCGTTGCAATGACCCAGTTCTTGTTGGTGATCCAAGCCCTGTCTTCGTCCGGCATCTTTGAGAATTCCGCCTTCAGCCCTTCGTAGTGCGCTATCAGGTCCTTGTCTCTCTGAGTCAGGTCCGCGCTCTTGAGGCCTATCTGCTTGATCGCCCCCTCGGCAGCGCTGATCGCCTGTGAACGGCTGCCGTAGAAATCCCCGTACGTTTCGTCGCGTTCAATCCAGAATCGTTGGTTGATCCTTTCCTTCAGATCGGAGGCTAGCTTGCGGTATCGGCTTTGCGCATCCGCGTCGTTCAATGCGGCGGCGATGCGCGAAGCTGCCTCCAGGGCCTGCTGCGTATAGACCGCGACATCGATCAGCTCAGCGTTCAAACCGTAAACTTCCATGATCCCGTACCCTTTCGGGAACAGGTCCTTGTTCTGCTCCATCTGGCCCAGAAGCCAAGCGATACCCATCTTCATGGCGGGATACATCTCTCGCGCAAAATCCAGATCCCCCGTCCAGTCGAATAGCTGACCCACCGTCAGGACGAACTGCGCCGTCTCCTGAGTATTGCCGGGATTCGCCACCGCTCCGTCGGCCGTGATCTCATGCGCGATCCGGCCGTTGGCATTCACCTTGTTCGACTGGTTTCGAAGCAACCTGAGCGTCTGTTTAACCAGGTCGAAATCGCCGGTCCTCATGAGCGCTTGCAGGGAATACGTCTCGGTTCCGAACCACCACGGATATTCCATGAAGCCGGCGCTCAAGCCTCGACCGATGCCGGGAACATCTCTGACCAGCCACTCCATATTGATCCTGGTCCAGTTGTAGACATCTTGCAGGCGCGGGTCCGGGATGCTTATGCGTGCCCGTTTGATGATCGAGGCATAGTGCGCCACCTTTTGCGCGAGCAGCGCGACATGGTGCTTGGCCAGATCGTTGTAGACCGCAAGGGCGTCGCTCTGGCCGGTTGTCGAACCTGAAACAACGAAGGTCAGGGTGGAGGTCTCATGCGGGCCGATGGTGACCAGGTGACTGGACGCGGCCGTGACGCCACGACCGTTCGTGGGGATGAGATCTGGATTGTCGATTCGCCGGGCATTCGCTGCAGGCACCGCGCCCCAGACGCAAAACCAGGGGTTGTCCAAGTCCCGGGCGATGAATACGCCATCGCTCGCATGCCAAGCAACGACATCCTGACCATCCCGGATTCCGAGACGATCCGCATACCAACCAGGTCGCAGATCAGTTTTGACCGACCATTGAAAGCGCAGCCGTCGCGCATGAGCTGTGGTGTTCTTGAAGCGGTACTGGACAATCATGCCCTGCAAGTGATCCGGACTGAACTGAAACCGATCGACTTCCAGGTCGTCCAGGACTTGGCCATACTTGAACCGGTTTCCATAGGGATAAGTGATCATCTCCGCGCTTTCTCCCAGCAGAATTTCCTTCTGGGTTGAGAGCTCGGTAATCCGTGCCTGGAAACCGTCGATGAGCTTGATCGGGGGCAGCCACAACCCCGCCATTTCACCCGGCACGTGATGACCCATGTCAGGGAAGTTTCCATCCTGTGTTCCGATCAGGTACATCCTGTCGCCCGCGGTCACATAGGGCTGCTGTTTATTTCGCCCCTGATTGCTGATGCCGTCGAGGATATGAGCCACATAGCCATTCGCATCCGAGACCTGCGCATCGCTGGGCTCGATCGCGAGCAGGGCCATGAGAGCAAGCGCCAGAAGGCCGGCGCGCTTCGGTCCAAACACTCCTAGGCCTTTTGCAAAGAGTCGTGCCGCGTCAGCACCTGCGGGTGCGCTTTGCGGAAGTGTTCCGCTAGCTGTTCG
>Ga0210387_10003583_pt1 | contig 11937 bp, 8 predicted proteins | sample IncBWC7OmetaG_FD_160108 | JGI IMG/M metagenome (GOLD analysis project Ga0210387, IMG submission 160108) | Forest soil microbial communities from Barre Woods Harvard Forest LTER site, Petersham, Massachusetts, United States - Inc-BW-C-7-O ... | reverse complement strand
CACCGCATGCGCGTGCGCAGCGGATTTCGCGGCAAAACCGGGATCATCTCGGTCGCCGCTGCGGAGGTCAGTCAATCGATTTTCTTCGCCGCCGCCATCATCATTGCGGGATTCGTGCCGCTCTTTACCTTATCGGGCATCGAAGGACACATCTTTGGTCCGATGGCTAAAACCTACGCCTACGCAATCGCCGGTGGCTTGATCGCCACATTCACGATCGCGCCCGCCCTGAGCCTGCTGTTGTTTGATGTGAAAGCCGAGGAGCGCGAGACTCTGGTCGTACGCTGGCTGCGTCGCGTCTATGAGCCCGCGCTGGAATTCGTGCTGGCAAACCGCATCATCACTTTCGCGGCTCTCGGCGCGCTCACGCTGGTGGCGTTTGTCGCCGTGCGCTCCTTGGGATTGGAATTCCTGCCCAAGCTCGAAGAGGGGAATCTGTGGGTTCGAGCGACCTTCCCGCAGTCGATTTCTCTGGAAGAAAGCGACACCTATGTGAATCGGATGCGGCTGCTCATGGCCGCCTATCCTGAAGTGGAGTCGGTGGTTTCGCAGCATGGCCGGCCTGACGATGGCACTGATGCGACAGGCTATTTCAACGCCGAGTTTTTCGTGCCGTTGAAACCCTTCGATACCTGGCCCTCCGGGGTCGGGAAGGAAAAACTCACCCAAGAAATGACCAACGCGCTGGAACAGCATTTCCCCGGCGTGGATTTCAATTTCTCTCAGTACATCCAGGACAACGTTGAGGAAGCCGCATCAGGGGTCAAGGGCGAAAACTCGGTCAAGGTCTACGGCAATGATTTGGAGACGCTGGAAAAGACCGCCGATCGCGTCGCCGCGGTGCTGGCCAAGATTCCGGGAATCACGGACCTCGCCGTGCTGCATTCACTCGGCCAACCCACCATCCGCATCGACGTGGATCGGGTGCGCGCCGCCCGATTTGGCCTGGCGCCCGGCGACATCAATGCCGTGGTACAGGCGGCCATCGGCGGCCAGAGCGCCGGCGATCTGTATGAAAGCGGCAGCGACCGACATTTTCCGATGATGGTGCGGCTTGCGGCGCCGTTTCGGCAGAATCTCGATTCCATTAGGCGCATTCCGATTGCCGCCCCGTCCGCTTCGGGAGGCGTCATCCAGGTTCCGCTCGAGGATGTGGCGAGCGTGGGCTTGGTCTCCGGCGCGGCGTTCATCTATCGCGAGCAGCAGCAGCGCTACGTGCCCATCAAGTTCAGCGTGCGGGGCCGCGATCTCGGCGGTGCCGTGCTAGAGGCGCAACGCGCCGTCGAGTCTTCCGTGCTGCTGCCGGGCGGCTACCGGTTGGAGTGGGTGGGGGAATTCGGGAATCTCCAGGAGGCCATTGCGCGACTGGGCGTGGTCGTTCCGCTGTCGATCGCGCTCATCGTGTTGCTTTTGTATCTGAATTTCAGCAGCCTGCGCGACGCGCTGCTGGCGGCCAGCGTCATTCCGATGGCCCTGGTGGGAGGCGTTTTCGCCTTGTGGATCACGGGTACGCCTTTCAGCGTCTCCTCGGCAATCGGTTTCGTGGCCTTGTTCGGAATCGCGGCCATGGATGGGATTCTGGTCCTGTCTTACTACCACTTGAGCCTCGAATCCGGCCTCGACCGCGCCGGCGCCATGCTGCAGACCTGCCGCACGCAGCTTCGGCCGGTGATGATGACCTGCATCGTGGCGTGCGTGGGACTGTTGCCGGCGGCGTTCTCGTCCAACATCGGATCCCAAGTACAGCGTCCGCTGGCCCGTGTGGTTGTCGGCGGCATGCTGTTCGCGCCGCTGTTGATCCTGCTGGTGTTGCCCGTGCTGATATTGAAATTCTCGCGGGCCCAAGAAATGCCGCAGGAATTGCCGCGCGAGAGCGGCGCATGAAGCTGGTCACCGCACTCGCGTGTTGTGCCGCCTTGACGGTGTGCGCCTGCGTCGGCCCGAATTTTCATCGACCGGCGCCGCCTTCGCCCGCACGTTTTACGGTCGAGCCTCTGCCGCCCAATACCGCTTCGGCTTCGGGGCCCGGCGGGGCAACGCAAAACTTTCTGGCGGGCGCCGATGTACCGAAAAACTGGTGGACATTGTTCGGCTCTGCGCAACTCGACGCGCTGGTCGCCACGGCGCTGCACGCCAATCCTGACGTGCACTCCGCTCAGGCGGCACTGCGCCAGGCGCTGGAGAATACCGCCGCGCAGCGCGGCAGCTATTTTCCGGCCGTGCAGGGCGAATTCGATGCCAGCCGCAATCGCAACGCCACCGGTGTTCTCGCGCCGGACTTGGCCTCCGGAACGCCCCTCTTCAACTTGTTCACGCCGCAAGTCACGGTGAGCTTTGTTCCCGACATATTTGGCGCCAATCGCCGGCAGGTGGAATCGTTGGCTGCGCAAGCGGAAGCCGCGCGCTTCCAGCTTGATGCCACCTACCTCACGCTCACGGCCAATGTCGTCACGTCCGCAATACAAGAAGCCGGGTTTCGGGAACAGATTGCCGCCACGATGCGGGTGATCGCGTTGGAGCGCGAATCCTTAGGCGTGCTGCGGCATTCACTCACTTTAGGTGCCATTGCGGAAGTCGACGTCTACGCGCAGGAGGCGGCTCTCGCCCAGCTGGAAGCAAGTTTGCCGCCGCTCCAGCGGCAACAGCGGCAGACGGAAGATCAATTGGCGGTTTTGACCGGACGATTGCCGGCGGATTTCACGCCTGCCGATTTGCAGCTCGATGAGTTGGTACTGCCTGCGGACTTGCCTCTTGGCGTACCCTCAGAACTGGTCGAGCGGCGGCCCGACGTGCGCGCGGCCGAGGCGCAACTGCACTCGGCGACCGCTCAGGTCGGCGTCGCGGTCGCCAATCTACTGCCGCAATTCACGATCACCGGCAATGTCGGCAGTACCGCGACCGCGATGAGCGATTTGTTCAAGCCCGGCACGGGTTTTTGGAGCATCGGCGCGAATGCCACACAGACGCTGTTTGCCGGTGGCACTCTGCTGCACCGTAAGCGCGCTGCCGATGCCGCGCTGGATCAGGCTGGAGCGGTGTACAAATCCGCGGTTCTGACGGCTTTTCAAAACGTCGCCGATGCCTTACACGCGCTGGCTGCGGACGCGCAGGCCCTGGAGGCCGCGAGCCGCGCCGAAAGTGCGGCCCAAAAAAGCCTCGAGGTGGTGAGTCAGCAGCTAAAGATCGGTGCGGTGAGCTATTTGGCGCAGCTCTATGCCGAACAGACCTATCAGCAGGCGTTGATAACCGTGATTCAGTCGCGCGCGAATCGCTTCGCGGATACGGCGGCGCTATTTCAAGCGCTGGGCGGCTCGGTGGCGCCTGACACAACCCAGAGGGTTAGCGCGCGCTAGGGGAACTCACAAAGGCGCGCCCGACCGATCAGAGGTATTTGGTGACTCCCTGGAATTCTTTGATCAGGTCGCGGAACTCGCGCGGCAATGCCTCGGAAGTCTCTTCCATGCAGTGATGAATGTGATCCTTGATCAACTCCTTCTTGGCGTTGCCGATCGCCTTTTCCACCGCATGCAGTTGCTGCGCCAGATCCATGCAGGGGCGGCCGGACTCCATCATGTCCATAACGGCGGTCAGGTGGCCTTGGGCGCGTTTCAGGCGGGTCGCGATTTCGGGAAATGTATGCATCGTGCCTCTCATTCAGTGTCCGCATCCTATCCCCCTAGACAGGATATGGGAAGAAGCATAGCATTCGCGCTGTTTTTAGCCAAGCGCGCGGCTCAAGGGATCCCCGGGCGTAGTTTCCGACACTGTTTCGTCATCGAACTGTCTTACCGTCCGCAGACTATGTTTTGAGGGTAGCCATGCCTATACATGATCATGAGCCAAACCTCCGCGGCGCCGCCTTTCTGTGGGGCGGCATCGGACTCGGTCTCCTGCTGTTGGTTATCTTGCTCACACACGGTTTTGGGTTGCTGAACCGCGGCAATAAAGGCTCGTCCGAAGCGCAACTGATGCTGCGGCAGGGGGACAAGATCGTCGTTCCCGAAGGCTCGGCTCTGCGCAGCCGCTTGGATGTGATGGCGGCATCGGCGCAAGCCGTCAGTCCCAAGTTGTTGCTGCCTGCCGTGGTTGAATCCGATCCCGCGCGCACCGCCGCCGTACTCACGCCCGTGAGCGGCCGGCTGATCGCGCTGAAAGTCGCATTGGGCGATCGTGTGAAGCGCGGCCAAGTGGTGGCGATCATTGATTCGCCGGATCTCGCGCAGGCCTACACCGACAACGAAAAGGCCGCCGACGCCTTCAAATTGATTCAGAAGAATCTTGAGCGCCAGGAGGCGCAGAACAAGCTCGGTGTGGCGTCGGATCGGGATTTGGACCAGGCAAAGAGCGACTACGCCCAGGCGGCCGCCGAATACACGCGGACTCAGTCGCACCTCAAAACGCTTGGCGCATCCGCTTCGCCCAGGACCGCATCGCGCGAGCTGTCGGTGGCGGCGCCCGTGAGCGGCAGCGTAACGGCGTTGAACGTGGCGCCGGGCAACATGATCAATGATCCGACGCAGCCGCTGATGACCATCGCGGATTTGAGCACCATCTGGGTCACGGCGATGGTTCCCGAGAAAGACATTGCCGGCGTCTCCAAAAATCAGGACGCGCAGGTCACTCTGGCGGCTTATCCGGACCGAGTGCTGCAGGGGAAAGTCCTGTTTCTCTCGGATGTCATCGATTCCGATTCACGCCGCGGGAAGATTCGCATCGCCTTTGCCAACGGCGACTACGCGCTGAAGCCCAATATGTTTGCGAGCGTCGTACTGTCGGGCGGCGCGCGTTCGTTGGTGGTCCTGCCGAGCTCGGCACTGCTCATGAACAACGATAGAACCAGCGTGTTTGTCGCCACTGCGCCCTGGACCTTCGAGCGGCGCAACGTCGATGCACAGCTCGAGGAGGGCTCATCGGTTGCCATCCGCTCCGGCGTGAACGCCGGCGAGCAAGTGCTCGTCAAGGGCGCAATCCTCCTGAATGACTGATTGCCATTGAATGACCGATTGCCATGATTGACCAATTCGTCGCGTTTTGCCTGCATCGACGCATCGCGGTATTCATCCTGGCCGCGTTGTTCGCCGCCTATGGCGTGTACGCCTGGGAAACCTTGTCGGTCGAGGCGTATCCGGAACTCGGCGATGTCGCGGCGCAGGTCACCACCCAGATTCCGGGGCTCGCCGCCGAGGAAGTCGAACAGCTGATCACCGTGCCGCTCGAGCGCCAGATCAACGGCACGCCCGGCCTGTTATTGATGCGCTCTTCGAGCACCTTCGGCTTGTCGCTGATTACGGTGCTGTTTCGCGACGGCTATGAGGACTACTGGGCGAGACAACGGCTGATTGAACGCATTGGGCAGGCGGTGCTGCCGGCCGGCGCGACGCCCTCGCTCGATCCGGTGGCGGGCCCCGGCGGCGAAATTTACCGTTACACGCTGGAGAGCGACACAAAAAATCTCCAGGAGCTGTCCGAAATCCAGCGCTGGGTCGTGATTCCGGCAATGAAGTCGGTTCCCGGCGTCGTCGATGACACGAATTTCGGCGGGTTTACCACCGAGTACCAGCTTGACCTCGATCCCAAACAGCTGCAGCACTATGGACTCGGCATCACCGATGTCATCGATGCCATCAACAACAACAATAACAATGCCGGCGGCGGGCGCGTCTCTCGAGGCGATCAGAGCTACGTTATCCGCGGAGTTGGACTGATCCATAGCCTCGCCGAGATCGGCTCCATCGTCGTTACCCAGGTCGGCGGAACACCGGTGCTGGTGCGCGACCTCGGCAGCGTCGTGTTGAGTCATCAGGAACGCGAGGGCATTCTCGGCAAGGACAAGAATCCGGACACGATCGAAGGCATCGTGCTGATGCTCAAGTATCAAAACCCGTCGCAAACGCTGCGCGGCGTGCACGCCAAAGTGGCCGAGCTCAACGCCAAGTTGGCCGCACAGGGCGTGCGAATCGTTCCTTACATCGACCGCGACGATTTGGTGAAAAACACCATTCACAAAGTGGGACAAACCATTCTCGAAGGCATCGGCCTCGTGTTCCTCATTTTGATTCTGTTTTTGGGCAGCCCGCGCAGTGCCTTCGTCGTCGCCGTGAGCATTCCGTTCGCCCTCGTGTCGGTGTTTACGCTGCTGAATCTCACGCACGTATCGGCCAACCTGCTGTCCCTCGGCGCGATAGATTTCGGCATCCTAGTGGACGGCGCCATCGTCGTGACCGAGGCCGTGTTGCGCCGGCGCGAGGCCATGCCCAACGAGGAACTCAGCGAAAGCGAGGCCAAGGCGGCGACGCTGCAGGTCACGCGTCCCATTTTTTTCGCCAGCCTCATCATCATCACGGCTTATCTGCCGTTGTTTTCATTCGAGCGGGCCGAGGCAAAATTGTTCACGCCCATGGCCTATACCATGGGCTATGCGCTGTTCGGCGCCTTGCTGACCGCGTTGGCTCTGGTGCCGGGCCTTGCGTACCTGGCATTTCGCAGTCCCGGGCGCGTGTATCACAACAAGTGGCTCGAGCGCCTCACCGTCCACTACGATCGAGTGCTCAGCGCTTGCCTGAGTCAGCCGCGGATCATTTATGGCGTGGTGATTTTCGCGTTGTTTGCCGTGGTCGGCTTGGGCGCAACGGTCGGTCGGGAGTTCCTGCCGGATTTGGATGAGGGCGCGTTGTGGCTGCAGGTGCAAATGCCGACAGGGTTGGCCTTGAACAAGGCCAGCGACATGGCAAGCGATTTGCGCCGCGCAGTTCTCAAATATCCGGAAGTGTCTTACGTGGTCACGCAGACCGGACGCAACGATGACGGCACCGACTCCTGGACCATGTCGCACATCGAGGCGCCGGTGGGACTCAAGCCCTATGACACTTGGCCCGCAGGCGAATCCAAGCGGAAATTCGTCGACCGTTTGGCCTCTGAGCTCAGCAAAGACCTCCCCGGTTATTCCATCGGCATCAGCCAACCCATCATCGATGGCGTCAACGATCTGATCGGCGGCGCGCACAGTCCTTTGGTGGCCAAGCTCTATGGCGACGATCTTAACGAGCTGCGCGCCGTCGGCGCCCAGATCGTGGATGTTCTGTACGGCATCCAAGGCACCTCGAGCGCCTCCATCTTTCAGGAGCCGCCGATTCCGCAGATTGAGATCAAATTGGATCATGAAAAGGCCGCTCGCTTCGGGATCAATATGACCGACGTGCAGAATGTCATTCAGACCGGCGTCGGCCAGGCGCCGGTCTCCACCGTGTATGTCGGCGAAAGAACTTATCCATTGACCGTGCGATACACGCAGGACGCGCGCAATTCGCCGCAGGCGCTGGGCAATCTGCTGGTGAATACCTCGGGCGGTGCGCAAGTACCGCTATCCGAGCTGGCCGACATACGCGTGCGCTCGGGCGAGAGCACCGTCACCCGCGAGAACGGCCAGCGCAATTTGACGATTCGGATCGACAATCGCGACCGCGATCTGACCTCCTATCTTGAGGAGGCGCAGTCCAAAATCGCTTCGCAGGTTCATTTCGATCGGAACAAAATTCGGCTGGAGTGGGGCGGACAGTTCGAGAACCAACGACGTGCGGAAGCGCGGCTGCTGGTCATCCTGGCGCTGGTGATGGGCATGATGCTGATTTTCTTGACGATCGGCATCAAATCCTTCCGGCAGGCCTTGCTCATCTTGGGCGTCGTACCGTTGGCGATGCTTGGCGGTCTGATTTCGCTGCACCTTACGGGACAGAACCTCAATGTCGCGAGCGGCGTGGGCTTCATCGCGCTGTTTGGCGTCGCGGTGCAAAACGGCATCATCATGGTGTCGAATCTCAATCGGATGCGAAAGTCCGGACTTGAATTGCACGAGGCGATCATGCAGGGTGCAACGGAGCGCCTGCGGCCCGTGCTGATGACCGCCACGGTCGCGACCTTGGGAATGTTGCCGGCAGCCATACACACGGGTGTGGGCAGCGACGTACAGCGCGGGATTGCAACCGTGGTGGTCGGGGGCCTGGCGATATCCACCGTTCTCACCTTGTTCGTGCTGCCCTCGATGTATCACGTCATCGAGCATTGGGCTGAGCAGCGCCACGGTCAGGCGCGGTGGGGCCGGTGAGGTTGCGCCGCCTCATCGCCGCCGCGCTCAGCGTTGCCGTGTCGGCGTGCGCGGTGGGTCCTAATTTCAAACGGCCCACACCGCCGGATGCGCCGGGGTATGGCAGCGCCTCGCAAAGCCAAACCGGCGCGGCCGAGGGCGCTGATGGCGAGACGCAGCGCTTCGTCGCCGGCATGGATATTCCGAGCCAATGGTGGACCGTATTTCGCTCACCGAACCTCAACCGGTTGGTGGATCAAGCGCTCAGTGCCAATCCGAATGTGGGTGCCGCTCAAGCAGCCTTGAGGCAGGCGCACGAATTGTATCTCGCGCAGCGCACGAGTTTTTATCCGAGCGTTCAGGGAAGTTTCAGCGGCGATCGTTCGCAATTTCCCACGAACACCCTGACCAGCCCCACGGTGGCCAGCAGTTCGACTTACACGCTGTACACCGCGCAGCTCACCTTGAGCTATGCGCCGGACATCTTCGGCGCCACGCGCCGCCAAGTGGAGATCGCGAAGGCGCAAGCCGATAGCAGCCGATTCCAGCTCGAGGCGACATACCTCACTTTGAGCAGCAATGTCGTGGTCACGGCGATTCAAGAGGCCTCGCTGCGCGACCAGATCGCCACCACCGAGCGTTTATTGCAGCTCGAACATCAGCTGACCGGCTTCGTCCAGCAACAGCGCCTTCTGGGAACGGCCAGCGACTTGGATATCTTGTCGCAGCAAGCGCTGGAGGCGCAAACCGCTCAAAGTCTGCCGCCGCTGCAAAAGCAGTTGGGCCAGACGCGCGATGCCCTGACGGCATTGCTCGGAAAATTGCCATCCCAGGAGCCGCTGGAGACCTTCCAGCTGGCTGACTTGACGCTGCCCACCGAGCTGCCGGTCAGCCTGCCGTCGAAGCTCATCGAACAGAGGCCCGATGTTCGCGAGGCCGAAGAAAATATGCATATGGCCTCTGCCGCGGTCGGGGTTGCGATCGCAGATCTTCTGCCGCAATTCGCGATCAACGCCGACCTCGGGTCGAGCGCGCTCTCGATCGGCAAACTCTTTACCCCGTACACGGGCTTTTGGGACGCGGGCGCGTCGCTGACCCAGACGCTGTTCGATGCCGGCGCTCTGATTCACAAGAAGCGCGCGGCTGACGCGGCTCTGGACCAGGCGGCCGCGCAATACCGCGCCGCCGTCATCTTGGCATGCCAAAATGTGGCCGACACGCTGCGCGCGCTCAACTCGGATGCCGACGCGCTCAAGGCGAGTGCAGAAGCGGAACGGGCCGCGAAAAAAAGCTTTGATCTCGCACAGAAGCAGCGCGCTTTGGGAACGGTCAGCCTGGTTGCCGTACTCAACGCGGAGCAGGCCTACAACACGTCGGCGTTGGCGTCGATTCAAGCCCGGGCGAATCGATACGCCGACACGGCGGCGTTGTTTCAGGCGCTCGGCGGCGGGTGGTGGAATCGAAAGGAGGAGCCTCGCTATGAGCGATTTGGTCCGAAGGGAGAATAGCGGCGGCGCCGCAACGCTGACGCTCAATCGCCCTGAGAAATTCAATGCGCTCTCCAAGGACATGTTTGAGGCGCTCGAGGTTCATGTCGACGCCTTGGCCCGCGAAACCAGGACCATTGGGCTGGTGATCCTGCGCGGCGCGAACGGCAATTTCTCCGCCGGATACGACATGGAGGAGGTGCTGGAGCACGTCAAAGCGCACGCCAAGCCTCACTTTCATTCGGAAGTCATTCAGAAGATCGCGAACCTTCCGCAGCCGGTGATTTCAGCGGTTCAAGGCCACTGCTCGACCGGATCTCTGGAACTCGCATTGGCGGCCGATCTCATCGTCGCTTCCGAGTCCGCGCAATTTTCGGATGTGTACGCAAAATGGGGCCTGACGCCCGTGTGGGGTTTGAGCATGCGGCTGCCTCACCGCATCGGCACCGCAAAGGCCGCGGAAATGATGTACACCTGCCGCACTTATTCGGGCACGGAAGCGGAGCACATGCACCTGGCCAACTTCTGTTTCCCCGACGATCGATTCGATGCCGAACTGGCTTCCTTGTCAGCCGACATCTTGAGCAACTCCTGGTATGCCAATCAGGTCAATAAGCGCGCGCTGATTGAAACCGACGGCTTGAGCTTGCATGACTCCCATGCTTTGGAATTGTTCAAGAATGAGGGGCTCGCGCCGGATGCCGCCAAGCGAATAGTGAAGTTCTTCTCGCGTCAGTGAGCCACGATCGCGGCTCCCGACTCGGCGGCCTCCGTCGGCCCCGAGGCGGTGCGTGCGACCAGCATGGACTTGGCGAACATTGCATGCAGCCGGCCGATGCCGCGGGCCAGATGCATCAGCGAGGTCAGCAGCAAGACTCCGGCCACGCCCAGGATGGGAATGCCAAATCCTGTGTCGAACACCCACTCGGGCTGTGCGGTCGAGAACACCTCGACGCCTCCCATGCCGAACCATCCAGCACGCGCGAGGACCGCGGCGATGGGCAACACAATAAACGACAGGCTTACCGCGAGTCCCGTCACGGCAATCACAAAGTACAGAATGCCGATCGGCAGCCTCAGGATGAAGTAGGCGATCGTGGTCCACGTGCGGGGGTCTTTCAACATTTCGCCGATCCGCGCCCAGAAGCTCAACGCCTTGCCCTGGTACACGGGCCGGCGCGGCATGCGCACGCCGGTCATCGCTTCGATCAAACCGCCCTCGGCCAGAGAGACAACGCGGCACACCGCCATGAACATGAGAAAGAAAGGCACGCCGATGATGAGAACCAAAAAGCCGGCCGACAAGGACAGGCCGGATACCGCCAGCACAAAATAAATAATGCCCGTGGGCAACGCGAGCAACATGAAAAATAAGGACGTATACGCGCGCGGGTCCAGAAATACGCCGAAGAATCTTCCCACTGCGGACTTTGCTTCCTTGCGAGGCGTCGCCATGGCGGCTTTGACCTTGATCTCGGTTTCGCGGTAGGCGCTCGCCACTTCATCCGGCGCCCCATAGGTAGAGGCGATCAGTTCCAGCACATCGGATTCCGATTTGTCCGGATGTGCCGCGACCTCCGCGCGTAGATATTCTTCCGCGTCGTACAGAGCATCTTGAATGAGCGCCGAATCCGCGCCCGCGAGCTCTTCGCGTAGTTGCCGTAAGTATTGGTCGATGGAACGTGGCGCACTGCGGTTCATGACGAATGTCCTGTGTCGGAATTTTCTGTTTCTGTAAATCGATCCACGAAGTCGCGAGTCGCAGCCCAAATCAACTTCCACTCAGCGAGTACGCCGCGGCCTTGCTCGGTGATTCGGTAGTAACGACGGGGTGGACCGGAGTAGGAGGGCACGATGCGACTGGTCAACAAATTTCCGGCTGAGAGCGCCCGCAAGACTGGATAGATGGTGCCCTCCTTAAAGATGGAGGTTCCCTCATTGGCGTTCGCCAAACGTTTGGCGATTTCATAGCCGTACAGGTCTTCGTCAGACTCCGCTAGCACTGCCAGCAAAACCAGGCCCACCAGGCCTCCGTTTAGCTCTTTTTGGAATTTGCGTTCGTTGCTATCGTCCATAGGCTAATACTATATAGTTACTAATACTGTTTGGCAAATAGTATTGTTCGGCCTGTAGGAGCGGCACGGAGAAAGCCTCCTGAGGAATTGGTGAGGTTCACAGCTCGGCAAAAACATCAGCCTCGGCGCTGTTAGCCTGATACGTCAGACTGATGCGTCCAGTACCCAGGAAACAGCCTCGAGTCCGCCATGCGAACATCAAAAATATTTTCCTTTGCCCTGTCGCTGCTTTGTTCCGCCGCTGCGAATTGCGCAGCGCCAACCATCGCCGGTCCGGATCTTGATGCCATCGTCC
>Ga0210387_10003581_pt1 | contig 11939 bp, 8 predicted proteins | sample IncBWC7OmetaG_FD_160108 | JGI IMG/M metagenome (GOLD analysis project Ga0210387, IMG submission 160108) | Forest soil microbial communities from Barre Woods Harvard Forest LTER site, Petersham, Massachusetts, United States - Inc-BW-C-7-O ... | reverse complement strand
GTGTTCGAAAAAGAAATGCGCTATGTGGTGTTTCGACCGTATTGGGAAGTGGCGCCGAGTATCGAGCGCAACGAGATGATTCCGCATATCGAGAAAGACCGGGACTATGTGGGCAAGGAACGGATGGAAGTGGTTGCGTCGGATGACACCGTGGTTACAGATGGTCGCGTGAGCGACGAAGCTCTCGCCGGATTGAAGTCTGGGAAATACCGTCTGCGGCAAAAGCCTGGGCCCAAGAATTCTCTGGGACTCGTAAAGATGATTTTTCCAAATGACGACAACGTGTATTTACATGGCACCGACGAGCCGGGATTATTTTCTAATACGGTGCGCGATTTCAGCCATGGCTGCATACGAGTGCAGAACCCCGCAGACCTGGCCGCGTGGACGCTGCGCAATAATCCGGGCTGGGATCTGGAGCGAGTAAAGGCGGCGATGAATGGCACCGAAGAAAACGTGCAGGTGAATCTGGTGACGACGATTCCTGTGTTGATCGTTTACGGGACGGCGGCGGTGAATGAGGCTGGCGAAGTTTTTTTCTTCGATGATATCTACGGCTACGATGCCGACCTGGGAAAAGCACTGGAACATGGATATCCGTATCCGTGGTGAACTACATTTGGTATCTGAATTGGGGCGACGTCCAGGTTGGGGGTGTTTGGGGAATGGAAAATGGCGGGCGGCGCGCCCGCCGAGTGCAACGGGCCGGGCTTCGTTGGGACGCTCCGGCGCTGGTGATGCTTGCGGGAAAATCAAGACATCGCGGACTCGGATTATTGGCGGCCGAAGCGGAATACAACACCGGCGCTGTAGCGGAAATTGTTCTGGCGGTTATTCAGGCCATCCGGGATTTTTGTCAGGAAGTACTCGGCCTGTACGGGGCGAACGGAGACGTGCTTCGACACTTTGAAGTCAATGCCGCCGCCTGCCGTCATTGCAAAATTGTTTTCGGTCCCCGTTGATCGGGCGATGCCGTCGGTGGTGCGAATGCCTCCGAAGAAGACTTGCGCGAACGGCGTAATTTTGCCGCGCCAGAAATTCACTCGAGGCCCAAAGAGATAGGTGAACGCTGCTCCGGCGAATGCGCCGTTCCCGCTGCTGGTGGCAACAAGGCCGCCCAGGTCTGCTACCGCACCCAGCCAGTGGTTGACGTTGTACTCGATCTGGCCACCCCCACCGTTTCCGTTGTAGGCTGCCGAGGGTGCGATGCCCGGGACATTGGCATTTACATTAAAGCGTGTGTAGTCGTAACCCGCATATGCTTCAAATCTAGGAGTAGCGTCTTGCGCTTTCGCCGGCAGCGCGAAGCTAATCAGCAAGAGCAACACAACCAGCCCGGATGAATTCCTCATCTTGCGTGCGCCTCCATTTGGATTTCCACAATCTCAATGGTCCTGGTGGGACAGCTTGGCCTGTTTGCGAGCTATCGAATGCGACGAGTAGGTCCTGCGAAGTCTGATGGCGCTATTGTTGCAGCGGTTGGCAATGGCGGGTGGCGCGCGCTCGGTTTTTGAAGGGTGCGAGTTTAGACGCGGGCATGTTAGGAACGGGCGAGCAGAAGGTGCTTCGCTTCTTCAAGGGAGGCGACAGCTGAATCACGCGCGACTGTGGGAAACCCCTGCAGGAAATCTCCGAGAGTTTCTCCGCCCTCGAGGTAATCGAAAAGGGTTGGATAGGCACTCGCGTCCGACGAAAAACAGGGGTTCCGCCAAGGAATTTGCTGGAACATTGAATCGCTAAAAGGACTCTCGGACGAGTTCTTCACTTTTCTTCCAAAGCGCCTCAGCGGTATTTGGATCGAGCGCGTATCCGCGCACTCCTTCACTTATGGCGCTGATGGTGACGTCGTCCGGAACGACATGGCCGACATGGCAGTTCTCGCAATATCGACCTCCGATCTCGTCGGCGGGAGCAACGACCGCGGCCCATACCGAGGTTGCGGCTCCTTGAGGAATGGTCTTCCACTTGAACGGCGGTTTACCCTCCGCCGCCAGCTCCTTATTCATCTGGTCGAAGATCCCTTTTATGCGACTCGGATCGACGTAGCGACCGAGCTCGGTATGGATTCCTCCAGGATGCACGGCGGCCGCGCGCACACCACGCTTGTGGTGTCGCCGGTCAAAGGCAACAGCGAAGAGGATATTCGCCGTCTTCGATCGGCCGTAGGCAACGAAGGGCTCATAGGGCGTCCGTTCAAAGTTGGGGTCCTGGAGATCGACATTGGAGAAGCGGTGTCCCGCAGAAGACAGATTTATCAGCCGCCCTCCTGCACGAACGAGAGGCGCAATCCGGTTGACGAATACAAAGTGACCCAGGTGATTGGTGCCGAACTGCGTTTCAAAGCCGTCGGTGGTATGGCCAAACGGTGTGGCCATCACACCTGCATTCGCGATGACCACATCGAAGGGTTCATCGTTTGCGAGCAGCCTGTCGGCGCAGGTGCGCACGCTCTTTAGGTTGGCGAGATCCAGCTCAACGAGCTCGAAGCTCCCACGATTGGCTACCGCGTCTTTTCGCACCTGCTCCGTCGCCGTTTTTGCTTTAGTCAAATCCCGCGCCGCACCCACAACATGCGCGCCGCGCGCGGCAAGAGCCCGCGCAGTCTCGACGCCGATCCCGGCCGAAACACCCGTGACGAGAATCCGTTTACCGTGCAGATTCACGTGGGACAAAACGTCGTCTGTTGTTGAGGTCGCCCCAAATACTTCCACCATTGCCTTCCTCCCTGTGCTGTCCAATTCGACTTCCGTACATACGCAAGCGATCTTGACGAACCGCCACGCTTTCGATTAAACGGAGAGTGACTCCGCACTAGCTTGGATAATCGGAGACAGTCTATGGTCGCAAGTATTTTTGGTGTTGCGAGTGGCCGAGCCTTCGGCGTCGCCAAGCGGAGAGTTCCTGCGAATTTGAGGGCGGGACGCCTGCGATACGAATGTCAATAGAAGGAGCACAGGCAGGATTGCCTCTGCCACCCGGCGCGGATCATTGGTCGCCGGGCGAGGCTCGCGGTTCGCCGTTCGCCAATCACTACTCACCAATCACCACTTACTCCTGCAACTTCGCACCCGCCGTTGACATGACGACTGGCCACACCTAGAATCGCGGCCACGCGGAATCGTGGTTTGGGTTGGCTGAACGCTGAACCACGCTATTCCCGCCGGAGACTGCTCATCACGCCTGCGGCCCTGAAACCAAAAATTGCTGTGGTGGATGATGACGCGCGGATGCGTGGGAGCATTGTTGCGGCTTTGCGTTCTACATTTGAGGTGGTGGAGGGCGGGGATTACGCGGCGGCTTACAAGCTTTTGCAGGAAGCTGGGTTGGATGTCCTGTTGCTGGCTTTGCCGATGGAATCGGGCGGGCTGCACGAGTGCACGGAATTGCTGAGCCGGCTGGCGGTGGGTGACATTGACACGCTGGTGATCGTGCTGAGCACGGACCAGACCAAGACGACCGCGCTGAAAGTGATTGACGCGGGCTGCCACGATTATTTTATTCAGCCGATTGATACGGACGTGCTGCGATTGCTGCTGGAACGGTCCATCGAGAAGCTGCACATCCAGCGCGAGAACCGGATTCTGCGCGAGGAAATCAGCCGCAAGAACGCGCTGGGAGATTTGATCGGCGCGACGGACGCGATGCGGCATGTGTTTGATTCGATCAAGCGCATGGCGCGGGCGACGACGAACGTAATTATTCGGGGCGAGAGCGGCGTGGGAAAAGAGTTGGTGGCCAAGGCGCTGCACGAGCAGAGCCCGCGGCGGAATCGCGCGTTTGTGAGCGTGAACTGCGCGGCGCTGCCGGAAGGATTGATGGAGGCGGAGCTTTTCGGGTACGAGCGCGGCGCGTTTACCGGAGCAGTGGCGACGAAGGAAGGGCGGATTGAGCTGGCGCACCAGGGGACTTTGTTTCTGGATGAGATTGCGACGCTGACGCCTTTGCTGCAGAGCAAATTGCTGCGGGTGCTGGAGGATCGTTCGATCAGCCGCTTGGGCGGGAAGAAAAATATTAAGGTTGATTTCCGGCTGGTGAGCGCGACGAATGAAGATCTGGAAGAGATGGTGCGGCAGGGGCGCTTCCGCGAGGACCTATATTACAGGATTCACGTGGTGCCGATTTTCGTGCCGGCATTGCGCGAACGCGTGGAGGACATTCCGGTGCTGGCGGATTACTTTGTGAGCGTTTATTCGGCGGCGAATGGATTTCCGGCGAAGCACATTGCGGACGACGCGATCGGGGCAATGAAGCGTTACGCGTGGCCGGGAAACGTGCGCGAGCTGGAGAATGCGATTCAACGCCTGGTGATCATGACCGACGGCGATATCATAACCGCGAAGGACCTGCCGGCGGAAATGGCGCAGTCTGGGGGACGCGACTATCGCAACCGGTTCCAACTGCCTACAGCGGGGATCAAGCTGGATAAAGAGATGGAAGCGTTTGAGCGGCGCTGGGTGCAGGAGGCCATCGAGCAGGCCAAGCACGTGAAGGCGGATGCCGCGAAACTGCTTGGGGTGGACCGCAACCGGTTGAATTATCTGTGCCGGAAGTACGATCTGTGATGGTGCAGGGACGGGCGGGTGAGGTGCGTTGAAATTCTCAACGGGGGATGTGGAATTCAACGGATGACGCGGTTGCAGGCCGCAGGCGGGAGCGGCGAATTCGATGAAAAGCCAATGAAAATGGGGTTTTGCGGCGCGGAAAAATGGTTGTGGACTTTGGCGATGGCTTTGCATATAAGGGCAGCGATGCCCAGCTGGGCAAATCAAGTGAGGGAGAATAAGATGGCCAAGAAGAGCAAGAAGCCGTTGAAGAAGGCGAAAAAGCTGGAAGCAACGAAGCCGCTAACCGAATTGGTGGGATTAACTAAACACAGACTATAAGACTCGGTTCCCTTGAAATGAGCGCGCCCAGCCGAGGCTGCGGCACGCGGGCCAAGGCTTTTAGCATCAGACGAGAGGCTGCCGCCGGAGAGGCTGCAGCCTCTTTTTTTGTTTGGCGCGGTTTTCGCGGAGCTGTGACGCTGGCGTTTTCCAAACTGAAACGACCCTGCCGGGGAAATCGCGCGAGGTGCTGAAATCTTTCGCGGTGCGTGTTGAAATTTTCAACGGGCGTTGATTAGTTCAACGCTGCGGACGGGCGCTGCCGGGCGGCCTGGGATTGGCTGGAAGGCGAAGTCTCAGAAACTAAGCAGTTTGCAGATTGGCGAACCGACGGCGAAGTTTGGCGATTGCTTTGCATATGCATGGGCAGATGCCCAATAGGGCAAATCAAACGAGGGGGAAACAAAATGGCCAAGAAAACCTTGAAGAAGGCGAAGAAGATCGAAGCAACGAAGCCGCTGTTGCACGTAGCAAAAATCAAGTAGGTACCGAGTTTCACGGTCAGGAGCGCGCCGAAAGGCACGACGCGGCCTGAGAAGAGAATCTCGAATATCTAGCGGGCCGCTGCCGACGAGGCAACGGCCCTTTTCGAGACTTAGTTGGTTGAGTGATCGAGATTATTGGGCAAGCGCGGTGGGCACCGCTGACGGGAATGATCAATTCATCGAGGGAGATTGGTTATGGAGAAGAAATCGAAGCCAGTGAAGGGCAAGAAGTCGGCACCGGTGAAACCGCTGATGAAGCGCGCGGATCTGCCGGCCGTGAAGCCCTTGATCAAGTTTTAGGACTATCAGAGAGATTCTTCGGTCGGGCCCCTAGCCTAATCGGAGATTGACGTAGCAACACCCCCAAGGGCCGCCGTCCCAGGAACGGCGGCCCTTTCTCTTTTCTGGGGTGATTCCGGAGCGAGCGGCCCGGTTACCAGGCTTGGCTATGCGCCCAGCGCCACGTGGCGCGGGCAGCTTGCCAGGCTAGGGACGCGCGCTTGCCGGAAACCTTCGCAGTGCCGGTCATACCTTCCCGCAGAGAGCCGTCGGGGTTCGCGAACTCCATGTCCACGGCGAAATAATTGGTGAGTTTTTGGCCGAGGCGCTCGAGATTCTCGGTTTCGGTTACTGGGCGATCGAGGGCGGAGGCAGGATAAATGCGTCCGACTTTGCCGGAATACGTGCGATAGGGGAATGGAACGACTTTTACTCTGACCACGGCACCTTGTTGAACATCCTGCAGATCCCAATCGCGAACCAGGATGCGCGCTTTCATGGTCGAGCGTTCCACGATGCGGGCGAATTCGTCGCCTGCCGAGAGAAATGAGCCGGGGAGTTGATCGAGGTCGGTGGTAGCGATGACGCCATCAATCGGCGCGCGAATTTCCAAGGCTTCGGCGCGATGTTCAGCGACGGCTAGTTCCTGCTGGAGGCGAGTGCGGTCGCGTACGGCAGTTGCGGATGAGTCGAAATCGGAGCGGTCCTGGCCATTGCGGAGCCGGCTGTTGGCGAGGGCTAACTGCTGGCGGAGGGCATCCGCTTCGGCTGCGAGCAGCGGATTGCGGAGGGTGGCGAGCAGCTGGCCGGTTTTTACGGCGTCGCCTGATTTAACGTAAACGGACTGGATCTGGCCGGGAACTTCGGCGCGGATGCGAGCCGCGGCTCCAGGCTCGAGAACGAGGCCGGTGGAGACGGATGAGGATACCGGGGGAATCAGAAGCAGAAGTGCCAAGCCCAGCGCTCCGGCTTGCTGGGCGCGGGTGATTTTCCAGGACATATAGTCCTCCTTCTTCTGGCGGAGCCACGCGCGCACGGTGGGCAGAGCCTGCTGAATTCCCTTCCTGGCGAAAAAATAGATGACGACGAGAGTAGCGAGATAGCCCCACTCAACGCCAAGTTTGCTGACCAGGATGTTTTTGAGGAACACAATGACAAGGATGAGCAGCGAATTACTGTAAATGATGGCGGAGAGGCCGAAGAGAAAGAAAACGCGGCGCTGGCGTTTGCTGGCGGGGGGCAAGTCAATATCGCGGCGAAGCAGATATTTTTCAGCCCAGGCGCGGAGAAACGCGAAGGATTCTTCGCGGAGATTATCGATGTTGAGGAATTGGGAGAGGGCGTAGTAGCCATCTGCTTTGATTAGAGGATTGAGGTTGAGGAGCGCGCCTTGAATGCCACTGAGCAACATCATTTTGTAGGCGATATCGTTGAGAGTGGAGCCTACGCGCGTGAAATACCAGAGGACGCCGGAAAGGCCGCACAAGACCAGCTCAATCCAGATGCCGGCGAAGATGACCCATTGCCGCTGGGAACCGCGTTTGAAGAGGAGAATGTCCGTGGTGTCCGTGTAAAAGGCGGGAGTGAAATAGATGAGCAGGAAACCCATCTGGTGAACGTCGCCGCCGAAATGTTTGCAGGTGAGGCCGTGGCCGAATTCGTGAATGCCGCCGAGAACCATGAGCAGGATCCAGAACATCCAGATGTCGTAGGCGCTCTTGCCAGAAAAGGTGTAGAGGGATGAGGTGTCTTGCTGGACGCGCGTCCAATCGGACGCGAGCAGATAGCAGGCGACGATGAAGACGCCGATGGAGAATACGACGAAGCCGGGTGTGAACATCCAGCTGAGGTAGGGATCTATCTTGGCCAGGGTCTTGTCGGGGTCCCAGGCCTTGAAGGACATATAGAGGACGCTGGATCCGTCAACGCGGCCTTTGCGCTCGTCGCGAATGCGTTCGAGGACGGCGAGATTCTTTTCGCCGACGGAGCGTTCCCACATGGCGGGCTCGATGCTGTCGAGGAATTCGAGGACTTCGGCTTCGCTGAGGGGGGAGTCGGGATGACGTTCGGTGAGAGCGTCGGAAATTTCGAGGGCTGTGCGGGTGCCGTCACAGAGTTCGAGGACGCCGTATTCGGTGGCACCGTAACGATTGTAGGAGTTGGTTTCGAAATTTTTGACGACGTAGCTGGTTTCGCCAGAGATGACTTGTTCGCTGATGCGCAGGTCGGTGCGGAGTTTGGGACGGCGGAGACCTTTGGCTAGGACGCTGGAGACTTGCAGGCTGGTGGGGCCGAAGCGCATCGAGAGCTCGTTACGGCCGCGGGGGCGCGTTTGGATTTGATGGCGGAGCGGGGGCGGCGGCTGCGCGGGCGTTGGGCCAGAGGACTTTTACGGCCATGCCGGGGCGGAGGTCGGAGATGTTGGAGCTGTTGAGTTGAGCTACTACGTCGTAGCTGTCGCTGGCGGCGTCGATGGTGGGGCTAACTTTCACGACACGCGCGGTGAGCGGGCGGCTGGAATCTTCGACCAGGGAAAGTTCGACGGGGGCGCCTGGAGCGGGGCGGCGGCCTGAGGATTCCGGGACTTGAAACTGGACTTGGAGCGGGGAGAGCTGGCTGACGCGAAAACATTTGTCGCCTTTGGCAATCGCCTGGCCTTCGCGGAGGTAGCGGCGAACGACGACGCCGGCGAAGGGAGCGTGGATGCGGGTTTGTTCTTCTTCGAGTTTGAGGCGATTGATTTCCGCGTGGCCGCTTTCGACCAAGGCTTCGTAACCGTGGAGATCGTACTCGGCGGCTTTGGCTTCGAATTCTGCGGCTTCGAGATCGGCATCGCTGGAAAGGCCGAGGGCGCGCAACTGCTGCTGGCGGCGGTAGGCGGCGCTTTTGGCTTTGAGTTCGGCTTCCTTATATTTTTTGTTGTTTTCCTCGACTTGAAGATCGGAATTGGCTTTGACGATTTCCATTTGCAGGCTGCGGTCGTCGAGCTGGGCGAGCAGATCGCCGGATTTCACGGTGGCGCCTTCATCTTGATTCACGGACATTACCAGGCCGTCGCGCTGGGAGGTGACGTCCACCTGATGCTCGACGGTGAGAACGCTGAGGATGTCGGCGGAGCTGGTGGATTTTGGTGGAGCGCTCGCGGGAGCGGTGACGGCGGGCGATGGTGCGGGATTGGGGCTGGACGCGACGGAAGAATTATCGCAGCCCGTGGCGGCGAGAGCCAAAATCGCGATGAAAAATAAGTTTGCACTTCTGGTCATGACCATTCCTTTGGGCGTCCTGCGATCTGAATCCAACATTTGAGCGGGCATCATGGCAACCAACTCCATGCTTTCTCCCAGAGCCAGCGAAAGGGTGCACGCAGCAGAGCGTAACCGACGGGATACCATCCGCTCTGGAACCAGCCGCCTACGGAGTGGATTCTGGCGCGGCCGACCATGCCATCACGCGCGAGGCCGCGGGGATTGTTGAAGATAGCGCGGACGATGAAGTATTGGTCGCCGGCCACGGCCTGGGTTTGCGCGCCGATGCGTTCGACGGTTCCCCGAAAAGTAGTGGTGGGGAAAGCATTGAGCTTGAGAGCGACGGTATTGCCGGGGCGCACCAGCTCGAGGTCGGTTTCGGCGACGCTCATTTCGGCCGCGATGCGGTCTTGCCCGACAATTTCGGCGAAGCTATCGCCGGGCTTGACCATCGTGCCTCTTTTTTCTTCGATTTTGGGAGTGACGACGATGCCGGCGATGGGCGCGAGTAATTGGGAAGCGGCGACGCGTTGCTGCTCGAGTTGCACTTCGGCGCCGTGCAGGTCCGCGCGGAGTTTGGCCTGGCCCGCGGCGGAGGGATCGTTGTGGAATTCGGCTTCGGCGAGTTCGCGGCGTGCTTGCGAGAGGGCGGAGTCGGCTTCGGCGAGCTTGACGCGGTCGTCGCCGTCATCGAGCTGGGCGAGAACTTGTCCGGGCTGCACTGCGTCGCCTTCGTGGACGAAGACGCGCTGAACTACGCCGCCGTCAATCGCGCTGACCATCTGGCGCGAGGCGGGGACCACGGTGGCATCGGTGCCGACGCGCATGGGCCAGGGAACGATGACCAGAAACGCGACGGCGATTGCGGCGCGGCGGAGGTAAAGCTCCCAGCGGCTGCGCGGCATGGCGGCGAGAAATTTCTTTTTTCTTTGCGAGAAAGGCTGGAGGAGATTGGCGAGCGGAACCTGCTGGTAGAGCTGTGCGTTGCGAATGGCGACGGTGGTTTGGTTCGCGAGGATGGCGACGGTTTCTTTGCTGTTGTCGGTGAGGAAATCGGCATCGCTGCTGAGCAGGGCGAGAACGCCGAGGGTGCCTTGATCGTCGCGAAGCGGCAGGGCGTAAAAACCATTTTCATTGTGCTCTTCGAGGAAGGAGACGATCTGGGCGTGAGCTTCTTGCGGCTCGACGTGCCAGCCATCGTCGTAGAGATCCGCTGAGACTGCACCTTCTTGATCGGCAACCCATTCGAGTCGCGCGCGCAGGTCGCTCATCTCGCGTGTCTTGGGCACTTCCGTTTCGCCGGAGAGAGCGCCGAGGACGAAGCGGCCGCGATCGAAGAAGCCAATCACGCAGCGATCGAAGGGAACTACGGACGCGGCCTGCTGGACCACCGTTGAAAGAACGTGGTCGAGGTCGAGAGTGGACGTGATTTCCTGGGAAATTTTCAGGAGAGCATCGAGGGCGTGGACCTTGCGCTCGGCGTCGAGAAGATTGGCATTGTGCAGGGCGACGGCAGCTTGTTCGCTGATCGAGGAGAGGAAGAAGAGGTCGTCTTCGTTGAAGGGAGTGCCGTCGGCTTTGTTGACGAGTTCGACGACGCCGAGGATGTCGTTCTCTTTCCGGAGCGGGGCGCACATCCAGGATTGGATTTCGAAATCTTCGGAGGTGCTGAGGCGTTCGGCGAGGCCGGGTTCTTCCGCGGGGTTCTCGACTAATTTTGGAGTGGCGGACTGGGCGACTCCGCCGTGTAGGCCTTCGGTGAGGGAGACGCGGGCGTCGTCTTCGATGGTGGGATCTTCGCCGATTTTTTTGGCGAGGTAGAGATCTTGGGAGCCAGGGTCGGCGAGCCAAACGAGGCAGGCGCCGGCGCCCATGATGTCGCGAATTTTACCGGCGACGACGGGAAGGAGGACGCCGAGTTCGAGGGTCGAGGTGAAGGTGCGGCCGAGATCGTAGAGAGCAGTGAGGCGTTCGAGAGTGAAAAGTTGAGTTTGACGTTCGGTTTCGATGGCTTCGAGGTTGGTGAGCGCGGAGCCGGCTAGGCGGCTGGCTTCTTCGAGAAAGTGCGCGTCTTCGGCGGTAAATTCACCGGCGCGTTTGTTGAGAACTTCGACGACGCCTTCGGCGCGTTGGGCGCCGGGGAGGGAGACGACGATGGCGGATTTGACGCGGGCGCGGCTGGGTTCATCGAGATGCTCGAAATCTTCGGCGGCGATTTCCTTGCTGTTGACGCGGCGGGTTTCCGCGGATTCGTAGACTTCGGCGAGAAGGCCTTCGCTGACAGATTCGCCTAGCGGCGCGAGGCGTTCACCGGCTTCGTTCCAGCGAGTGCGGCAGACGAGGCCTTCGGCGTCTTTGGAGGAAGCGCCGTTGGTCCAGACGAATACGGCGCGAGCGCCGAGAGTCGAGCCAACGCGCGCGGCGAAAGTTTTCAGGAGGGTATCCTGATCGCGGCACGCCAGAGACACGCTCGCAAGTTCAAAGAGCGCGGAAAATGTTTCCATGATTCTCCCAGGGGAAGGGGGACATTCACTTGCTGGCGGCGGGCGTCACCCACGCCGGCGACCGTAGTGAATGGGCGCAGCCTAGCAAATCGGGAGAGTCGGCGTCAAGGAAGCGGAAAAGGATTACCGCAGAGACGCAGCGGGCGCAGAGAAAACTGGCGAGGCGGAAATGTTGACGCCTAGGCAGGCTGTGGCGCAGCCCTTCGATCCCGCGCTGCGGGATCTCAGGATGAATTGCGCCGCAGCGCAATTCACAAGCAGCGCGCCTACCGTGGCTGACGCATTGAAGTGGCGCGGGTGATGAGACGAAACATTTCATCGCGCGAGTTCGTACCAACTACTGCACGGTGGAGACGCGCAGACTGGTGTCGGAGCGTCCCAATTGCGGACGGTGTGCGCAGGTGGAGGGTTAGGTCATGGGAAAGTTTAACGATCAAGTAAGGCAAGTGTTTCGACGGCTGGGGCGGGCGCCGCTGTTTACGATTGTTACGCTGATCACGCTGGGGGTGGGCGTGGGGGCGAATACCGTGATTGTCAGCGTGC
>Ga0210387_10003578_pt1 | contig 11944 bp, 10 predicted proteins | sample IncBWC7OmetaG_FD_160108 | JGI IMG/M metagenome (GOLD analysis project Ga0210387, IMG submission 160108) | Forest soil microbial communities from Barre Woods Harvard Forest LTER site, Petersham, Massachusetts, United States - Inc-BW-C-7-O ... | reverse complement strand
GCCAGCAGCAGCGGTTCGCGTGCGGCGGAGGGCAGCGCGAGTTGCGGTCTGAGCGAGTTCCAAGCGCCAGGGATGGGCGCAATGGGCTCCTTCATGAACTTAAGGCCCAGCGTCTGTGCCACGAACACCGCCGCCAGCGCCGCATAAATCAGGTGCGTCGGCGCCGGCAGAAACTGCACGAAAAATCCGGCGACGATGCCGCCGGCAGCGCTGCCAAAGGCCGGCGCCACGGCGTTGGCCGCCGTTCCGCGCGATTTGTTCAAGTCGATCATGGCCGCGCCGACCGCGGACAATGCGGCTCCCGTAATGAGTCCTTGGATGATCCGGGCGAGCACCAGGCCTAATGCGCTCGCGGCGGTTGCGAACAGCAACATGGTCAGCGCCTGCCCGAGCGTCGCCGCGATGAGCACCGGGCGACGGCCGACGTGATCCGACAAGCGTCCCGCGAACAGCAATCCCGTCAGGACCGCGAGCGCATAGACGCCGAACACAACGGTGATCATGACCGGCGACAACCCCCAAAGGGACTGATACACCGGGTACAGAGGCGAGGGCACCGAGGACCCCGCCAAGAAAGCCAGGGTAATGGACGCCAACAGGTAGAACGAGGCGGTGGCCGAGAGGTAAAAGCTTGACCGCGTGCGGGCCTTGGGGACGACCGCTGTGGCTGGATGCATGGGTACTCCGGGTAGACAGATCTGTCTGTTCGGTTGAATCATACAGACCGGTCTGTTAAAGTCAACTCCGTGGCAAGCGAAACCCTTCGACGGACATCGGCCAGAGAGAGGCTGCTCGCCGCAGCGGACGAACTGTTCTACGAGAACGGCTTCAACCTGGTCGGAATCGACCGCGTGATCGAGCGCGCCGGCGTGGCGAAAGCATCGCTGTACGACTGTTTCGGCAGCAAAGAAGAACTGATTCGAGCCTATCTCAAGGGACGTGCCGACAAGCGCGAGGCGAGGATCGTCGAACGCATGGCGACCCTCGAGACTCCGCAGGAAAAGATCTTGGGCGTATTCGACCTATTGGCGGAGATCGTGAGCCTGGCCGACTATCGAGGCTGCGCCTTCCAGCGCGCCAGTGCCGAAGCCGGCGCGAGCAGCGTCATCAAGGGAACCTGCGACGAGTCGCGCGCGTGGCTGCGAACTCAATTCACCGAGCTTGCGCGGCAGGCAAAAGCCGCCGATCCTGAACTGCTCGGCCAGCAACTCGTGTTTCTATACGATGGCGCGGCACTCGCGGCGTCGGTCGACGGCGATCGCAATGCGCCGCGGGCTGCCAAGGCTTTGGCTGCGCGAATCATTCGCGGCGGCTAGGATCAGCTTGGCTTGTCCAAGCTCCCCATGAACAGCAGCGCGCCCGTCTCCCCATCCGCAATGGCATAGAAGAACGGATGATCCATTGCCATGGCTATCGGCCTCGAGAACGAAGTCACCGAGGGAACGGCGATGGTGGCGGCGGCGGCCGTGGTCCCCGCTTCGTCGACCTGAATGACGGCCTTATGCTCCACTTTGGATAGGTATACCCCTGCCGCAATTCCCGGAAATTGCGCATGTTGCGGGTCGAACGCCACCCCCATCCCGAGCGCACTCAATGACTCGATCAGGGACGTGCCATAGTCGACTTTGAAGCGCGGCAGTTCGACTTGCAGCGAAGCGGGCTTTAATTGCGACAGCCACGAGCGCAACGATTCGGCGCTCACCCGAGTCATGAAGGTCTTTAGCGGCACGTCCGCCTTCGGCAGCAAAATGACCATGCTGAAGCGTTTGCTGCGCCCGTAAGGCAGGCGCAGTATTTGAAAATCGGCCCCCGCAAAATAATCGAAGCTGCCATGCCGATGCATCATGCTGCAGGAAATCTTCGTCAGGTCGCTCGCGGTGAATTCTCCGGGGTGGGTATTCGCCGGATCGAAGGGAACCGTCCAAGCACCTTTGAAATAAATGGCGTTGGCGATCACCGCCACATCATTAGGCTCGACGGCATCCAAAATATTCTGAATCAGCCCCGCCGTTGCAGCGCTCACCCAGGCGTTGACGTTGTTGGGCGCGCCTGCAAGATCGCCTATATGCGCACCATAGTAAGTTTTGTTGATCTCGACAAATGCGGGCGCCAAAGGATGCTGTTTGCGGTCTATCCACAGCGAGTTCGCGATGGTGAGCTGGACGTCGGCGTCCGGGTTTGCGAGAGACGTGCGTAATTTCTCGTTATTGACGTTGAGACTGCGCGTTGGCAACGAACCCAATTGCAGCGCCTGCGCCATGGCTTGGCGCGTTGCGTCTCGCGCACCGTTGAAGACGATTTGCATCACCAAGGCGATGCTGGTCGGCGAAATTGCCGCATTGGCGTTGCCATTCTTCTGATTCAACGCGCTCAAGAGATTGAGGCCGAAGGCGTTGTCCGCCGCAATCAATTGAGGATCGACGGGCTGATTGGCGTGCTGCGCGCCCGCGCTTTGCGTGAGCGCGAGCAGCAGAGCCGTCGCCAAGCATACGCAGTTCTTTGTCCGCAAGAACTTTGCGAAGCGCATTTAAATATCGAAGTAAATCGCGTCCGGCTCCGCGGCGCCATCGCGCGTCATGACGCGCAGCTCCGGTTCCTTCAAAGAGACGCGCGAGCGCGGCGGCACGCTGCGGGTCAAAAAGACAGAACCTCCGATCACACTCTCCGCGCCCACCACGGTCTGACCGCCGAGCACGGTCGCGTTGGCATACAGAGTCGAGCCGTTCTCCACCGTGGGGTGGCGTTTCTTGCCGCGGATGATTTGCCCGCTGGCATCGCGCGGCAGCGACAGCGCGCCCAAGGTGACGCCCTGGTAGATTTTCACGCCCTCGCCGATGTGCGTGGTCTCGCCAATCACGACGCCGGTGGCATGATCGATGAAGAATGCCGCGCCAATGGTGGCGCCCGGGTGAATGTCGCAGCCGGTCTTCGAATGCGCCCACTCCGTCATGATGCGCGCCATCATCGGCACGCCCAAATCGTACAGCGCATGCGCGATGCGATACACGCTCACCGCCAGCACGCCGGGATAGGCGAGAATAATCTCGTCCAGATTCAGTGCGGCCGGATCGCCGTCGTAGGCGGCCTGCACGTCGCGAATCAACAGGGCCCGTATCTCGGGCAGTCGCCGCAGAAAGATCCCCGCCAGTTCGTGCGCGCGCGGCGCACACTCGCCGAATGCGGGCGGCACCGGCTCACGCTCGCGGCCGTAGCACAAGCAATGCTCCATCTCGTGCTCGAGCTTCGGCACCAAGTCAGCAACCATTTGCCCGACATGTGAGCTCAAGTTGTCGGCGCTCAAGTCCTGCCGGCCGAAGTAGCCCGGGTACATGAGGTCCAGCACCGATTCCAAAATCTCGACGATGGCCTCGCGCGACGGCAAATAGCGCTGCGCAACACGCCGCGCGCGCTCATCGCCCAAATAGCTGTCGAGCAGCTCTCCTGCGACTTGGTCGAGCGCCGTGGTTGCGGATTTTGGTGCGGCAACGGCTACCATAAGAGCCTTTAGGCCACCGCCTGCATTTTTTCGACTTCTTCGAATAAGCCCTCGAACAAAGCGCCCGACAGATAGCGCTCGCCGGCATCCGGCAGGATGACGACGATGGTCTTGCCCTTGTGCGCCGGCTCACGCGCCAATCGCAGCGCGGCGACCATCGCCGCACCGCAAGAGATGCCGCACAGCAAGCCTTCTTCCCGCGCCAATCGGCGCGCCACGGCGATGGCTTCCTCGTTGCTGACCTGCTCGACACGGTCGATCATGGACAGATCCAAGTTCTTGGGAATGAATCCCGCACCGATGCCTTGAATCTTGTGAGGCGACGGCGTCAGCGCTTGGCCCGCCAGCTGTTGGCTGATCACCGGCGAGGCCGCAGGTTCCACCGCCACGGTCATGATGCGCTTGCCGCGCGTATTTTTGATGTAACGCGATACGCCCGTGAGCGTGCCGCCGGTGCCGACGCCGCTGACGAAGATGTCCACCGCACCATCGGTGTCGTCCCAAATCTCCGGTCCGGTGGTCTTTTCGTGGATGGCGGGATTCGCCGGATTATCGAATTGCTTCATCAGCAAATACTTGCCGGGCTCGGCGGCCGCCAATTCCTCGGCCTTGGCGATCGCACCTTTCATGCCCTTGGCGCCGGGCGTCAATATGAGTTTGGCGCCGAATGCCACCAACACCTTGCGCCGTTCCATGCTCATGGTATCGGGCATGGTGAGCACGCAGCCGTAACCACGGGCCGCGGCCGCGAAGGCCAGCGCGATGCCGGTGTTGCCGCTGGTGGCCTCGACGATGGACATGCCGGGCTTCAAGGTGCCGCGCTCCTCCGCATCCCACACCATCGCAGCGCCGATGCGGCATTTCACGGAGTAGGACGGATTGCGGCCTTCGATCTTGCCGAGAATGATCGCACCGCTGCTGGCGTCCAGACGGTTGATGCGAACCAGCGGCGTGTGGCCGATTGACTTGGTGTTGTCCTCATAAACCTGCATGCTGCACCTCGTGCGCGACGAAACCATTGGGATGATGGCCCGATTTTCCCCCTAAGCGCGGGAGAAATGCCATAGATTTTGTTATGAGGGCCTGCCGCCGCGTTATAAGACTGGCGGGCGGTTTTTAGGGCACCATCGAGAGCGGCGCCGGGCGGCCGACGACGAAGCCTTGCACGAAATCGACGCCCATGCCGGTCACTTTATCCAGTGACAGCTGGTCTTCGACATGTTCGGCCACGACGCGGAAATTCAAACTGCGCGACAACTCGATCATGGCCGCGACCATGGCCTGATTGACGGTATCGGAGCTCAAATTCTTGATGAAGGAGCCGTCGATTTTGATGTAATCCATGGGCAGCGTCTTCAAGGTCGAGAACGAACTCAAGCCCGTGCCGAAATCATCCAGTGCGAATTCGCAGCCCATGCCATGCAGCACCGCGATGAAGCGCTGTGCGTGATCGAGATTGGCCACCACTGACGATTCGGTGACTTCGAAGCAAATATCGCTCGGGCTCGCGCCGGTGTGATCGAAGCACTCGACCACGAATTCCAAAAATTCCGCATCGCCCAATGTCTGGCCCGCGATGTTGATGGCGACGCTGCGCCCGGGCGGCAGCTTCAATCCGCCGCGGCCGAGCGCCGAGAGCACGGCCTGCACCACCCAGCGATCGACATGCGGCATCAGGCGGTAGCGCTCGGCAGCGCGCATGAAGTCCGCGGGCGGCGCCGCCGGCTGACCGTTTTCTCCTTCGAGGCGCACGAACACCTCGAGTGCCGGTCCGCTCACGCCGCCGGCTCGCGCATGCACGATGGGCTGGTAATACAGCTCGAATTTGTTGTCGCGCAGCGCACCCTGTAGTTTCTGCAGCCATTGAAGCTCGCCGCTGTGCCGCGCGCTTGCCTCTTCGCGTGCCGAGTAGACGTGCACGTGCAGGCCGCCCTGCTTCTTGGCGACATAGCAGGCGGAGTCCGCCGAGTTCATGATGTCTTCGATGGCGCCGCTGTCGCGGCCGATTTCCAGAAGACCGATGCTCACGCCAACATTGAAGATCTTGTCCTTCCAAACGAAGCGATAGTCGCTGACCGAGCGCACCACATCGTCGGCGATCTGGCGTGCTTTCTCGAGCGGACAGCCCACCAGCAGCAGCGCGAATTCGTCGCCGCCGATGCGTCCCACCGTGTCCGAATCGCGCAGCTGTTCCTTGAGCAGCGATGCGATCTCGCGCAGCATGTTGTCGCCCGCGGTGTGTCCGCAGGTGTCGTTGACCACCTTGAAGCGGTCCAAATCCAGATAGCACAGGGCGTGTCCGATATCCCCCGTCTGGGCGGAGTCCATGGCCTCCTGCAGGCGGCGCTCGAACTCGCGCCGATTCACGAGCCCGGTGAGCGCATCGTGGCTCGCCTGGTAAGTCATTTGGCGGGTGAGGCCGCGCAGCTCGCTGGTGTCGTGCAGCACCAGCACCACACCGATGATGTCCTTGCCGTCGAGACGCAGCGGGGTGACGCTGAGCTCCACGAAGCGTTCCGCCGCCCCGTTCGCCGGCAGCAGCACCGCGCGTCTGCCCATGGTCACGCGGCCTCCGGTGGTCAAGGCTTTGCGCACCGGATCGCCGAGCGAGCGGCGATCGGACTCATCCACCAGCGATGCGACGTCCGCAAAGGACTTGCCCAACACCTGATTGAGCGGCTGACCCAAAAGACCTTCCGCGGCGTGATTGATGTAATCGATGCGTCCGTCGGCATCCACCGTGATGACGCTTTCTCCCATCGCGTCGAGCGTCGCCATCGCCCGCGGCCGTGGCGAAGCCTCGGTGGGGATCGACCCCGGCATCATCTCGAGAGCGGTCAACAACAATGCGGGCTCGCCCGCGCTGTCGATGACGGTGCTCGAGAGCTCCACCCGAGTCACCTGGCCTTGGGCGTCCATCAGTTCGACTTCATAGCGCTCGGCCGCCGGATCGCCGGCCAAGCGGTGCTGCAGATTGCTGCCCACCAACTCGACATATTCAGGGGCCACGAAGTCCGTCAGCGCCCTACCGACGACTTCCGAGCCCTTCAAGCCCAACAGCGCCAGGAAGCGCGCGTTGGCAAACAGGATCTGTTGGCGATGCACCAGCACCGCATCGTGCACGGTCTCGACTAGCCGCTGGAACAGTTGCTCGCGATCCTGCAGGCGCGCCCCGCGCAGCTCCAGATCCTCCAACAGTTTGTTGACGGCCGAGCCCAGCTGACCCAATGAGCCGGGTTTGCCTTCGAGCGCGATGCGCCCCGGCGTGCCGCCCTCGCGGGTGAGAAAGCGAATTTGATCCGAGAACTCGTTGACCGCGCGTTCTTGGCGCTTTTTCCAGCCAAAAAGCACGGCCCAGCCCACCGCCAAAATGGCCGCGGTCACCAACCATAGAACCAAGGAAGACGGAATCAACGCTGGACCTCGTGCGACGATTCTTTGTGACGCTTGATATTTGCGCCCTTCATGGGCTGGGCACGCCGCGAATCATCGTGACACGAAGAATAGCGCAAGGGACTCGCGTACCCTGTGGAAATTGACCATAATCAGCGGCCTTAATCGCTCACGAGAAATCATGGATACGTTGGCCGCTCGACAGCAAATGGTGGATCAGCAGATTCGCACATGGGAAGTTCTCGATCCGCGGGTGCTCGATGTGTTTTCCGTCGTGCCGCGAGAAGCCTTCGTGCCGTCCGAATATCGGGAGCTGGCCTTTGCCGACGCACCCATACCCATCGGCTTTGGACAAACCATGCTGGCGCCGAAGCTTCAAGGCAGAATACTGCAAGCCCTGGGCGTCGCGGCCACCGACGATGTGCTCGAAGTGGGCAGCGGCAGCGGATACCTGTCCGCTTGTTTGAGTCTGCTGAGCGCCTCGACCCGATCATTGGATATTCACCCGCAATTCAGCGCCGCGGCGGCGGCGAATCTGCGCACCGTCGCGCAAGCGCGGGTGCAGTTCGAGACGCGGGACGTGTTCAGCAGCGCGCCGTTGGGCGAATACGATGCCATCGCCGTCACCGGTTCTCTGCCGGTGTACGACTCGCGCTTCGAAAGATCGTTGCGCGTGGGCGGCCGGCTGTTTGCCATGGTCGGGACCGCGCCGGTCATGGACGCCATCCTGGTTCGCCGTGTCGGCGAGAGCGAATGGATTCGGGAGAGTCTGTTCGAGACGGTGGTCGAGCCATTGATCAACGCCACTGCGGCGCAAAGTTTCGTGTTTTAACGATGATCAAGGAATTGAGCCCGCAGGAATTCATCGCGCGCCGCGACGCCGGCGGCGAAATGACGCTGCTCGATGTGCGCGAGGATTGGGAAATCGCCATGGCGCCTGTGCCCAGCCCCGTGCTGCACATTCCCATGGCGAGCATCCCCGAACGGATTGGCGAGCTCGATCCCACCCGGGAGACAGTGGTGATCTGCCGATCCGGCGGGCGCAGTGCACAGGTCGCGCATTTTCTCGACTCCCGTGGCTTCGGCTCGGTCGCCAATCTAACGGGCGGTATTTTGGCCTGGTCGCGGGACATAGACCCTCGCATACCGCAGTATTGACCAGCCGATTCCAGGTGATATAGTAATATACAACACTATACTACTGGGGCTCGCAGCGGGCCAAACGGGATAATCATGAAGCGATTGCGATGGCTGATCCTCTTGGCACTGGGCGCAGGCATGCTCCCCGCATCGGGCGCGGATTTGCTCGCCGTATATCAGCGGGCTCTGCAGAACGACCCCCAGCTGCGCGAAGCGGAAGCCACGCGGCTGGCGGCGCTCGAAGCCAAGCCCCAGGCGCTCTCGGCGCTATTACCGCAGGTGTCGGGTAATGGGCATATCACGCGCGAGCGCGATACCGGATCATCGAACGAAACCGAAGCGGTCAGCCTGCCGCCCTGCGGCGGGGGTTTGCCGGCCGGCACGCCCTGCGCCCCCCCGGGCACGCCCGCCACGGTGTTCGAATCCTTCCCTTTCTCCGGCAAAGTCATCACCACCACGCACAATTACACCGTTGATCTGAAGCAAAACCTGTTCCGCTGGGAGAACTGGCAAAACTTGAAGCGCGCCGATTCGCAGGTGGCGCAGGCCGAGGCCGACTACCAGGCCGCGCAGCAGGATTTGATGGAACGCGTGGCGCAGCGCTATTTCGACGTGCTCGGCGCGCAAGACGACCTCGAGGCCCAGCAAGTGGCGTTGTTATCCGTTACCCGGCAACTCGATCAGGCCGAAGCCCGCTACAAAATCGGCTTGATCGCGGTGACCGACGTCGAAGAGGCGCGCGCCTCGCATGACAGCACCGCGGCGGCCGTGGTGGCCGCCAAGCGCACGCTGGCCTCGACGCTGGAATTATTGCGGGAAATCATCGGCGACCCGTTCGATTCACTGGCCCGTCCGATCGAGCCCTTCGAGACCGCCAATCCGGATCCCATCAGCGAGGACCGCTGGGTCGACATGGCCCTGCAGCAGAATCTGTCGGTGGTTTCGAGCCGCTTGGCGGCCGACATCGCGCGCGAAAATATTTCAGTGGCGCGCGGCGGCCACTTTCCCTCGATCGACCTCGTGGCGAGCGGCGGCAAGATCAATACCAATGGCGTCGATACTTTCGGCGACGGCAGCCCAGCGGGCGGCACGCAGCTGGACAACCAAGTGCGTTCGATCGGCATTCAATTCACTTTTCCGCTGTACTCGGGCGGCATGGTCTCCTCTCAGGTGCGACAAGCGACTTATCAACATCGGGCGGCGAAGGAGCGCTTGGAACGGGTGGCCCGTCAGACCGAGCATGATGCGCGCGATGCCTATCTAGGCGTGCTGTCCGAAATATCGCGCGTCAAGGCGCTGCGGCGGGCCGTGCAGTCGAACGCGATCGCGCTGCGCGCCACGGAGTCCGGCTACGAGGCGGGTACCCGCACCGCGGTGGATGTTCTGCAATCCCGGCAGCAATGGGTGCAAGCGCAAACCGACTATTCGCACAGCCGCTATGACTACATGATCAATGTGATCAAGCTGCAGCAGGCCGCCGGCATATTGTCCGAACAAAGCCTGCAGCGGCTCAACGCGCTCCTGACGGATTTGCCGCCGGCCACGCCCCCAGTCGCGCTTCCATGAGCGCGAGCAGGCGCGCGACGCTGCCGCGATTCGCATCGACGATGGCCTGACCCTTGGCGCCGATGCGCTGCCGTTCGGCGACATCATCGAACAGCGCGCGCAGCCGCTGCGCCAGAGCAGGCGCATCCGCGACTTCGAATGCGGCGCCGCGCGCCAGCAACAGCTCGGCAACCTCCTTGCCGTTGAAGTGATGAGGACCGGTCAACACCGGCAGCCCCAACGCCGCCGGCTCCAGTAAATTGTGTCCGCCGATGGGCACCAGACTGCCGCCGACAAAGGCAATGTCGGCCGCGGCATACAGCATTTGCAGCTCTCCCAGGGTGTCCACCAACAGCACCGCCGTAGCGGCCTGAGGCAGGCTGTCGCCGCTGCGGCGGGCGAATGCAACGCCGCGGCGCGAAAGTACTTCGGCCACGCCGGCGAATCGATCCTTATGCCGCGGCACCAACAAAAGCAATGCGTTTGGCCGCTCGGCCAGCAGCAACGAGTGCGCCTCGAGCACCTGTTCCTCTTCGCCGGCGTGCGTGCTGCCGGCGATCCACACCGGTCTTGCGGTGCCGTACGCGGCGCGCAATTGACGCCCGCGATCCACCGCCGCCGCATCCAGCTGCAAATCGTATTTCACATTGCCGATGACATGGATATTGGCCGGCGGCGCGCCGATGGCTTGGAAGCGCTGCGCGTCATCGGCCGATTGCGCCGCGATGAGTACGTTATCGGTGAATACGCCGCTGAAGAGGCGTGCAAATCGGCGGTAGCGCGCGACGGAGCGCGCCGACAGTCGCGCGCTCGCGAGCATCACCGGTATGCCGCCGCGCTCGCATGCGTCGAAAAGATTCGGCCACAGTTCGGTTTCCATGATGATGGCGAACCGCGGCCGAACTCGCGCCAAAAAGCGCCTGACGGAGCCGCGTGTATCGTAAGGCAGGTAGCGGATATCCACGGTGTCGCCGAACAGCGCGTGGGCGCGCGCCCTGCCCGCGGGCGTCGCCGAGGTCAACACCAACGGAACGTTCGGGTGGCGCGCACGCAGCGCGCGAATCAGCGGCGCCGCGGCGGACATTTCACCCAGACTCACCGCATGCAGCCAAATGGTCGGACTCGAGTGCACGGCGGGCCCAAAGCCGAAGCGCTCAGTCAACCCTTGCCAATAACTGCGATCGCGCAGCCCGCGCCACAGCACGACGGCAAAGGCGAGCGGCGCCGCGCCGCGAATCAGCCAGGAATAAAGAGTGCGCATGGCTAGAGCGTCCGATAGCCGCGCAGAAAAGCTTCCCAGGCGCTCGGTAGAAACCGGTCGGCAGGCCAGGGGCCGCTGATCTTCAGCAGCGAGCGGTGCAAGCGGCGCAGATTTTGCGCCGGCCACGCACCGGCGGCGCGCAATCGTCCTCGGTCGAAATCGATCACGCTGACTGCCCCGTGCGTGTCGAGCAAGATATTGTGCGCATTCAAATCGGCATGGTCGGCGCCCGCGCGGTGCAGGCGCTTGATCACGACGCCGATGCTCTGCCATGAACTGTCGGGCAATGCCGCCGCGGCGAGCATCGCACTCAAGGTTTGCGTGTCCGCGATGCGCCGGGTAATCAGATCGCAGCGATAAGTGAGGCCGTAGCGCCGATACCAGGCTGCGATGGGCGTGGGCACCGGCAGCCCCAAGCGCGACAGGTGCGCGAGCATGCGCCACTCGGCAAAGGCGCGCACCCTCGCCTCGCCCGCCCACACGTAGCCATCTTTCGACACGCGCGCCACCCATCCTCCGCGGCGATAATGCCGCAATACCCAGGGATTATCGGCGCCGCCGATGAACCACGCCGCGCCGCGGCCGCCCGACACTGGGGCAAGCTCGCCGCGCGCGGCCCAGAACTTAGGATCAAACAGCGCCTGCGTCTCCTTGAGCGAATTGCCAAGCTCGGCTGGATCAGCCAGCATGACGCCCGTGGAAGTGGCAATGCGTTGGCCGCCATTCATCATTCTTTTAAGTGCGTCCTTCTTCTCTGGGGATATGCGATTTTTTGAATACCTTAATTTTCAAACCGCCGCTGCAGCGTGTTTGCCTGCTGCGCCTGTCGGCTATCGGCGATACCTGCCACGCGCTGGCGGCGCTTCGAGCTTTCCAAACGGCGTGGCCCGATACCCGCTTCACCTGGATCATCGGCAAACTCGAAGCCAAACTGATGACGGCGATTCTCCCTGAAATCGAGTTTATCACCTTCGATAAAGCGGCCACGCTACAGGAATTGTGGCGGCTGCGCGGCGCGTTGCATGATCGGCGCTTTGATTTACTGCTCGACCTGCAGCTGTCATTTCGTGCCAGCATCTTGAGCCGCTTGATTCACGCGCCCATCAGGT
>Ga0210387_10003577_pt1 | contig 11945 bp, 5 predicted proteins | sample IncBWC7OmetaG_FD_160108 | JGI IMG/M metagenome (GOLD analysis project Ga0210387, IMG submission 160108) | Forest soil microbial communities from Barre Woods Harvard Forest LTER site, Petersham, Massachusetts, United States - Inc-BW-C-7-O ... | reverse complement strand
GCGGCCCCAACGCGGAGTCGGCCTTGTTCATCCTTTGCGGCGCGCGGATATTCGCGTTTTTTCTGGATGTCTTTGACAGTGATGAGGCCCTTGAGATTAAAGTCTTGATCGACGACGAGCAGTTTTTCGATGCGGTGCTTTTGCAGGATGCGCTCGGCTTCCTCGAGCGTGGTGCCGACGGCTACGGTGACGAGATTTTCCTTGGTCATCACGGAACCGACGAGCTGGGAATGATTTTTTTCAAAGCGCAGGTCACGGTTCGTGAGGATCCCGGTTAGGCGCGACCCGCGCGTTACGGGCAGGCCGGAGATGCGGTACTTGGTCATGATCTCGAGGGCCTGGCGGAGGGTGATGTCCGGGGAGATCGTGACGGGGTCGACGATCATGCCGCTTTCCGAGCGTTTTACGCGGTCCACCTCTTCGCCCTGGCGGTCGATGGGCATGTTGCGGTGCACGAGCCCGATGCCGCCTTGTCGGGCGATAGCAATGGCGAGGCGAGATTCGGTTACGGTGTCCATGGCGGCGGAGGCCAGGGGGATGTCCAGTGACAATTTGCGCGTGAAGCAGGTGCGCGTGTCGACTTCGGACGGGAGCACGGAGGATTTGCCGGGCAGAAGCAGCACGTCGTCGAAAGTAAGACCTTCAGGAATCGGACCGTCAATCATTCCAACCTCGTCTCTGAAGATTAGCGCCCTAAAACAGCGCAGCCCAGCGGGTGCCCGCTGGGCCGGAAGATGAATGCATCAGATTGCAAAAATCAATCACTGTGAAACTTCTATTCTAGGGGTCAATGAGATTGCGGTCAAGTTGGTGGAGAGGCCGGGGCGTGGGGCGGCTGGACAGCGACGAGCTCGCCTCTACCCCCTTCCTCAGGTCCGCTGGATTCCCACGTTTCCGTCCAACCGCCGGCTTTTTGCTGCAGCATGGTGCGCACCCAGATGCGAAAACGAAGGACGGAGAGCCGGCGCTGAAGGCTGCCTAAGGCATCGTCTGAGGCAGCCGACGTTGCGAGATGCGGAGCTGCTGAAAAAACTGGCGCAAAAGAATAGAGTGCTCCTCCCACAAGTGGAGAGGCTCGCTCAGCCACTCAGCTGGCCAACGCCTGGTCCTGTTGCTATCGGAAATTGGCGCACCACCGAGCGGCTCAGGAGACGTCTTACTTCAGCGTGTTTTCGGTGATCTGCCGATTGTCGGCGTCGTTCAGATACTCCGAGAGCTGCGCTTTTTTGGCGGGATTTTTCTCGTTGGCAATCATTGTCTCGAGAATGGGAACGAGGAATCGGTCATAACGGGCAAGAGTCGCATGGTCGTGAGTGGCGAAGGCTTGCTCGACGGCACGTTGCGTGGCGGGCGTCACTAGTTCCATACGGCCGACAAAGACGCGCACGATTTCGGCGGGCGAAGGATTGATCGAGAGCGGCAGGACACTGTCGACGAACTCCCGCGGGACGACGTAGAGAAGACGGCTGCCTTCTTCAAACCAGGAATCGCGCCAGGTTTCAAACATGGCCTGCGCTTCATCCTGGTAAAGGCCCTGAGCGATGAGCATGTCTTCCACGGCTTGCTTGAGTGAATCCATAGTGGCGTTAAGCTCGGGAGGATCGAGAGCCGGCGCAGCCTGAGACGCGTCCGCGATGCGGAATCCCATCTTTTCGCCGCGGCGTTCAAAGACCAGCATCGCCGGAATTTCCTGCGACGTGTGATTTTCCGCCAGGATTTTACCGTCCCCAGCCAGGTTTACGGAAACCGGCACGGAAAAACTGGCCACCCCGCGATAGAAAAGGAATTTCTCGGTCTGCTCACCAGATTGCGTTTTGATGCGCAGCGGTGTCGAAGAGGTCAGCCGCGCCGCGTAGTAGTGGTTCGTGCGGTCCCCGCCCGGCAGACTGGCGGAGTCATTGGGTTGGAGGGAAACGGAGTCCCAGGAAATGCTGCTGTCGGGCTGCTTCTGGCGGCGGCTCCAATCCTTGAGATAGGAGACCATGTGCGCTTGCGTCTGGAGACCGGCAGGTTCGACGCGGCTGGCGTGCGGATACCATTCGGTGATGAGGCCTTGTGAGAAGGAGACGTGCACGGAGAGCGTCGTGGCGTGATTGGTATAGAAATAGAGAACTGGCGTTTCCATGCGCACGGTGCCGCGCACGCCGCCCTTGAAGTTCGGGGTTTGGAAATGTTCGACAAACGCGGGAAGATCGGTTGAGCCCGTCAGCGGCAGCCAATCCGCGGCTCGGCCGTCCTTGCCGGCAATCGAAGTGAATGTGCCCCATTCGTGTGCAGTGAGGCCTGGGTCGGAGGCGGGTGTTTGTGCTCGGAATAGCGCCGGCAAAGCGGCAGCAGAAAGCGCGAGGACTGCTGAAGCAAGCAGGCGGGATTTCATGGTATCGGCTCCTTCTTTTCCCATCGGCTAGATTGACGCAAAAAGACAGGTGGGTGTTAACAGCTCCCGTAGGGGAAGACGGGCTGAGGAAAGCACCGCCGCAAATGCTGTGGGGCGGGCAGCTTGCCTGGCGTCTGGCGCTCCACTAGAGTGAATTCATGGCTTCCGACTTCGAGAAGTTTCAGCCGCATGGGCTGCTGAAAAACGGGCACGCGATGACGATTGCGTCGGCGTTCGTGCGCCGGCGGTTTGATTTGCCCGCCGCGGAAGACCGGTTGTTTCAAGTAGATCCCGAGTCGCGGATTCTTGGGCGTTGTCATTGGCAGCCGGGAAAGAAGCGCACCGCTCCGGTGATCGCGATATTGCACGGGCTGGAGGGGTCGAGCGAATCGAATTATGTCTGCGGCATCGCGGAGAAGGCATTTCGGCGGGGTTTTCACGCCGTGCGACTGAACCAGCGAAATTGCGGTGGTACGGAGTCGCTCACACCGACGCTATACAACTCCGGGATGAGCGGGGATTACCGCGCGGTGCTGGAAGAATTGGCAAACGGCGACGGATTCGAACGCGTCTTCTTCGCCGGATACTCGATGGGCGGCAACCTGGTAACGAAGATGGCGGGCGAGTTTGGAGACGCCGTGCCAGAGGCGTTAGGCGGGGTGTGCGTGGTTTGCCCGGCTATGGATCTTGGGGCCTGCGCTGATGCGCTCGAGCGGCGCGACAATTTCTTCTACCAGCGGCATTTTGTGAAAGGCTTGATGGGGCGCTACGCACGAAAAGCTGAGCTTTTCCCGAAGCGCTATCCCAGGAATGGATTCGGCGTGGTACGGTCGGTGCGGGAATTCGACAACAAAATTACAGCGCCGCAGTTCGGCTATCGGGACGCGCAGGATTATTACGACGCAGTGGGAGCGAAGAAGGTCGTCGCGCAAGTGCGCGTGCCGATGCTGATGATTACGGCGCAGGATGATCCGTTCGTGCCGTACGAATTATTCTTGCGAGCCAACCCCGGGCAGAATCCGGCAATACGGTTCCTCACACCGGAGCACGGCGGACATTGCGGCTTCATTTCGAACCATAGCGGAGCCGAGCGCTTCTGGGCGGAGCAAAGAATCGTCGAGTTTTGCGATGCGCTTCGCTCGGCGTGAAATCAGCCCATCGGTTTTTCGAGCGACACCTGGAAGTTTTGTGTCAGGAGCTGCGCGGGACCGTCGGGCATGATCACCATGTCGTCCTCGCAGCGAATCCCAAACTCGCCGACAACGTAGATGCCCGGTTCATTGGAAAAGGTCATACCCGGTTCGAGGCTGGTTTTGCTGCCGCGAACGAGATAAGGGTGTTCGTGGCCGTCAAGACCTATGCCATGGCCGAGGCGATGCGTGAAGAATTTGTAATCGGGACCGTAACCGCCGCCGGTAATGACGGCGCGTGCTGCATCGTCGACAGTGCCGGATAGCCTGCCGGCGCGCGCCGCATCCAGTGCGGCATCCTGGGCTTTTCGGGTAAGTTCAAAGGCTTTCGCAATTTTCTCCGAAGGTTTGCCCATGATCCCCATACGAGTGACGTCCGAGGCATAGCCATCGACGGCGCAGCCGCCGTCAATCAATACAACATCGCCTTCCTTCAGCTTTTGCGGCTGCTTGGTGCCATGAGGAAGAGCGGCGGAGGGGCCAAGAAGCACCAGCGCGCCCCCGCGCAGACCCATTTTCGAAAAGCCCGCTTCGACCAGATGAGCGATGTCCTCCTGCGACATGCCCTCGCGCAACGCAGCAAAGACGGGGCGATAGACATCGAACGTGGCCTCGCAAGCCAGGCGCATCAATTCGAGCTCATGCGCAGATTTGCGGCCCCGGCACGCGATGGTGACAGGATCGGCGGGCACGTATTCAAATGCCGGAGCCGCCGTGCGAAGGTGATCGGAATAGGTGAAGTAAGCGGTTTCTTCGACGCCAAGGCGGCCAGTGCGAACGCCTTGATCAGCGAGCGCGCCCGCGGCGAGCTTCGTGGGACTCTCGTCTTCCTGCCAAACGCGGATCTCGATCGGAAATCGCAATTGTTCCCGCAACCGCCCTTCTTCAAACCCCGGGCAGACGAGAACAGGTTTGCCTTCGCGTGGCAGAACGAGCCCGACAAGGCGTTCGCTCAAGCCCCAACGAATGCCCGTGAAATAATAGAGCGAAGTGCCGGGAGCGAAAAATAACGCGTCAAAATTGGGTTTCAGGTCGGACATCAACTGCTGCGCGCGTGTCAAACGGGCGCGGAATTCCTCCGCGGTAACAGGTTTGAGGCGATCTCCAAGAGGTTTCAAATTTGAAAAGTCCGCCTTGGGAGCATCCTGCGAGGTGGTCGCGGCGGCTCGAGAGCCGGGCAAAAGCGCAAGAGAAGAAGCCGCGGCGGCGCTCTCTAGGAATCGCCGGCGGGTGGTGCCAAAAGATATGGGCATCGATGTTTTCTCCAATGTGGAGAAGACGTTTACTTGGCCAAGGCATGGCTTGTCAAGCAGGATGAAAGAAAAGCCGAACGACGAAAAATGCCAGGGGCAGCAATCAGGAGAAAATCAGTGAAGAACTACTCCATCCGAACGGCGTTAATATTTTTCCCCTGAACTTTAAGTTCGATGCCGAGCGGTGGCCGCAGGTCCGAACCCTGCGCGATAGCGCCACGTACCCAGACATTGCCGGGGAGGTTCGACAATTTGAGGGGATCGTAAAGCGTCCGGCTGCAGGGGTTGCCAACCATGGGATGCTTCGCGGCGCTGAAGTCATAATCGCTCTTTAGTTTGGCGAGATCCTTGATGTACTCAAGCTGGCAATTCCCGTAAGGAGCATTCATCGAGAACGCCCAATACCCGTTCTCCTGCGAGGCAGAGCTCGCCGGCAAACGAATCAAAAGACCAGGAACGTTTTCTCCCGTTAGCCCATTGCGGATAAAAAACTGCTTGGAGGTCCATGGCTGGGCCATTTCCGCAATGCTGGCGATGCCGGGATCCTGTTGGGTAGCATGCGGGAGCGCTGCATTTGGATCCGGCGCCGGTGACGGCACCTCGATCTGAGGCGGCGGTTCGGCCGGAGGAAGCTCGGTATGCCTGGGGCGGAGCATCCAACGCCCGCCAAAAAAGACCACCAACAAGACCGTGAGAAGCACTCCGACCATCCGCACGGTGGGATTGTTTAACGGGCTACGGCTCGAGCTCGGCCCCGAAACTCCGGGGATCTGCGGCATCTCTGCCTTGTAGCGGTCAGGTGGGGACTGGTCCGACATAATGGATGTGTCGTGATCTTAACTCTCGCCGAACGCGCACCCAGCACGAGAGCGCCTGTCGCCATAGTCGGGCGAAGGATCTGTATCCCGGATATTGTAGAGCGAGACCGGCTGCCAGGCAACACAGGGTAGTCTGGAAAGGGGGTGGGACGCAACGGTACTGGCCTCGGAGACCGCCCAAGTTCGTGCCCTTTTTGACAACAGTCTGTTATTGAGAAGGTTACAATAAATGCCGGGAGGCTTGTCTAGAGCGCGTGAGCCTTCTAGTGTAGTAGGAAGCATGGGGAGGACCGGCTTCCTCGCCGACTAGAATGAGTCCCGATTCTCGTGGGGGCGCGCGGGCATTTGTCCGCAGCCTGAACATTTTATTGAAGTTCGCACGGCTCTATGAATTTGGCCATGTGCGAACGGCGGCGCAGTTCGAAACTGCGTGGAAAGAGCTCCGAGGTGCGCTCGATGAGAGCGCCGGCAGCGGACTCTTGCTTGGAGCTTCTGGAAACCAGATCCTGCTGGATGGTGTGCCGCTTGGCGCCTCTGCCGGCGAAAAAAGTTTCGCGCAACTGCTGACGGGCTCGGGAATTGCCAGCATCCACTTCTCTCCCAACCTCACGCAACCGCAATTTGCCCGGTTCGTGCGGGGCTTTCCCAGCGGAAATGCAAAACCTTCCTCTCTTGCTGAGCAATTGAAATCGGCGCTCGCCGGTGAAACCAGCATTAAGGTCAACGAGATTCGCTATGTTGCCGAAGATTCGTCGGTAGCCGGGATCAAGATGGCCGCGCAACTCACGGCCAAGGCTCTGGGCGCGCAAGGCGATAAGTTCAAGGATTTCTTCGAAGACCCCAACAAGCTCCTGCAGATGATTCTTGCGGCGGAAAGTTCGCGCAGTGGGGGCGGTGGCGGCGGAGGAGGCGGAACGGGCCCAGGGTTCGGTCCTGGAGGCGGTGGCTCGAGCGGAGTGCCCGGTGGTGGCGGCACGGGTGCGGGCGGATTTGGCTCTGGCGGCGGAGGGGCAGCAGGAACGGCGAGTCAAATCGGTAGTCTTTGGGAAAGCGGCGGCGGTTCAGGGAGTTCCGGAGGCGGACTAGGAACAGGTAGCGGCACAGGCAATGGCCCTGGCGGAGGCCCTGGCTCTGGCAGTGGAACGGGAGCTGGCGGCGGTGCTGGCGGCAGCGGGGGCTCTGGTGGCAGCGGGGGCCCGGGCGGCAGCGGAGGCTCGGGCGGTGGAGGCGGCGGTACTGGGGGAGGGACAGGATTTGGTGGCGGCCCGGGCGGTGGTGGTGGAGTCGGGATCAGCGGTGCCGGTGGCGGAATAGGGACAGGCGCCGGCGGCGGCGTAGGTGGCGGAGCGGGTGGCGGCGGAGAAGCGACTCCTGGAAAGTGGCTCACCGCATCGGCGCTCCTGAGGGGCACCACTCTAAGCGGCGGCGGCCCAAACCCAGGCACACCGGGTACGGGGACTGGAGGCGGCGGCGCCGGTTTCACCGTGGCGGAGGAAGATGTTCGCTCGATGCTGGGGCTCTTCGCACAGCTCGGGAAGTCTCGCAAAGATCCTGAAGCAAAAATGGACGTTCCCACCTTTCAGTCGCGCTTGAGCGCGATGCCGGTGCGCGCGCAATTCACATTGCAACAGGCCCTGGCAGGGCTGGCAGCGCAGGCGCCTTCGGAAAAAGCCGACAAGCCGATGTTGCTGAAGCTCGCCGAACACGTGGCGATTCGATTTGCGCTGGATAGCTATGAACGCGGCGAGCTGCGCGTAAACGCCGTGAAGCAGCTTCTGGACCGCATGAACTCGGAGATCGAGGCGCTGCGCAAGATTCTCGGTTCGCAGGAAGAAATGATGGCCCAGGCCGGGCTGTCGGTGCAGACCTATACGGAGCTGCTCGACCAGGAGTTCTGGGAACAGGTCCCGGAAGAAAACAAAAAGGAAGTGCTGACCTCGGACGAGGCCTGGTGCGTTCCGCCGCGCAATGTGCGCGCGTTCCTGGAAGATATGCTGCGCCGCGGCGAATTGAAAACTGTGAATGAGATTTTGATGAAGTACGCCGCGTGTATCGCCCTCGAAGCTCCAGAAGCACGCCGCACCACGGCGATTGGGCTTTCCGATCTGGCCGAGTTGTATGGCAGCGGCGACGGCAGCGCGCTGATGGAGTCGATCCGCCGCCTGGGAAATCAGCTGGCCATCGAGCGCGAGCCGGAGTTGCAAACGCTGATCAGCGCGGCCTTTGTGCGCATGAGTCAGGAAGCGGCTTCGAAGCGCTGCTATCCGGCCATGCAGCAGGCGTTGTCATCTTTGGACAATATTGAACAACAGCGGCCGGGGTCGACGCAGAGCCTTCGCCCGCGCATCGGCGCTGAGGAACGCTTGCCGGAATTCATTGAAGAGGCGCTGCGCGGCGGCCACATTGCCGACGGCATGACCGAAATCCTGGGATTGATGCCGAAAGCGACTTTGCATTATGTGACGAGCCGTTTCGGCCACTGTGGATTCCGCGAAGATTGCGAAGTGCTTGGCAATATTGTGCGAGGCCTTGGCGAGGATTCCACGCAACGCCTTTTGGAAATTCTACAAACCGCGCCCGCCAATGAAGCCGCGGAAACTATCGGCTTGCTGAGCCATTTCGCCCCCGATGCTGTCGACAAAATTCTCCCTGTGCGGCTCAGCCAATGGCCACGCTCTTCGCATGATCGCGCCGTCCGCCAGCTTTCTTCTGCTCCGCCGGAACAGCGTGCCAGACTGCTCGTCTCGCTTTACGATTCGCTCGACGCGCTCATACGGCCGCTGGCCATCGATGAGATGGGCATGAGCGGTCAGCCGGATTGCATTCCCAAGCTGGTGGAATTGGCGCACAACGATCACACACCTCCCTTTCACCGGCTGAAAGCCCTGGAGGCACTGGGCCGCTTGCGTGCCTCTGCCGCGAGCCCCACGCTGCAGCACATCATGGATGCGCGCCAGGTGTGGCGCTGGGTCTACCCTACGGAATTGCGCATCGCTGCCGCGCAGGCGCTGCTGCGGATTGATCCCACGATGGCCCTGGAAAAACTTAACTCCAGCGGACTCGAGCGCAAGGATTTGACACTTGAGCCCACCGATCCCGAACCCCACTCCTCGGTGATGCGCCAGCGTCGTTACGCGCGCCTGAAGCTGTCTAGAAACCTGATCGCGGTGACCACCAACCTGCGCGAGAATTTCCGGCTATCGATCCCGGAGCTGAACCTGGGTGGCGGAATCGGTTCAGGCGAACGGCACCTGGCGCCGGGTTCGCTTCTGTCGCTGAAACTGTCACAGGGCGTGAGAAACATCAAAGCCCAGGCAATCGTTCGCGGGGCGCGTCCGCAAGCGATGGCCTTCGAATTTGTGGATATGGACCTCGAGGACCGAGCCCGGCTGCGCAAAGTGCTGCTGGAGCTGGGCGGAATTCCACAGGTAGCGGCAGTGACCAATCGCAGCAAGCGGCGCGGCCGCGTGGCGCTCAACAAGTAGTCCGCGCAGGAATTTGACGGCGTGTGAAAGCGCGCAACCCCACCCTTCCCACCTGTCCTCGCAGGGAGCGAACCCGTACCGGCGAGCAGGTCTCGCACCCGTCCTCTTGGCGGCTTGACATCGCAGACACATAGGACCTCTGTACCATTGCCGCTAACGGGCCATAACCCTACGGTACTAGCTAGATAGTCCTATTGAGGAACGGGCATAAAGGCGAATGATAGCGGATTCTAAGTCGACTTCGGGACGGGCCTTCGTAAGAAGCCTTAACATTCTCCTGAAGTTTGCCCGTTTGTACGGTTTCGAGCACAGCCGTACCATAGAACAGCTGGATATCGCCTGGCGCGAGCTGCGAGCGGCGATTCCTACCGGGACCGACGCCGGCTTGATGCTCGGCGCGACGGGTGCTCAGCTTCTGCTGGACGGCGTACCCCTCGAAGGCGCTCCAGCCGAAAAACAATTCGCTCAGCTGCTTTCCGCTGCCGGACTGGCCAGCATTCAATTTTTCCCCGCCGTCACTCAGGAAGAAATCGGCAGGTTTGCCCGCGCATTCCCGACAGGGAAAGCAAAGCCCACCGAACTCGCCATTCAACTCAAAGCCGCACTCGCTGGCGCTCAGGGCATTCGCCTTAACGAGATCTGCTTTGTCGCTACGGACTCACGCTTGAAAGATGCCAGCGTCGCCGCTCAACTCGCGGCCGCTTCCCTCGGCGGAGACCAGGACGAATTCAGAAAATGGCTCAATGACCCGCAAAAATTGTTGGAATTGATTGCCGCGGCACAAGGCTCAAAAGGCGGCGGAGCGGTTGGCACAGGCGCGGGCCCTGGTGGTACCGGTTCCGGTGGCGGCGAGGCTGGCACCGGCAGCGGCGGAACTGGCGGGGGTGGCGGAATTGGCGGAGATGCGCTCGGCGCCGGCGGATCGGGAGTCGGGGGGGCAGGAGTAGGGGGCTCAGGAGTTGCCGGATCAGGCGTCGGCGGATCAGGAGTTGCTGGATCAGCAGGTGGGGGTTCGGGTGGCGGAGGAGCATCGTCTGGTGGACCTTATGTGCCCGGGTCAGGCATCACCGGAGGCCTCGGCCAAGGCGCGGGCGTTGGCGGACCTGGTCTTGGGCCAGGGCCGGGCGGCGGCAGCAGTGGGCCGTGGCACGGGACCGGCAAAAGCGCAGGACCGAGTGAAGATGAAATCTATGGAATTTTGGGCGCGCTGACCAGCTTCGGCAACGTCGGCGCAGGCCAGGGCGGCGCTGCTGCGGCTGGAGAGTTCCAGCAGCAGATGAATCAATTGCCGGGCACCGCGCAGGACACTCTGAAGCGGGCGATTGCCGGGCTTGCGGCGCAAGCACCAGAGGGCCAGCCCGACGAATCGGTCCTTGTAAAACTCGCCGAGCATCTGGCGATTCGTTTTGCGCTCGAGCGTTTCGAGAGCGGCGAAGTCAAAGTAAACGCCGTGCGACAGATGCTCGACCGCATGAATCAGGAGATCGAAAATCTCCGCAAGATTCTCGGCGCGCACGAAGACAAGATGAGCGATGCGGGAATCATGGTCGAGTCCCACCGCGAGATTCTCGACCGTCAGTTTTGGGCCGCCGTTCCAGATAGCGGCAAACAGGCCGTACTGCTGTCAACCGACGCATGGTGCATCCCGCCGAAGAACGTGCAGTCCTACGTGGCCCACCTGATCGAGACCGGAGATGTCGCACAAGCCATCAGCATTCTGCAGAATTACGCTTCGTGCGCCGACAGCGAAGAGCTCGACGCGCGCAAGAAAACCGCGATGGGCTTGTCCGAGATGGCCGAGCTTTACGCGAAGGCCGATCCCAAACTCCTCGGCGAGGCCCTCCGGCATCTGGGTGTGCGCTTGAGCGTCGAGCAGGACGCTGATTTGCAGACCCTTGTGAGTGCCGCCTTCGTGAGGCTCAGCCAGGAGGCCGCCACCAGCCGGTGCTTCCCGGTGATGGAGCAGGCTCTTGACCTAATTTCCGGCGTTGAAGCGCAGCGGCCCGGCATCGGCCGCAGCTTGCGCCCGAAGATGGGCATCGAAGAACGCGTTCCTGAATTTGTCGACGAAGCCTTGCGCGCCCGGCAAGCAGTCGCGGGTCTGACAAACGTTTTGAAAATGCTTCCGCAGACGGCGATGGAGCAGCTTTCCATGCGGTTTAACCGTTGCAGTCTGCGGGAAGACGCCGAGCATATCTCGAACCTGGCCGCCGACCTTGGCGAAGAAGGATTGCAATATTTGCGCAGCACCGTGCGCGGCGGGCCGGTCAGCGAAGCCGTTGAAATGGCCGGGCTTTTGAGCAAGCTGGATCCCGAAGCGGTAGAAGTCTTCTTGCCGGCGCGGATGACGGATTTTCCGAGGACGTCGCAGGATCGCATCGTGCGCCAAATTTCTGCCAGCGGCGCTCCGGGACGTTGCCGAATTCTTCTCGAAATGCTCGATCATGTCGATCCGCTGATTATGCCCTTGGTGATCGATGAGATTGGCGTGACCTCCGACCGCGAAGCCCTGGGCCGTTTACTCACAATCGTTGACGGCGACCTGCCAACCGGCGGCGGACCTTATTTGCAGGTGAAAGCCATCGAAGCGCTGGGCCGCATTCACGCCCCGGAATCGACGAACACTCTCAAACGCATCGTCGAGTTGAAGAAGATGTTCGGGTGGCTTCATCCTCAGGAACTGCGCATCGCCGCTCTGCAAGCTCTCATGGCGCTGGAGCCGGAATGGGTGCGCGATTGCGTGGCAAAAAGCGGAATCGACAGGGAGGACCTGGCCCTGGCGCCGCTCGAAGTCAAGCCGAACTCCAAATTCGTCCGCCAGC
>Ga0210387_10003576_pt1 | contig 11945 bp, 10 predicted proteins | sample IncBWC7OmetaG_FD_160108 | JGI IMG/M metagenome (GOLD analysis project Ga0210387, IMG submission 160108) | Forest soil microbial communities from Barre Woods Harvard Forest LTER site, Petersham, Massachusetts, United States - Inc-BW-C-7-O ... | reverse complement strand
GCCGGCGCCGCTCAGTTGGCAGCCATTCTTGCACGCTATCAATACACTTCCTCGACGATCGATATACGCCACCATCCATCCCTATTGCATCTTAAGTCCGGGATCGCTTATTTGGGCGAACAGCGTTTCTTGATTGCCTCGGGGTTTCCGCCGACCGACCGACTGGCTCACGGCGACGTGATTGAAGTCGCTCCTGGAGAAATGTATGCCGCCAATGCCGTCCGCGTGAACGCGGAGGTCCTCATTGCATCCGGATTTCCCGAACTGGCCGGCACTCTTGCCAAACTGCGATATCGCGTTCACTCTCTCGACATGTCGGAATTTGCGAAGATGGACGGCGGTTTGAGCTGCCTGTCGCTCCGCTTTTAGAAGGGAAGTCTATGAAGCATGCAACGCGTGCCCTCTCGCGCCTCGGCGGGCCAATCCCGTTGGCGGCAGCTTTATTCGTGGCGCCGGTTTCACAGGCGCATCACAGCTCGGCAATGTATGACGACAAGCAAACAATAACCATCGAGGGTGCGGTCACGAAGTTCGAATGGTCCAATCCACACGTGTATGTGTATCTGAAACATCTCACGGCCGCGGGGCAGGCCGACGAATGGGAAGTGGAGGCAAGTCCGCCGTCAATTCTGCGCCGCCTGGGGTGGTCTCAAGACACGCTGCACGCCGGCGATACCCTCACGGTCACCGGGCATCCGGCAAGAGATTCGGGCAGGAAGAGCATGATTCCGACGATTATCAAGAAGGGCGATGCCCTGCTATTCGATCGCAAGGGCGAAGTGACACGCTTGGCAAGCGCTGATCCAGCGCCGATAGGTTCGGTGGGGAGTCTGGAACTCGACGGAGTCTGGGTAACGCTTCTGGCAATCAAGCTCGAGGAACAGATGGATCCCGAAAAGCTATCTTTGACCGCGCAAGGAAAGGCGGCGTTCAAGCACTTTGATGAAAAAAAGATGCATCCCGGCGCCAACTGCGTGCCTTATTCCGCTCCGGTTTTCATGCTGACGCCGGATCTCAAGCGCATCACCAAGGGCGACGGCGTGATTCTGATCGACGGCGAATTCGATGGAGCGCAGCGCACCGTTCACATGGATATCTCCACGCACGACGGGGCGCCCATGTCGGTTCAAGGTCATTCCGTGGGCCGGTGGGAGGGAAAGAGCTTGGTCATCGACACGACGCATTTCACCGACAACGCCATGGGAAATGCGTACGGCCTGCCTTCCGGCGCCCGCAAGCATTTGGTCGAGCGGTTGACGCCGGACGGGAAGGGAGCGCTGACCTATCACTTCGAGTTGTCGGACCCTGAGTTTCTCGCAGCGCCGGTCGCGGGCGACGTGCAGTGGGTATTCCGCCCGAACGTGGCCTACACAGCTCTTAAATGCGACTTGGAAAACGCGAGACGCTTCGCAACGCACTAGGGTGCGCTTGGGTCCACCGCAATGATGACTTTGCCCTTGGCGTGTCCTTGCTCCAGATAACTTATCGCTTGCGCCGTCTCGGCCAGCGGGTAACGCCGATCGATGACCGGCGTTAACTTTCCTGCCTCCATCAGATCTCGCAACACATTGAGGTCATCTTTGTTTGCCTGCGCCAGCATGAACATCAACTTTTGACTGACGAAAGGCCCAACAAAATAGGCTTTAACGCTGGTCGTCAAAGGTCCGAGCCACGGGTTGTCACTTGGGCCGCCGACCATTACCAACGCGCCCTTCGGCGTCAGCACATGCCGGTACTCGGACAGGGTGTGGTTGCCGACGTTGTCGATGATCAAATCGTAGCGCGCCGATCCCCGGGTGAAATCCTCCTTGGTGTAGTCGATGACGTGATCGGCGCCGATCGACTTGACCATCTCCACGTTTCTGGTGCTGCAAACCCCGGTCACATCGGCGCCGTAAGTCTTGGCTATCTGCACGGCGAATGTGCCCACGCCTCCGGATGCACCGTTGATCAACACCTTCTGCCCGGTTTGGACTTTTCCCTTGTCGCGCAGCGCCTGCAATGCCGTCAATCCTGCGACGGGTACTGCCGCGGCTTGCTCCATGGTCATGTTGCTCGGCTTTGAGGCGATTGCGCCATTCTCGCGGACACTCACGTATTCTCCGAACGCGCCGTCCCTGTCGCCGAACACCTCATCGCCGGGCTTGAACCGCGTAACGTTTTTGCCGACCGACTCGATCGTGCCTGCGAAGTCGGCGCCCATGAGGATGCTGTCGGGCTTGCCCACACCTGCCGCCGCGCGCATGACGTACGGCTTGCCTTGCATGTAGTGCCAGTCCAACGGGTTGACTGATGCCGCGTGCACTTTGACTAGAACGCGGTCATCCGCAGGGGCCGGTTTGGCGATCTCTTCCAATTTCAGCACAACGGGGGCGCCATAGCATCGATACACGATGGCTTTCATCGACGGTGTGTTGGGCGTCAGCGGCGAAGCCGCTGTGCAGGGCGAATCGTGGCTCAACACCAAGCCAAGCGAGGCAATCGCGCCCACCAATACGATCGCGATGCCGCCCAGCACCTTATATCGAAGCTTCATGATTTCGCTCCTTCGAATCGCGTCCCCAGATCCAAGGGCTCAAAAGCTGCGACGTTACTTTCCGCGCTCGTACTTGAAGGACACTTTGATTTTTGCGCGGTACGCCTCCACCTTCCCGTCCTTGAGCTGGATATCCAATTCGACGACCTCGGCGACGCGTAAGTCGCGAAGCGTCTTGCCGGCGCGTGCTATGGCGGCCGCCGCCGCCTTCTCCCAAGATACGGTGCTGGTTCCGATCAGTTCGATGACCTTGTAGACGTTCTCAGCCATGTTCATCTCCGTCTGTTCTGGGCGTTTTTGGGGAGAGACCTGGCGCCATTGTCGCGCAATTGGAGCTGATTTGTGCGGTTTTAGGGGCCGCGGCGGACCCGGCTTCGGTGGGGCGCCCGGCTGGCATCTAATGTACCCTCTGTCGCCGGCATTCCGCCGCGGGAGGTGCTTGCATGAGCGAAGCAGCAAAGATTGCCATGGTGACAGGTGCGGGAAGCGGCATTGGTCGGGCATGCGCACTCGCACTGCTCAACGCCGGATACGCGGTCGTGCTCGCGGGTCGCCGCAAAGAAGCGCTTGAGCGCACGATTTCCCTGGCGCCGAAGGATTCTGCCAGCCTTGCCGTGCCGGCGGATGTACGCGACGAATCTTCCGTCGATGGGTTGTTCTCTGCGACACGGGACAGGTTCGGCCGATTGGATCTTCTCTTCAACAATGCCGGCACCGGGGCTCCGCAGATTCCGATCGAGGACTTGAGCCTCGCTCAATGGGACGATGTGGTCTCAGTAAATTTGACCGGTGCTTTTCTGTGCGCGCGCGCCGCTTTTCGCCTGATGAAGGAGCAGCGGCCCCAAGGCGGACGGATCATAAACAACGGGTCGATATCCGCACATTCGCCTCGACCGATGTCCGCGCCCTACACCGCGTCCAAACACGCCATCACTGGTCTCACGAAGTCGCTATCGCTCGACGGCCGCGCTTATGATATCGCCTGCGGGCAAATCGACATCGGTAACGCCGCCAGCGCCATGACCGCGCACATGTCGCAGGGCGCGCTGCAGGCGGACGGCACTGTGCGCGAAGAGCCCACCATGGATGTGCGCCACGTAGCCGATGCCATTGTCCAGATGGCGAGTCTTCCGCTGAGTTCCAATGTGCAGTTTATGACGCTGATGGCGACCAAAATGCCGTTCATCGGCCGCGGTTGACGGCGGCGACTATCGCCGGATGGCGTGCTAGATTAGCGCATGGGTTGAAGGAGCATGAACCATGTCAACTGATAAAATAGACGTTCAGGCAGCGCTCACGAATTCCCTGCGCGCTCATTGGAAATTTTTTCTCATCGAAGGAATCGTGCTTGTCGTTTTAGGCATGATCGCCATCTGCGTGCCGCCCTTGGCAACCGTGACGGCAGAGATTTTTATCGGTTGGTTGATCTTGATCAGCGGCGTGCTTGGGTTGGTCATGACATTTCAAACACGCGGATCACCAGGATTCGGCTGGTCATTGTTGTCCGCTGTCGTGGGTATCGTGGCCGGGGTCGTTTTGTTGCTTTGGCCCCTATCCGGAGTGCTGACCCTGACTGTAATGCTGACCGCGTTTCTCACGGTTGAAGGGGTCGTTTCCATCATGTACGCCCTGGCTCACCGACGCGAGAGCTCTTCCCGATGGCAAATGATGCTGCTAAGCGGCATCGTCGACTTGATCCTCGCGGGTCTAATCCTCGCCGGTCTTCCCGGCACGGCGGCCTGGGCGATCGGATTGATCGTGGGCATCAACCTCTTGTTCGGAGGCGTCGCGCTGGTCGCGATGGCCTTGCAGGCACGGAGCGGCGCCGTGCCGAGCACCGCTTAGAACGGTCGATACACAGGCCAAACCGGAACAAACTTTTTTACGGTTTGCCCTTGGTTTGATCGGTAACCCACGTCAATTCCCAGCTCTTTCCGCCGTCCGCCGAGATCGACTGCTCGAAGTGCGGCGATTTCGTGGCGGTTGCGGTCCAGACATAACGCGTGAATACGACGCGGCCATCCACCACGTCCTGATCATAGAACTCGCCGCGGCCATTCTTGAATTCGCCGACGACCGGAGGCGGATACATGGCGCCATCCTTGGCGTTGGCCCACCAAATGCTCCATTGATGCGAGTTTGGATTGTAGAAACGCGTTGCCAGACCTTCGATATGCATCTTCCTGTCGCCGCTCTCGACGTTGAATTCTTCGACTTCCGCACGGCCGCCGAAGACCTGACGACAAACCACCGTGCCGTTCAACTCGACCCATTCTTTGGAGCCATTGGTTGTCTGAACCAATCGTTTCAGATGTATGTTCCAAGAGCCGACGAGAAAGTCGAAGTCGCGCTGCCCATCGTGCTGCGCAGCTTCTTGAGCGACTGTCACGCGCGGCGAGAAAAGTAGCAGCGCCGCGGCCGCGAGTGTCAGACTCGTGCTTGCCACCTGCAGTAGCGATCGAGTGAACGTTTTCATGCCATGCCCCGTTTGGATTAGAGAGTATGGGCAGAGCATACGCGGCATACCTGACACCGCATGTCAGGATTGGACGGAGATTCTCGAGGTCATGAAGGCCGCGGCGAGGAGGGGCAGTGCGTAAGCTGCGAATATCGCGCCGAGCGGCACATGCGCGCCCACCATGAGTCCCCCCACGATGGGGCCCAGGACCGCGCCGATACGGCCGACGCCGAGCGCCCACCCCACGCCGGTGCTGCGCATTCCGGCCGGATACAATTTGGCCGCCAGTGCCCAAAAGCCGTTGAATCCGCCTTGAACGGTAACGCCGATGATCAGAGCCATCACGAGTGTCATGGCGACCGGCATGGCGACGCCGCCGAATACCAGCATCGCCGCTGCGGCGAGGCTCAAGTAACTCGCGATCACCCGATTGAGCGGATAGCGAATCGCAATCCCGCCGATTGCGGCGGTACCGATGAACGCGCCCAGGTTATAGGTGGCGCCGGCGTAAATTGCCTGGGCCAGCGGCAAACCGGCTTGTGCGGCCAGTTTGGGAATCCACGATATGACGAAGTACAGATCAAAATACCCCAGAGTGACGGCCGACCACAGCAACAAGCTGGGAATCATCCGGCCGCCGCCGAACAGTAGCCGGACTCGAATGCCGCGCGGCCGAATCTCGACCGGCGGCAGCTCGCCGAGCAGATCCAATCGCAGGCGGCGGCGGAGGCCATTGATCTTGGCGTGAGCATCCGGGGGCCTGCGCAGCAGCAGAAATGACAGGGATTCGGGCAACAAAAAGAACACGAGGATGAGCAGCACGGCGCTGATCAGGCCGATGCCCATCAACATCGACTGCCACCCGTGCACCGGCAAAACGCGCGCCGCGGCGAAGGCGGTGATGATCGAGCCGAATGGCCAGCCCGCCTGGACAAATCCGACCGCAAAGCTGGTGTGCCGCCGCGGTGCATATTCGGCGGCCATGGTTGTCATGGTGACGCCGATGGTGCCGACGCCGATGCCGACGAAGAGGCGGGCGACCATGAGTTCGGAAACGCTGCTGCTGAATGCGGACAACAACATTGCGGCCGCGGTGACGCTGAGCGCCGTGATGATCATCACCCGCCGCCCATACTTGTCGGCGAAGGGTGCGACGAACAGGCAGCCGATCGCCATGCCGAGCAAACTCGCGCTGAACAACACGCCGAGACGTTCCGGACTCACCGACCAGTCGAACGAAAGGACCGGCGCGATGAAAGACATGATGAGCAAGTCGGCGCCGTCGAGCATGCTCAGCAGAAAGCAAAGCGCGACCACGAGTGCGCGCGTCGGCGTCCAGACGGAGGCTTCTTCTGTGCTCGAGCTGATGGTGGTTTCCCCGTTGTGCAGCGGCGCAGCTAGCCTAGCGCTTATGGCAGCCTCAGGTGATCAATCCTTAAGGGGTCGCAATAACATCTTGTTATGGATATTTACCAGAGAGCATCGCCGCGCCGCGCTGCCTGCAAAGCTTTTCGAATGATGCGCTGACCTTGGAGCGCGGCGCTCGGCGATTGCGATGCAAGTACACCGGCATGGATGCCGCGTCCTTCAAGGGCAGGCGCGCGATATTCGGAAAGCCCGAATCGCGCGCGGTTTGCTCATCGACCACCGTTACGCCCAATCCTCGCGCGACGAAAGCGCAGGCCGTCTCGGCGAAACGAACCCGCGTCGAGATGCTTAGGTGGGCGTCCGCGCGCTGGCACATTTCGGCGATCGCGCGGCCATGCGGCGTGTCGGCGGCGAAGGAAACGAGCCGCTCGCCGACCAGGTCCTGAATGGCCAGGGACTTCTTTGCCAGCAAGGGATGCGCGGCCGGCAACACGGCGACCAAGGGCGTCGCCCCGAGGTGTGTGCTGATCACGTTGGGATGGTCAATGACGTAGACGGATAGCGCATATTCGCTGCGGCCGACGACGAGATAGTCCGTCATTTGTTCGACCGAGAGAATGTCGAATTGAATGAGCAGTTGCGGATAGGCGTCCTGCAGCCCGCGTAGGAGCTCCGGCGCGAAGCCGCGGCCGAGAGACGGGGAAGCACCCAGCCGGAACACCAGGTTTTCACCCGCGCCCAGCCGCGCGACCACGTGATCCAGGTTCTCGATGCTGTGATGGATGTGCTCAATCTCGAGGAATAGGGCGTTGGCCTCGGCAGTCGGCACCAATCGCCCGCGCACCCGGTCGAATAGCAGAAAGCCTAACCGCCCTTCAAGATGCTTGATCATGCGGCTCAAGCCCGGCTGCGACGCGCCAAGCATTTGCGCCGCCGCGTTCATGGTGCGCGTCAGCATGATCGCCCTGAAGACCTCGATATGCCTGAAATTCAACATCGCGATAATATAACACCAAGGTATAGGCCGCCCTCGTAATTGTCTTGGATTTCGCCGCCGAAGTGAGCCATTTTTCTTGCATGCTCACCTCCATTGCCACGGTCTCAATCAGCGGAACCTTGGATCGGAAGCTCGCCGCCATCGCTGCGGCGGGATATGGAGGAGTGGAGATTTTCGAGAACGACCTGCTGGGTTTCGACGGGACCGCGGCTGATGTCGGCCGCATGATCGCTGACTTCGGTTTAGTGTGCACCTGTTATCAGCCGTTTCGCGACTTCGAAGGGCTTGCGGGCGAGTTGCGCATGCGCGCATTCGATCGCGCGGAGGCCAAGTTCGATGTAATGCAGAACATCGGCGCCGAACTGATGCTGGTTTGCAGCAGCGTGCACCGCGAAGCCTCCGGCGATATCGATCGTCTGACCGATGATTTCCGCTTGCTCGGCGAACGCGCCGGCAGACGCGGCCTGCGCGTGGGCTACGAGGCACTGGCCTGGGGGCGGCATGTCAATGATCACCGCCAAGCCTGGGATATCGTGCGCCGCGTCGATCACCCCGCAGTCGGAATTATTCTCGATAGCTTCCATTCGCTCGCGCGCAAGATACCGATTGAAAGCATCGATGCCATTGCGCCGGAGAAAATTTTCCTGATGCAGATCGCCGACGCGCCGGAAATGTCCATGGACTATCTGTACTGGAGCCGGCACTTCCGCTGCTTACCGTACCAAGGGGATTTCCCGGTCGCCGCCTACGTGGCCGCGGCGGTGCGCCGCGGTTACAAGGGGCCTCTGTCGCTGGAGATTTTCAACGATCGATTCCGGGAATGGTCGGCCTCGCAAGTTGCGGTCGACGGGCTGCGTTCCTTGACGATGCTTCAGGATCATGCCGGCGTTTCCGCGCCTCTGCCGCGGCGAGTGCAGATCCTGGGGATCGATTTTTTGGAGTTCGCGGTGCATACAAGCGAGGCGTTGGGATTGTCGGCATTGCTTTCAGGCCTGGGATTTCAGTGGGTGGGCGAACACCGCTCAAAGGATGTGAGCTTGTGGCGGCAGGGCGCCGTCCATCTGGTGCTTAATCGCGACGCCGTCGGATGGGCGCATGCCCATTGGCAGATACATGGTCCCTCGGTGTGCGCCATCGCCTTACGCGTCAACGATACTCCGGCAACCTTGGCGCGTGCGCAGGCATTGAACATGGAAACCTTCCAGCAGAAGGTTGCCGCGGGAGAACTGGCCATTCCTTGGATTCGCGGGGTCGGCGGCGCCTTGACCTATTTCACCGAGCCGGATCGCGGCACCGGCCATTGGACCCACGATTTTCTGCCGGTCGAATCCGGCGCCGCGGCCGCTCAGCATGTCTTTCGATTCGAGCGAGTCGATCACTTCTCGCAGGCGATGCGGATTGAGGAATTTTTGTCCTGGCAACTGTATTACACCTCTTTGTTCGACCTCACCAAGAAAGCCCCGATCGAATTGGCAGATACCCTGGGTCTCGTACAGAGTCAGGCGATCGAGTCTCCCGACGGTGGATTCCGGGTGACGCTGAATGGCTCCGGCGCCTCGCAGACTCTGGCGGCCCGCTTCGTCCAAGGCGTCATGGGTGCGGGCGTTCAACACATCGCCTTGCAGACCGACGATATATTCGACGCCGCTCGTGCCACTCAAGCGCTGGGTTTGGCCGTTCTGCCGGTGCCTCCGAATTACTATGACGACTTGCGGGCGAGGTTCGGTCTATCGGAGCACGCGATCGCAGCGCTTCGCGATGCGAACATGTTCTACGACCGCGACGGCAACGGAGAGTACTTCCACTTCTACTCGCGCGCGTTTGAAAAGCGGATTTTCTTCGAAGTCGTCGAACGGCGCGGCTACACCGGCTATGGGGCCGGCAATTCGAATGTGCGCCTCGCGGCGCAGGCGCGCTACAAGGAACAACGTTACGACTAGCGGCCGCGGTCAATCCACGGCAGTGTCCGATGCGCTAGGCGGTCTGCCTGGTAGGAACTGAGCCATAATTCATTGCCGATCAGCACCGCGCCCGATACGCCGTTGAACACAGGATCCGGTTCGGCGTAGGCAATGATGCGGTAAGCCATGGCCTTAGGCTCGAGTTGCGCGATCACGTAGCCTCGGTGGCAGCGCATTCCATCGGCGATGCCGTCGACGATCTTCCGCAGGCCGCCACACGCAGGCTCGTCAGTCTGCATGCCCCCCGCAATCAACCTGCCTTGGTCCCAATGGATATTGTCCGGCATGAATCCCGGTGCGGTTGACATGCGGAGGGGCTTGGAAGGATCAGCCCGAGAAAATGCAACGACGGAATGCCATCCAAAGGCGACCACGTAAAACTCGCTGTCGTCGGGCGCGGTCTCCAGCCCATTATTGCCGGGGAGTTCCGTGCCCGAGAGACGCGTAAAGGACCCGGTGCCGGGCGGCAAGGCGTACACCGCGCCGGTCTTTTGACCCTTGACGAAGTCGGCGATGGTGGTCCCGGCGCGCGTCAATTCCGTGATGAGGATGGTGCCGTCCGAGAAACTGGCTACGGCGTTCGCGGCAACGCTCTCGGGCAGGATCACGCAGCCATTCCAGATGAGCGCCGGGACATCGGCGCGTGCATCAACCGAGAAAACCTCGACGCTCTCCCGTCCGCCATGATTGGTCGCATACAGCGTATGGATGCCGCCGGCCGAGACCCGCAAGCTGATGCCCTGCACGTTGAACGATTTTGGATCAGGTGGGGACGGGCAGTCGCCGAAAATGTCTCCGCTCTTGCGAATCTGCGCGGCACTCGCCGTGTACCAGGTTCGCAGTGTCAGCGAGCGGGTGTCAATGAGCTTAAGGCCCGCGCCATCGCTGAATCCGCTCGCGACGAGCCAGCGCGTCCCCGGAATATGCACAAGGTCTTCGGGCTTCACCGCACCGCAGACGAAGCGCAGGGCTTGCGACGGCTTGCAACTTGCCGCCTGAGGCGGTTTCGCAGCGCCGCTGAATGCGGCGCAGGATGCCATTACAAAAACCGAAAAAACCGCAGAGCCAATGCGGCTCACGCGGAAACCTTGGACGGGCTGCTAGTCACGGGTCGCACGAGCCGGAAATGCGCGCTCTCCCAGCGGCACCGGATGCGACCGCAACCAATCCATGCGGCGCGGGTCCAGAGACTCAATCGTGGCGCCGGCCGCAAAAAAAACAAACTTTTCCTGCTTGGCCGAGTACGCCGGCCAAGGCACCTGGGAGGTCGCGGGGTTGCCGGTGTCTGCAAAGGCGATCAGTGAGCGCATCATGGAATCTGACAGCGCCCGGTCCTGCGCGCTCCATTGACGCGTGATGCGCAGCTGATTGAATGTCTCCAGTGTGCCGAACCAGAAGGGAACATCGGCAGTGTGATAGGCGCCGATCGTGGCAATGATTTGATCCGCGATTTTCGCATCTGGCGCGTAGGAATGCTTATGCGCGAAGACTTCGATATAGGATGCGGATTGATTGTATTTCGCCTGCAGTTCGCCGCAACTTCTCGATTGCCCCAGGAAGCCCGACTCCCGGGCGGCCTGGTGCGCGACACGCGGTACGTCGCCGTCGCTTCGCACCGGGAAGAGTTTCAAGAATTCCGCAGCTTGTGCGCCGTAGAGTTTTTCGGCGGCCTCCCGAAACTCCGGCACGGTGCCGGCTTTGGTCAGCGGGCTCCAGTTCGAATCCAGATCATCGCCATTCGATCCTGCCATAATCGGGACGTCATTGAATTGATGCGACGCCAGCGTTGCCGCCTTGTCCTGGATCCAGAACAGACCGTCGAGAGTGGGCGGCAAGCGCACCCCCTGCACATTGGCGCCCAGCTGATGTTCCTCCTGCAGTGCCAGGATTTTGTCGGCCGGCACGTTTCGAAGGTCGCCGAGTCCGGATACATTGAGTCGCCGCTGCACGTCCACGCCGATTTTCTCCGCCTCGCTCAACGGCACGGCGGTGCTGGTAAAGCTGCAGGCACTCCACATTGCCGCGGCACGAAACAGGCCCCTCGAAAGAGGACTGAACAGTTGCGCCGCGACTGATCCTGCGCCGAAGGATTGTCCGGTTATCAAGACCTTGGCGGGATCGCCGCCGAAGGCTGCGATGTTGTCGTGAACCCAGCGCAGGGCCGCGTTTTGATCCAGATAGCCGTAGTTGCCGGAGTGTCCTCCTTGCTCGCGGCTCAACTCAGGGTGGGCGAGAAATCCGAGAATGCCGACCCGATAATTGAAATTGACAAAAATAGCGCCGCGTTCGGCGACCCGTTCGCCCGCATACACCGCCATTCCGGACGAGCCCACAGTGCCGCCGCCGCCATAGATGAAAACAACAACGGGCAGTTTGTCGGACGCAGAGGCTTTGGGCGGCGCCCAAACGTTTAAGTACAGACAGTCCTCGCCGCTCGGCTCCTCGCTGAAATAGTGATTGATATCATGCGGCCGCAGCACTTGAATGCATTCGGGCCCGGTGCGGTCCGCATTCCAGACACCATTCCAGCGCATGGGCTGCGGAGGCGCCCAACGCAGTTCCCCAACCGGCGCCCTGGCATACGGAATCCCGAGATAGGCGCGCACCCCGGATGAAAGTCGCGAG
>Ga0210387_10003574_pt1 | contig 11947 bp, 12 predicted proteins | sample IncBWC7OmetaG_FD_160108 | JGI IMG/M metagenome (GOLD analysis project Ga0210387, IMG submission 160108) | Forest soil microbial communities from Barre Woods Harvard Forest LTER site, Petersham, Massachusetts, United States - Inc-BW-C-7-O ... | reverse complement strand
TCAGGATGGCGATTCAAGGACGATTTGGGTGACGGGTAGGGGTGGGGAAAGAACTGGTGGTTCGAAAGCCACGGCAGGCTTTGGGGCCAATCCGAAACCCTTACCGTGGAACCGAGCCAGCCTTTACCCAAACCCTCAACAGTACTCAGAGGCTTCGTGACGGGGGTCACTGAACAGCACCTTCGGGCCGTGTTACGGTGAGGAGTCCGTTCCTCGCACCCTCTTCCCCCAGAGAAGAGAGCCTGATGTTCCGACACGAACGCCAAGAGAAAGTGCTTGCAAAACTGAGCACCGCACGATGCGAACTCGAAGACGCTCTGAGCATCTCAACCCAAGTCGCACGATACGACGCCGTTGTGCTTCCTGAATCGACACGCATCAAGCTGGCATCCATGATCGACGATCTAAACCGTATGGTGAGGCAGCTTGAGGGGAGTCAGTGAGGCGGGCAAAGAATTTCGTTGAGGTTCTCGCGCACAGCTTGATTCACCATAGCGCATCTATCGAAACTTGAGTAGCGGCGCCTTACTCCATTTACCCCACTGTCGCCATACCCCACTCGCCTCCGGGCAGGCAAGCCCGTTTGCCGAGGTCCACTCCAAGCAGAATGGTCTTGGGATAGCGCGAAACCCCACGCCTGGGATCTCTTCGATGTGGTCGATTGTGTTTGTTCTGCCACACGAAAGAAATATACTTCGGACACTTCCCTGACGAACCCGAAACTAATCTAACAGGAGCTTGCTTTGCCGAGCTTTGTCGCGTTCATGCGATATTTCAAAGATGCGTGTGGTGATTTCGGTGAGCGTGTTCGGATTGGTCTCGGATGCCGCTCGCTTCAAGAGCCCTTCGAGTTCCTGAGTGCTTTCCATCTGTTGAATGCTATAAGGCTTGGCACGACAGGGATGTGATTTCAATCACAAACGAGAGAACCACGTAGCGGCACGTTGGCATGCGATTGATGGTTGGCGCCACACCACAGGACTCTCCGATTCGTTCGAGTCACCGGTCGTTTGTCGATCAGCCCTCTTCCAGGAACTATTCAACGCCCGAAACCAACAAAGCCCGCCACCTAAGCAGCGGGCTGTGTTCCGAAATTTAGTTTAACCCGCCTTCTTCGCAGCCTTAACCTTCGCCCACCGCGCCCGCTGCGCCGCAGCGATTTTGCGGCGGGCAGACGCTGACATCGTGCGCTTAATAGGTGACCCACTCTTCGTTTTCCCATCCGCTGGTTTTGATCCCTGCCGAACTTTCGCCCATCTCGCCTTTTGTGCCTGCGCCATACGCTTCCGCGCCGCCGCCGACAAGATGCGCCCCGGTCCACCGCCCTTAGCCGAGGTTCCCGAACCATGGCGTCCCAGCAATCCTTGAATTACGGAAATCGCCGACTGTAGCTTCTCGACTTGTTGTTGTGCTTGCTTCTGCTCTTGCCGAAGCTGCTGAAGTGCACTGCCTAAGTTGGACATTGATCCCCCTCATTAGATAACTGCGGCACGATTGTAGATGGGCGGGGGGATGGATGGCTACTTGGACGAGATTGGGGAAGACTCATTGGGCGCGAGGCAACTTGCCCTAAGCCGAATGAGGGATGCTCAATCCAATCCTGTGATTTCCCGTTTCTCAAGGTTTGTCTTTGGGGCATTGCGTTTGCCGTTTCCATAAAGCGATCAGCCGCGATGCGCCCAACGAGGGGCTGGATACCGGACAACTGAGGCAGGCGTGAGTCCGAACGTCACTCATAGGGGGAACCCTAGCCCATAACTACACCACCTAGGACTATCCTGCTGGCAGCGGCGCCCTTGAAGGAGAGTGATGCGACAGGCGCAGGTCACTGCCAAAACCGGGGACGGTGAATCCCTATTCCGCAGGTCTCTGTACAACCTCAATGGATGTGACCGGTTGAACCTCCCAAGCGGTTGCTCTCCAGTTCCGCTCACGACCGGGAGCGGTGTTCTCGGATTCATACTGCTGCTCCACGTCGTATAACATCCAACCTTTGACCTTGATCCACCGACCTAGCAGTCTGTCGCGTAGTGCCCGCGTCGACCAGTCCAACCCTTGAGGGCCATCATTGCTCGCCAGCGAGGGGTGACCTCGACGATGACTCGCTGCGTAGTGGCACCCGCCCAGGGGGTCGAGCACAAGCTCGATGTGGGAGCCGCGTCGTTCGCCAGCACGGGCGCCGCAATTGGTGGTCTCGATCCCACCGACCTTTACATCCAATACATAGCCCGTGATCTCCGCTCCCTGCTTCACCTTCCAGCGCCCACTGTCACTGCCAGGAGCAAGCATGGCGCGAGAGTGATCGTTGGGTTGATTTCTTGGGAGCGGCGTAGCGATTCTTGAGTCGATTCAGAGCCCGACCGCCGGCGCTTCGCGCATCTCCCTCCGTGCCGCAACCGTTGTAGATTTCGAGATCACTCGAATTCGTTCCTTGCGGGTTTGAAGGGAGGGCGACTACGAGGCATAGACAAATGGCCGTGACGCAACGTCCGACAACATTAATTTTCATTCTATGGTCCGCGACGACACCCCCATGGGCCTGTTACCCGGTCGGGCTAGAGATTCACCTTCATCGTTTTGGCTCGTTCTCGTTTTCAATGTCAGGCACAGCGACCGTTTCTTTTTATCTCCTGTGCTGGAGCAACAACTTCGCAGAATTCAGACCGATCGTTGAGACGCATCCCCGGACTCAGCCAAGTATCGGTGTCGCGAATGTGAAAACTTTTGGAGTGATCTGCGTTTGGCAGCACGTGAAGGCCGAGGAAGCACGGTTTTCCTTGTCCAGCCGCGCCAGCAGCATTACGTACCCTGCGCTCGTGCTGAACCGGGTCAATCCGCCAGTGCACAGGGAAGTAAGCAAGCCGCACTGTACAGCATGTTGGGCTGTTCTGCGTGATCCGAGACCTACCCTAAATCACGCTGCGTGACCCAGAATCGCCAAAACTTTAGGAACCTTTGACCCGGAACCATTTGGCGATACGCTTTCTGGTGGGATGGAAGTCCAAGCTCGAATTCTGGCCATACGTGGCAATCGCGATCTCGCTAGTCGGGCTGGTGTACCTGATGGTGAGGTCGATTCGCTGACCGCCGAACGATGCGCCCCAACGAGGTACGGCACGAGTCAAGGCATCGTGAAACCTCTACGGTTCGGACGCTGGCAGACATTTCCCGTCGTTCCGGTCGGCTCCATGCTACTTCTGTAATCTTCGCACCCTGACAGTCGGGCGTGTATTCTGTTCCAGTCAGATCCCAAGATGTGATTCCCCCATGACAAAATCTCTCGCGGCTGGCTTCTCGTGGATCGCACTCCACTGGTGGGTCATCTTGATCATTTGTGCTCTCGTGATTGCCCCCATATGCATCCGGGGTCTTGAAAGCAACGAGGCCCGACTCGAACGTGCGCGGCGTAAGCAGAAGAGGCAACTCCGAACGCTCGCCAATAAGATTGTGAGCTACGGGCAGAATGTGCATCAACGCTATCCGACCGGGGACGTGGTCGTCAGCGAGGCAGACTTATCTGAACAACTACGTGACCGCTCGGATGCCGTAGTCACGGCCCTCAACCTGCTGCTAAATGAGCAGAAAGTTCAAAAGGCTCCGCTGCGCGGATATTGGAAGCTGAACGTGTGAGCAATGCGCTGAGAACCCGCGTACTACGTCTTCGTGCTCTGTTTCTGATGGCGAACGTAGGTCCTCCCCCACGTTTTTAATTCGGAGGTCAGGTCTGTCGCAGCATGCACTGGCTTGACGGATTGTTTTCCGAGCCACGCTGAACGCACTGCATAACCTTCGCGCAACTCAGACCAGCAGCCATATCCGTCCACGACGCGGTCAAGCAGAATTGGGTCTTCCGTTACCGTCGAGTCTGCCTGCATACGCCAATTTTCGCCTCCCGATCGGTTGCGAGTCCGATCACCGAGTGTCCAATCGAGGTGCGCCCACCATCAGCGGCACTCGTTCAGTTCTTGCCTCGCGCATACAATGACGCCATGAAAGACCTGAACAATCGAATTGCTCTGGTGACTGGCGGCAGTCGCGGAATTGGAGCCGCAGTTGCTATCGCGTTGGCTGGGGCTGGTGCCCATGTCGCCGTGAACTACCGCGAACGAGCCCACGCTGCAAATGGAGTCAGTCGCACAATCAGCGAGATGGGGAGGAAGGCGCTCACGATTCAAGCCGATGTGTCGGTCGCCGTAGAGGTGAGGCGCATGGTCGCGGACATTGAGGCGCATCTTGGCGGGATCGACATTCTCGTTAACAATGCAGGAATTGCCCATCCGCGCAAATTGGACGAGATCACGGAGGCGGAATGGGACAAAGAACTCACCGTCAATCTAAAGTCGGTGTTCTTGGTGACTCAAGCTGTGGCCGGCGGTATGCGACAAAGGAAATGGGGAAGGATCATCAATATGTCCTCGGTCGCTGCCCAGACGGGCGGGGCCGTGGGGGCGCACTACGCCGCGTCCAAGGCGGGCATCATAGGGCTGACCCACTCTTGCGCCTCGTCGCTCATTCGAGACGGAATCACCGTGAACGCCATTGCTCCCGCGCTGATTGAGACGGACATGGTGACCAGCAACCCAAATGCGAGTCCGAGCCTTATCCCGATGGGGCATTTTGGCTCGGTGGCCGACATCGCATCCGTGGCTGTGATGCTGGCTATGAACGACTACATGACCGGGCAGACGATTTCAGTCAATGGTGGCTGGTATATGAGCTAGTCCGCTTGACCAATTCACGCTTCGTACTGGATGATCGAGACGCGTGGACGCTGAACAGACCATCGCCGAAATCGAGTGGCTAGAGCACACCTTCGCAGTGCCGGACACGAGACCCCTGAGCCCGAGTGACCTCCTGGCTGCGAATCGAAGACACGACGAAATGCTCGCTCACAGCCCGTGGTTTCGACTTTGGCAGCGGTACGGGGCTTGCTCCCGCTCGTGAACGCGTTTTGGCCCGCCCTATGGCTTAAGGTCTACCCAAGACTTCCCCTTGTCGAATTAGTCGGTAACTTCGGAGGGCACCATGTCGCCACGTACACCTTTTCTCAGCAGGCTGATCGGGCTGTACGCCATTCTCGTTGCTCTATCCATGTTCAGTCGAGGACAAGCGAGCGCGGAGACGATAGCAGCCCTTCTTCAGAACCCGTCAATGGTATTTGTCCTCGGCGTAGTCATGCTGGCCGCTGGGTTGGGAATGGTTCTCGCGCACAACATCTGGTCGGGTGGTGCGCTCGTGGTTGTAGTCACCCTTGTCGGTTGGATGACGCTGATCAAGAGCTTGGTGTTTTTATTCCTGCCTCCCGAGATGGAGGCGAGGCTGTTTCTTGAGCGGCTTCACTACCAGCAGCTTTTCTATTTCTATTGGGCTCCTCCGCTCGTCCTCGGCCTCTACCTGACTTATGGCGGATTCAGGTCACCGCCACAGTAGCCAGTACTCGGCAAGGCTCCCAAGCACGAGGAGTCGACTTTTCCAGTATTTTGTTTGAATCACTTCGCATACCAGTCCGATTGCGGCGACCAGCCTCTACAGGAGAGACATTGTGTCGAAGTCCATTGGTGGAGGCAAGCCGGGCAGAGCCGCTACTGCGCTCGCTTACGCAGAACGGTTAGGTCGTCATTTCAGCAATATCGTAGAGTGGATATCTTGGCCAGACACTGAGCTTCGTCAAGTTCTAAAGGCGCGGAAGAGGACCATCGCGATCCAGGACTGGCAAAGTTCCTGCGACTGGCGGCGGCGGATCCTGATCGCTTGGGTCACTCCGTACATCCGTCGCTGCCAAGCAGCGCACGCTCGCACCTCACCTTCGGCGGGCGGGACGGCGGTCATCGTCCTCCGAATCGCCCTCGGCACCGGCGGGCAGGATCGTGGCCAGACGGCCTACTCGCATGGCCTGAAAGCTGGCAGCAAACTCGGACCTGGTATCCAGCTTGCACAACTCGCTGCTGAGGAAACACGGGCACCATCAATTTTCTCGCTCCAGATTACTGTCCAGTTTTGGACGGCGCCAGCCGGTATCGGACAATGGTGACCTCTAAGCGAGCTTTTAAGTACAACAAAACTTTAAGGATTGTATGCGCAAAAGATTGGAAAGCGAGATGCCGCTGTTACTCGAATCGGGCCAAACGGTTAGCGGCTGAAAGCAGTCTGTTCCCACATTGCCACGGAACGAAAAGCGCCCTCTTGAAGCGAGGGTGAGTGAGGACGAATGATAGCTTCATTGGGTCAAGATCTCCGCTACGCATTCCGGCAATTGCGTAAGAACCCGGGATTCGCAGCCGTCGCGGTGCTCACGCTCGCCCTCGGCATCGGCGGGAATACCGCCATTTTCAGTCTCATCAATGCCGTGATGCTGCGCGCGCTTCCTGTCGAGTCTCCTGGGCGGTTGGTCTTACTGAAATGGAAGGCCAAGAGCATTCCCAAAACCAAAGCTTCCTCAAGCTATGCCAACTGTCCGCCAGGCAGCGGACCTGCTCTTCAAGGCGGGGATATCATTTCCGATGCCCCCTTGGACGCCGGAGGGTGTTCATTTTCATTGCCGTTTTTCCAGCAACTGGCGAGCGAACGAAACATTTTTTCTAACGTGGCAGCGTTCGTGCCCGCCGAATTGAGCGTGAACTCCGATGGCCGCACCAGCCGACGGCGTGGCCTGTTGGTTTCCGGCGATTTCTTTTCGACCGTTGGTGTGAAACCAGCCCTTGGCCGTCTGCTTGATCTGAGCGACGACTCTGAAGCCGCAGTTCCCAGTATGGTGGTCAGCCATGGTTTTTGGCAGAGCGTGTTAGGTGGCGATCGCTTCGTTGCAGGCAAGCAAATTTTGGTAGGCAAAACCTTGTTCACAGTCGTCGGCGTTACTGCTCCGGAATTCGAACAACTTGATCCCGGCCTGGCGTGCGATGTCTGGATACCGATTGCGTTTCGGAGCAGAGTACCGCCTTACCCACCGAGACAAACCGCGGCAAATGCCTTGTGGATCGAGTTATTCGGCCGTCTGCAGCCCAGAATAAGCTCTCGTCAAGCGGCTTCGGCCATCAGTGCAACTTTCGCAGCCAGCACGACGAATGGCGCGGAAGCAATCTTTAGGCCCAACGAGGCGCCACAAATCGAACTCTCAAGCGCGGCACGCGGTCTGGCCACGCTGCGCCGGAACTTTTCACAAGCACTGCTTACACTGTTTACGGCAGTCGCCCTGGTGTTATTGATTTCATCCGCTAACATCGCAGGGCTGATGTTGGCGCGCTCTGTTTCGCGAAAAAAAGAATTGGGCATGCGTGTCGCCCTTGGTGCAACGCGCGGCAGAATCATTTCGCAGCTGCTTACGGAAAGTCTCCTTCTTTCGCTCGCGGGTGGCGCTATCGGAATGGTGCTTGGAGATTTTGGGGCTCGAATCCTCGTATCGTTCTTCTCGCGAAATTGGTCGATGCCGCTGCAACTCGACGCTCACCCTGACACTCGCGTATTGGCTTTCACTCTACTGATTTCAGTTACCGCTGGAGTTGCTTTTGGCCTAGTCCCGGCATTCTCTCGCGGTCGCCAGGATTTGGTTCACCTCCTGAAAACAGATCCCGGCGTGGCGATCGGAACGCGACATAGGCTGCCTCTCGGCAGTTTGATTGTGCTGATCCAAATCGCTCTTGCCATGCCACTCCTTTCTGGGGCAGCACTCGTTGCTCGTACGTTGAGCAACCTAAGAGCCGAAGACGTTGGGTTCAACCCACAGCGTCTGCTGGTGTTCCGGATCGATTCCACGTACGGTCGAAAGAACCCCCAAACCCGCTACCGAGATCTTCAGGAACGACTTGCACTCCTCCCCGGCGTTGCCTCGGTAAGCCGCTCCGGCGTTGCGCTTTTGAGTAACGAAGGTATCGCGGGCCCGATTTTTTCAAGCGGTGAGCCGACGACACAATCGCGAGCTCATTTCCTGCCCATGTCCAGCAATTTCTTGGCGACAGTGGTCATTCCGTTGCGACAGGGACGAATATTCAGCGACGAGGATTCAGCAGAAAACCGCGGCAAGGACTTTCCAACTCAAGTAGTCGTGAACGAAAGTCTGGTGCAGCATCTTTTTGGTGCACAAGATCCTCTCGGAAGGTATTTTCATCTGGGAAACGCTTCCGGACCGGCCTACGAAATCATCGGGGTTGTCGCCGACGCGAAGTACGGCAATGTACGCGACACCATATGGCCCACTGTTTACGCGCCGATTGGCGATTGGAACGGGGACATGTATTTCGAGGTCCGCACCGCGACAGACCCGAAAGCTCTCATACCTGAGATTCAATCGGCGATCAGCCGCTTTGACAGCCATCTCCTCATCGTAGGTATGAAAACTGAGACGGAACAGATCGATCAGGATCTTTACCAAGAGCGGCTGATATCTGCACTGTCCGGCATATTTGCGGCGCTTGCACTGATTGTCGCCTGTGTAGGGCTCTATGGCTTGTTGGCATTTCAAGTCGCGAGGCGCACGCAGGAGATTGGAATCCGCTTAGCGTTGGGCGCGGAGCGTGGTGATGTGCTGCAGCTCGTCCTTGCCGAGGGAGCGGCGCTGGCCATTGCGGGCACACTGATCGGGTGCGCAGCAGCGCTCTTTTTGAATCGATACCTGGAAAGCTTTGTATTTGGGATAAAACCTACAGATGCAATGACCGTCATGGCTGTGGCTGTCTTGCTAATCGGTGTTGCCGTGATGGCGAGCTACGTGCCCGCCCGCCGCGCGGCGAAGGTCGATCCCATGGTCGCGCTGCGGTACGAATGAGAAAAAACTATGAATGGCTTACTCCAAGACGTTCGTTACGCTCTGCGCCAGATGAGCAAGAGCCCAGGATTCACCGCCAGCGCGGTAGTGGCGCTCGCACTGGGAATTGGCGGGACGACGGTTATCTTTAGTGTCGTTTACGCTGCGCTACTTCAGCCGCTCCCTTACGTCGAAAGCCAGCGTCTGGTTACGATGCACGTTGATGACGCCCGCAAGCGCGGACTAAAGGGAAGAAATGAGTTTCTGACTACAGATTTTCTGGACATTCAGCGCGAGAACCATGTTTTTGATGAGGTCATTGGGGTTCACCCGCGAGATGCAGTGCTGACCGGCACTGCGATCCCGGAACGTTTCGATTGTGATCTTGTTACCGCCAACACTTTTTCAGTGCTTGGCGTGCCCCCGCTATATGGCAGAACACCTACGGTCGAAGATGTGAAGCCCGATTCACCTCGGGTTGTCGTTCTGAGCTATAAAGTCTTTGAGCGCAATTTCGGCAAGGACCCGAGTGTGGTCGGTAGAACCATCTTGCTGGATGAGCAGGCCGCTACGGTGATTGGTATCATGCCACCACGTTTTGCGTGGTGGCATGGAGATATTTGGATACCTGTTGCCCTCGATCGTGTCACCGGAAATATGTATGACCGGACATTCTGGCTCTATGGCCGGCTCAAACCGCACGTTTCCACACGAGAGGCCACCGCCGACCTAGACATCATTCTCAAACGGCTCGCGTCATCATCTCCGCAAGACTATCCGCATCAGCCCTCCGCCGAACTGGAAACCTATGCGGATTCCATTGTGTGGAGCTTTCGTCCAACCTTGTTTCTGTTGTTGGGTGGAGTCGGGGTGCTGCTGCTCATTGCTTGCGGCAATGTCGCATGCCTGCTTTTGGCAAGAGCAACAGTGCGGGATCGAGAGATCGCGATTCGATCTGTGCTCGGCGCCAGTCACAGTCGGCTGGTCCGACAATTACTGGTGGAAAGCGCCGTCTTATCCGTCGGCGCTGCGCTCGCTGCACTGGGACTGGCGTTTGTAGGAACGAGCGCCGCGGTTTCCGTCATCCCTCCGGGTCAGATTCCGATTGAGGCGGTGATTCGTCTCAATCTCCCTGTATTTTTCTGGACATTGGCAGTATCTGTTGTTTCCTTAGTTCTCTTTGGCCTCCTTCCCGCACTGCACACTGCCAAGTCCGATTTGAATGAAACTCTCAGGGCAGGTGCAAAGACAATCAGTGGCAGTTTGAGGGGACGGAAGCTGCAGCGCCTTTTTGTAATTTCGCAAATCGCAATGTCGGTTGTTCTTGCGCTCGGAGCGGGGCTGGTGGTGCGAAGCTTTGTCGCACTCCGACATGTCAACCTCGGATTCGATCCAGATCATGTGCTCAGTTTTCGTATTGTCTTGCCAGATCAGCACTACGCAACAGCAGAACAGAAGGGACGGTTCTTCCGCAGCCTGCTGCCCGAGCTGCGTGCGTTGCCAGGAGTTTCTTCGGTAACTGAGACTAGCACCCTTCCTCCTTATGGGGGTATTCCGGCCGGGGTCGAGGTCCGTGGCAACGGGAACGAGAACCATGCAGACGCGCTACTTTTTCTCATCAGCGAACAGTATTTCGATGTACTGAATGTTCCCCTGTTTGAGGGAAGACCCCTTTCCGAGCCAGAAGTCTTTAACGCAAGGAAAGTGGCGATCATAAATCGAACCTTCGCACGTCAATATTTCGGGTCTACTGATCCCTTAGGCAAGATGGTGAAATTTGGATTCCTAGAGAGAGTCCCCGAGAAAATCAGTACCTGGTTTGAGATTGTCGGAGTAGTGGCGGACCAGAAAAACCAAGGTCTGGAGGAGCCTACGAAGCCCGCGGCCTACATTCCGTTCACTATAACCGGATTCGGCAATCGGGGAGTTTTGCTACGAACACACGGAGATCCCCACACTCTTTCGTTTTCGAGTATTCAAGCGAAACTGCGGGCCATTGATAGCAGCCTTGTCACCGAATCGCGCGGAACCGTGCGCGAGTTTATTTCCGCCACGTCGTTGTCCCAGCCGCGCTTCTTGCTGGCGCTACTCATTATCTTTTCGACCGCTGGTCTCACTCTCGTGAGTATCGGCGTATATGGCGTGATCTCCTACACCGTCGAGAGACAAACCCAGGAAATCGGAATTCGCCTCGCGCTCGGGGCGCAACGTCAAGGCATCTTTCAACGGGTAGTCGGCGAGGCATTGGCGCTTGCGGGTGTGGGTGTGGTCGTTGGCACCGTTGGAGGCTTCGCGGTCAGCCGCACAATGTCCAGCGTGTTGTACGGAGTCCCATCGAACGATCCTGTTACGTTTGCGTCTGTTTCTGCCCTTGTCGCCGTTGTGGCGTTGTTGGCTAGCTATATTCCCGCTCGTCGCGCGGCCAAAATCGATCCCATGGTGGCGCTTCGCTACGAGTGAGGAAGGATTATGAGCGGGTTATTACAGGACCTGCGCTACGCGCTGCGCCAGTTGCGCAATGCCGGGATTCGCCGCCGTCGTTGTGATTACTTTGCGGATGTCCCTCACCGCGGGCGCACTTGCCCGAATTTGGTCATGAAGCCGCGGCCGAGTGATTTCCTTTTCAGGTCGTTCCGGCATAGTCTGATTCCTCGCTACTTCGAATTCCGTTGCTTATGGATTTCGTCTAACCGCTGCTTTAGATATTCCCGATATTCCTGCTGCAACTTAGGATCGCTCGGGGAACTATAAATCTCGCTGGACTTGTATTTCCCTTCATCGAACTTCTTTTTCGTCCACTCATCGTGAATGTGGATTTCATCGGCGCGGTCGAGGACATCGGTCACAAATTGCGGCGGAATGAAATACACTCCTTCGCGGTCGCCGACCACCAGGTCTCCCGGCATGACGGTCACGCCACCGATTCGCACGGGCACGTTGATGCCCGTCAGCATTACGTTTCCGATGGGTGTCGGATCGGCGGCCCGGAAATAGGCAGGCATGTCGATTTCCGAAAGGCCATCGAGGTCACGGATGCTGCCATCGACGACCAGTCCCCCACCGTGGGTGGCCTTCATCACATAATAGAAAAGATTGTCGCCGACGATAGTTCCGTTGACCTTCTTCCCAAACATGTCGACGACGAGCACATCGCCGGGCTGCAGCATATCGATTGCCGTCTGATTAGTCAGGCGCGGTACGCCCCGTTCC
>Ga0210387_10003569_pt1 | contig 11957 bp, 10 predicted proteins | sample IncBWC7OmetaG_FD_160108 | JGI IMG/M metagenome (GOLD analysis project Ga0210387, IMG submission 160108) | Forest soil microbial communities from Barre Woods Harvard Forest LTER site, Petersham, Massachusetts, United States - Inc-BW-C-7-O ... | reverse complement strand
CGGCCGCGCACCGTGCGCAGATACAAATCTGGTTCTTCGCGTCACTCGGCACACGCGCGAGCGCGGCTGGTGCAATCTTGACGCTGAAGCACCAGCATTCGCTCTTGCCTTGGCTGAGCACGCATTCGTTCGGCTCACCACACGAGGGACAGATGTTCGAACTTGCCTCGGCGCCCATCGGACGGGCTTACGCTAGCACCTAAAGGGCCGCGCTTCGAGCATGCTCAGAGCAGCGGAGCGTTGTCGTAGTCACGAAGCAGGCCTCGAAAATTGTCGCCTTCGGGGATGCCCGAGGCAAGCTCGAGGCGAGCGATGTGTGCCACTAGGTAGCGCGCGGAGGCCGCAGCCACCGTGCGTTCGGCGCGTGAGAAGCGCTTGCCGCGCGCGGCTTGGTAGTCATCCAGGAATGCCTGGGCTTCGTCGGGCGTTGGCGTGAGCAGCGCTGGCACGTCCCATTGCGCAGTAAATTGGGCTGCGGCGCGCCCCGCGCACTCGGCTTCGGCAGCTGCGTGCAGTGAGTCCCAATCGTACACGGCGCACACGGCGTCGTCGCGGAAGCGCACGTTCTTCACGCCCCAATCCAAATGGGCCGCGCTGCGCGGCAGCTTGCTCTTCTTGATCACGCTCTTGGCGGCGGTCGCATGCGCGTCGATGAACCGCGTGTCGTCACTCTCGAGCTCGAGCTTGTGCCAGATGCGTTGTGGCGGAGGCCAGAGCGTCTCCAAGCGGGCAGGCGTCAGCGGTAAGTCGGTCGCGTCGAGCGGCGCGAGCAGGGCGCTGAGCTCTGCCAAACTGCGCGCCAATTCCCGGCGTACGACGGGCTCGTGCGCGTCCCGCCGATCACCGTCGAGGTAGGCGTAGAATGCGCCCCAGACCCCAGGCGCTGCCTCGAATAGCTCGCTGCGGATGCGTGGCGCGGGGTAGCCTTGAGACGCAGCGTTGCCCATGCAGCGGTGCATCGCCGCGAGCTCTCCGTGCGAATAGCTGCGATTGAACAGCTTGAGCACCGCCGGCTCACCATTTTCGAGCACGATGCCGAACACGGCACCGACGCTCTTGATCGCGAACAGTGCGCCGCTGTAGCCGGTGCCGAGCTGCGCGTCGCTGAGCTCGCCGACCCAACGCTCGATTTCCTCGTGGTTACGATCGCCGACGAGCGTCGCGAGATCGTCCTTGTACGCGCGATCTCGAAACTCCTCGGCCAAGATCTCGGCCAGCGGCAGGACCCGGCGACCGCGCACTACGGCATCCATCGCCGGCAGTCTCCGGAGCAGGCGCCACTCGCGTCAATGCTCCCGCGTGTGGAAGCGTTAAAACCTGGCGATTTCCGGCATTCAGCCGCGCGGCAAATCGCGAGCTTGCGTCGATTTACGGTATCGAAGCGGCGACGTCTTCTTCAATGACAGAAACTGACGATTGAAGTTGGACAGGCTGCCGAAACCCGTTTCGATCGCGATGTCGGTGATCGCGCGCGACGTTTCACCGAGCATCCGACACGCTTGCTCGACGCGCACTTCCGCGAGGTACTTCACGAACGTCTTGCCGAACAGGCGGGGGAAAGCGCGACCGAAGGTGGCGCGTGACATGCCGAGCGCGCGTGCCGCGCGGTCGAAGGAGAGCTCGGGATTCTGAGCGTGCTCGTGCACGTAAGCCAGGAGCCGCGCCGCGGTTTCCGCGGAGCCCGTGTCACTCGTGCCTGACAGATCCGAGAGCGCGAGCTCGCTCAGCTGGGAGCTCTCCGCGAGCTCGGCCAAAATTCCGAGTAACCCGGCGTAGCGATCGAGTGGGCGCACGCGCTCCGTGAACAACACGCGCATGGCTTCAACCGTGCGATCTCGTGCGGAGCCGTGGATGCGGAGCCCGCGTTGAGCACGCTGGAAGAGCGAGCGCAGTGGTCGGAATGTCGCGGTGGTTTGAATCGAAGTGGCGATGGATTCGGGCAAAAATTGGATGACGCGCGCCTCGGCGTGCCCACAAAAGCCGAGCTCGGTGAGCCAGCAATGTGGCGTCTCGCCGCCGATCAAACACAGATCACCGTCGGCGAACGGCTCGATGCTGTCGCCGACGTAACGAAGACCGCTGCCGCGGACGATGTGCGTGAGCTCGAGCTCGGGATGAAAGTGCCAGGGGTACTGCAGCCCCTTCGCTGACACGTCGCGGAAGAAGATGCCGAGATCACGATCGTGGTTGACGTGCTCGTACAGCGCCCGCTTTGCGCTACTCAGCGTCGAAACGGAGCGCTCGCCATCACGCTCGCTCCTGGCCACGTGATTGTCACTGAGCGGCGTGAGCGAGCTGACGCGTAGAGACAGCACGGGCATGCCCAAATGACTAGCATGAAATGCACCGGAACGCGGCGGCACAGACTTTCTGAATGGGCTTAAGTAAAGCGATTTTCCCGTAGGAATCGCCTGCTGCGCTGAGCTGGAACCGGTAACAGACCAGGATCGATCGCCGAGCATTCGGCTCGATTTCGGAGTTCGCTCGGTTCTGGCGCGTCGCGTCGTGAGCGCGAAGCGCGGCCGTCTAGCCGAGCAGCGCGCAGAGCTTGTCTACGGCACGAAGCACTGAGCGATCCGTGGTGACGGTCGCGACGTTTTCGAGCGCGACCCAGCGCGCGTCGGCGACCTCTTCCGATCGCTCGAAGTCGCGAGTGGTGGCGACGAACGCGAAGCGCACGTCGAAGTGCTCGTGTCGAGGTTCATCCTTGCGCGCTGGAATGGCGTGAATGTCCACGTCGAAGAGCGCGCCGCTCGCGGTCAGAGGCTCGAGCTCACTGAGCCCCACCTCTTCGGCGACCTCGCGCCGCGCCGCGGCTTCGAGATCCAGATCCGCCGCGTCGACGTGGCCGCCCGGCTGCACCCAAATGCCGAGCTTGCGGTGGTGGATCAAAATGAGCTCGCGTCGATTCGGACTCAGCACGAATGCACTGGCGGTGAAGTGCCCTGGCTCGTAGTGAGACCGCGCGCAAGCTGCCTCCGCTCGCGTGAGCTCGAACATGCGAGCGACGAAGCCTCGCTCGCTCGCGTCACTCGGTTGGTAGCGGTTCAGTTGCTCGCGCAGTGCGGACAGGCGCATCCCGGCGCACTACCCTGACGCCCGACACGCTCGCAAGGGTCAGCTCAATGCCCGGAAAAGCGGCGCGAAATCCGCGCACCGAGCAGGGGCTGGTCGAGCGCGCCCCGCGCGGCGATTGACGGTTGACCAGCGCCGGGTTCTGTGGGAGATACGCCGCTCCTTTTCGGCGTTTTCTCCGTAAAGACGGGTCATTAGCTCAATTGGTAGAGCAGTGGATTCTTAATCCATTGGCTTCAGGTTCAAGTCCTGAATGACCCACTGGTTTCATTGAAGAATTTGTCGCCCGGTCGCTCGGATGGAGACAAAGGAGACAGCGTGGAGACCGATGCGTTGTCTCCACGCTCCAGCGCACGCCGGTTCAAATTCTGAAACCGCGTCTGCAGTGATTTGCACCGAGCGGGACGCTCGAGGCGCGGCCAGGTTCACGAGAGGCGGCGGACTTCGATCGTGGTGTGGGGCACTCGCTGTCCCTCGCGGTGGATGCGCAGCCATGGGCGAATCGTGTCGATAGCCTCGTCGAGTGTGCGTACTTGCACGACGATGTAGCCACCGACGAGCTCCTTGGATTCGGCGAACGGACCGTCGAGCACGAACCGTTGCGCCGCGGACCGACGAACGCGCGTGCCCTTCGTGCTCGGCTTGAGCCCTTGACCGTCGATCATGGTGTTGGCTTCGATGAGCGGCGCGCAATATGCGTCCATCCGCGCGCTCGATTCGGGCGTCGGCGCTTCGGGGGCGTCGAGGTGGGACCGGATCAGCGCGATGTACCGATGCGTTTCGGGCTTACGCACCGGCGGCGGTGGCGCCCCCGGCGGATTCGGATCCGGTGGCGCGCCGAAGTCCTGAGGCGTGAACGACTCGCGGACCTCGAGCGTGCCCTCGCCGCCTGGCGCATTCTTCGCGAGCTCCACGGCCGCTTCACGCGAGGGCATGTCGACGATCCAGATCGCACGCAGCGCCGAAACCTCGCGCGCAACGACCGCCGGCGACTCGCCGTACTCGGAGATCGTGGCGCCCTCATCAAGGAGCCGCTCGGCTCCAAGCACATTCACGCGCTGATGCGTGAGGTGTGCAGAGATCTCAGCGATGTGGGCCTCGTGCGCAGAGTCGCCGATCAACGTCATCATGAGCTTCATGCCTTACCTCCGGCGGCGAGCATACTCATGTCAGCGCCTCGTCAAATAGTGGACCGCGATGACACCCGAGCCAAACGTCTTCGACGAGCGCAGCTCGAGCCGCGCGCGCTTCTCGCGCTCCCCGAACAAGGACAGTCCGCCACCGAGGATCACTGGCTGCAGCGTGAGCCGCCACTCATCGACGAGATCCGCCGCCGCAAGCGCGCGTGTGAGGGTCGGGCTGCCGAAGATCATGATATCGCCACCTGCCTTTTGCTTCTCGGCACTCAAGGCGCTGACGATGGCAGCGCCGACCACACGCACACTCGGATCCTTCGGCGCGGCCAACGTGCGAGACGCAACGATCTTCTTCACGCCTTTGTACCAACGCGAGTGACTCTTCGCGTGCGCGTCGGCATCGGGCGCGTCACCCGCGGTAGGCCAGTAGCCCTCCATCATTTCGTAGGTGACCCGTCCATATACGGCGAGATCCACGTTACCGAAGAGCGGATACGTATAATCGGCGAGCTCTTCGTTGAAGACGACGAAGTCCATGCCCCCACTGGGATCGGTCATGAAGCCGTCGAGAGAGATGTGAGCGAGAGAGATGAGATTGCGCATGTTCAGTTCTGCCTTTCACTCGGCTGACGAATGGCCCTCCGAGCGATCGACTAACGATCGCAAAAAAAAATCACGAAGCTAACCTGCTGGAATTTCGTGGTTTCCTCCGGGACGCCGCCCTGATGCGGCCGCTCCGCGTCCTTTGCCGCGCATGACCCAAGGTGCAGTTCTCAGCCTGCGATGCGTGTTCGTCCCGTCCTTCGCGGCCTCTGTCGAAGAGCTCATGTTCTCGGACTTTCCAGTCGAATTGTCCAGTTCGGGATAGCCGGCCGGGGCGCGCCTGTCCTTGAGCACGCGCATAGGCTCGGTGCAAACACGCGAAACCGAAAATAACTGAGCCGTTCGCGGCATTTTCCGTGTTTACGCTACGAATGACCGGTCTTTGCCGCTGGCTGAGCTTACTGCTGCTGGTCTCGAGTCCCGCTTGCGGTGACTCCCACGACGCCGCGCCTCGGCAGTTGTCCGAGAGCGACTCGCCGCCAGTTTCCGCGGGCATCACCTGGCCTGTCGATCAGCTGCTGCCGAGCTTCCCGACCCCGGCGCCGGTGCAGGATCTGATCATCCTGACTGCGCAGCCTATGCACTGGGAGGCGGAAGGCCCGAGCCTGTCACACAAGACGGGCCGACTCGAAACCGACGGTTGGCTGTGTCAGGTGGGCATCGACCAAGCCAACGATCACATGATCTACGGCCCGTACGACACGACCGTGCCAGCAGGACCGAACACAGCCGAATTCCGAATCAAGACCGACAACAACACCGCCGATGATCAGCCCGTCGTCTCCATCGACGTGAACGACGACACGGCGGGTCAGGTGCTGGCCACCCAAGTCATCACGCGCAAGCAGTTCACGATTGCTGGCGACTACGTGACATTCTCCTTGCCATTTACGCTGAGCGAGGACAACCACTCGCTGGAGCTGCGCGTGTTCTGGTACGGCGCCGCGTACACCAAGGTGGATTGGGTCGGTGTGGATCGCAGCCAGTCAGAAGACGAGCTGGCCCTTTTTTCTTCACTTAAGGGCATCGTCAATGCCAAGCAACCGCGCATCTTTTCTTATGAAGGGGATGCCCTTGCCGAGGGGCCATACACCTGGCTGCAGTCGCTCGGCCTGACGTGGAACGAGATTTCCAACGACTGGGATCTGATCGCCAAATACCGAAGTGAGCTCTCGGGCATCGTCGTTTACGACAATGCGTTGCCGGACACGATTAACCTGGCCACCACGCTCGCCGGTGGCCAGCACGCGCTCGTCGTCGCGCCAAGCCTCGTCGCGCGCCTGACGGGAGCTCCCTATAATCTGCCGATTCTTCAGGATTTTCGCGGGAAATTTACCGATAAACTGGCGGTTTACCAAACGCTGCACGACACCTATTGGCCGACTCTGACGCACCGCTTGGCGTTCGGGCTGGACCCCACCGGGGTCAAGGCGTCGGTTCGTGAATATGCCACTGCACTCGGCGCCGCGTCACTGTGGTTGGATCCCGAGGTGCCCAGCGAAGCGCAGCTGCTCGATCAATTTTTGTCTTCGATGGGGCCGGGTGCTCGTTGGATGGGCTGGTGGCCGTCGGAAGGCCCCGGGGTCACCGAGGCGTCGAAGTACGGCGTTGTCACGATCGCCAGTGACTTTGCCACGAACCTCACTCTGCACAGCGGCATGCCGCGCACGATTCACGTGCAGCCGATGCCCAATAGGCCCGCTCTCGAGAACAAGCTGTACGTCGCGTTCATCCTCAGCGACGGGGACAACCTGCAGTACGTCGAACACCTGATGCGCAAGCTGTGGAGCAATCCGGATCGCGGCAAAGTGCCCATGGGGTGGACGGTATCGCCCGCGATGGTCGACGCGATGCCCGGCGCCCTAGACTACTTCTGGACGACCGCCACGCCCAATGATTGTCTGCTCTCTGGCCCGTCGGGCTATGGCTACACGTATCCCAACCTGTGGACTGACGCGACGCAGCTCGACCAATTCATCGCCAAGACCGAGCAGTACAACGAGCGCGCGGGCCTTCGGATCATCACGGTCTGGAACACCATCGTCGGTGGCATCAACGAGAACGTCGGCGAGAGCTACGCCAAGAATGCGCCCTCTTTGCTGGGTGTGACCGCCCAGAATACCGGGGGCGGGCTGACCATCTATGACAACAGCTTGCCGGGCATGGCGCTGTCTTGCAATTACTGCACTGATGAACAAGCGATGAAGGACTTCATCGCTTCTTCTGCGCAGGGTTGGGACGGCAGCGAGCCGCGTTTCTTGATCATCCAGGCTCAGCCCTGGCAAAACGTGCAACCGACCAGCTTCATGAACGTCGCCAACTCCCTGAGCAGTGACTACGTGGTGGTGCGCCCCGATCACATTTTCCAGCTGATTCGTGAAGCGAAGGGCCTGCCGCTCAATCCGCTGAACAGCTACGTGATCACTGCCACTGCTGACGCAAACGGTGCAATCAGTCCGAACGGCGTCGTGATGCTCCAGCAAAATGCCAACCAGACTTTCACGTTTGCGCCGAGCCCTGGCTACTCCGTGGGCGCGGTGTCGGTGGACGGCGTGAGTGTCGCAGTCGGCTCGTCCTATGCCTTCGTGAACGTCACCACCAACCACGCGATCGACGTGGCCTTCGCAAGCGCGACTACACCGGATTCCGGCACGAGTGGCGCAGGCATGAGCAGCGCGGGTGCGATCGGAATCGCTGGCTCAGGTGGCGTGGGCACAGTCGCAGGCGGAGCTGGGTCTGGCGGTGTAAGCAACGCAGGCCCGAGCAACGGAGTGCAGGGAGAGGACGAGTCGGGTCAATGCGGATGCCGGATGCCGGGGGCGCCTGCTTCGATGTCCGGGGTGTGGAGCGCTCTCGGGCTGCTCGTGCTGGCGCAGCGTCGACGAGCGCGTCGGCGTCGGTCGCGGAGCTCGGACTGAGCGCGCGGGCTCAAGGTGCTGAGTGACAGATTTGCCGCCGGGAGCCTAGGGTTGAACTGGAGCTCCAGCTCGACAGCATCTTCGACGGTGACGCGAACGTGATGTGAGAGCGACGGGCGCGGCGTATTCGTCGCGAGAACGCCGGCAGTATTGGTAATTCCCTCAGCGTGGCCCGGCGACACGTCTGACGTCGCGCGATCGGATTTGTGGTGCGATCGGCCGCGTCCTATGGTGACGCCGTGCTTCGACACTCGGTCGATCACCTGTGGTGTGATCGACCCGCCGACGCGCTGGCCGAGCCGCATGTAGCTGAAAGGATTCCACCCATGTCTGCGCAACATCCTCTTCTATCGGGCTTCGGCGCGAAGACCACGACCCGCGAGGTGATCGGGGAGCAACGCCTCGACGGCGCGACCGCGATCGTTACTGGTGGCTACGCCGGCATCGGTCTCGAAACCGCGCGCGTGCTCGCCGCCGCAGGTGCGGAGGTGGTCGTGCCCGCGCGCGACATCGCGAAAGCGATGGCCGCGCTCTCGGGTCTTGCGAACGTCACCATCGACGAGCTCGATCTCGCCGTGCCGGCCACGATCGATGCGTTCGCGGTCCGGTTCGGCGATCGACCGCTGCACCTGCTCATCAACAACGCCGGCATCATGGCCGCGCCGCTATCGCGCGATGCTCGTGGGCTCGAGTCGCAGCTCGCGGTGAACCATGTCGGTCACTTCCGGCTGTTCGCGCGCCTGCTCCCCGCGCTGCGACGTGCCAACGGCGCGCGTGTCGTCGCGTTGTCGTCGCGCGGTCATGTTCGCTCCGCCTTCGACTTCGAGGACCCCAACTTCGAACATCGCCCCTACGACAAGATGGTCGCGTATGGCCAGTCGAAGACCGCGAACGTGCTGTTCGCCGTCGAGGCCGACCGGCGCTATCAGGCCGACGGAATCCGTGCGTTCTCGCTCCACCCCGGGGCGATTCTCGAGACCGATCTGGCGCGCAACTACGACCCCGAGGAGCTGAAGCTGGTCGTCGAGCGCGCCCGCCGGATCGGCAGCTTCAAGACCCTCGAGCAGGGGGCCGCGACGACGATCTGGTGCGCAACCAGCTCGCAGCTCGCGGGCCTCGGCGGCGTGTACTGCGAGAACTGCGACATCGCACCGGTCAAGACCGAGGGTGACGACGGCGTCCGGCCCTACGCGATCGATCCAGCGATCGCACAGCGGCTGTGGGCGTGGAGCGAGCGTTGGCTGTCGTAATCCTGCGCACGGCGAACGGGTGAGCCCAGTCGCTGAGGGTCACCGCGACAACGACTCAGTCAGAACCGTTCGCTGTCGTTTTGCGGCGCCTGCGGCCAGGCCTTCGAGGGCTGACCGTTGATCGTGGTGCCGCCGTACGCGAACGTAGGGACCGCAGAGAGCATATCGGCAGGGAATGGAAGCGTCGGCGTGGTCGCTTTGTCGAGCGCCGCGACGTGCTCCGGGGTGAGCTTCACGCTCAGCGCGCCGACGTTGTCATCGAGCTGATCCATGGTGCGCGCGCCGATGATCGTCGACGTGACGCCGGGCCGACTCTGAACCCATGCGAGCGCGATGCGCGGCACGGTCGTGCCAAGCTCCTTCGCGATCTTCTCCATGATGTCGAGCAGGTCGAAGGTGCGGTCATCGAGGTAGTTTGTGACGCGCTCGCCGCGCCCGGCCTCGTGCTTACCCCTGTCGGCGCGCTTGTACTTTCCACTCAGCGCCCCACCTCGCAGCGGACCCCAAGGCGTGATGCCGATACCCAGCTCCTGCGCCATCGGGACTAGCTCGGCCTCGACCGTTCGCTGCAGGAGTGAGTATTCGATCTGCAAAGCGATGAGTGGGGCCCACCCACGGAGAAGCGCGATTGTTTGCGCCTGCGCCACCTTCCAGGCGGGAGTGTCACTGAACCCCAGATACCGAACCTTGCCTTGCTCGACGAGCGTATCGAGCGCGCGCATCGTCTCCTCGACGGGCGTGGTCTTGTCCCAAGCGTGAAGCCAGTAGAGGTCGATATAATCGGTTCGCAAACGGCGCAGTGATTCCTCGCACTGGCTGATGACGGCCTTACGATTCGAGCCGCCGCCGTTCGGGTCGCCAATGAATAGGTTCGTCACGAACTTGGTCGCGATGACGACGCGGTCTCGCTTCTTCCGATCGTGCGCGAGGTGCTCGCCGATGATCGCCTCCGAATGACCCTTCGTGTACCCGTTCGCGGTATCGATGAAGTTACCGCCGCGTTCGATATAGGCGTCGAGAATGCGCGTCGCGTCCTCCGGCGCCGAGCCCCAGCCCCATTCCTTCCCGAACGTCATCGCTCCGAGGCAGAGCGGGCTGACGCGGAGACCAGAGTGTCCAATCGTGACGTAGTGAGCGAGCGACATCGATCGCTCGTAGCGCGGCGAAGGTCGAGCGTCGAGCGCCCTCGTGCCGCTACCGAGAACACGCAGGGCACCGAGACCTCGGCACTCGCGCGCGGTATACGGCATGGGCTCACGTGCTCGGGGCCGAATACGCCGAACTATCCGCGCGCTTGCACGCGGGTCGCGCGAGCGACATTGACGCCTATGGCGCGACGAACGCACCCGAGTTCTTCGCCGTGGTCACGGAAATGTTCTTCGAAAAATCGCGCGCGTTGAAAGCGCGGCATCCGGACCTCTACGCCGAGCTCGCGGCGTTCTACCAACAAGACCCCGCGGCGCGCTGAGTGCGAGCGTTCGGATCAAGTACTCTAGCGGTGTTGTTGACGGCTCCGGATGCCAGCGGTCACCTCTACCCGGGGAGCGAGGCCGAGTTCTCGTATTGCTGGGCGATTTCGGAATCGTTGGCGTTCACCGAGTCCGAGTGGGCATGTCCATCGATACGAGCCAATGGAGTAGACTCCCATGGAGTCGCGGAAAAACTACCTATAGACGCAGCAAAGCCCGTGTGATGATGCTCCGGGAAAATGGTGGTATTGGGCAGGGCTAGGCCGCTTACTCAACTGGGATGACTGCCCATGTTCGATCCAGGGAATAGCAACGTGATTGTTCAACGCGGGCCGCATTGGGTGTGGATCGGCATGCTCCCGTTCTTGTTGCTGCAGGCTTTGGGCGTTGGGTGTGGTAACTCGTCATCCCCGGATCCGCGCACGGGCGTCAGTATGGGCGGGGGCGGGGCGACTACGAATAGCGCCGGGGCTGGCGACGGGGGTGCTCCGGTCGACGATTGCAGCAATGGGAGCGTGACCTGCGCGCCCCACGCGACGTGCGTGCCTGCGGGCACCCAATACGAGTGCGTGTGCAACGACGGCTTCGTCGGTGATGGTTCGGTTCAGTGTAGCGTGCTGACCCAACTAGCCGTGTGCGGCGACAAGACTTGTCAGGCCAGCGAGAGCTGTAGCACCTGCCCCGCGGACTGCGGCGCCTGCCCGGCGGTCTGTGGGGATGGCACTTGCCAAGCAAGCGAGAGTTGTAAGACCTGCTCGGCCGACTGCGGTGCGTGCATGCCGTCTTGCGCCGGGATCGATCCCGGCACCGAGTGCGCGGTGTTCCCCTCCTGCGGCTGCGCCGTCGGCTCGATGTGCGTCCCCACGACGACGTCGGGCAGCGGCCACTGTGTCCCGGCCGGCACCGCCCACGAAGGCGATGGGTGCATGACCAATTCCGATTGCGCTCCGGGTCTGGGTTGCAACACGACCATGTGGGGGCAAACGATCCACGTCTGCGGTCAGATAGTGGCCGCCGCGGTGATGTCGACATGCAACGCGGGGACGCTCGGCATCGATGGCACCGCAAACGAAGTGTCGGGCCTCGCGGTGTGTGGCGTGGATTGCGATCCGGCTCACCCACAGAGCCCGCCGGCTGGGGGTTACCTCGAGCCGTGTGGTCCCGGGGTCGCGTGCCGCTCGGCCTCCATAGGTGATATCGAAGGCGACTTTTGCATGTACCCGGCAGGAACCACCGCCCTCGGTGGCGCCTGCACGAAGGATAGCGACTGCTTGGTGGCCGCCGAGTGCGTCGCCAACCAAGGCAGCAGCGGCGGGGCCTGCCGCAAGGCCTGTAGCTCGAACGCCGACTGCACGGGCCAACCGGCATTTGCGCATGCGCCAGGGACGCCGAGCACGTGCTCCGGCGATCCTGACGGCTTCTGCTGGTGATGCTTGGAGCCGCCATCAGGGATGGCTTCTAGCTTTTAGCAGTCTCCACACGTGGGTGCGCTTGGTACATTGGGGG
>Ga0210387_10003568_pt1:10000-11960 | contig 11960 bp, 6 predicted proteins | sample IncBWC7OmetaG_FD_160108 | JGI IMG/M metagenome (GOLD analysis project Ga0210387, IMG submission 160108) | Forest soil microbial communities from Barre Woods Harvard Forest LTER site, Petersham, Massachusetts, United States - Inc-BW-C-7-O ... | reverse complement strand
AACGTCGCGCACGGGATGCCGATCTTCTCGGTGTCGATCGGCCTTTGCATCAATCGACGGCCGGTGCTGGGGATCGTCGAGGCGCCGGCGCTGGGGTGGTCGTTCGCCGGCACCATCAGCGGGGGGGGATCGACGCTGAACGGAAAGCCGATCGCGCCCTCGCGCACCGATCGTCTGGGGGCCGCGCTCTTGGTGACCGGTTTCCCCTACACCCGCAATCCCGTGCAGACGAACCTCCCCGAGTGGACGGCGTTCACGGCGGCGGCGCAGGGGACGCGGCGGTTTGGATCGGCGGCGCTCGATCTCTGCTTCGTCGCTGCCGGCTGGCTGGACGGCTACTGGGAGCGGGCGCTCCACCCCTGGGACCTGGTCGCCGGTGCGGCGATCGTCCACGGGGCGGGCGGACGGGCGACCGATCTCGACGGGACGCCCTTCAACGGCGAGACCGGGCGGGTCTTGGCCAGCAATGGTCCCCTGCACGACCAGATGACGCGGGTCCTGCAAGGTGCCTCCCGGCGAGCGAACGCGCCCTGGCCATAGCCATGCGGCGCGTGGCGGCCGCGATCATCGCCGGCGGTCCGGCCCGGCGGCTGGGCGGCGCGACCAAACCGCTGCTGGAGATCGCTGGTCGGGCCGTCGCCGATCGCCAGCTGGCGGTCTTGCGTCCGATCTTCCCGCGCCTGCTGGTGGTGGCCAACGACCCGGCCCCCTGGCGCGCCCGTGGCGTCGAGGTCGTCCCGGATCGCGTGGCCGGCGCCGGGCCGCTGGCGGGGATCTCCGCGGCGCTCGCGGCGGCGAGCGACCAGGAGGCGGTGGTCTGCCTGGCGGGCGATCTGCCGTTCCTGTCGCCGGCCTTGCTGACGGCGCTGCGCGATTGCGCGCCCGAGGCCGAGGCTCTGGCGCCGCGCCCGGCTGGCCGGGCGGAGCCGCTCTGCGCCCGCTACGCCGTTCGGGCCCGCGCCGCCGTCGACGCGCGCCTCGACGGCGGACGCCTCGCGCTGCATGAGTTGCTCTCGGAGCTGGCGACGGTCTGGCTCGACGATCAGACGCTGGCGGCGCTCGATCCCGACGGGCTGAGCTTCGTCAACCTCAACACCCCGGACGACCTTCGGCGCGCCGAAGAGCTCGCCCGCCAGGCACCGTGAGGCGCGGCCACACGGTCGCGCTGCCCGCGCTGGCGGCCGGGCTGGTCGCAGCGGCGCCGTTCTTCCTGGCGACGACCTTCTTCGGCGACGATCATCTCTTCCTGGCGTTTGCCCGCCACGTCGGCAATCCGTTCCTGCCCTTCATCGAGGACCTGCACGGGGGCGAATACTACCGGCCACTTTGGATGTTCGTCTGGTGGCTGCTGGCCAGAGTGGGAGGCCCGGGGGCTCTCTGGCCGTTTGCGCTCGCCGCGCTGGCGCTGCACGCCGGGGCGGCGGTTCTGGTCTTCGTCCTGTTGCGGGCGCTCGGGCGGCCCTTCGCCGTCTCGGCCAGCGCGGGCGCCCTGATGTTCTTGGCGCCCCAGAACCTGGCGGCGGCGCTCTGGTTTTCGGCGACGACCGATCTGCTGGCGACCGTCCTGGTCCTCGGCTCGCTGATTGCGCTCTTGCGTCGCCGCCGCCTTCTCGCCGCGCTCACCGCGCTGGCGGCGTTTCTCTCCAAGGAGTCGGCCTTCGTCCTGCCGCTGCTGTCGGCGATGCTGCTCGCCTGGCGCGATCGCGCCGATTCGGTGGATTCCCGCGCCGGACATCGCTCGCCCGTCCTCGAGGTGGCGCCTCAGGCCGTTCTGCTCGCCGCTGTCTGCGCCGTCCGTGCGGTCGTGTTGCACGGATGGGGCGGCAGCGGCGATCCGCGCGCCGGCCTGCCGGGCACGATCCTGCAGATTTGGGCCGGCTTCGCCCAGACCTTCACGGGCGAGACGGTCTTCCCGCCGCCGCTCGCCTTCGCGGTGGGCACGGCGGTCCTGGCGCTGGTG
>Ga0210387_10003568_pt1:0-2500 | contig 11960 bp, 6 predicted proteins | sample IncBWC7OmetaG_FD_160108 | JGI IMG/M metagenome (GOLD analysis project Ga0210387, IMG submission 160108) | Forest soil microbial communities from Barre Woods Harvard Forest LTER site, Petersham, Massachusetts, United States - Inc-BW-C-7-O ... | reverse complement strand
CGACTCGCGCAGGAACCCGACGTAGCCGTCCATCATCCCCGAGGGCGCGACCAGATCGGCCCCGGCGCGCGCGTAGGAGAGCGCCGCCCGGCCCAGATTCTCCAGCGTCGCGTCGTTATCGATCTCGCCATTCATCACCACGCCGCAGTGTCCGTGGGTCGTGTACTCGCAGAAGCAGGCGTCGACCGAGACCATCAGCTGAGGGGTGGCCTTCTTGATCGCGCGGATGGCCCGCTGGACCACCCCCTCCGCGTGCCAGGCCTCGCTGCCGACCTCGTCCTTCTTCTCGGGCAGGCCGAACAGGATGACGCCGGGGATACCGAGGCGCGCGATCTCTTCCGCTTCGCGGGCGAGCTCGTCGACGGAGAGATGAAACTGACCCGGGAGCGAGGCGATCTCACGCTTGACGCCCTTGCCCGGGCAGACGAACAGCGGGTAGATGAAGTTGTCGGCCGTCAGCGTCGTCTCGCGGACGAGCCGGCGCAAGGCTGGGGTGCGGCGGAGGCGGCGGGGTCGCGTCTCGGGGAACGACATCGCGCGAAGACTAGGAGGGCATTGCCGCAAAGGCAACGGTGAGCGAAGCGGAACCATGCCCGGCGAAGAGCCGCCGAAGGCGGCCTGGCTCAGCTTGGCGTCCATCCGGAGGGCTCCTTGTCAGTGGTGCCCGCGTAGCTACGTTTGGGGTGGGAGTGCGTCGCAGCGAATGGGCGGCGGCGGCGCGAAGGAGGGAACATGCGGCGGCTGGGGAGACGCGGAACGGCCGTGCTGTTCGTGGTTTCTGCTGTTGGTGTCGGCGTCGCAGTGGCGCGCGCAGCGGATTCCGGCGACGAGGCGCGGGAGGCGGCCCCCTTCGGGGCCGAGGTGAGCGCGCCGGTCGCGCTGCTGAGCCGGTTGCACCATGCGGCCGAGCGGGAGGTCCAGCTGGGGGAGCTGGCCGAGGCAGGCGGCTCCTCGGCGGCCAGCCGGAGGTATGGCGCCGAGCTGTCAGCGGACTTCCGCGAGCTCGACCAACGGATCGTGGCGACGGCGGCGTCGGTCGGGGTCGACGACGCCCGGCTGTCGGCGGTCGAGGCAGGAGAGAACGTGGTCGCGCTCAAGAAGGAATCGGACGATTTCGGGCGGCTGGCCAACGAACGGGGCGCGCCGTTCGACCGAGACTTCTGGGTGACTGTGGCCGAGGCGCAGTCGGCGGAGTCGGACATGCTGACCTCGACGGCCGCCCGCGAGCCGGCGTTGCTCGGGCTGGTGAGCGAGATGAGCCAGCTCTATGATCGCTCGAGCAGGCGCGCGCTCGCTGCGGCCTCGACGCCGATGCCGCAGACTGGCGGCGCGCCCTCGGAGGCTGCGCCGGAAGCGCCTTCGGACAGCGCGTCGGACGGGGCTTCGGCTCACCCGCCCGAGCGCTGAACGGCCTGGCGGCGGGCGCGCGCCAGCGCGGCCACGAGGCCCTCCGGGGTCGGGCTGGCAGCGATGGCGGCGACAGCGACAGCGGACTCGGCGGCCTGCCGGGCGGTGGTGGGACCGATCACCACGACCGCGGCCCGGGCCAGGGGCGACGCGGTCCAGCGGGCGACGAAGGCCCGCAGCGCTGACGGACTGGCGAACAGCGCGGCGTCGAAGGCGGGCAGCGGGGGCAGGGTGGCGCAGGCGATCGTCTGCGAAACCGGGAGAACCTCGACCGCGATTCCGCGCGCGGCCAGCGCCTCGGGCAGATGGTCCCGCCCGTCGAGCGCGCGGGGAAAGAGCACCCGCGCCGTCGCCGGCAGGGAGCTGAGCGCCGCCACCAGCCCCTCCTGCCGCTGCTCGTGCTCGGGCGGGACGATCGCGGCGTGCAATCCCTCGGCGCCGAGGGCGCGCGCAGTGCCCGGTCCCACGGCCGCGATCGTCGTCCCGGCCAGCGTCTCGGCCTGGCCGGTTTCGCGCAGCCGCGCGGCCGCCAAGCGCACCGCCGACGGGCTGGTGAACACCACCCAAGCGCCGGCAGAGCCGGCCGCGAACGCCCGATCGAACGGCGACCAATCGGGGGGCGCCGTCACCTCGACCGTCGGGTAGGCGAGCGGAACGGCCCCCGCCTGGCGGAGCGCGCTCAGCAGCGGGGCGGCCTGCTCGGCCGGACGGGTGACCAGCACACGCCAACCGGCGAGCGGGAGGGCGCCTGCTTGTTCGCTTCCTTCTTCGGTTCCTGGGCCGCTTCCTGGCACGGTTCGATGATACCGTGGCGGCGTGATGCGCGGGTTCCCTCGAACTCTTTTCCGAGCTCTGCTCCTCACCTCGGCGCTGGCCGCCGCCGTCCTTCCGGCGTGCAAGAGCGGCGGCCAGAAGGCCGGCACCACCACGGCGCCGACGTCGGTCGCGAGCGTCGCCATCGACACCGGCGGGCGCAAGGTCCTGTTTCGCGTCGAGGTCGCGGTCACGCCCGAGGAGCACGCGCGGGGGCTCATGTACCGCTCGCAGCTGGCCGACGACGCGGGGATGGTGTTCGTGTTCGAGGAGCCGTCGA
>Ga0210387_10003567_pt1 | contig 11961 bp, 10 predicted proteins | sample IncBWC7OmetaG_FD_160108 | JGI IMG/M metagenome (GOLD analysis project Ga0210387, IMG submission 160108) | Forest soil microbial communities from Barre Woods Harvard Forest LTER site, Petersham, Massachusetts, United States - Inc-BW-C-7-O ... | reverse complement strand
AGTTCGCGCAGGACACCTGGCCCGGCCGCGACCACCTGGATGAGCTGTTGGAGACGCCCGAGCAAAAAACCCTCGCCGCCTCGCTGCTTTTCGATAGCCCAGCCATCGACAGCCCGGCCAAAGTCGCCGCCGAGGGCCTCCGCCAGCTCCGCGCCCGCGCCCTTGAGCCGGAGTTGCGCAAGATAGAACTTGCGTTAACTTCCCCCCCAACGGAGAGTGGAATTGACCCATTTTCTCTCATCAAACGCCGCTCTGAACTTCAGAGACAGCTCCGCCAACCCATCGAGTTGGCGGCTGTCGTTTAATCCTTCCAATCCCACCTTATGCCGCGCAGCAAATTCAAGCCAGCCGCCAGTCCCACCGCACAAGCCGAGGCCGTCGAAACCGCCATTGCGGCCACCCGGGCCGTGACCGCCGAGCAGCCCGCCGGCCACGATGCGCCAACCGGCGACATGAACGAGAAGGTACGTTCGCTCATCCGCCTCGCCAAGGAACAAGGCTACCTCACTTTCGACGATATCAACGAGGCCCTGCCCGAGTCCGTCGACAACCCGGAGGATATCGAGAGCGTCATTTCCATCCTGCAAAACCTTGAGATCGACATCCTCGATGCCGATGAGGTCGAGGGCTACAAGCAGCGCCAGGAAGAAGCCGAGGAGGAGGAATCGCGCAGCTCGCAGAACGACATCCTCGACGACCCCGTCCGCATGTATCTCAAGCAGATGGGCCAGGTCCCGCTGCTGACGCGCGAGCAGGAAGTCGAAATTTCCAAGCGCATCGAGAATGCCGAGCTCAAGGCCCAGGAAAAGCTGTTCCATGCCTCGGCCATCGGCGACTACATCGCCACGCTCGGCGCGAAGTTGCTCAACCGGGAAGAACGCTTTGACCGCATCGTCATCGACAAAAAAATCGAAAGCCGGGAAGGCTACTTCAAGACCCTGCCGAAATACGTCGAGTCCACGCAAAAATCGGAGGCCAGCGTCGCCGAAGCCTGGGCCGAATACACCAAGGCCCGGACCGATGCCGATCGCAAACGGATCCTGTCCAAGTTCAAGAAACGCGAGTCCACCCTTCGCTCCTACTTCCCGAAGTTCTATTTCAAACTCAAGGTCTACGAGGAATACCTCGAACAGCTCAACCCGGTGCTGGCCGACATCGAGGCCATTTTTGAGCAGCTCGATCGCGCCAAAAACCCGAAGACCAAGAAAGACGCCAGCATCGACGCGCGCGCGCTCAATGCCCGCCTCAAGGATATTGAAAACGAGCAGCGCATTGCGCCCTCGCAGCTCCTCGAAATCGTCAAGCAGACGCGCGTCCACGTCCGTGAGGCCCACAAGGCCAAGACCGAGATGGTCGAGGCCAATCTCCGCCTCGTCATCTCCATCGCCAAAAAATACACCAACCGCGGCCTCTCCTTCCTCGACCTGATCCAGGAAGGCAACATGGGCCTGATGAAAGCCGTCGAGAAGTTCGAATACCGCCGCGGGTACAAGTTCTCCACCTACGCCACCTGGTGGATCCGCCAGGCCATCACCCGCTCCATCGCCGACCAGGCGCGCACGATCCGCATCCCCGTGCACATGATCGAGACGCTGAACAAGGTCATGCAGGTGCAGAAGCAGCTGCTCCAGGAATACGGCCATGAACCCACGCCCGAGGAAGTGGCCGACGAGATGAACCTGCCCGTCGAGCGCGTGCAGCAGATCATGAAGATGGCGCAGCAGCCCATTTCGCTCCAGTCCCCGGTGGGCGACGGCGACGATACGAGCTTCGGCGATTTCATTGAGGACAAGTCCGCCGAGAATCCCTACGACATGACGGCCTATTCGCTCCTGCGCGAAAAGATCATCGACGTGCTCGACTCCCTCACCGAGCGCGAGCGCCGCGTGCTCTCGCTGCGCTTCGGCCTGGCCGACGGCTACAGCCGCACCCTCGAGGAGGTCGGCAAACAATTCAAGGTTACCCGCGAGCGCATCCGCCAGATCGAGGCCAAGGCCCTCCGCAAGATGCGCCACCCCACGCGCATCCGCCAGCTCCACGGCTTTTTCGACGCCGAGCAGATCGACGCGGCGCAAAATCTCCTCAAAAAAACCGCCGTGGTCCTGCCGAAGAACTGACCGCCCCCAACCCCGGTCGGACAAACCGGCTTTCGCCCTTTACTCTCCCTTCAAACCGCGTACCCTTATGATCATCATGAACTCTTCCTATATTGCGGGGATCCTTGGCGGCCAGGAGCTGCTCATCATCCTTCTCATTGTGCTGCTGCTCTTCGGCGGCTCCAAGCTTCCGGCCCTCGCCCGCGGCCTCGGCCAGTCCGTCAAGGAATTCAAGAAAGCCAGCCAAAGCGACGAGGAAGACAAGACCGCCGAGGCCAAAAAAAACGAAAGCGGCAAAACCACCGGTTCAAACTAAGCCGCAAGAGATTTTCCAACAAAAAGCGCGCTCATCCGAGCGCGCTTTTTTATTGGGTTCGTCATTGGTCATCTGTCATTGGTTATTGGTTATTGGTTATTAGTAGTTGGTTCGGCGTTTAAGATTTAAAGTCCGACTTGGATGTTCGGTGTTCGATGTTGGATGTTCAAGGATCCCCCGCCCGGCTGTCCTCCGGCTCCGCCTGCAGCCAGGCCTTGAAGTTGCGCAATTGCTCCGGCGCGCCCAGCACGAGCACCTCGTCGCCCACCTGCAACCGCTCATCCGCGCCCGGGCTGAGGATGCGCACGCCGCCGCGCCGGATGCCCGCCATTTGCACGCTGAAATTTTTCGTCGGCTCCGCCTCGGCCAGCGTCCGCCCGGCCGCCTGGCTCCACGCCGGCACTTTGATGGTCTCGACGCGCACATCCTCGAATGTCGTGCCGCCCGCCGTTTCATTTGTCTTCATGAGGAAAGCCCTGCCCGCCGCCACCTGCTCGGGTGTGCCGAGCAGCAATACCTTGTCGCGCGGATACAACACCGCATCGGGCGGCGGCAGCGAGATCGCAAACCCCTGCCGCTCGATCCCCGTCACCGTGCAGCCAAAATGGGCCCGCAGGCCGAGCTCATGCAGCGACTTGCCCTGGCAGTCCGCCAGGTCGGGCAGCACGCAATCCGCCATGATCAATTTCCAATCCTGGCCCGGTTCAATCCACGGCGCCGACGTCGCCGAATCCTTGCTGGCCGCCTCGCCGAGCACGTCCTTCAACTCCACCTCCAGCTCGCTGTGCCAGTAGATGAACTTGCGGCGCCAGATGAGCAAGGCGATCACCGCGATGAACACGCTGATCAAGAGCAGCCATTTGCCCGAACCTTCCATCGGCAAAATCGAAGCCAGCCACACAAACATCCCCGCCCCCACCAACGCCTTCAAGCCCGTCTCCACCGCCGGCCGCAACGCCGCCTCGCGCGGCCGCCTGGCCGTCGCCACCTGCGCGTAAAGCAGCGCCAGCGCCGAGCAATTCCGCCAGATCGCCACCAGCGGGGCCAGCACCAGCAGGCTCAGCCCCACCCAGAAAATATATTCCGGCGCATGCGGGAAAAGCCAGTCCCACCGGATCCACGGCTCGACCGCCGCAAACAACTGTTCCGAAAACACCAGCAGTCCCGTCACGAACAATATCTCCACGCCGATTTGCACCAATCTCCGCCCGCACAACCGCCACAGCCGGCTCTCGCGCCGGCGTCGGGCTGCGCGTTCCAGCCCGCGGAAGTAGAACCACACCCATCCCCGCAGCCACCGCGGCTGCCGCGCACCCACCGCCTCGACGATTTGCTCCCCGTGGCGCACCAGGGCCGGCACAGCCAGCGCCGTCAGCAGCGACACCCCGACCGCCAGCGGATAAAATTTTTCCGGCACCACGCCCGCCGTCACGCCCAGTTGCGTGATGATGAACGAAAATTCGCCGATCGGCGTCACCGCCAGCCCCGCGCGCAAGGCATCGCGCGGCCGCGCTCCCGCCAGCATGAGCCCCATCGCACCAGCGAGCGACCGCGCCACCAGCGTGAACGCCGTCACACCGATGATCAGTCCCGCCTCCGCGCCCAACCCATGCACATCGATCTGCATGCCGATCGCGGTGAAAAACAAAGCCCCAAACAAATCGCGCATGCCCCCGAATGTCCGCTCCACCTGCGCGCGATGCGCCGTCTCGGCCACGATGGTGCCGAGCAAAAACGCCCCCAAGGCCAGGGAATAACCCGCGAGATGCGCCATCAGCGCCAGCGCGAACAGCAGGCCCGCCACGCCCAGCGTTTGCAGCTCCTCGCTCGCCGAAACGCTCAGTTTCCGCAGCAGCCACGGCACCACCAGCAGCCCCGCCACGCCCGTCAGCACCACAAACGAGCCCAGCAATCCCACCGTCTTGCCCAATGATGCAGCGTGTCCCAATTCCACCACCGCGTTAAGCAACGTCAGCATGATGACCGCCACGACGTCCTCCAGCATGGTCAGGCCCATCGCCAGCTGCCCTGCGCGCTCGTGCGTCACGCCCGTCTCTTGCAGCACCTTGCTGATCACCACCGCGCTCGAAACCATCAGCATGCCGGCCAGGAACAAACTCTCCGTTCCGTTCCATCCCAGCGCCGCACCCAGCAGCCGCGACAGGCAATACATCACCAGCGCCGTGCACCCGGTGGCCGCAAACATCCCCCAGCCCAGCTGCCGCAGCCGCCGCAGGCTCAGCCGCAGGCCGATGCCAAACATCAAAAACACCAACCCGATCTGCCCCAGCGCCGCAATGTTGTCCGCATCCGTGACCAGCGGCCACAGCATCGTCTTCGATCCCACCAGCATGCCCGCCACCAGGTAGCCTACCACCACCGACAACCCCAGGCGCTGGCAGACCCAGCCTGCCACGCTCGCCGCGACAAAAATCACCGCGAGATCCTGGATAAATTCGATGCCGTACACGCAGGCCTCCGGCCATGAACACGCGCGCAAAGTCCGCCGTCGTCAAGCCGCAAGCCCCGGGCTTGCGGCTGTGATTTCTCCTTTGACACTCGGGGCAACGGACGATTCTTTGAGCTCGGCGGCAATTGCCCCGGTTCAACTTTACTCATGGCAGCGAACTTCCTCGGCTATTTTTCCAACGACATCGGCATCGATCTCGGCACGGCTAATACACTCGTTTACGTCAAGGACAAGGGCATCGTCCTGCGCGAGCCCAGCGTCGTCGCCCTCGACACCACCACGCGCAAGGTTCGCGCCGTCGGGGAAGAAGCCAAGCGCATGCTCGGCCGCACCCCCGGCAACATCACCGCCATCCGCCCGATGAAAGACGGCGTCATCGCCGACTTCGACGTCACCGAGGCCATGCTTCGCTACTTCATCGGCAAGGTGAACAATAATTCCTTCCGCGTCAGTCCGCAGGTCGTCATCGCCATCCCTTCCGGCATCACCGAGGTCGAGAAGCGCGCGGTCCAGGATTCCGCCACCCACGCCGGCGCGCGCAAGGTCATCACCATTCCCGAACCCATGGCCGCTGCCATCGGCGTCGGCCTGCCCATCGACGAGCCCGCCGCCAACATGATCGTGGACATCGGAGGCGGCACGACCGAGATCGCCATCATTTCTCTCGGTGGCATCGTCTTTTCAAAATCCATCCGCGTGGCCGGCGACGAGCTCGATAACGCCATCATCGGCTACATGAAGCGCGCCTACAATCTCCTCATCGGCGAACGCACGGCCGAGGAAATCAAGATGCGCATCGGCTCCGCCTACCCGCTCGACGAGGAACTCTCGATGGAGGTCAAGGGCCGCGACTCCGTGGCCGGCCTGCCCAAGACCATCCACATCACCTCGCAGGAAATCCGCGAGGCGCTCAACGACACCATCGCCGCCATCGTGGACGCCGTCCGCAGCGCCCTCGAACGCTGCCCGCCCGAACTTTCAGCCGACCTCGTGGACCGCGGCTTCGTCATGGCCGGCGGCGGCTCGCTCATCCGCGGCATCGATCATCTCCTCAGCGAAAAAACCGGCCTGCCCGTCATCGTGGCCGAGGATCCGCTCTCCGCCGTGGCCAACGGCACCGGCGCCGTCCTCAACGACCTGAAGTGGCTCACGTCGAATTTGTGATTTAGTGGGCGGGGTGTCCTCACCCCGCCACTAAATCAAAACATTTTCCGTGCCTTCCCGGCCACTCGTGGCCTAGGGTTATCGCCACGTCGTGCTGCCCATCCGTTTCGACCAAGCCAAACCCTTTCTTACGCTCGGCCTCGCGCTCGCTGCGTGGCTCGTGCTGCCGGTCGTCTTCAAAAGTGTCCTGCGCGTCAGCTTTTTCGAGATGCAGGCGCCCGTCGACACCGCGGTCTCCTACACCCGCGACTTGCAGGACTTCTGGTCGCTGCGCAACCACTCCAAGAACGAACTCATCGAGGCCGGCCGCGACCTCGCCCGCCTCAACGCCTCCTATGAGCTGAAGGTGCAGGAAAACGCCGCGCTCCACGCGGAGATCGGGCATCTCGAGGGCCTGCTGCGCCTGCCGTCGTTCGAAAACTACCGCGCCGAACCCGCGCGCGTCGCCCGGCGCGATTTTTCCAGCTGGTGGCAGCGCCTCATCATCCGCAAGGGCAGCAACTATGGCCTCACGGTCGGCGCGCCGGTTATTTACACCGGCGGCGTGGTGGGCCGCGTATCCGAGGTCCATGCCTACACCGCCGTCGTCGACCTGATCAGCAGCCCGGAAGTGCGCCTCGCCGCGACACTCGAGGACGACACTCGCCCCATCAGCTACCAGGGCGCCCTCAGCCCGTCCTTCGGCCCGGCCCGCGGCGTGGTGGAGTTCGTGCCGCTCGATATCTTCATGTTGTCCAACCAGACCAGACGCCTCGTCACCTCCGGCCTCGGCGGGGTTTTTCCGGCCGGCCTCGTCATCGGCACGCTGACGAAAGTCAACGCCAGCGCCGACGGACTGTTCAATACCGGCGAAGTCCAGCTCGACCCGCGCCTCGCCGAGCTCACCGAAGTCACCGTGCTCGTGCCGCTCGGCCCCACGGAAGCCAAGCCAACCACTCCCTAAGCCTCCGCCCCTCGCTTTCAACTTTCACCTTTCAACTCTCAACTTCTTTCAACATGCCCCGCCTCCTCGCCACTCTTCTGCCGCTCGTGCTGCTTACCCTGCTTATGTCGCAGCTCAATCACGCCCTGGCGCCCTGGCACGTGTCCTTGTTTGTCGGCGGATTGCTCGTGGTTTTCGCGGCCCTGCGGCTCGATTTCGACCCCGGTTTCGCCGCGGTGTTTTTGACCGGCTTGCTCTGCGATGCCGCCTCCCCCGTGCGCTTCGGCACCCACGCGTTTCTTTTTGCCACGGCCCACACCCTCATTTTTTCCATACGCGGCCGCCTTCCGCGCGGTGAAATGCTCGTCAGCCTGGTCTTCGCGCTGCTCGCCAACCTCGGGATTTTCATCGCGCTTTCCCTGCTGCTCCTGGCCCGTTCCCCCCTGCCTTTCGGGGCCTGGCCGCGGGTGCTCATCAACCTGCTCTGCTCGCAGGCTTTCCTTGTGCTCATCGCGCCATGGTTTTTTGCGCTGCAGGCACGCACCCTGGCGCTGGCCGGGTTTGAACCTCGCGACACTTCACGGCGTCTGACGTAGAAGTTGTCTCGAAATGCCCTAGTCCTTCAGCCTTTCAGTCTTTCCATGGCCGCCCCCCGCATCTCCGAAAACACCGGCGCCTTCGCCGTCGAGACGCGCAAAAATTACCAGGGGCGCGTTATATTTTTTTATTTTGTCACCATCGGCCTGCTCCTGGTGCTCGCCCTCGGCCTGGCCTGGCAGCAGCTCCTGCAGGCGGATGTTTACCACGAGCGCGAACGCCAGCAGAACGAGCGCCGCATCCTCGTGCCCGGCCCGCGCGGCAACATCTACGACCGCGAGGGCCGCCTTCTCGTCGGCAACCGCCCGCGCTTCGCCGTCGTGGTTTACCTCGATGAGCTGCGCCGGGAGTTCCGCCGCGAGTTCATCCGCGTGCGCAAAAACTACCGCGAACTCGGCGACAAGGACATCCCCAACTCCGGCCAGCTCGAACAGATTGCCCGCGTCTCCGTCGTCCAAGACTACCTCGACCGGGTCAACCATATCCTTGGCCGCGGGGAGAAAGTGGATTCCAAAAACCTCACGCGCCACCTCTCCGACGCGCCCCTGCTGCCCTACGTGCTCATCGACGACCTCAAGCCCGAGGAATACGCGCGCCTGCTCGAACAACTGCCGGTCGAGTCGCCCCTGCAGGTTTACACCTCGAACACGCGCTATTATCCTTACAACTCGGCCGCCGCGCACACGCTCGGCTTCGTCAGCATCAACGAAGATATCGATATCGGCGACTTCCCGGGTGAAGAGCTGAAAACCTTCAGCATGAAAGGCACGATGGGCCGCGACGGCCTGGAGGCGCACTTCGACGACCAGCTCCAAGGCGAGACCGGAGGCTCCATCTGGCGCGTCGATTATGCCGGCTTCAAAGTCGATCCCCCCATCCAGCGGCGGCTGCCGATCCAGGGCCACAATCTCACCACCAGCCTCGATATCGACCTGCAGGTCGCCGCCGAGCAGGCCATCGGCGATTACACCGGTGCCGCCGCGGTCATCGACGTAAATACCGGCGAAATCCTCGTTCTCGCCAGCAAGCCCGACTACAACCTCAACGACTTCGCGCCGCGTCTCAGCGCCGCCACCGCCCAGCAGATCCACGACCAGGGCGCCTGGCTCAACCACGCCCTCGACGGCACTTACCCACCTGGCTCCACCTTCAAGCTCGTCACCGCCATCGCCGCCCTCCGCAACGGCTGGATCACTCCCGAAACCACCTTCGACTGCGAAGGCTCCATGCGCATCGGCGGCCACACCTACACCTGCGACAACGGCGAAGGCCGCCACGGCGTCATCGATCTCCGCCAGGCCATCGCGAAAAGCTGCGATATTTATTTCTACAACACGGGCATCCAAACCGGCGTCGACCTCATCGCAGCCGAGGGCCGCCGCTTCCACCTCGACCAGCCCGCCGGCATCGAGCTCCCCGGTGAAACCCGCCACATGCTCATCCCCGATCCCGAGTGGAAACAGCGCAACCGCGACGAAGAATGGTTCCCGGGCGACACCGCCAACATGGCCATCGGGCAGGGCTTCGACCTCGTCACCCCGCTCGACATGGCCTGTTTCGCCGCCTCGCTCGCGCGCGGTGAAACCGTGACCAAGCCCACGCTGGTGCACGACCCGGGGCACCCGAGTCAGCACAGCGAACCCATCGGCCTCACCCCCGCGCAATACTCCGCCATCATCGATGGCATGAAAGGCTGTGTCACCCAAGGCGGCACCGCCGAACTCCTCGCCCTGCCCGCCTTCGCCATTCCCGGCGTGACGATCGCCGGCAAGACCGGCACCGCACAAGTCCGCAAGGCCGGTGGCACCATCGACATCGCCTGGTTCATCGGCTTCGCGCCCGTCGATCATCCGCAGATCGCCTGGGCTGTCGCGATCGAAGGCGACACGCTCGGCGAGAGTTTTGGCGGCGCCCATTATGCCGCGCCCGTCGCCTCCGCCGTCCTTAAAAAATATTTCGAGAAGAAAAACGGTGGTACGGAAGCAAAGGCCGCCACGTCAAATTGAAATTTCAACGAGGTGGAACGGCTTGTCCCCAAGCCCCGTTCCAAGCGCGTTGAGGACAACGCGCTCCACCAAAACGCCCCCACTCTTGTCATTCTTGAGCAAAGCAGCTTTGGCCCGCATAAATCCTTACTCTCCTGAAAATGGCGCAGCCATTTTCCTTTAGGAGGAGGGAGGACGAAGTCAGACCGCCTCCTAAGCCGCGTCCTGTTTCGGCTCGGTCTTGCCGATCCGGCGCAGGATCGGCCGGCGGCGGCCCGCGACCACGCCGGCATCGATCACAACTTCGCTCACGTCGTCGCGCTGCGGCAGGTCATACATGACCTCAAGCATGAGGCCTTCCATGATCGCGCGCAGCGCGCGCGCGCCGGTTTTCAGGTCGATGGCCTTCTGCGCGATGGCGCGCACCGCGTCGGACGTAAGCTTGAGGCGCACGCCGTCCATCGCAAAGAGCTTGGCGTATTGCTTCACCATCGCGTTTTTCGTCTTCAGGAGGATTTTTTCGAGATCGGCGACCGTCAGCTGGTCGAGCACGGAGACGATGGGCAGGCGCCCGACAAACTCGGGAATCATGCCGAAGCGCAGGAGATCCTCCGGCGCGATTTTCCTCATCACTTCCTCGGACCGGAGCTCATGGTCGGACGCATTGATATGAAAGCCGAGCGAGCGCTGGCCAAGGCGTTTCTTGATGATGTTATCGAGGCCGACGAAAGCGCCGCCGCAGATGAAAAGGATGTTTTGCGTGTTAACCTGGATGTATTCCTGGTTCGGGTGCTTGCGGCCGCCCTGGGGCGGGACATTGCACACCGTGCCTTCGAGGATTTTGAGGAGCGCCTGCTGCACGCCTTCGCCCGAAACGTCGCGCGTGATGGAAACATTTTCGGTCGTGCGGCGGATCTTGTCGATCTCGTCGATGTAAACGATGCCGCACTCGGCTTTCTTCACGTCGTAGTTGGCGGCCTGCAGGAGGCGGAGGACGACGTTCTCGACGTCTTCACCGACGTAGCCGGCCTCGGTCAACGTGGTGGCGTCGGAAATGGCGAAAGGCACGTCGAGGGTCTTGGCCAGCGTGCGGGCGAGCAGCGTCTTGCCGGAACCGGTGGGGCCGACGAGGAGGACGTTGCTCTTCTCGACCTCGATGTCGTTGAACTCCGGCGAAAGCGCCGTGGAATCCTTGGTGGTCGACTGGCCGGAATCGAACATCAGCCGCTTGTAGTGATTGTAGACCGCGACCGAGAGGACTTTCTTCGCGTGGTCCTGGCCAATGACAAAATCGTCGAGCACGCGCTTGATCTCGGACGGCTTGATGAGCCGGAACCCGGGTTTCGCGTCAACGGGGGGCTGCTTGGCCTCGCGGTCAATGATCGTCTTGCAGACATTGACACAGGAGTCGCAGATATAAACACCCGGCCCGGCAATGATCTTGCGCACCTCCGCCTGCGACTTGCCGCAGAAGGAGCAAAGGGTCATGCGGGAGGACTTGGCCATGACCGGTGAGGTTGGGCCGATTTTTTTGGAAAATCGACTCAAAACGGCTGTGACTTACTTGCAACTTGTAGGTCGGGGTTTATCCCCGACATTTGTCCACAAGCCTGTTGTAGATGTCGGGGATAAACCCCGACCTACACTCGCATGCGGCAAATGATGCCACGACCCGCAACACGAACGCTTACGCTGCGCTTTGCACCGCCAGCGACTGCGCTTCGCGGGTGGATGCAACCACATGGTCAACGATGCCATATTCCTTGGCCTCAAGTGCACTCATGTAGTAATCGCGGTCGGAATCTTTCTCGACCTGGGCGGGAGTCTTCCCGGTGTGCTTGGAAATGATTTCGTTGATCGTGCGGCGCCAGCGGAGGATTTCCTTGGCGGCGATGGCAATGTCCGTCGCCTGCCCGCCCGCGCCGCCCGAGGGCTGGTGGATCATCACGCGGCTGTTCGGCAGCGCAAAGCGCTTGCCCTTCGTGCCCGCGGCGAGGAGCACCGTGCTCATGCTCGCGGCCATGCCGATGCAATAGGTGACGACATCGCACTGCAGGAAATTCATCGTGTCGTAAATGGCCATGCCACCCGTCACAATGCCACCAGGGGAATTGATGTAGAGATGAATGTCTTTTTTCGGCTCCTCCATCTGCAGGTAGAGCATCTGCGCGATGACCAGGTTGGCGACATTGTCGTCGATCGGCGTGCCGAGGAAAATAATGCGGTCTTTCAGCAACCGCGAGTACACGTCCATCGGCCGCGTTTCGCGGCCATTGCTGTCATATACGGTGGGATTGGGAACGTAGTAGCTCACGGTGTTTTTTCAGGCTTCGGTTGGACGGTGCTTACCGTAGCCTTGGAAACGATGAAATCAAGGGCCTTGTCGAAAATGATGGATTGCTGCACGGCGC
>Ga0210387_10003566_pt1 | contig 11963 bp, 15 predicted proteins | sample IncBWC7OmetaG_FD_160108 | JGI IMG/M metagenome (GOLD analysis project Ga0210387, IMG submission 160108) | Forest soil microbial communities from Barre Woods Harvard Forest LTER site, Petersham, Massachusetts, United States - Inc-BW-C-7-O ... | reverse complement strand
GCGCACGCCCAAAGAGCCGGCCTCGATCGGTTTTAACTGGCCAAGGGGGAAATACTGCCAACCCCAACGTTGCTGCCGGCACCTGTCTTTACTGTAGCTTTACTACCTGCGTGCCTGCTGGGATTTCTATCTCGAATTGAGCGTCTTCGAGCGTTAGATTGACTTCAATCTTCTGCACGGTAATCACAATCTGATACTCCTCGAGCGGTCGTTTGATCGTAATCGTCCCAGGAAACTGGTGGTGCCCAAAGGTCTGCAACGGCCCATAGACGGCCGTAGTCTGGATCTCACCCTTCGCGTCGTAGATATCTTCCTGGACCGTATGAAGATCGATCCGGCTAAAATGAATGACGCGCTTGGCAATGATTTCCTGGCTGTCTGGTTTCCGCAGCCCAACCGTCAGGTCATATTGCGGATCGATCATGAGTTGCTTTGATTTCGGATCAACTTTAGTTTCTGTGTCGGCCGTGAGCGTCAACAATTCGTCCGCCTTAATGCAGTCGATGAGCAGCGAGTCGAAGAAAATATTGGGGCGCATATTCTCCAATGCATTGGAAGACTCCTTCGTTACCATATTCGTCCCCACGATTACCTTGTTGCGCGAAGGGATCAACAATTTGAAGGTGTTCCCATCGCTCGCCATATCGAAGGCACGCGTACGCAGCACCGGGACCAGCCCAATTACCCGCAGTGACTCCGGTTTGCGCAATAGGATGTATCCGCTGAACGAGATATAAGTTTTTTCTTTGCCCTTACGCGGTCCGCCCTCGGTAGCCTGGAACTCGACTGTGGCGCTTAGAGAATGAATCTCCTGACACTGCTTGTTGATCGTTTGCACCAGCTCATCGGCGGTTGCCGTCATCACCACGCCTGGCATTTTCGCCTGCTTTACGGTGCGAGTGCGCACAAAGCAGCCGCTCAGTATCGGCAGCAACACCAGCAGTATCGTCTTGTACTTGCGCCTCCGCATTAACTGAACCGGTGCACCCACGTACGAAAGAGCGAGTATACCGTTTCCATTAACGCGACCCCGCCTCGCGCAGCGACTTCCGGTACTCCTCCACATTATGCACATGTGCTTCCAGCGTCGTCGAAAAGCGCGATTTCCCCGACGGATCGGCACTCGCCGCCACAAAATACAGATAGTCCGTCTGCGCCGGCCTCATCGCGGCCTTCAAGGACGCCATCCCCGGACTGCAGATCGGTCCCGGCGGCAGTCCAGGATAACGATACGTGTTGTAAGGCGAATCCGCCTGCAAGTCTGAGGCATAGATCGTCCCACGATACCGTCCGTCAAGCAAAGCAGCGTAAATCACTGAAGGATCCGTCATAAGGGGCATCCCTTTCGCGAGCCTGTTTTCGAAGACGCTCGCTACTAGTGGCCGCTCCGCATCCACCGGAGTCTCCCGCTCCGCCAGCGATGCCACGGTCACCACTCGATGAAAATCCGCTTGCAAGCCCAGCTCCGTCGCTGCCTGGCGAAAGCGCTTCACCATCGCGGCCTGCATCTGCTGTGGAGTCGCTCGCCGCTCAAAGTGGTACGTGTCGGGGAACAGATATCCCTCGAGGCTTGTAGCTCCCGGGTCGAGATCCGCAATCAGGGCAGCATTCTCATGCGCAGCCGCCAGAAATTGTTCCTTTGTCCCGAGCTTCGCTGCTTCTACCCGCTGAGCGATGTCAAACAGGTTCGACCCCTCCGGAATCGTCACGCTCAGCGTGTACATATCCCCGCGTTCTAACCGGTCATATACATCGGCCATCTTCGCCGGATGATCGAATCGATATTCGCCCGCCTTCAACGTTCCACCCTTCGCCAGGCGCGTCGCTTCAAACGCATACTTGCTCCGAATCAGCCCTTGTTGCTTCAACTGCGCGGCAATCTGAATGGTCGGTGTTCCAGGCAGAATCTCCACAAAAGTCTCCGCGTTCGGGCCCGTGGGAGCCAGTACGGCATAACTGGCCCACGCAATTAAGGCCAAAACCAGCAGAAAAATGAGACGTCGCACTAATATTCAAACCTTTACCTTGGATTCCTCCCTTCATTTTATAGTGCGATCTTTTTCCTGCAGCCTTTTCAAGCCCCTCCAACGTCAGCAGGGCCTCGGTAGTGGGTTAGGTTCGCCTCATATATGGGATTACCCGCCCATGTGTACGATCCTTGAATGGACGAATTCTCACCGGGAGCCGCTTCCCCCCGGCTCATGGGTCTCGACGTCGGAGACCGCCGCATTGGTGTCGCCGTCTCCGACCCGCTCGGTCTCACCGCGCAACCCGTCCTCACTCTCACGCGCACCAACCGCAAGCAGGACCTCAAATCTCTCTCCCGCCTTATCCGCAAATATGGCTGCGCCGGGATCATCGTCGGCAACCCCCTCTACATGTCCGGAGATCAAAGTCCCCAGGCCGCGAAGGCTCAGGCTTTCGCCCAGCTCCTCCGCGACGAAACCAGCCTGCCCGTCCACCTCTGGGACGAGCGCCTGACCACCACCGAAGCCCATCGCCACCTGCATGCCTCTGGACGCCCCGGCTCCGAACATCGCGCTGTCGTCGACCAGGTCGCTGCCGTTCTCATCCTGCAAGGTTTCCTCGACGCCCTCCGAGGCAGCTAAAGTGCGAGCAGCAACCGCTTTTCAGCTGTCCCTTTCCCGTATAATCGATTTTTGCGGTTAACTTCAGCTCAGTCGTTGTCAGAACGGCTCACGCTCACTGAGCCGCCATGGATCGTTCATGCCTGAACACATCAAAAAAAAGCTCCAAGACGAAATTCGCCAGCTCGAGCACGAGCTAACACATGAACTTCCAGCCGAGATCAAAAAGGCTGTAGCTCTTGGTGATCTCAGCGAGAACGCTGAGTACCACATGGCCAAGCAACGTCAGGAGTTTGTCAATGCGCGTCTCGGTCAGCTCAAGGCACGCATGGCCGAACTCGCCCTCGTGAATCTCTCGAACATCCCCAAGGACCGCGTGGCCTTTGGATCAACCGTCGTCGTTTACGACACCACCAAGGACGAAAAGATCGAGTATAAGCTCGTCACCAGCGAAGAGTCCGACGTTAACCTGGGCCTTATTTCAACTACCTCTCCTATCGGACGCGGCCTCATCGGCAAGCAGGTAGGAGACATGGCTGTGGTCGTCACGCCAAATGGAAAACGAGAGCTCGAAGTCCTCAAGCTAACCACCATTCACGACGAAGCGGAATAGCAGTATTATGACGACAATCCCGAGCAGATCGTGGACCAGCGCCTTTGGCCGAGCCTGTGGAGTTCTTCTCCAAGCCATAGTCAACGGTCTCGCGCTCACTCGCATCTCGCCGAATATCCTCACCTTCATCGGCCTCATCATCAACACCGGCGCCGCCGTGCTCTTCGGATTCGCCAATGAGCATAACTACGTGCGCTTCTTTCTCTATGCCGGGCTGGTCATCATCGCCGCCGGCATCTTCGATATGGTCGACGGCCGCGTCGCCCGCCAGACCGATCAAGTCACGGTCTTCGGGGCTTTCTTCGATTCCGTCATTGACCGCTACTCTGACGTCGTTCTCTTCTTCGGGCTTCTCGTCTTTTACGCGCGCGGCAATCGACTTTTTTATGTCTTCCTCGCCGCCTTCGTCATGGTCACTTCGCTTATGGTCAGCTACACCCGCGCACGCGCTGAGGCGCTGATCGGCAAATGCAAAGTCGGTTTCATGGAACGTCCAGAGCGCATCGTCCTTATCATCCTGGGCGCGCTCTTCAATCGCTGGGGAGTGATGGCCCCGGTGCTGTGGGTTCTTGCCGTCCTCTCAACAATTACCGTCATACACCGCATCCGCTACACCTGGAAGATGACGAAGCACCTCGCGCCTATCCGGGACGCCGAGCCCAACGCTCTTCGCAATATACCGCCTCAAGCAAGGCCCGATCTGCCGCCCGCTGCCAGCACTCCCGGCGTCTGATCCATCAATTCTCGCTCTAGTTCGCCGTCGCTGTCCGGGCGCGTCTGCTTGCCCACACGAAAGCCCGGTTCTTGCATACAATGAAATCAAAGAGAGAAATGAATGCCGCATACCGTCTTTTGCACACGCTACAAACAGGAAATGGAAGGGCTCGAAGAGCCGCCCTTCGACAGTGATTTTGGCCAGAAGATTTACAAGAACGTCTCCAGAAAAGCCTGGGGCGAGTGGCTCGAGCATCAGAAGATGCTACTCAACGAATACCGCCTCCAGCCTTGGACCCCGCAGGCCCAGGAATTCCTGGTCGAACAGATGACGCAGTACTTCTTTGGTGAGGGTGCCAACCTGCCGAAGGAATACGTCCCACCTAGCCACTGAGGAAGCTTCAAAAACCGGGGACTGACAACGGATCTCCGTCCGGTTCCTCATGTAAACTAATGCTTGTAAGACCCCTGTCGTCGGGACGTGGCTCAGCCTGGTAGAGCACTCGCTTGGGGTGCGAGGGGTCGGCAGTTCAAATCTGCCCGTCCCGACCATTTAAATCAATTACTTACAAATCCAACTAATGCTGAAAATCGATTAGCTGTGGGGGATTTTGTGGGTACTCGCCTTAAATTTCCACAGAGCAGGGGGGCCCAGTTCCCTATTGCACTGGTCGTTCGTTGAGCGAATCAAGTAGCTCGACAGCCTTCCGCCTGGCCTCATCCCGAACGTGCGAATAATGTTCCACCATTTTGGCCGACATGTGTCCGCTGATTGCCTTGATCGTGGAGATCGGGGTTTGTGACTCCGCCAAGATGGTAATCGCGTGGTGTCGTAGATCGTGGATACGAGCATGTACTCCAGCTTCTGACTGGGCCGTCTTCCAGGCCGTCTTCCAACTGCCCAGCGGCTTGCTTAAGTCTGTGGCATAGGGAGTCATTAACCGTCGCTCCACCGACCCGGTCCCCCTATATCTCAGTTTTTCACTGGGGAAGATGTAGTCCTCCGGCTTGGCGTCTGGCCAGCGAGCCTTCCACGCCTTAAATGCCTCCAATGCCGTCGCGTTCAAGGGAATTATTCGCCCCGCGCTTTCTTCGGTCTTCGCTTCGCCCACCTGAAATTCTGCCCGCAGAAAATCAACTTGATGCCAACGCGCGCGGCGCAGTTCAGCATTGCGTAACGCTGTGTTGCAGAAAATCACGACGGCCGTATACAGGCTTGGCTGCGGACTATTGTGGCAGGCATTCAATAGATTTCTTGCCTGATCAGCTGTAAGAGCCTTACCGATCTTTTTTCTTTCGGGAAGCATTCTGACTTCGTCCTGAATAGCACTCCAAAGCTTATGCGCCTTGAGAATCATGCGAAGCGTCGAAATCTCCATATTCACGGTGCGAGAGCTGGTCTTCTTCGGATGTTTTCCATATGTTTCTCCTTTACGCTTTGCCTGATACTTGCCGATCCGCTCTGGCGTGATATCAGCAAGCAGCATGCGTCCAAAGTGGCTGGAAAGATGAGCAATATTGAAGCCCTGGATGGCGGTATTGGAATCGCTCCAACGGGCACTATTGGCATCCAGCCAATCCTTAGCCGCCGTGGAAAAGAGAACATGGCGATTGCTGGAACGCAGGTTGTTTCCGGCCTCTTCGAGCTCATGCCGGCGCTTGCGCTCTGCTTTAATGGCAAGTGTCCGAGATTTGCTGCTAGTCGATTCGCGGATCCGCTGGCCGCGGAACATGAATTCGTACCACCAAATATTGCCGCGCTGGTAGATCATCGTTGACCACTCCTTTACTGGCGAACTGGTACCTTCAGTTTTTCTCGTTCACTGCTCGGGTTAAGAAGTTGGGACTGATATCTGACTCCCTGCGATGAACCCATTGCTTCCAGCCGAGATTGGTGCGCGCTGTGGTCCATTCCTGCGCAAGCCTTGCAGCCCGTTCGAGCTTGACGGCGTGCGCCTTCTCTGGGCTATCCCTTGTTGCTGCAACCGCAGTGGCTCGTTGTCCGCAAGATGGAAAGCAGTACTTAGTGTTTTGGGCCAGGGACCGGCTCGGGCTCTTGGCAGCGGCTTCAAGGAGCCGATTGGCTTCCTCCAAGGAAAGTGCACGTCCGATATCTTCTCGTTCTGGCAAGGGGCGGAAATCCGGAGCCAGAAGATGCCACAAACGGTGCTTACGGAGAATCATCCGAAGGACAGCCGTCTCCATATTGATCTCGCATCCGGAGGCTCCTGCAAGCCTGCGATCGCGCTGGTATCTCGCGATTGACGCAGGCGTGATGTCGGTCAGTAGGAGCTTTCCAAAGGCCGGCAAGAGATGGCTTAATTTGAGGGTATTGATTTCGCGGTATGCGTCGCTCCAGTGTGCGCACTCATCAAAGTAAGCGACAGCTGCTTTGCGGAAGAGAATCGGCTTCGCTCTTTTGATGCCACCCGCGGACTCTTCCATGGCTCTGCGGCGGTTGCGTTCAATGGATCCAGCGAGCTCACGGTTAGGCGTGTGGGCAGATTCCCGAACACGCTGACCCCTGAATTCAAACTCATACCAATAGTTTCTTCCGCGCTTAAAGACACCCATGCTTTTCGTCCTTAATTGGTGTTTGAAACCATGAGCAAACGTGCGGGATGCGGGTCTTCTTGGGGACAACTAAAACGTCATATTCTGGCAGCACCTCTGGCCTAGCAGCAGTTGCGTCGCCGGGGTCCAACCTTTGTGCCTGCGTGAAACGCTAAGGGACTGGCTGGACCTGAAACTTGTCGGAGAAGTGATACTTCATCGGCTACCATCAGTTTTGGTCATCCTGGTCGGCAGGGATAGTGCCGTCATCGATGAGCTTCTCAATGGCGTTTTCAGGGATCCGCACCGACCGGCCAATCCGCACCACGTCCACTCTCCGAGCGTAGACCATCTTCCAAGTTGTTTTTTCACTAATGTTGAGCCGCAGAGCAGCTTCGGGAACTTTTAAAAGGCGAGTCATCTAGCCTCCATTCATCCAACTTGCATGGTCAAACGTCTCGAACAAGCGCCAAATGTTTCAACCAACTTCCTAGCTGAACGCCTCGTCGGCTCGGAATCGGACAATCGTCAACCCCAGCGGGTTCACGGCCAATTCGTTGTTCTTCACGGTCTCTCGGAAGACATAAGTGACACTGGCGGTCCATCGCTCGCGTTTGATCTCGGAATGATCAGCAGGGTTCGTAAACACCTTTTCGAATTCGATTCGTGCTGAATACGGCGACTGACGAAGATCGTCGAGAATGACGTTTTTGACCTCGACATCGACATATGGAAGCGAGCTGTCCTTGATATAGGTCTGAATGACGTTATCCTTGCGCTCCTGGTCGATGACAACGCGCTGGACATCGCCATTCAGGAAATAGAGAGAGTTGGTTTGGTCCCGCTCGATAGTGAACCGATTACGACTGAAATAGAGTTCGGCCCAGCGTGACAGGTAATACTTGTTCTCCGCCTCCTGCGGCCGGTATTGGAAATTGCGATAGTCAATGACCTCGGCGCGGCCAACATCGTTGATTCGGACAATCATCGGGTGCATCTCTGCCAGTGCACGCTGGCTTCTATAGACGAGGCCGGCAAGCACGACGGAGATAACGGCTAAGACCAGGATCGTCACCTTCAGATAGGTGTTCATGACAATCGGATCGCCGTACTGTTCGAGATAACGCTCAGCTGCGCGAGTGATCTCAAGTGGTACTTCATTCGTCGCGCTTTTCATATTGCCCTCCTTAGCTGATCAAACCGCGTGCGGCAAACGCAGTCGCAACACCAAAACCGGCATCATGGCCTCCGGTATGACCGGAGAAGAGGGTGGCGGTCATGGCGGGAATCTTGAGCAAAATGAATCCCGCGACAAAGCACAACATCAGCAATCCCGGCATTAGGTAGATTAGGTTCTGCGGATTATCCATATTCATCGCGCCGCTTGTCAGATAGGTGATGAGCAGATGACTAAGGATGCTCATAGTGGCAGCGGCGACCACTTTGTAAAACTCAAAGCCCAAGAAGGCCTTCAGCCATCCCCAGAAGAGAAAATCCGTCTTGCCGAACACCATCCAGGGGATGAAGACTGGGCCAAGTAATCCGATGATCGTGGCGCCGATCGCACCGTAAGCAATGATCACCGCGATCAGAGCGGTGAGTATGCTTAATATGATCTGCACGGTATAGGTGCAGAGAAGTGTGTACGGCTCAGCAAGTGACGGAGAGAGTGTTCCAGCTTTCGCTAAAGCCGTATGGATTGTTGTTTGTATTTCCTGCGTCGAGTCGTTCCCGATGTAATCCACCAGGCTGCTCGTACCACCGCTGATGAAGCCTCTCAGCGAATAGCCGATCCCAGGAATGGCACCGTCGTAAAACCGAACGAAGCAGTAGGCGAAGGTGATCAGGAGGAAGAAGTTAAGGAATTTCGCGACATTGAAGCCAGATCCACCCTGGGCGGAGGCGAGTGCTTCCTGGACGCCGAACCATACGAGCATGATGGTGGCGAGGGCAATTACCATGTGCAGCCCCAGCGAATCGACCGAAGGCGCAACGGTTGCGGTGAGGTTGTCGCAACCGTTCTTGATGAGAATGAGGAAATCCATAACGGCCTCGCGCTTCGATCAGTAGTGAAATGCCCATTGCGTCCCGGCAGACGATTGCTGGGGAGTAACGGAATTGAAATTTTGCTGATAGCCATTGCTGAGCAAAAACAGGGATTTAAGGTTGTCCTGCTGAACTTTTTGGCCAACCATCTGCTGCAACGACTGCATCTGCAGCATCTGATTGGTTTCCTGCTCGGTGCGCAATTCGATGAGCAGCGCCTGGTTGATCCGTTGCAGCGTAGCCATCTCCGTGTGCTGGGCAGGATCAATGGAATGCGTCGCCGCCTCGAGCTGGCTTATTTCCGCCTCTCGTTGGGTCGCATTCGCCCGGATTGTGCCGATTGTTTGCAGACTGCTCGCGTTTGCAGAATCGTAGAGATCTACCGTGGCACCGTGTGCGGCAATGACTTGCCGTCCCTGAGCGCTTAGCGAACCATAGCCCATGATCTGCCCAATGCGCGGAAGACTGGCCGCCTGGTTTGCTCCGGCTGCTCCATAGCCGGTCAAGGCGGCATTGATCCATTGGGTCGAATTGCCATAGGTATTCGCAGGCTGGGTCAGCAGCGTCCACTGCTGGCGGCCGAGATTGGCAAACGACGTATAAAGAGACTGCGGAAGGTTCGCCATCTGCCGTGCAAGGTTATAGGCAGCAATGACATTTCGTTCGGTCTGAACCGTAGTTGTGTAAAGCTGGTTTGCCTGCAGAATTTGCTGCACCGCGTGCGCAGATTGGGTTGGATCGTAGACGATACCCGAACCAAATTGTGCGTCTGCGAGTGGAGCGATGCTCGCGAGGGCAACGATTCCAATAGCACACTGTTTTCTCATTTTCATCCTCCTATTCTGACTACTGCGTTGAGCGTTCGGCTTGGAGCTTATTCCATGCCTCAGTAACCTTCTCGTTTTCCTCAGTGCATTTCGGGCTGAGCGTTGGAGGGACATTTAAATACTCAGCTGAGCAGTCTTTTTTCATCTGCGCTGAAAGGCGGTCGTACTCTTTCTGCAGGGCATCGACCTTTGCTTGATGGCTTTGGCACCCCGTCAGAGCAATTGCCATTACTCCGATAGAGAAGATTAATTTTGCTTTGCGATGCATGCGTATCTCCTAGAACGTCTGAGGGATGGTGTGATTTTCATACGCAGGCAAGAGCATGTCCTGCGTGAAGTAGACCTTTACGCGATGTCCCTCCCGAATCGTGATGTTGGGAGGGATCTGCATGAAGCGATCCATGATGGTGGTCGCCGATTGGGAAACCGAAGATGCTGCGCCATTGGTGAAGACCTGGGAGCCTGAGCCGCCGTAAACGCCGCCACCTTGAGTGATCTGTGCGGCGCCGGCAATCACCCCAAGGGCAATGGATGCTCCGAAGACTTCGAGGTAATGATTGTTGACCTTATCTTTCAGGCCTTCCTCTCCGATCTGATCGAGGCCATGAAACTGATCAAGATCGACTGAGTACCCGTCGGGCATGATCATGCGGTGAAAGACAACGGCCAGACGGCGCTGCTGGCCGAATCCGACGGAACCAATCTTACGAGCCTCTCCAAGAACAATGGTCCCATCGGGGATAAGCACGTGTTGCCGGTCATGCGAATAAACCGGATTCGAGACCAGGACCTTTACCGGACCCACGGCATCACCGTCGAGCCGGTTCATCAGCACGGTATCCATGGTCAGACCCTCATAGATCACATACGGCTGGCCTGCAGCAGAATCGATGTTCACCTCGGAATTGCGTTTGGCCGACAGTGAATCGGCTCCTTGTGATTGCCGTTCGCCTGCCGATTTCGGTGCAGTCAGGTTGCTCGGCGCCGAGGACGAAATAGCCGAGTTTTGACTTGCAGGTGGATCGGCCCCGCCGGCCAGTGCTCCTTCTGTATGACGCGACTCAGCCGGCGGATTCTCTTGATGCACATAAGCGAGATTCGAAGCAAAGCGAGAGTTATAAGCCAGTTCACGCTCTTTGGCTGCCAGTTGTTGGGCCTGCTGTTGCGCGGGGGTCAGCTGCGGTTGCGCCGGCATCTGCTGACCATTTAAAACCTGCGGACAGGGTTGACCGGGAACACACGGCATTGCCTGACCGGTCGGACTGTATGCGGCAGCCGCGGCCTGTTGCGCCGGTGTGGCTATTCCCAATGCCGGGTCGGCGTTGCTCGCGTTAACCGCCTGTTGTTGCTCTTTGAGCCTATCGGCGGCGAGCTGGTTCTTGAGATCCTGGACATTATTATCGGTGTTGTCCTGGACGATCGGCTGTGGCGGTGCATCCTTGGCCGGTGCCGCTTTACCGTTTGCGCCTTTCCTTCCAACAGAGCTGAAGACAGCGGCGAGGATGACCAGCAGTGCGGCACCCAAATAAAGCAGAATTTTCAGGTTCTTTAGCAGGACACCCTTCGGCTCCCTGGCGTTGCGGCGCAGCTCCGGGAAATCCTGCAATCCGGTATTAAGCGGAGGCGTGGTGCTTGGACTCTGCATGACATTACCCCTTGCGCGAGAAATCCATGCGCTTTTTGCCAAGCTCGACGTAGCCGGAATCCATGACCTTGGGAATGATGTAGGTCCCTTCCCGAAGATCGTAGTTCACCAGATTGGGTTTGCCGTCCCTCATCTCATAGACGCTGAATTTCTCCGGAGCGGCGGTCTTGATGTAGGTGAACTTGTCGTCGTGATAGATCGACTGAATGTCGAACGGCGGCTCGTTGCTCTTGAACGAATAATCAAATTTCAGTTGCAGAGGATAGGCGCTCTTGTATTCGTCGACCGTCTGCTGGACATGAGCTTCGAGAGCGGCGAGCTCCTGTTTTGACTGCTCGAGCTGCGATGCCGGAATGAACTGCGATGGGCCGGCTGACGCGACGATCGAGGAACGATCCGCAGGCTGAATCAGGACCTTGAGGTCCGGTGCGTCCGAAGTGTTCGAAACATCCTGCAGAGTGAACGAATAGATATTGCCCTTATCCGTAATCAAGTTGAGGTTGGAGCTGATCCCTTCCTTGGCCGGGTGGACGAAGCAGAAATTACTGACCACGTCGACGATCCAGAACTCCTTGTCTCCTGTGGCTGCTTCCATGATCTTCTCCGTTGACGGCAATTCAATCAGAGTCGTGTACTTGAGCTTGGCGTGGATGGGCACGATGTCCTGCGAGTGATACTGAACCGTACGGGCCGAGGCGGTCTGCCCGAAAGCAGCGGAGCTCGAGATGGCGGCGAGAGTGACGACGAGCGGTAAACGATACATCCTTTCCTCCTATTTCACTGTTCCAGCCAGTGTCCGTGGTTGGAACGGATAATCCTGTGCGAGGCGGCGCAGCCCATCGGCAATCCCGAGGCGCGCGAAATACTCACGCTTCTTGACGTTGTCCCGGGCATTGTTGGTCGCCATCCAATGCGATACCGAGTCCACGTTGAGATGAACCTTCTTCGAGGACTGGGCCTTGCGGATAAGCATTTGT
>Ga0210387_10003564_pt1 | contig 11965 bp, 10 predicted proteins | sample IncBWC7OmetaG_FD_160108 | JGI IMG/M metagenome (GOLD analysis project Ga0210387, IMG submission 160108) | Forest soil microbial communities from Barre Woods Harvard Forest LTER site, Petersham, Massachusetts, United States - Inc-BW-C-7-O ... | reverse complement strand
CGGCACCCTCGCCCCCGCCCCCGCCCCCGCCGTTGGCTCGACCGGCGCCGGTACTTTCGGAGCGGCCGGAGCGCACCTCCGGGCGCGCCATTTCAGCCTTGATGTTGGTGTCCGCGCTGAGCCTCGGCGCGTACGCCGTTTGGTTGTACGCGCTGCATCCGCCCGGCCAACCCGCGGTGATTCACAGCGCCACCCCCACCAAGCCGCATGGTTCGAGCTCGGCCGCGAGCCCCGCCGCCACGAGCGGGCCACGCGCCGTCGAGACCGACACCTACGCGCTCAAGATCGCGCACGCGCAAGAGCTGCTCGCGAGCGGCAACGGCAAGGACGCACTCGATGCCTTCAAAGACGCGATGAAGGGCGGAGCGTCGGTCGCGCGGTCCGTGCTCTCGCACATGTCCGTCGCGATCGAAGAGCCGAGCGGTCCGTGCAAGCTCACCGGCGTGAGTCGCCCGCGCCCCTATTCGATCGAGCTGCCCGTCTCGCGCCCGACCTTGGCGCACTCCAGCGCGGGGACGGTGTTCGTTTGGATCGACAATCACCAGGACGCGAAGAAGCGTCAGGCCTACGCCGTGCTGCTCGACGACGCGCTACGCCGCACCTCTCCGGACATTCCGGTCACGCCCGAGGTGTCCTCCGCACGCCAAGCGCAGCTCATCCCAGCCGGTGACAAATTCGTGCTCCTGTACTGGGACGACGGCGGCAACGAGCCGGGCGTGTACGCGCGCTTCATCTCGCACGACGGGCACATCGCGGGCCCGCCGCGCCGTATTTCTGCCGTAAAAAAGGGCGATTTGTTCGCCGCGCTGGCTCCGAGCGAAGGCGGGAAATACTGGGCAGCTTGGCAAGAGGAAGTGGACAAGGGCACGAGCGACATCATGGCGCGCGAGCTCGACGCAGATCTGCAGCCGACCGGAGATCCCGTGCGGCTGACCGCGACTGCGGCGCCCAAAGCATCGACCACCTCGGCGGGCACGCCGGCAATCGCGGTCCAAAACGGACACTTGAACGTGTCCTTCTCGATCAATCGCGGCTACGAGCACATCCAAGTCTTCCTGCTGCGCGTGCCGCTCAACGACGCGACCTTGAAGACCGGCCTCTTGCCGTTGAAGAAGCCGAGTGGCAAAGAGCGCTTCATCGGCCAATTGCAGCTCCTGAGCTCGCGCGACGGCAAGAACACGACACCAGTGATCGCTTGCACGGGTGACGGTTGCTTCGTCGCCTGGGACGACGAGAAGGCCGGCGCGTCCGTGGCCTTCGTCGACAAAGACAAAGGCCAGATGCTTTGGCATCGCGACATGCCGCCCAAGGTCGTGCGGCCAGCCGTCGCCGCGCTTGGCAATAGCGCAGTCATTTCCTGGTTCGACGAGTCCCGGCTACGGCTCGCTCCGCTCACCCGAGATGGGCTCGGCGCAGTCACCTCGCTCAGCCGAGTCAGCGGTTTTCAGCCGCAACCGGACCTGGCGCCGGGCGAAAAACCTGGGCAGTGGTACATTTCCTGGCGCGACTACGAATCCGCGCACCTCGAGGTGTTCGCGCTCCGCACGGATTGCCCTTGAAACATCGGGACAGCAACGAATCCTCTCCGCACTCGGGCGCGCAACCCGTGGCGCACCTCTTGTCGATTCCGTCGCGCTCCACTGTGCGTCGCGCGCCGATCGAAACCGGGCGCACCGTGCTCGTGCCGCTCGAGCTCGGTGACGGCGCCGAGCTTTGGGACGCGGTCGAGACATCGCGTTGGCACCTCGAGCGTTGGTTGCCTTGGGTACCGTTCAACAACGCGCCAGAAGCCAGCATGCGCTACGCGGAGGCCTGCGTGTCTGACTGGGACGGCGGGCGCGCGGTCCGGTTCGCGATTCGCGATCGTCAATCGCGCGAGCTGCTCGGCGTCGTGGGGCTCGACTCGTGCGTGCATTTGCACCGCTCGTGTGAGCTCGGCTATTGGCTGCGTCGCGAAGCCACGGGCCGCGGCATCATGACCGAAGCCGCCCGCGCCTGCGTTGACTTCGCATTCGCGCGCATGGCCGTGCATCGCGTGCGCTGCGCCGCGGCGACCGACAACAGCGCCAGCCTGCGCGTGATCGCGCGGCTCGGTTTTCGCTTCGAAGGCATCGCGCGCCAAGCCGAGCTGGTCGGCGCGCGCTGGCTCGATCACGCCATTTTCGCGCGGCTCTCCAGCGACGAGTAAATAGCCCGTCGTTCACGAATTTCGCACGCATTTTTGCTTCCGGGCGGGGCTCAGGGGCAGCCCTATCCTTGAACGGCGTGCATGGATCGCAGCGACTGGCAGCTGCGGGCGGACGTGGATGCGTACGTCGGGCTTCGCTCGTGACGCCGGCCTTTGATTCACATTAGCGCCGCGACGAACCTGCTGCGAGCGAGGCGCTTTGCATCAGCGGAGCATTCGACCAGAAGAACAAAGGTCGGAGTTTTGCTCCGAATGCGGAACGGCTCGTTTGATGCAGCACGCTGCTCATGAAAACGTCTTCCTTACGTTCGCCTCGCTATCTGCTGGCAATTCCGGTCGTCGCGCTTCTGGCCGCAGCGTGCGGGGGCACTGAGTTTCAGACAGTCCCCGATGCCACCATCGCCAGTGCCGGGCGCACGGCTGCGAGCACTGATGGAAGTGGTAGCGTGGGTTCCGGTGCTGGCGCCTCGCAAGGCGGCGGGACCGCCGCCAGTGCAGGAGCAGGCGGCATCACCGGCATGCACGCAAACGCTGCCGGTACGGGCAGCATGAACGAGGGCGGCGTGGGTAGCACGAACGCGGGCGGCGCGGGCAGCACGCCGGCGGGCAGCGCTGGCGCGGGCGGCTTGAGCGCGAGCAGCAGCGGTGCAACCAGCGTAGGCGCAGGCGGCGCGGGCACAGGTGGTTCGGTCAGCGAGCCCTACCTTGGACCGACGGTAGGAACCGCGAAGTCATTCGCCGTGCTCGCGTACAGCGCAATCACCACGGCCAACATCTCGAACGTCATCGGCGACATCGGCGTCAGCGCTGGGGCCGTGTCCACTATCACCGGCTTCGACACCCCCACACCAATCAAATACGGCACCGACTCGCTCGCTCCCAATACGGCGCGCGCTATGCTCGCGCAGCAGGACGTGACCGCTCTCGTCGGCAACCTCGATCCGCGGCCGTGCGACACCGACTACACGAATGTGGTCGGGGGTCTGACCGGCGACATTACCCTCTATCCTGGCGTCACCTGCATGAATAGCTTCACCGCGGATGTGCTCCTGAACGGACATGTCACCCTGGACGCGCGCGGCGATTCGAACGCTTTCTTCATCATCCGAGGCAACCTGACACTCACCGTTGCCGACGCGGCCCAGGTCGTCCTGGCGAACGGGGCGGAAGCCTGCGGTGTATTCTGGCGTATCAGCAAACAGGTGACGATCGGTAAGACCGTGCAGTTCTATGGCACCGTCATCGCGGGCTCAGCGATCACCATGAGCACGGCTTCGACCTTGGTCGGCCGCGCTCTCGCGCAGACTGCCGGCGTGCATCTCGACGCCAACGCGATCACCGTGCCGACTGATGGCCTGGTCGGCTCGCCCGGAGTTTGCACCCACGTGCAGTGACACCTAAAGTACCAGGGCTTTGAGGCCCGAACCCCGACCCTGCTCATGACTCAGCCGTTCGCAGATTTCGGCGGGGCGCACTCGCGTCAGCGTAAAATCCCATTTTTGGTGATCGCGCCTGCGGTGGTGTTGATCGTGGGCCTGGCCGCGGGCTTCGCGCTCGCCGTGATCGGCACGGTTCGGCTCAAAACGCAGAGCGACGACGCCGCGTCATTGCGCTGCAAATTGCTCTCGCTGACGCTGGCCGAGCGGCTGCGACGCACCTCGGGTGAAGATCGCGCGGTCGTCGTCGAGCGCGCAGCACGGCGCTCTGGCGCAGAGCTCTTGCTGGTCGGTTCGGACGGCACCGTGATCGTCGATGGCACACAAGGCGCCCCCCCCAAAGATCGCATTTTGGATCTCTTGGTCGCCGGTGAAGGCGAGACCACCACTGAGCTCGGGCGCTCGCGTTTTTTCTCGGCTGCGCTGCAGTCACCCACGGAATACATGAACATCCTGGCCTTCGTGGAGGCGCCAGAAACGCCCTTCGCGACGCGGTCGCTGGTGGCTTGGGTGGGTATTTTGACCGCGCTCTTGGTCGGCGTCGCTGCGCTCGTCGCGTTGGCGCTCGCGCGCGACGTGCACGCCGACGTGACGTTCGTGCGCACCCGCATCGTGGAGATGGCGCGCGAGGGCGCCGACCCCACAGGCAAACCGATCCCCGTGCGCTCGGTAGATTTGGTGGGGTTACTCACCAGCGCCTTCAACGTCCTAGTAGATCGGTTCACCGCGGCCGAGCACGCCTACCGTCAGGACTTGTCCGGCGCTCTCGCTTACGATCGCGACCGCAGTGATTTCCTCGCGGCCTTGAGCCACGAGCTGCGCACGCCACTGAACGCCATTTTGGGCTTCACGGACGTGCTGCTCAGCGAGGTCGACGGCCCGCTCAGCGCCGACGCGCAAGAGAATCTGTCCGTCGTCCGCAACAGCGGTCAGCACTTGCGCGCACTGATCGACGACATCCTCGACTTGTCGGCGCTCGAATCAGGCGAGCTGCGTCTCAACTGCAAGATGATCGACGTGCTGTCCATCGGGCAAGAGGTGGTACGCGAGGCGCGCATCGCCGCAGAGGCGAAATCGCTCGAGATCAACGTGGTCGGCAACCGCGCCATGGCCTTCGCCGATGGCCGACGAGTGCGGCAAATCATCGGCAATATAGTGGGCAATGCCCTCAAATTCACGTCCAAAGGCAGCGTGTCCTTGCGCATCGACCCGCGCGACGGCGGCGTGACCATCGCCGTCAGCGACACCGGTCCCGGCATCGCCCGCGAGGACCACGAAGCGATCTTTCAAGAGTACTGGCAGGCGGGCGAGGTCAAGCGTCAGCGTGTCGGCACCGGGCTCGGGCTCGCCATCACCCGGCGTCTGGTGCAGATGCACCGCGGCTTCATCGATCTGAAGAGCCAGCTCGGCAAGGGCTCCACGTTCACCGTCGTGCTGCCCTCGCGTCCCCCCGTGATCGTCGAGCAGCCAGAGCCACCGCCGCCCCGACAAACCATCGATTCGGGAGACTTCGGAGGTTTGCCGTGAACGCCGGCGCGGCACGCTTGATCGCGCGTGTGCTGGGCATCGAGCTGTCCTTCACGCTCGCGTCGAGCGCGCTCTTGGCGCTGCTGACGTCGCATTTCTTGGTATTGAGTGGTCAGGTCGCGTTCGAGGGCGCAGAGACATTGGCGTTGTCCGTGCTCGCGGGAGGTGTCTTCTCGCTCGGCCGCAGCTTCCTGCGCATGCGCAGGTATCGCTTCGTGCTGCGTTCGCTCGCGCTGGGCTCGAAAGCCGTCGAGCCCGCGGAGCTGTTTGCGCTGAGCGACGAACCGGCACGCGTCGTGTTCGGTTGGCTGGCCACGTCAATCCTCAGCATTGCCGGGTTTTTGACGATATTGCGCCCTAAAATCGTGGATTTCTCGACGAGCATGAACCTCGCGCTGCTCGGCATGGTGATCGTCGCGGCGGCTTCCTTGCCGCTGTTCGTGGTCGTGCGCTCGGCGTTCCTGCGCGCGCTCGAGCTAGCGCCACCCGAGGTGATGCGCGAGGTGGTCGAGGAAGCAGAGTCGCACGGCATCATTGGGCAGCGCGTGCCGCGTCGCTTGGTCGCCGCAGTCACGACGCCGGTGGTATTTCTGGTCTTCGGCTGCGCGCTCATCGTCAGCTCGCACCTGCGCCGGGCCGACGAGCGCAGCCGCGAAGAAACCGCACGCGTCTTGGCGCGCGCGGCGCTCGAGCTACGCCCGGGCGTGGTCGCGGGGGCTGGCTTGGAAGAGGCCATCGCGCAGGGTGAAGCGCTGGGCTTTTCAGCGGCCGTTCGAGAGCAGCCCGACGGTTACCGCGTGGAGCGCGGTGACGACGGCATCGTCACCGTCGTCACGCCGCTCGATGAAGGCAGCGCGCAGGTGCGCTTCGAGGGCTCGGTCGTCGGTGTGCTGGGCGCGTCCTTCGTGCTGGTAGCGCTGTTCGGTACGGGCATCGCCAGTGGGCTCGGCATCGCGCTGGGGCAAGCGCTGGGCCAAGATCTACGCGCCGCCACGCGGGACGTGCGCGATCTGGGCACTGACGCCGTGCTCAGCGGAGGCACGCATGTCGTGCGCGCCGCGCGCTTTCGCGTCGTGGCGCGGCTCGGGCTCGCAATCGAGCGGCTGGCCGCGCGCTTCCGCGTCTTCGCCAAGGCGCAAGAGCGCGCCATTTCTGCGCGCAAGGCCACGGCCCGCATGCGCGGCATGTTCTTCGCGAGCGTCAGCCACGATCTGAAGAGCCCGCTGAACGCCATTTTGGGCTTCACGGAGCTGGTCCGAAAGAGCGAGACGTTGACCTCGGGCCAGGGCGAGAGCCTGAGCCTGATTGACCGCCGCGGCCGCGAGCTGCTCGCGTTGATCGAAACGATCTTGGACGCAGCGCGGGTGGATGCCGGCCAATTGAGCCTCGTCGTCGACGCGTGTGACGCCCGGCTCATGCTCGCCGAAGCCGTAGCCAAGGGGAAGGATCTCGGCGGTGACCGCGGCGTCGAAATCCTGGCTGAAGTCGCGGACAACGTCCCCTCACTGCGCGTGGATCGCGTGCGCATGCCGCGTGCATTGGCGACGTTCATCGGGCACGCGGTGCGCGTCTCGGAATCGGCCGCGGTGCACGTGCAGGTCGTGCCCGAGGGCGACGGCGTGCGCTTCGACGTCGAAGTCCCCGGTCAGCGCGTCGACGCGCACAAGCTCGAAGCCCTACTCGACCCGAGCCCAGCGCTCGGCCCGAGCGAGCATCGCGGTCTCGCGCTCGGCTTAAGGCTCGCGCGCTCGGTAGTCGAGCTGCATGGCGGCTCGGTGAGCGTGACTCCGCTGAGCGGTCGCGGCGCGGTTTTCTCACTGTTCTTGCCCGCGACCGACGTTCCTGATTCGCGGCGAGGCGCGCCGCTCAGTCGGCCCTGATTCTGCTACGCTGCGCGCAGCATGGCAGCCAAGAAGCCGCGTCGCGGCGCCGAGCCCGAGCCGACAGAGCACGTGAGCGAGCGTGTCCTCGGCACGACCTCCAAACCGGAAGACGACCGCTTCGACCGCTTGTTTCGGCCGGAATCGCTGGAGGAATTCGTGGGCCAGAAAAAGCACCGCGAGAACCTCAAAGTGTACGTCGAGGCCGCGCGGAGGCGCAGCGAGCCACTCGATCACATCTTGCTGTGCGGTCCGCCTGGCCTCGGCAAAACCACGCTCGCCCACATCTTGGCCAGAGAAATGGGCGTGACGCTGCACCAAACGAGCGGGCCCGCGGTCGAGCACAAAGGGCTCCTCACCGGTCAGCTCACCAAGCTCGCGCGCGGCGACATTCTATTCATCGACGAGATCCACCGCCTCAGTGCCACCGTGGAGGAAGCGCTCTATCCCGCAATCGAGGATTTTCGAATCGACGTGATGATGGGCGAAGGCGCATATGCCGAGAGCATTACGCTCGACATCAAGCCCTTCACGTTGATCGGTGCCACTACGCGCACGGGCCTGCTCACCAAACCGTTGCAAGAGCGGTTCGGTGTCACCCTGCGCCTCGATTTCTATCCGCCCGAGGATCTGGAGAAGATCGTGCTGCGCAGCGCGCGCCTCTTGGGCGTGCCGTGCGACAAAGAAGGTGCCCGTGAGCTCTCGACGCGTTCACGCGGCACGCCACGCGTCGCCAATCGCCTCGTCCGGCGTGTGCGGGACTTCGCCGAGGTTCAAGGCAGCGGCAAAATCGATCGCGAAATCGTGCGTCACACCTGCGACAGGTTAGGCGTGGACAACGCGGGCCTCGACGAAATGGACCGCCGCTTGCTCGGGATTTTGATCGAGCACTACGAGGGCGGCCCAGTCGGTGTCGAAACCTTGGCCGCCGCACTCGCCGAACCGCGCGACACGATCGAAGACGTGTACGAGCCCTATTTGCTGCAACAAGGCTACCTCGGCCGCACCCCGCGCGGCCGCATCGCCACCAAGAAGGCTTACGAGCATTTGGGTGAAAAGCAGCCCGCCAAAGCGCAAGGCTCGCTCTTCTGACCGGCAAGCATCACCACGTGCTCTGAACGTTCTTCATGAAGCCGTAGGGGTAGCCGAGGTCGAAGCTCGAGGCTTCGTCGAGGCGCTTCACTTGCTCGTCGCTGAGCACCACGTCGGCGGCGTTCACGTTCTCCTCCAGCTGAGCGACCGAGCGCGCGCCGAAAATGCAGGAAGTAACCTGCGGTTGTTTGAGCAACCAAGCGAGCGAGACTCCCGCGGGCGAGGCTTGCGCTTCGGCCGCGATGGCGCGCACGGCGGCGAGGATCTTCCAATTGCGGTCATTGTCGAAGCCTGCCATGCGGTCCTTCCACTTCTCGAGACGCGCTCCGGCGGGTGGCGGCTGACCTTTGTCGTATTTGCCGCTGAGAAAGCCGCTCGCGAGCGGCGACCAGGGCAAGATGCCGACGCCCTGCTGGCGACAGAGCGGCACGTGCTCGCGCTCGAGATCACGCGTTACCAAGCTGTATTGCGCCTGAAGCGTGACGAACGCGGACAGATTCTTGGTCTTGCTGAGCCACAGGGAATCCATCAAGCGGTACGCGGCGTAGTTCGAGCAGCCGAGGTACAGCACCTTGCCCTGCGTCACGAGGTCATCGAGCGCACGTAGGATCTCGTCCTCCGGCGTATCGATGTCTTGCATGTGAATCTGATAGAGGTCGATGTGATCCGTGCGCAGACGCTTCAAGCTGTGCTCGACGCATCGCAGGATGCGGTAGCGCGACGCGCCGCTGCGGTTCGGCCCCTCGCCCATGTTGAAGCGAAACTTGGTCGCTAGCACGACTTCATTGCGACGTTGATCTCGCTCGAACCAAGCGCCGATCACGCGCTCGCTCAGACCGTCTTGCCCATACACGTCGGCGGTATCGATGAAATTGACGCCCAGCTCGAGCGCGCGGTTCATGATCGCGAAGGACGTCTTCTCGTCGCTACTGACCTGGTGCATGAAGGATTTGTCGTCCGCCTCACCAAAGGTCATCGCGCCCAGGCAAAGCTCCGAAACCTTGACGCCCGCTGCTCCGAGTTTCTTGTATTTCATGATCCAGCTCCACCTTTCCGGGGCCACGGTGTAGCCCGGCGGCGCAGCATACACGGCGTGCCCGGGAACGGCCGAGCGCGCGCAGATTACGCGCAAGAGAGCGCGGCGGCAGCCGCTTCCAGGCGCCCCATGTACGGTTCGAGCGCATCGGACACGCGCTGCAACAACTGGGCGCCGCTCCTGTAGTGTCCAGAAACCCAAGAAACGCGAAGGTTTCCGCGAGGGGGAATATTCCGGAGCGGGCGTCGAGAAGCGCAGCGCTGGGGTCGACGGCGCGGCCGCTTGCGGCCCTCGCCCGCGAGAGCGCCAATCTTGAGCGCGCGCTGAGTGTCGAATTTCGTCAGCTGTTGCCGCGGGCGTGGGCGCCCACGACACTCTGACAAACGCCGGGCCACACTGAGCAACAAACGCTACTCGGAAAAGCGCCTCAATCACGTAGGCGAAAGCATATCTGTTCCCCTAACGTGAACTCGCTATTATACTGTGCACCGTGCTGTCCATCGTTACGGCTGACGCGATCGGAGTGATCGTCTTGGTGTTCAGCGGCACGGAAGTGAGCGACGCCGACTACCAACGTTCGATCGACGCGATTGAAGCGTCGGATCGCGCCGCGCTGGCGCGTGGTATCCACCACGTCTGCATCCTCGTGACGGACCATGACACGCCACGGCCGCCGCCCGCGTGGCGTCAGCGCATGGCGGCCTCGAATGACAAGCTGAAGTCGCCGCGCTGCTACTTTGCGGTGGTCTCACCCAGCGTGCTGATTCGAGGCGTTTTCACGGCGATCCAATGGATCATGCGCCGGAACACGGGGCGCAACTTCGTGGCTTGCGCGACGTTCGCCGAAGCCGCTGCGGGTGCCCGAGCGGACACGGGTCAGCTCTTGTCGAATCTGGAAGCGCTGTTCGCCGCAGCCAAGCCCGCGGTCAACGCGGACGGCCGACGTTCGCGTGAGAGCTCCTGAGCCACGCGAGCGCGTCGTCGACGGAGTCGAACGCGCGGGCCTTCGAGCTCATGCCCATGGTCGCCAAAATGCCAGACGCGAAAAAGCGGGATATCGTATTGCCGGTGATGATCGCGAGACGCTCGAGCGAGTCTTTCAGCGCGGTCACTAAGTATTCCCGAGCGGCGGTCTCGAGCTTGCGGCTCACACCGCGCTGATCGATCAGAATGCGAAACTTGCCGTTCGGTAACAGGCGGCCAAAGAGCGTGACGATCTCCTGCGCGTCCGCCAGAGTCATGTCATGGGGCGTCGGTGCGCCGACGATGATGCCGTCTGGTAGCAGCATGAACTTGCCGCCGTGCAGCACTATCTCGTCCTTCCACGTCAGGCTCATGACGCGCGCCTCGATGACGGGAAGAACCGCAGTGAGCGGCTCGCCCATGGGCGAGCCGGAGGCTCGATCACGCCAAAACGGGCGGAATCAAAGCGCCTCGAGGAACTCCACGAGGTCGCTGCGCTCATCGTGATTGAGGTGGATCGGGAAACGGCTGCCATCGGCAGAGTTGTTGTAGTCGTCACTGTCGAAGTAGTCCACCACGTCAGCCAAGGATGCGGCGGAATTGTCGTGGAAGTATGGGGCCATTTGGCTGATGCGGCGCAATTGCGGAACCTTGAAGCGATGTAGATCCTCGAAGCGACCCGTCGCGGCCGCTTCACCGATATCGTCATGGACCGCATACTGCACGACGCTGCTGTCCTCGCGCACCAGGGGTAGCACGATAGTGGTTCTGCTGTGCGTCGTCGGGTCGTAGCGCCGCACGTCTAGATTGAACTTGTTGCGTTGTGCAACACCGACGTCCATCACGTGACCGTAGCTCGGGGGAGTCGTGAGCGGCGCGTTGTCCTCATGGTCCCGATTGCTGAAGACATTCGGTTCGTTGTGGCAGCCCATGCAGCTCGCGGCGAACACCTGCTGACCACGGCGTTGCGCAGCGGTCGTCAAGCTGACGGTCGCAAAGGGGTTGTTGACCAGGTTCTGGTAGTTCGGGTCAGTCGGATCCAAGAGCGCCTTGAGCTCCGGCGGATCGATGACCGTTTCTTCCCAGGCTGAAATGTCCTTGAGCCGCTTGCTGCTCAAATCAGCGCTATTAGTGATGTCATCGAAGCGCTCATCCAGGTTTTGAGTGTGCGTGAAGATCGCACCGCGCGCTTGTTCGACCAGCTCACGCGCACGGCCGTCATTGAGCAGGCCGTGCGTGAACACCACATTCAGTAGGTGTTGGCTCTTGCGCCAAGAGAACACCAACTTGAACGGATCAGTGGGCGCCAAGAACGGGTTGAAGCGGCCGGGGCGCGCGACGATCAACCCGCGCACGGCGAGCAGATCCGCCGCCAACGGATCTGCTCCCGCCTCCGGCGTCGTGTCGAAGAAGGGATCACCCGGCGGAAACAGCGTGCTCAGGTTGCCCGCTGGCAGGCCATATTGAAACTGCGCCAAGTGGCAGGTCGCGCAGACCTTACCGTTGCTGGTGATGGTCTGTGGAGTCCCGCTGACGGTCGACACCCCTTCGAACAAAGCGTTCGTGCGGTCGATGTCATTCGAGCCCACGGCAAAGCCGAAGGTGCTCCGGCCATTGACCGGGTCGCCCACGACGAATTGTGGAAAGTCGATGATGGGGCTGTAGCGCGCGCTGTCGTCGAACAGTTGGCGCAACCGGTCGCTGTCACCGTCGGCGTGCGCCGTCAGCGAGGCGAAACCCACGAGCGAGGCAAGCAGTGCAATCGGAGCTTTTTTCTGGTTGATCATGTCGTTGCCTCCTTTCAGGTTCCACAATGGTTGGGCGCGTCGAGATGCGGCTCGTT
>Ga0210387_10003563_pt1 | contig 11966 bp, 13 predicted proteins | sample IncBWC7OmetaG_FD_160108 | JGI IMG/M metagenome (GOLD analysis project Ga0210387, IMG submission 160108) | Forest soil microbial communities from Barre Woods Harvard Forest LTER site, Petersham, Massachusetts, United States - Inc-BW-C-7-O ... | reverse complement strand
CTGCTCACCGAGAACATGTTCGGCGACATCCTCACCGATGAGGCCTCGATGCTGGCCGGCTCGCTGGGCCTGCTGCCCTCGGCCTCATTGGGCGACGGCAGCCGCGGCCTCTACGAGCCCATTCACGGCTCGGCGCCGGATATCGCGGGCCAGGGCATCGCCAATCCCTACGGCACTTTGCTGAGCGTGGCGCTGCTGCTGCGGCACTCACTGAAGCTGCACGAGGAAGCCGCACTGGTCGAAAAAGCCGTCGCCCAGGCCATTGGCGAGGGCGTCTGGACAGCGGACATTGCCATTGCCGGCAGCCGCAGTGTCGGTACCCGCGAGGTGGGCGAGCGCGTCGTGGCGATCCTGGCGCAGCGCTAGCGCGTCACCTGACGCGCGCGCTCCAGGCCTGCTGCGAGATCATCGCGCAGGTCATCGTACGCTTCGATCCCCACCGACAGTCGCAGCAGACCTTCCGTCAGGCCCGCGCGCTGCCGTGCCTGCGGATCCATGGCGGCATGGGTCATGGTGGCCGGATGTGCGATCAGGCTCTCGACTCCCCCCAGGCTCTCGGCCAGGGAGAAATATTTCATCTGCGACACCAGCGCGCGTACCGCCTCGTGCCCACCGGCGATTTCCAGCGTCACCACCGCGCCAAAACCCTGCTGCTGTCGGGCCGCGACCTGATGGCCCGGATGGCCGCGCAGACCGGGATAGAACACCCGGTTCACGCCCGGCTGCGACTGCAGCCATTCGGCCAGGCGGCCGGCATTGCGCCCGTGATGTTCCAGACGAGCGCTCAAGGTACGCAGCCCGCGCAGGGTCAGGTAGCTGTCGAAGGCAGCCCCCGTCAGCCCCAGGCAGTTCGCCCACCAGCTCAGCCGCTCATGCAGTTCGGAGCTGCCCGCAACCACCGCCCCGCCGACCACATCACTGTGGCCGTTGAGGTACTTGGTGGTGGAGTGCACGACAATGTCCGCGCCCAACGCCAAGGGCTTCTGCCACAGCGGCGACAGGAAGGTATTGTCGACGGCGACCAGCGCCCCGGCCGCATGACCCTGTTCGGCAACCTGCGCAATATCGGTGATGCGCAGCAAAGGATTGCTGGGCGTTTCGATCCACAGCAGTGCGACGGGCTGTGACAACGCCGCGCGCACGGCCGCCGCATCGTCAAAGTCTACGAAGTCGCATTTGAGTTCGCCGCGGCGCCGCCAGGCATCAAACAGCCGATAGGTGCCGGCGTAGCAATCATGCGGCGCGACGATGCGCGCCCCGACGGGCAGCAGATGCCCGACGAGGGTGATGGCGGCCATGCCGGTCGCGAGTACCGTGGCGCCAACGCCGCCTTCCAGGTCGGCCAGCGCCTTGCCGAGCAGGTCACGGGTGGGATTGCCGCTGCGTGAATAGTCGTAGGGGCGCTTATCGGCAAAGGCGCGAAATGCATAGGTCGTGGACAGATGAATGGGCGGCACCACGGCACCCGTGCCCTCATCACTGCCCAGGCCCGCGCGCACCGCCTGGGTCACCGGATCCGGTCCGAGGCTCATCCCACACCGCCCAGCACGCTCGAGAAAATGCTTCGCAACTGATCTGTTTCCTTCAAAAAAGCGTCATGGCCGAATACCGAGGAAATCTCATGCAACCGGCCCTGCTGCAGGCGCGCCACCATGGCGCGGATGTCCGGCAGCGGCACCAGGCGATCCTCCCGAATACCCACCACCGTGGTCGGCACGAAAATGCGCGCGACATCCACGCGATGCAGGTCGATGGACTCCGAGAGGCACAGGAACGATTCCGGACAGTGCTGGGCCGCGTAGTCGCGGCCGCGCGCGGCCAGGTACTGCTCCACCGGAAACTCGAAGCGACCCTCGATGAGCTGTGCAGGCCCATCAAAGCGCGCCGCGAATTCCTCCGCCGAACGATAGGTGGTCATCGCCAGCGCCCGCGCCAGTTCCATGCCCAGTGCCGGTCGGCCGCTGTCGATGCCGAAGCGGACCATGCGCCGCTGGGTACTGCGCCAGGCACAGGACATCGGATGGGCGCGATCCGGGGCGCCGATCACCAGCAGCTTGGCGACCCGGTCCGGAAAGCGCTCGGCGAAGGCGAGGCCCACCATGCCGCCATAGGAGCCTCCGGCAATGGCGCGCAGGGCATCGATCCCCAACGCATCCAGCAGCTGTTCCAGCACGCGCGCCTGGTCGTAGGTGGAAATACTGGGGAAATCGGTGGCGCCGGCGACCGGCCCGGTGGTCTCGCCACTGCCCCCCAGGAAATCGAAACTGAGGATCCGCCAGCGGTCACTGTCCAGGGGCTTGCCGGGGCCTGCGATGTCGGACCACCAGCCCGCGCGCGGATCGGCGGTCAGACATACCCGGCGGTGGGCCGAGATGCCGCCCAGTGCGCATACCACGGGCGCCTCTTCCGGGCCCGTCATGCGCCAGGCGATGCGGATGTCGGCCAGCTCCCCGTGATGATGCAGCGCACGGCTCCCGGCCAGCTCCAGGATGCCCTCGCGAATCGGGGGCGACGCCACCGGAGCCGGGGCGTGCAGGGAGGTCACGCGCGAGGCACGCGTGCCTGTGGATAGAACCTCAATTTTGGCAGTCATTTGGGCACTCCGCCGACCAGGGCTCGCAATACAACCGATACCCCTGCGGAACACCCGCACGCCTTGGGCGGGTTAATCGGGTCCATCCCCGACCGCGCAACAACGCGGCCCGGGCCACTCCGATCGCTCATCTACCGCCCCGCTCAAGTGCGGGTCGCAGGAGTTGGCACCTTCCCGAGCTGGTTAGGCTCGGCGGTTGCCCCGGCGTCGAAGGGCCTTATCCCTCAGCCGGTCTCGATGAGCACTCGAAGTCTAGGCGGGGTGCCGCGGCAGCGTCAAGGCCAGGATTGCTCGAAATGATCCGACATAACTGGTCAGCGGACCCGGGCGGGCGCACCCCGGCGTCAGTTTTCCGGCCGGCCGTCTTTTGTGCTAATGTATTAGCGTACTGTTACGTTGGAACGAGACGCCCGCCATGAAAAGCCACCGCAATGTGTCCGCCAGCCAGGAAGCTGCGGCCGAACGCAACCTGTTCGCCGCCGTCGCCGCGCTGCGCAGCGGCGATGAATGCCGGGCTTTCTTTCGCGACCTGTGCACGCCGGCGGAAATCCAGGCCATGGCCGACCGCTGGGCCGTCGTCGACTGGCTGATGCGTGGCGTGCCCTACCGTGAGATCAACCGCCTGACCGGCGTCAGCGTCACCACCATCAGCCGCGTGGCGCGCTGCCTGGCCGATGGCAATGGGGGCTACTCGCTGGTGCTGCGGCGTACCAAGGGCGCGCGCCGCAATGATTCCACCCGCCGCCCGGAGGCGGCCCGTCATGGATAAGGACACCCGCCTGAAACTGGCCGTACAGAAGTCCGGACGCCTCACCGACCCGTCGCTGGACCTGCTCAGCCGCTGCGGTCTGAAGTTGTCGCGTGGCAAGGACCAGCTGATGGGTTTTGGCGAGAACATGCCGCTCGACGTGCTGTTCGTACGCGACGATGACATCCCGGACCTGGTCCAGGAGGATGTGTGCGACCTGGGGCTGGTCGGCCTCAACGTGCTGGAGGAAAGCCGCCTGGAGCTGGCCTCGCGCAGCCAGCCGGCGCTGTTCCAGACCGTGCGCAACCTGGATTTCGGCCGCTGCCGCCTGGCCGTCGCCGTCCCGGATGGGGTGCAGTTCACCGGGCCTGCCTGGTTGCAGGGCAAGCGCATCGCCACCACCTATCCGTACATGCTCGCCCGCTTCCTCAAGCAGCATGACCTCGCGGCGGAAATCGTGGTGCTGTCAGGGGCCGTGGAGATTGCGCCGCGGCTGGGGCGGGCCGATGCGGTGTGCGACCTGGTCTCCACCGGCTCGACGCTGCAGGCCAATCACCTGCGTGAAGTGTTCACCGTGCTGGAGAGCCACGCCGTGCTGATCCGCACGCCGCTGGCGCTGGCGCCCGCCAAGGACGAATGGGCCGAACGGCTGCTGATGCGTATCGATGGTGTGCAGCAGGTGAAGGAGAGCAAGTACATCATGTTGCATGCGCCGCGCTCGGCGCTGGCGGAAATCCGCCGCCTGCTGCCCGGCAGCGAATCGCCCACCATCATTCCGCTCGAGGGCCACCCCGACCGTGTCGTCGTGCACGCGGTGTGCCGCGAAAACGTGTTCTGGGAAACCCTGGAGAGCCTGAAGAAGGCCGGCGCCAGTGCAATGCTGGTGCTGCCGGTCGAGAAGATGCTGGTGTGACCATGCGCATTCTGTACTGGCAGGACCTCGATACGGCACAGCGCCGCGCGGCGCTGGCCCGTCCGGCGTTTGCAGCCCGGGCCGACATCGCCGCCGATGTGGCACGCCTCATCGGCCAGGTGCGCGCCGAGGGCGATGCCGCGCTGCTCGCCCTCACCGAGCGCTTCGATGGCGTGCGCCTGGACACGCTTGGCGTCAGTGCCGGGGAATTTGCCGCGGCCCGCGCCAAACTGACCGCGGTGCAGATCGCCGCCCTGGAGCGGGCGATCGACAATGTCGACAAGTTCCATGCCGCCCAGCAGCTGCAACCCCTGTCGCTGCAGACCAGTCCGGGGGTGCGCTGTGAGCGCGTGGTGCGCGCGATCAATGCCGTGGGCCTGTACGTGCCGGCAGGCTCCGCGCCCCTGCCCTCCGCCGTGATCATGCTGGCCGTACCCGCGCGCCTGGCTGGCTGTCCGCAGCGCGTGCTGTGCACGCCACCGGCCCGCGACGGCGGCGCGAATCCCGCGGTGCTGGTCGCCGCGCAGCTGTGCGGCATCGACACCGTCTTCAAGGTGGGCGGGGCCCAGGCGATCGCGGCCCTGGCCTATGGCAGCACAACCATCCCGAAGGTCGACAAGATCTTCGGCCCCGGCAATGCCTGGGTGACCGCGGCCAAGCAGCAGGTCGCGGCCGATCCGGACGGCGCCGCCGTAGACATGCCCGCCGGCCCGTCGGAAGTACTGGTCATCGCCGATGACAGCGCACGCCCGGCGTTCGTGGCCGCCGATCTGCTGGCGCAGGCTGAACATGATCCGCAATCCCAGGCCATTCTGCTCACGACCTCGGACACGCTGGCCACCGCGGTGCTCGCCGAAGTCGAACGGCAGATGGCACGGCTGTCCCGCCAGGCGATTCTGGTGCAGTCCATGGCCGCCAGCCGCTGTATCGTCGTACCGGACCTGGCCAGCGCCATCCAGGTCTGCAATGACTATGCGCCGGAGCATCTGTTGCTGCAGATCCGCCAGCCGCGCGCCTCCCTGAGCCAGATTCGCAACGCCGGCTCCGTATTTCTCGGCGACTGGTCCCCCGAGCCGCTGGGGGACTATTGCTCCGGAACCAATCACGTGCTGCCGACCTATGGCTATGCGCGCGCCTACAGCGGCCTGTCATTGCTCGACTTCAGCAAGCGCATCACGGTGCAGGAGCTCACCCCCGACGGCCTGCGCGACTTGGGGCCGGTGGCTGCGACGCTGGCGCAGCTTGAAGGACTGGACGCGCATGCCGCGGCCGTCGAGTGCCGACTGGCGGCGCTGGAGACAGGCTCGTGAGCGCGCTGTCGCCCACGGCGATTGCCCGCCCGGACATCATCGGGCTGGAGCCCTACGAGCATGCCCGTTGGGATCCGACGCTGGAGCGCCTGCATGCCAATGAGCTGCCCTGGCGCAGCAGCGGCGATGCCAGCGTGGCCGGCCTGAACCGCTATCCGGAACCGCAGCCGCGCGAACTGGTCGAGCAGCTCGCAGACCTGTACGGCCAGCCGCCGGGGAACGTACTCGTGACCCGCGGCAGTGATGAAGCCATCGACCTGCTGACCCGCGCCTTCTGCCGCGCCGGAACCGACGAGGTGCTGGTGTGTCCACCCACATTCGGCATGTATGCCGTGGCTGCCCGTATCCAGGGCGCCGGCGTGCAGCGCGTGCCGCTCGATCTGGCGCAGGGTTTCGCCTACGATCCGGCCGCCGTACTGGCCGCGTGCACCCCCACCGTGAAGCTGGTGTACGTATGCTCGCCCAACAATCCCACCGGCAACCTCGTTGCGGAAAGTACCATCCTGCACCTGGCCGAGCAGCTCGCCGGGCGGGCGCTGCTGATCGTCGATGAGGCGTACATTGAATTCGCCGGCGTCGCCAGCTGCGCGCGTCACCTGGCCACGCATCCCTGGCTCGTGGTGCTGCGCACGCTCTCCAAGGCCTACGGCCTGGCGGGCGCACGCTGCGGCGTCGTGCTGGCGCACGCCGAAATCGTGGCACTGCTGCGCCGGATCATCGAGCCGTACAATCTGACGCAGTTGAGCGTCGAGGCGGTGCTGCGGGCCCTGCAGCCGGTGGCGCGCGCCGTCACCCACGAGTGCGTGGCGTTGATCCAAAGCGAACGGGCGCAGCTTGCGGCCGCGTTGTGCGACAGTGCGGCGGTGGTACGGGTGTGGCCCAGCGCGGCCAACTTTGTGCTGGTCGAGTTCAAGGATCCGCAGCGGGCATTCGATCGGGCCTGCGCGGCGGGTCTGCTGGTGCGTGACGTGCGCCGGCACGCGGGTCTTGAGCGGGCCCTGCGGCTCACGGTCGGCACGCCCGAGCAGAATCAACGCCTGATTGCAGCCCTGTGTGCGGAGGCGCTCTGAATGAACTCATCCACCGCGGTACTCTTCATCGATCACGACGGCACCCTGGTCGAGGAGCCTGCTGACCGGCAAGTCGACAGCCTGGAGAAGATCCGCTTCATGCCCGGAGTGTTCGCGGCGCTCAATGAGCTGGCGGCCGCGGGCTTCCGTCTGGTCATCGTCTCCAACCAGGACGGACTGGGCGGCCCGAGCCATCCGAGCGCCCGGTTCGAACAGGCGCATCAGTTCATCCTGGAGGCCTTCCGTTCCCAGGGCGTGCAGTTCGAGAAGGTATTCATCTGCCCGCACCTGCCCGCGGACGGCTGTGACTGCCGCAAGCCGCGCACCGGCCTGCTGCGCGAGTTCCTGCGCGAGGGCCAGGTGGATCTGGCGGCGAGCGCGGTGATCGGCGATCGCGACACGGATCTGGAACTGGCGCGCAACATCGGCACGCGGGGCCTCAGGGTTCGACTGGGCGGCGGCGCCCATGAAACCTGGCCCGCCGTCGTGCATGAACTCACGGCGCGCCGTGCGACGATCGAGCGCACGACCAAGGAGACCCGCCTCTCGGTTGCCGTGGACCTCGATGCGACCGCCCCGGTGAGCATCACCACAGGCATCGGCTTCTTTGATCACATGCTCGAACAGCTCGCCAAGCATGGTGGCTTCGCCATGTCGCTGACTTGCCGGGGTGATCTGGCGGTCGATGAGCATCACACCGTGGAGGATTGTGCCCTGGGCGTCGGCGAAGCCCTGCGCAAGGCGCTGGGGCGCAAGCTCGGCATCAACCGCTATGGTTTCCTGCTGCCCATGGACGAGGCGCGTACCCAGGTCGCCATCGATCTGTCGGGGCGCGCCTTCGCCGTATTCGAAGGCCGCTTCGGGCGCGAGGAAGTGGGTGGCCTGGCGACGGAACTGGTGCCGCATTTCTTCCGCTCGCTGGCCGACAGCCTCGGAGCCGCCATCCATATCAGCGTCACCGGTGATAACTCACATCACATGATCGAAGCCTGTTTCAAGGGCACGGGCCGTGCGCTGCGCCAGGCTTTCCGCCGCGAGGGGCGCGAGCTGCCCAGCACCAAGGGTGTGCTGTGACCCTCGACGTTGCCATCATCGACAGCGGCGGCGCGAACCTCGCCTCGTTGCAATTCGCCCTCGAGCGGCTGGGTGCGCAGGCCGTGGTCACCAGTGATCTGGAGGTGATCAGCGCGGCACCGCGGGTGCTGCTGCCCGGCGTAGGCTCGGCACTCGCCGCCATGCAGCGCCTCAACGCCAGTGGTGTCGCGGCGCATCTGCCCCAACTGAAGCGACCGGTGCTCGGCATCTGCCTGGGCATGCAGCTGCTGTTCGCGAAGTCGGAGGAAGGTCCGGCGCAGTGCCTGTGTGTCCTGCCGCAAACGGTGCGCAAACTCAGCCCCGCGCCCGGCCGCCCGGTGCCGCATATGGGCTGGAACCGTCTGCATATCCTGCAGCAGGATCCATTGCTGGAGGGGGTCGCCGAGGGCGAATACCTGTACTTCGTGCACAGCTACGCCGCGCCGCTGACGCACAGCACGCTGGCGAGCGCCGACTACGGCGTGCCCATCGCGGCGGTCGTGCGCAAGGACAACTTCTGGGGCACCCAGTTTCATCCGGAGCGCTCGACCAAGGTCGGCGCGCGCATTCTTGCCAACTTCCTGAGGCTCACCTGACGTGCTGCTGATTCCCGCCATCGATCTGCGCAACGGGCGTTGTGTGCGTCTGTTCAAGGGCGACTTCGCCGCCGAAACGCGCTATGAGTTTGAGCCGCACGAGCTGCTGCAACGCTATCGCGACATCGGTGCGACCTGGCTGCATGTCGTGGATCTGGATGGCGCGCGCGATGGCACCTTGGCCAATCGCAGCATAATCGTACGGCTGGCCTCGCAGTCCGCGGTGAAAATCCAGGTCGGCGGCGGCGTGCGCTCCGGCACGGTCATCGATGATCTGCTGCGCAATGGGGTCGCGCGCGTCGTCATCGGCAGTCTTGCGGTCGAGCAGCCGCAGCAGGTGATCGCGTGGCTGAATCAATTCGGCGCAGCGCGCGTGTGCCTCGCCTTTGACATCCGCAATGATGCGGCCGGGGTGCCGCGCGTGCACACCCGCGGCTGGACCCAGGGCGGTCAGTTGAGTCTGTGGCAGGCGCTCGAACCCTTTGCGCCCCACGGACTGCAGCACGTACTGTGCACCGACATCGACCGCGACGGCGCCCTGACCGGCCCGAGCCTGGATCTTTATCGCGAAGGCCTGCGGCGCCATCCGCAGATTTCCTGGCAAGCCTCCGGCGGGGTACGCGACGCCGCCGACCTCACCGCGCTCGCGCAACTGGGTATGACGGCAGCCGTCAGCGGCAAGGCCCTGCTCGAAGAGCGCATGACCCCTGAGGAGCTGCGGCCATTCTTGCCAAACGCATAATTCCCTGCCTGGACGTGCGCGACGGCCAGGTCGTCAAAGGGGTGCGCTTCCGCGACCACAAGGTCGTCGGTGACATCCTGGATCTCGCCGCCCGCTATCGCGACGAAGGCGCCGATGAGTTGGTGTTCTACGACATCACCGCCAGCCCCGAAGGCCGTTCGGTGGACCGCGGCTGGGTGAGCAAGGTCGCCCGCGTGCTCGACATTCCCTTCTGCGTGGCCGGTGGCATCAGCTCCGTCGCCGACGCCGAAGCGGTGCTCAATGCCGGGGCCGAAAAGGTCTCGATCAACTCCCCCGCGCTGGCCAATCCGGATCTCATCAATGCCTTGAGTGGGCGCTTCGGCGCACAGTGTGTGGTGGTGGGCATCGACAGTCAGACCTCCCCGACAGGCTATGGCGTCTACCAGTTCACCGGCGATCCGAACCGATCGCGCGACTCCGGCCGGGACACGCTCTCGTGGGTGCGTGAAGTCCAGGACCGCGGCGCCGGGGAAATCGTGCTCAACTGCATGGCCAGTGATGGCGTGCGGCGCGGTTACGACATTGCCCAACTGCGCGCGGTGCGCAAGATCTGTCGCGTGCCCTTGATTGCCTCCGGCGGCGCGGGCTCGTCCGAGCACTTCCGCGACGCCTTCGAGCAGGCCGGCGTGGATGCGGCACTGGCTGCCAGTGTGTTCCATTCCGGCGCCATCACCATTCGGGATCTGAAGGCCGGGCTGCTGGTCGCCGGCATCGAGGTGCGTCCATGGCCCTGACTTCCGACCCCGCTGATCTGTCCCGGCTGGATTTCAGCAAGGGCGCGGGCCTGCTGCCGGCCATCATCCAGCATGCCGACACGGGCGCCGTGCTGATGCTCGGGTACATGAATGCCGAAGCGCTCGCCGCGACCCAGGCGCGCGGGCGAGTGGTGTTCTACAGCCGCAGCCGCCAGAGGCTGTGGGAAAAGGGCGAGACCTCCGGCCACACCCTCACCGTGCAGGCGATCCGCATCGACTGCGATGCCGACACTCTGCTGATCAGCGCGCGTCCCCTCGGACCCACCTGCCATGAGGGCACGACCACCTGTTTCGGGGATGCCGCACTGGCCGGTGCGACGCGCCTCGGGTTCCTCGCGCAACTGACGGCCATCATCGAGCAGCGCAGCCACGAATCTGCGGATCACAGCTACACCGCCAAGCTGCTTGCCGGCGGCGTTGCCCGTATGGCGCAGAAGGTGGGCGAGGAAGGCGTCGAAGTGGCACTGGCCGCGGTTGCACAGTCCGATGACAAGCTGATTGGCGAATCAGCCGATCTGCTGTTTCACCTGATGGTGTTGCTGAAAGCGAAAAATCTGCAGCTCGAAGCCGTGGTCACGGAGCTGGCGGCGCGACATGCGGCGCGCGCAGGTCCTGGATGACACGTCCGTACTTGGCGATTTCCTCATCATGTGGCAGGTCCCGCCACGGTTCGCGCAGCGCCTCCGCATACCAGGCCCGCATGCACTCAAGGTCCAGCATCCGCGCCACGTAAGCCATCGATGCGGCATCCAGCGCCAGGTTGTACGTTTGGATGCGGAATACGACGGGTGCGAAGAATGCATCGACAGCGGTAAACGCGGAACCGGCGAGGAAGGGTCCGCCGAAGTGCTCCAGGCCATCGTTCCAGAGCGCGCCGATCCGACTCAGGTCGGCGGTCAGTGCCGCCGTCGTGCTGTGCAATTGCACGCGTAGCGCGCAACTCATCGAACAACGACTGCGCAGCTCCATGAAGCCGGCATGCATTTCCGCGCAAGCACTGCGCGCCCAGGCACGCGCGTCGACCGCTTCCGGCCACACGCCCGCGTAGTGTTCGGCCAGGTACTCCACGATCGCCAGCGACTCCCACACCGTGATGTCGCCATCGACCAGACAGGGCACCTTGCCGCTCGGTGCGATGCGTCGGTAGGCCGCCCAGTCGGCCGCCCGATGAAACGGGATCAGGCTTTCCGTGAAGGGGATCTTCAGTTCGCGCAGCAACGCCCAGGGCCGCAGCGACCAGGAGGAGTAGTTCTTGTTGGCGATATGCAGCGTGTACATGGGACCTTGAGTCTACTGTGCGCTGAGCTCATCCGCGCGATGCTGTGCTTCGGCCGCTTCGCCATTGCGGTTGCGCGCCTTGAGCGATTCGGCGATCAGGTGCCAGGAGGCGGACTGGGCGTGCGGATCGCCCGTCGACAGCTGCAACGCCTTGTGACCGATGCCGCCGGCCTGTTCGAAGTGACCGGCCGATTCGTGGATCTCGCCAAGCTCGATCCACAGCAGCGGGTTATCCGGCTCGATGCGCAAGGCCCGCTCGATGCTGCTGATGGCCAATTGTGGATCACCGCCGGCGGCTTGCCGATGCGCCTGGGCCACGAGCGCGGTCGCCGCGGCACCCAGGTGGAACTGGCGGGTCGCGGGCGCCGGAGCCGTCGCAGGCGGCGGCGTGGGTGCCGGGACCGGGACGGCGCCGGCCGGCGCGGCGGGATTGGGACTGGTCACGGATCCGCTGCTCGAGCCCGGCGCCGGCGGCACCGGCTGTCCTGCGGGAGTCTCCACCGGCGTGCGGAACATCACGCAACCGCTCAGCTGGCACCCCACCACGGCGAGCACGAACAATCTCTTCATGATCGCGAACAACCTCAATGGTGGGTAATGCCCTGCAACCACTTGCCAGCCCGGTCCAGCAAGGTCGGCTCCGACTTGGCGCCGCTGCCCGCAGAACCGAACAGGGTGCAGCCCGGCGGCGCAGCGGGCGGCGTAAAGCTCAACGGTACGTAGACCGTCACTGGCTCTGGCGCGCAGCTGGCCGAAGGCTGATAGCCGGTCTTAAAATCAATGGTAACCGGGTGCAGAGTATCCGGCATGACACTCGACACCGATGTAGGACCAATCGCCGTCAGCAGTCGATCCCACACCCCCAG
>Ga0210387_10003562_pt1 | contig 11967 bp, 7 predicted proteins | sample IncBWC7OmetaG_FD_160108 | JGI IMG/M metagenome (GOLD analysis project Ga0210387, IMG submission 160108) | Forest soil microbial communities from Barre Woods Harvard Forest LTER site, Petersham, Massachusetts, United States - Inc-BW-C-7-O ... | reverse complement strand
TGCTGTTCGACATACCGCCGATCACTAGCAATCTATTTCGACGTGCACGCGTCGGGCCCAGAGAGTGAACGCACTAAAGCTAAATTGCACTTTAACGACGCTCGAATTAGGCTCAGGAAATTACAATTCTGCGTCTGACTGCATCGCCAGACTCTACTAATCCTATAACGCTCAAGGCAACAGCTGCGCGTCTCCATTTGCTCAAATGGTGCTTCCTCTTTTGTGGCAGCCGACAATGAGCTGAAGTGTTGCGCACGAATCGTCTTCACAAGAACTGCGAGTCGCTGGTTTTTGTCGATGATCGGCATTAGTCGGTTCTTCCATTTCCCGCTGAAACTTATAGAGGGCAAGCACTATCGCGAATTCGGCTTTCCGGGGCAATTCTCTATCTGGAGCAGTAACAGGGCAAAAGCCTGGCAATTCTCGATGTGACTGATCCCGCAAAAATCGTAGCCGTTGGACGGGGTTCCGCCGCTGCCCCGGCAGCATATGACTTCGTTCAATATTTGGGCAGCGGGAGAACTCTCGCTCGCTACCGCGATTAATCTGGATTCGCCATCATCAGTTTCAAAAAGTACAAGGATCCGGTGCTCACCGCCGAACCAAAGTACCTGCATCCAGCCACGACGCAGCCCGACGGGCCGAATGGCTTGTTGTTGATCTCAAGCAGCTCGAGTCAGAGTACGCCAGCGAAGCCCCCTCGAGAGTACGAATATCAGGTCATCAACGTATCGAGTGCGTTAGCGAGGCCCCGCTGGCGACGATTCAAGGAGTCATGCAAAGAGTCGACCGACCGCAGACCGGCACAATCTTTCTGCTGACCGAACAAGGGATTACGGTCCTCCGCACCCTCGTCCCAGAGCGGCAACACCGGGCTCACTTATGGTTCCTGGAAGAATGACGGTCCTTGCGGGACTCAAGTTTGGCGTGCGCATTCCGCTGTGCCTCCGCTTCGCGCTGAATACTCTTGGCTGTCGTGGCTTCACTGCTGCCTACTCCTTTCCCGGCCCTGCTTTGCCACCTGCAAGGCTTGAGAGCAACCCGACCACCCATCCCAAACCAAATGAAATGTAGGTTATCCAGCTGTACCAACGGTGCCGTGTCTCCGTTGATTCCTGGAGTTCCATCAGTTCCATTACACCCTCGCCGCGAAGGATGCGCGACTCATCGTAGAGTCCTTGCCAATCCCCCACGGATTTCGCCAGAGTCTCGACGGTGTCTGTTTTCTCTGTGGACTGTAGCGTCCGGTATTTGTCATCGAATGTGTCCTTCTTTTTCTTGAAGGACAAGGAAAGAACCTCCCGTAGAACCACCAGATGCGCCATGTTTTGGCCGAGAAGCTCAAGAACTTTGGTATTCTCAGTGCCAAGTCTTAGTCTCTGAGATTCCGCAGCATCCATTTGCTTGCCTTCCATCACCTTATCCTTCAGGACGCGCAAATTTGCGTTGATGTCTGTGAGTTGAGTATAGAGTCCAACCTGCTCGGCGTTATTGTCTCGAACGGCTCCCTGAACAGCACTCAACTGGTCCTTAGCCGGCTCATCCAAGGTCTCCTTAACCACAAAACTCGTAAGGACTGTGAGCGCGCTAATGATCGCCACCAGCGCCTTGTGCCTCTTAAGCCAACGATCGAATTGCTTTCGCCAAATCGATTCGGAGGTCTGCCCATGCTTGTGTTCGTGTGTCATCGCTCGGTGACCTTAATGCTGTGCCTTACATGCGAGCCGCGCCCAACTCCAGAACCTTCAATCAGAAGACATGTTGCCAGAGGCGCTTGGCCAACAAACGCTCTCTAGCAGACGCAACTCCGAACGCGGTACCTTTGGGTTGCAGGTTGCGGGCATTGGCGCCATCAACGGGAGGGTTTTGGACCCGCCCCGCGAATCTTGAGAAGACTCTGGACCGCGTCGAACCAGAACGTACTTCCCATGGATACCGCGAGCCCTGTGACGATTCCGCCGGCAATGTAAGATAGAACCCAAAAGACAGAGATATCCCTTCCGCTGAAACTGTACCAACCTATCGGGTAGTGAAGAGCGCCGATCTGCTGATCGATGTCCAGGATTCGCGCCGCGATAACGCCGTCATTCGTGTTGACAATCCCATCACTCTTTTTGTCACCAGGTTTTTCAGGAGTGGGCGGAGTCTTTCTTACAAAATCAGCGGCCGCAGAAACCGCCGCCTGCCGCGCCGCATCACCTTGCCACAGCCAGCGGACAACAGCGATCGTGTTCAAGTTGCACCCCAAGGCCAAGAGAACTCCGATCATGAGCAGGCAAGCCTGCGTGCGCCGCTTGTACCATCCCGAAGCACGATCCATCGTGTCGTTGAACCACTTCTCGATAGCGAACCGGACCGCCTGAATACTCGATCCTTGTGTCACAAGCGTGGTTTCGAGCAGGGAGCGGAGAGCGTCTTCCTTGGTAGCAGTGGCCGCGCAGACGCAGCCCGCTGGAGGCGGCGCGTTCAATAGGTCGTTGATCAACTTGATCGCGCCTGCGGGTGACAGGTCAAGGCTCTGAACCACCTTCTGCGAGAGCGCCTTGTTCATAAGTCCCTCGACCACGGCGCCTGAAAAGGTCGCCGCAGGAATATAAGAAGGTGGCGTTCCCCCTTGGGACTCGTGCCAGCCAAACCGTTCGAACAGATCAATGCGGGACGGAGCTGCGTCTTTTCGGAAAAGCGCGAGCACTTGCGGATTGCCATAAATGTCCTCGACGGTGACGAGGAAGCTCTTGTCCAGCATGTTCTTGATGGCGTCGTGCAGCATCTGTGCCCGCCAATTGAGAGTGTTTGCAATCAACTCCAGGACGGCGCTCGCACCGAAAGTGAGCAACAGGTAAAAGAACGCAACTCCGATTGCCACATCCAAAGCTTTCAGCGGTACCATACTGACTCTCTCCCTCAAGAATCTTCCCTGCCTAGGGCATTTCAGCAAGCCTCTGAACTGTAGTGGCACCCTTGGGCACACCCAATCCGGTACACGCGTTCCAACCCGGCCCCGCATAATAACCAACTCCCCGACAGCGGTTATTCCCCGTGATGATTTCCCGGCACATCAAAGGGTTTTCGTAGAGGAATTTGTGAAACGCGCCGAGCCGGCGGCCGCGTTTCGCGCATGCCATCGCTATAACTGCCGCCCACAGCGGGGTGGCGGCACTGGTGCCTTTCTGTTTCTGTTCCGTGCCATTGAGAACAATACGATAACCGGGATTGCTGCCAGCGGCCGCAGCTAGGTCCGGGACCCCACGCCCGGGAAGGCCGCCTCCGGTTTGTGGCAGCTGGATAGATTTCTGATAGTCAGGGACAGCAAAACTGTTGCTGAAGCCACCGGTCGTTCCCGCGGTCCCCTCATTCCAAACGGTTTCATCGCCTGCCGAAACTCCATTGGCGCCCACCAGTCCATCAGTACCGCCGCATGCAATGGCGAATGGACTGGACGCGGGGAAAAATACGTGAGGGCGGCCGTCGAAAATTCCGCCCGTTGCAAGTGAGTCTCCGGCCGCGACCACAAAGCTAACATTCCGCGCTGCTGCCGTTTCCATGGCCCCTTCGATATCGTTGCGATCTCCGTCTTGCCACGAGTCCTCAGAAGCTCCCCAACTGAGTGATAAAACGTCCGGATTATTTTCCGTGTCTTTCGCTGCGATTCTTATTGCAGCTGCTATATCCGAAGGCTTGGTCGATGAGAAATAAACAACGATCGAAGCCTTCGGAACTATGCCCGCGACAATTTGCATATCCAAAGCCAGTTCAATATCGAACGTGGAAGTTCCGTTTTGGAAATCATTGAAATTTCCGTTGATCGGTATGTGGGAGACCGAGACCCGTGGCTGGCCCATGAGGTCGCTGGCGCAATTAAGGTCGTCCGGATTGTAGCCGCCCCCAAGTGAAATGATGCCCAGGCAGGTCCCTTGAGCATCGATACCTGATAGACCGTACGACCGGGCAATCTCGGTCGGCCTTAGTCCCAACCCTTCAGCGCTGGCCTGCAAAGCCGTAACGACGCGGCGGTCAAACTCCGCTGGAGCCGCCGAATCGCAAGCTTGTGCTCGCCACCCTTTCCCTTCGTACTGGCCACTGAGGCTCATGAGAGCGGTACCGCTGTCATCGGACCTACTCCTTATGAAGTTAGCTCCCGCCGGCGCTAGCATTCGCACTTTTGCTGCTCGCGCTCCCGTTCGAATTTTTGCTCGCTGCTCCTTTAATTTTGCTGGCAATCGAACTGACGGGTACTTCAATGCCAAATATCGGCTTCCACACCCGGGTCGGGTGCGAGTCGCTCGCGAGTTGCTGTGTTGTGGTCGGATTGTCAGTTACGAAATTCGTTTTCATCCAGACCATTCCGGCGAAGACGTTGATGTCGACAGGAAGCTTAAAGGGTCTTTTCGCCCCCGATACACGCGAGAGCACTCCTCCAACAGACTCCGCTAAACCAAAATAAGGCCGATAAAAGCTCTGGCTAGTAAGCGGAACACCCACATCGAAATGCGGAGCCCAGTCGTTCTTGTCTGCTTTTAGAAAGAAGGGATATAAGTCCAACATCGCGTAGAGATCTGTGTGGGTTGTCACGCTCTTGCTGAGTGCGCCGTTCGCAATCGAGTACTTGGATTCCCGAACGCCCGGGATCGTAATGCCAATACTCACATCCCACCATTCAGGATCCAGACTGGTGAATGTCCTTGTCGATGTGCAGGGAAGGCTGTTATGTGATCCTGTGCAACTCATCAGCCCAGGCGCGGGTTCGGAAGGCGAATTCTTTGTTGTTTGTGTTTGATTTTTTTCGCTCGCGTTCGCAGAAGGCTTTGCCAACGGTTGCAAGGAGACACCAGCTGTACCCGAACTTAGTGCCGAAGCTCTCACCCGAACTACTGACATTCCAGCTGTAGGTATGACCCAGTTGCCGAGAGCTCCTTTGTCCACTCGCGGATTACCACTCAAAGTGGAGTAGGCCTGGGCAGGGGCAAAGGTCGCCCCATCCGACGATACTTCAAACTCAAGCGCGCCAGCGTAGTTCCCGGATACGGTAACTATCACACTCAGCGTATTCGACAGCTCCAGTTCGACACAAGTGGCGGAGGCGCTGCAATCTGCTCCCGAAGTTGAGACTTTTCCCTTTGCCGTGGAAGGCGTGGCGGGCGGCGGCGAAACCGGTTGAAGCGAAACATGAGGCGATCCGCCGCCACTCGTCAGATCGGAGGCCCGGACTCGCATAGAAGCCATCGCGGGTGTCAATACGACCCAGTCGCCAGATGATGTGGTGCTGGCTTCAGGCACTCCGGTCACGGCCCGGAATCCTGTGGCTGCGGAGAAGTGATCTTGGTCAGGTGCCGTCTCGAACTGCAGTGTTCCTTTGTAGTTGCCGGATACGGAGACCATGACGATTGGTGTGTTCGATAGCTTTAGGACCACACATGAGGAGGCGGGGCAGTCCGTCCCCGCGCTTGTGATGTCACCGGTGATCTGACCAGCTACCTTGGATGAGTCGTCGTAGTGGTCCGAGGAGGCTACGGTTACCTTCACATCGAAGGGCAGTCGAGCCGTGCCTGATTGCAGACCGGCAGCAATGGCGATTCTCCGGCACGGAAAACTCGTTGCTGCCGCAACTAGTGCTTTGGCCGGTGCAGGAGCTGCGACGCCCGTCAGAGCAGTGATTAGAGCCGCGAGATCCGTTTGGTTTTGCGGTGTTCCCTGGGTCGCCGAGCTGGTGTAAGCGTCGACAACGGAGCCTGTGGCCTTTTCGTCCTTGAACCAATCGATTCCCACCAACACGACTTTCTTCTTGTTGTAAATTCGCGGCTCGCCGTCACTGTTGATTCCTGTCGGCTTCAGTATATCGACTCCATTAAGTTGATAAACATGCCACTCACCGGAGATAGGGACGATCGTGTCCCCGCCGCTCTGTGGCGTACTGACCTTCTTCCAAGTCACTACGTGAAAGATAATTACGGAGTCCGATTTTTTCTCCCCGGCTGTTCCCACGGCTTGAATACACTCTGGACACTCTTTATCGTTTCCCACTGCACCCGCCAATTCCGACTTGGACCAAGGGTTTATGGGGTTGTCATTTTGGATGGCACCGATTTCCGCTCGCAGCCTTGTGATCCGCGGATCTTGTTTTTCTTTTAGCGTCTCAGGACTGAAAAGCATGCACGCATCCTGACTCGTGAACGATGTGGTCATGACGTCAAACACGGCATCGGCGGCGGTTTTGTCTTGCTGGGCCCTGACGAGCGTAGAGCAGCTTAAGGTCAGGAACGCTAACCCACAAATGAGTCGTGTAACAGACGAGCGGCGGGGCATTTTCACATATCCTCCGGTGGCAACAGGAATCTCGACAATCTCGACCTCGACGCGCAATCCTTATGCAGACGAGAACGAAATCTCTGGCGTTTTCCCTTCGCGCCGTGGGATTTGGACAGGTCTAATGCGCGGGCGTGGGAGCGATGAAGCCACTTGGAAGAAATTTATTAGTTGCTTTAACGCAGTTATCAGCCGGGGCATTCTCCGGGTGGCAATTCGTCACCCGCACTCCGATAAAGCCATGGTCGATGACTTTCTCCAGGACCCTGTTTCAACACTTGCCGTCACAGAGCCCAGTCCTCGGCCTCATCGCCCACGCACGCTCCGTAAGCCGGATCTGTCTCTCATTACCCTCAAATCGCTGGGAGTTAATGACTCGCGAGTAAATTGGAGTACAATCCACGTACTCTTGGAGGCCCAGCCTGGCATTGAAGTACTCCGACCTATCTCCCCCGGAATTGTTCTTGATTTGTGCTCGCGGAGGCGATGCCGCTTCGTGGGAGGAATTCATTCATCGCTTCAACCCGGTTATCGGGCGCAGCGTCCTCCGAGTTGCCATGCGCCACGGGTCTCCCGACAAGGCGCTGGTCGATGACCTTATACAGGAAACCTACCTCAAGATCTGCTCCAACGATTGCAAGCTGCTCAGATCCTTCGTTCCGCAAACGCCAGAGTCGGCCTTTGGATTCTTGAAGGTTGTAGCGGCAAGCGTCGCCCACGACTTCTTTAAGGCGCGTCTCGCCGAGAAGCGTGCGCCTGAGGTGACTGCCAGTTCCGTTGAAGAGAGCTTCACTCCCAACCGGAACTGCCCTCAGAACGCTCTCAACCATGCAGAGCGGGCTGTGCTCGTCGATCAAATCGACCGGCAACTCCAGGTGGTGGTTCCAGCTCGTGAGCTTCAGCGCGCCCGAACCGTTTTTTGGCTTTATTACCGATCCGGCTTCACGGCGAGCGCCATTGCAGCGCTTCCCGCTCTTGATCTGACGACGAAAGGGGTCGAAAGTCTTATTTTCCGATTGACGGGTCTCGTCCGTAAAACCGTTTCCGATATAAAGGACCCGGATATACAGAACAAAAAAGGAATTCAGCAGAGCGAATCGTTCTAGGGAAGGAGCGTAGCAAGGTGCTCGAACCGGGTGATCAACACCTGACCGCAGATGAACTTGACCAGCTGGCTGGCGTGCCCGGAGCCGTCGACTTGGGTGTGAATCAGCCGGTTGCCCCTCATACCGATGCATCCAGACACCTCTCCGAGTGTCTGGAGTGTCGGCGTCGGCTTGAGGATCGAATCGCGGCCAACAGCAAACTTGCTCAACTGAAGACTTCGGTCTTTGAAGCCCGCGGTGAGTTGTGTCCGAGCGACGAGGAATGGATGCGTGTTGTGGCAGGAATTGAGCTTGGTGAGGTTTCCCGGCAGATGCTGGATCATGCTGCTCATTGCGATCACTGTGGCCCCTTCGTTCATCAACTGAGTCAGGAATTCTCTGACTCCGTATCACTTAAAGAAACCCACATTGTCCAGAATCTCGAAAGCAGTTCTCCGCTTTGGCAGAGGAACATGGCCGCCCGCTTGAGCGTGTCTCTGGGCCTCAAGGAACGAAGAACTAGCCGTTCTCCGGCCTCCTGGTCTTGGAGAGCGCCAGTGTTCGGATGCGCTGCAGTGGCTATCACCGCTATTGTGGTGTGGGGTCTGCTCCTCCGGCCTGAAAAGCGGGTGCAGCGGCTGATTGCCGAGGCTTACACGGAACGTCGCAATCTCGAACCGAGATTTCCGGGCGCCGTGTTCGCGCCGGTCAGGGTAGAACGCGCCCAGCACACTTCGCACTTGGACAGTCCCTCGTCACTCCTCGAAGCGGAGAGAGAAATCACGAACAGTCTCTCAGCCCACCCCTCCGATCCGTTCTGGTTGCAGAGCCGTGCCCGGGCTGAACTTTTGGAGGGCAACTATAGTGGCGCAATCGACGCTCTCCACCAGGCGCTCGCAGCTGCCACAAAAACACCCGCTTTGCTAATTGACTTGGCAACAGCATACTCGGAGCGTGCAGATGCCACCGGAGATTCCGAAGACTACGGACGCGCGATTGACTTGCTTGGACAAGCGCTACAACTTTCTCCACGCGATCCCATTGCCCTCTTCAATCGAGCACTGATTTCCCAAAAGGCCCTGCTGTTTTCCCAGTCTGTAGAAGACTGGAAGGCCTATCTGCAAATCGATCCCACAGGTCCATGGGCTGATGAGGCACGGTCAAGACTGCAGGAAGCACAGCGCGAGCAGCAGAAAAGAAAACAGAGCAGCCTTCGGCCCCTGCTCACGCCTGAGCAATTCGCCAGTCTTAAATTAGCTGATGTATCAGTCGTCGATGTCATCGACGAACAATTCGACGCTTATTACAACAAGGGCCTCTCGGTGTGGCTTCCCCTCGCATACCCCCGCAACGGAGCTCACACACCCGATGTTGTGGCAGCTCGCCGGGCCCTCGCGAAACTTGCACAAATTTCGGTCTCCAGACACTCCGACCGCTGGTGGGTGGATCTCCTGAGCGGTGCTTCCTCGCCATCGTTTCCAATGGCCGTGAATTTTCTTGCGTCAGCGGTGACCGACAACGAACATGGTTCCACAAATGCCAGTCACGCGAGCGCCACACTCGCGCTCCAGCTCTTCCGCTCGTCGAATGGGAATCCCGCCGGAATACTGAAGGCCGATCTTGAAGACCTCTACGCCTTCAATATCGAGCAGAACGCCGAGAATTGTTCGTCGCGGCTACGCTCCATTCACAGCCTGCCTTCCAACTACTCTTACCGACATCTCCAAATCGAAGCCTTGATTCAGAGAGGAAACTGTCTGTGGCTCCACGAAAACCTCGGAGATGCTTTGGCGGCTTATTCGTCTGCAATCAATAACGCAAAAGACAGTGGCTTCCGCGCGATTTTGCTGGGCGCGGAGGATCATTGGTCCATGGCCGCAGGTGCAGGGGGAAACCACGACGGTGCTTGGAAAATTGCAAACGACGGCCTGAAACAGTTCTGGGACGGCCGCTTTGAAGATGTGCGAGGCTACAACTTCTACTACAGCCTGTATGAGATTGCCCGTTCGAGGCGTGAGCCCTCTCTTGAGGTTGCCATCTGGAAGGAGGCGATGCCCCTGACGGAATCGTCTCAAGACTTGGCTCAGGTTGCCGTCGCGCACTCGCTATTCGGGAATTCAGCCCTGGATGCGCACGATTCAGTGCAAGCGGCCGATCAGTTCAACCAGGCAAACACACTCTTTGCCCAAGCTCCGCAGAGTGAAGCAACCAGGCTTGCCCAACTCGAGGTCGAAACAAGACTAGGTGGTGTCGAGGTTGATCTTGGACGGCACCACGAAGCCGCAGCGCGCATGCAGCGGATTGAACCCGAGATCGCTCGACTCTCCGATGATTATTTGAAGGTTCTTTTCTACGACAAGTTCGCCAGAGCGCTGATCGATGAGGGAAACAAATACGCGGGAGAAATGGCCCTGAAGACCGCCACTCATCTGGCGGAGCTGCAGCTGCAAAGCGTGAGAGACGATGCCTCCAGAATTCAATGGAAAATCAACGCCTCCGTGCCGTACCGTGACCTGGTCACGTTGCTGCTCGATCGGCGTGACGTCGAAGGCGCTCTGGAATTATGGGAGGGATTCAAAGCGGCACGTCCACTGTATCCGACCGCAAACTCCTCGCCTCGCTCTGCGCCGGACTACGCAGGTCCACATCGCGTGCTCGCGCGCGCTCGTCAACTCTCGAAGGCGACCGTAATCAGCTACGCCCTCTTCCCGCATCAGCTTGTCATCTGGGTTTATGACGATCGCGGGATTAAGTCGTATCGCACAGATCTGAGGTCCGATGACCTTTCGGATCGCGTTTCGGGCTTCCGGGAAATGTGTTCGAATCCGAAATCCGATCTTGGTCTCCTGCGAAAGCAGGCGAGGAGTCTTTTTGCGATTCTCGTTGCTCCTATTGGTCAATTCCTTCAGCCGGGTCGCGCGCTTGTCATCGAACTCGACGAGGGCCTGAATGGCTTGCCAGTTGAAGCCCTCCTTGATGACGATAACCGATATCTGGGCGAGCGGTGTCCGATCCTATTCTCTCTTGGCATCCTGAACGAATCGAGAGGACTTGCAGGCACTCCAGTGACTCGCAATGCGTCCGCTTTGGTAGTCGCTGTGCCAGCACCTCGCGACAGTGGACAAAATTCGATTCACCCCTTATCGGATGTCGTCGAAGAAGCTCAGGCGGTCGCCCATCAATTCACGAATGCCCACTTCTTGGCCGGTTCGAGCGCGACCCTCGGTCAGGTCTTGAATTTTCTTCCGGATGTCGCTGTGTTTCATTTTGCGGGCCATAGCTCAAACTCGTATACATCGGCTGGACTGCTTCTGTTTGACGGGCCGCTCACAAGTAAGGTCCTCCAAAACGCGAGAATACTCCAAACACAACTTGTCGTTCTCTCGGGTTGTGACACGGAAGAAGGTTCGCTCGGTGAGGTGGATGCAACTGACAGTCTTGTGGCCTCCTTTACCCGTGCGGGCGTGCCCAGAATCATAGCCAGCCGATGGAACGTCGATTCTGCGGTGACCCTTCGATTTATGAATGCGTTCTACGCCAGCCTGTCAGCTGGATCCCGCGTTGAACAGTCATTGGTCCATGCGCAGAAAGTCGTACGCGACGGTCCCGGGACAATCCATCCGTTCTACTGGGCAGCATTCGCAGTTTTCGGCTCGGACGCGATGTAGGGAAGTTTGGAGTCACTCACAATTCACCAGAATCGTTCAGTGTTTCAGCCAAATCCAACACGGGAGACGCATATATGACTTGCAAGTATTACCTTCGCTATTGGGCTCCACTGGCGTTTGTTGTCTGCCTCACTGTGCTGACGTCTACAACCGTCAGGGCGCAATCCGACGTAGAAATAGAAGTCGCAGGCCCGTGGAGCTATGCTCCAGACCCTAGCGATTCCAGCAGGCTTATTGTCATCGCTCCAAACCTCGGACATATAATGTCGATATTCACGGGAGACGATGCCTTCAACTATCCGAGTAAGACTCTACCTCTCGGACCGCATCGGTTGGACTTCCCAACCGTCTCTTGCGGGTCGGCGACAGCTTCCTCTTACTTTCTCTATCCTGCGAATAACGTGGACCCACAGCTTATCTTGGCTGCCGCAAAGTCTTCGTCGCTCTATTCCGTCTCGATCCCTAAACCTTGCTCCTACGAAACCAACATCGAGTCCGTCTTCAAATACAACGGTGTAAGGCCGACGACAACAACTGATCCAGAAAGGAGTTTCACTACATGGATGATCCTGCACTACAAGGTGGACTCCACGACAACCGGGGCAGCACTTGACGAGCCGTCCGGAACTCCACCTAACACGCCGTTCGGAAATAACGTCGCCGGTTCAACAAAGAAAGCCATAAGCATCATCGTTTATCAGAATACCGCCCCGCACACCGCTTGCGATCCTGAATCGGCCGCCGCCTTTGACGCTAACCTGGACATTTGGAAACAGCCTCACGTGTACAGAGCATTTCCTGAACTCGTGGACATGCCCGTACAGAATTCGAACCAACAGGAACCAGGTGTCTATAACAACAGCTGCGCGCAAACCTATGGCAGTAGCGGAATGGCGGCTATGGACGTTCGC
>Ga0210387_10003561_pt1 | contig 11974 bp, 11 predicted proteins | sample IncBWC7OmetaG_FD_160108 | JGI IMG/M metagenome (GOLD analysis project Ga0210387, IMG submission 160108) | Forest soil microbial communities from Barre Woods Harvard Forest LTER site, Petersham, Massachusetts, United States - Inc-BW-C-7-O ... | reverse complement strand
CCCGCCACCATGCTGATGCGCTGCTGGAGGTCGTCGTGAAGTAGGTGCGCGCCGAGTTGAAGATAGAGGCCGTAGGCCGCCACCGCCGCCATCGTAAGCAACAGAACCACAGGAACCACCGCAATAAAAACATAAGCGACAATCAGCCGGTTTCGCAGCCGCCACAAAAGCTGGTTGCGAAACCACGGCATGAGCCGGACAACAAAATAAATTCCGGAGATAAAAGTCAGGAGAAACAATATTCCTGAGAATGGCAGTCGCATACCGGCGAGCGCAAAAATGCGCGAAATCGCGTACAGAATCAGAATCGCGAAGCAGATGCGATCGAGTGGCTTAGTTCGCCGGAGGAAAATCCAAAGGCGGCGTGAAGAGAATTGGTTCACTCGTGTTGGCTTCGAGGCTCAAGGCGAGCGGAGCCGCGAGACACCAATGATAACCCAGACCGCGTCGGCGCTGGCAACTGCGGTGCAGGAACTACATTGCTGCGCGGTCGCCTTTCTGAACCCGGCTGTGATACCGGCTGTACGTGAAATAAATCACCAGGCCGATGGCTAGCCAGATGATGAGGCGCGCCCAGTTGACCCAGCCGAGGTTGACCATCATATAAACGTTGATGGCCACGCCGAGCGCCGGGATCAGCGGGACGAGCGGCGTGCGGAACGGGCGAGGCTGATTGGGATTGGTATAGCGCAGAACGATCACGGCGATGCACACAATCACGAAGGCCAGCAACGAGCCGATATTGACCATTTTCCCAAGCTGATCAATCGGCGTGATGCTGCCGACGATCGCGGCAAGCAGGCCGACCAGAATGGTGGTCTTGTACGGAGTGCGGAACTTCGGATGAATCGCGGCGAAAAACTTGCGCGGCAGCAGCCCGTCGTTAGCCATCGAGTAGAGCACGCGAGTCTGGCCTAGCAACATCACCAGCATGACGCTGGTGAGTCCGGCCAGCGCGCCGGCGGTGATCACGGTGGAGGCTGTGTTCAGGCCGTGATCGAGAAAGGCAACGGCCAGCGGCGCCTCGATGTTGATCGACCTCCAAGGCACCATGCCCGTGAGCACGAAAGCCACGAGAATATAGAGGATCGTGCAAGCAACCAGCGAGGCAATGATGCCGATGGGCAAGTCGCGTTGCGGGTTCTTGGCTTCCTGCGCGGTAGTGGAAACGGCGTCGAAGCCGATGTAGGCAAAGAAAATATATGCTGCCGCTTTCCAGATCCCGCCGACACCCATGGGCGCGAATTCGGCCCAGCTGTGGCCGATGTTTGTGCTGTCCACGTATTTCAGGCCCAGCAGGATGACGAAGAGCACGACTCCGACCTTGATGACCACGATGGTGGCGTTGAAGTTCGCACTTTCTTTGATGCCGATCACTAGGACCGCGGTGATTAGCAGCGCGATGACGAACGCAGGCAGGTTGAAGCCGAAGTCGAAACCGAAAAGGCGCGGCGCGGCCACCAGGTCGTGCGCTTGCCGCAGCAGATCCGCCGACGGCACGTCGATAAGCGCATGCACCAGATCGGAAAACGCTTTCGTGGTGACTCCGAGAGCGGGGTTGGCCGCGTGAACCTGAGCTCGCGCGATTATGTTTTCGGCGGTCGCCAGAGCCGTCCAGTGGTCGTAAGCAAGCCACAGCGGCATCCTCAGGTGAAAAATTTGGAGCAGTTCGACAAAATGGTTGGACCAGCCTGACGACACGGTGCTTGCGCCCATGGCGTATTCCAGAGTCAAGTCCCAGCCGATGATCCAGGCGAGCAACTCGCCCAGCGCAGCGTACGCGTAGGTGTAAGCGCTGCCCGCCAGCGGAATCATCGCGGCGAACTCCGCATAGCACAAACCCGCCAGGACGCACCCGATACCCGAGACGATGAAGGATATCGTGAGCGCCGGACCGGCGTAGGTGGCGCCCAGGCCCGTCATCACGAAAATCCCAGCACCGATCACCGCGCCGACGCCGAGCGCGGTAAGCGAGAGGGGACCGAGCGTACGCTTGAGGGTGTGCTCGCCCGTATCCGCCGCCTCACGCAGCAGGACATCCATGGGTTTCTTCCAGAAAAGTGGGTTTCGGGACTGCGCGGTTTTGCCGGCTACATATTCTCGTTCGCTCATGTAGTTCGAGGACCTCCGGTTATGCGGCTTCACCGTTCGCGTCGGACTTCTCCGCCAGCTTCCACAGCCAGTACACGGGAACACCCAGCAGAACGATGATCAGTCCGGGCCAAGTGTACTGCGGTTTATAGCGCAGTAATTGGATTTCGAGAAACACAGCCATCACCAAATACAGCGCAGGAAGGAACGGATATCCAAACGCTCGATACGGCCGTTCCATGTCAGGACGCTTCCAGCGAAGAATGAAAAGGCCCAGCAACGTAAGGATGTAAAAAATAAGAACAGCGAAAATCAGAAAATCGAGCAGTTGGTTGTACGTGCCGGAAAGGCAGAGCACCGAACACCAGATTCCCTGCACGATCAGCGCGGCGCCGGGCGCATGATGGCGGTTCACTTTCCCGCAGGATTTGAAGAACAGCTTGTCCTTTGCCATTGCATAGTAAATGCGAGCTCCAGAAAGAATCAGTCCATTGTTGCAGCCAAAACCGGAGATCAAAATTGCAATCGCCATTACGACCGCGCCGGCTGGGCCGAAGATTACTTCCGCGACTGCCGTGCCGACTCTTCCCTGTGACGCAAACTCGATTCCACGCGCAATCGCCGTCGTTCCGTTTGGATCCCCGGTGATCGGAAGGACTCGCAGGTAAGCAACATTCGCAAGCGTATAAAGCAATACTACGAGCCCTGCCCCAAGCGCGAGCGAAAGCGGCAAATTTCGGCTGGGATTTTTTACTTCGGCCGCAATAAACGTGACGTTGTTCCACGCGTCCATCGCAAAGAGCGAACCTACCATCGCCACGCCTACCAGCGTGATCGTGCTGATCCACCATGTGGGATTGTCCGGCGGGTAGGGATGTAGCCCAGCAAGGCTGGCGCCGTGCCAAAAATCGCTGAAGTTAGCCACACGAGCCGCTTCCGTAGAAAACCAAATCCCCAGCAGCGCGAGCGCACCCAGCGAACCGATCTTCGCAACCGTGAAAATGTTCTGAACTATCGAGCCCAGCCGGAGTCCTCGGGTGTTGATCCAGGTAACGACGACGATTGAAAGAATCGCAAGGAAATTCTGCCGGTTCAAACCGACGTTATAAGGTCCGAGGTCACCGAACCAGAGATGCCACGGGCCGAACGTCCCGAGCTTCCAAATCCAGTCCGTCGGCGAGAACCACGGAATCATCACGGCTGTGAATCTCGAGAAAGCGATCGCGACCGCAGAAATCGTCGCCGTTTGAATTACCAGCAGCATCGTCCAGCCGTAGAGAAATCCCCCAATCTCGCCGAGAGATTCCCGCAGGTAAACGTATTGGCCGCCGGCATGCGGCATCGCCGCCGCGAGTTCTCCGTAACTGAGCGCTCCAATCAACGTCATTACGCCGGAGGCGATCCAGACAGCAAGAAGCAGCGCGGGGCTTTTCACCTGGTGCGCGATATCTGCGGAAACGATGAAGATGCCGGAGCCAATCATCGATCCGGCGACGATCATCGTGGAATCAAAAAGGCCGAGCCCTTTGACGAGCTCGGATCTCTCGCTGGCGCCTACCGTGGACGACTGCTGTGACATCGAGTCGAAAACCCCCAGATCAACACTTGTCGGCCTGCAACCCGGCGTTATAGAACCCGTGCAGCGATCTCGAAATACTTCTTCGCGCGTTTGGCTGGATCAGCTGCTTGCAGCAGATCGCTCACGACCGCCACCGAATCGGCTCCCGCGCGAAATACAGACTCGGCGGACTCTATCGTAATGCCTCCTATTGCTACCAGAGGTTTCCGCGTCAGCTTCCTGACCGTCCGCAAAAACTCGATCCCGACAACGGGGTCGGGATTCGCTTTCGTAAGGGTCGAGAAGATTGGGCCCACGGCTATATAGTCCGCCGAACTGCTGCTCGCGAGGCGGAATTGCTCGATGTTGTGTGTCGAAACCCCCACCCAGCGCTGCGGTCCAACGATCTTTCTCGCTTCTTCGACAGGCAGGTCTCCCTGGCCAACGTGCACTCCGCCAGCACCTGTCATTGTCGCAATGTCCGGCCGATCGTTCACGATGACGTGAACCCCGCGCGGACCAAGTTGCTCGACGAGCCTCCGCGAGGCTTCGAATATTTCGCGCGCGGCAGCATGCTTATCGCGAATCTGAAACAGAGTCACTCCGGCTTTGGCCAGCGTCTCCGGAACGCCCGCTGCGGCGCCGTCTATCGAAGCAAGGTCAAGAATCGCGTAGAGCGGTGGGAAGGGACTCGGCATCCCGGCTATTTCGAAGGCGCGGTAATTGCGCGTTCGATGAAATGGGTATCGAACTTTCCAGCAATGAATTCGGGATTCGCGAGGATTCGTTTCTGCAACGGAATCGTAGTTTTGATGCCTTCAACGACGAACCCACCAAGCGCCCCATTCATCCGGGCAATCGCTTCCTCGCGGTTTCGCCCGTGAGCGATGATTTTCGCAATCAGCGAATCGTAATACGGCGGCACAACCGCGTCAGAATAGCAGGCCGTGTCCACGCGGATTCCCGGTCCGCCTGGTACGCGAAACGCCGTAATACGTCCCGGCGACGGAACAAACGTATCGGGATCCTCGGCGTTGATGCGGCATTCGATCGCACTCCCGCGAAATTCAAAGGGACCAACCACGTCCTCGAGCTTTTCTCCCGCAGCGACCCGAATCTGCGCTTTCACAAGGTCCACGCCAGTCACCATCTCTGTCACCGGGTGCTCCACCTGGATGCGCGCATTCATTTCGATGAAATAAAGCTTGCCGGATTCCTCACGCAAAAACTCCACAGTCCCTGCGCTGGAATATCCCAATTTTGTGAGCGCCCCCACCACCTGATCGCCCATCTTTTTTCTCAACTTCGGATCAACCACCGGCGAAGGCGACTCCTCCAGCAGCTTCTGGTGCCGCCGCTGGATCGAACATTCGCGCTCTCCCAGATGAATCACGCTTCCGTGGCGATCCCCCAGCACCTGAAACTCGATATGCCGGGGCCGCTCAATCAATTTCTCCATGTACACGTTGGGACTTCCGAAAGCACCTTCCGCTTCCGACCGAGCCGTCTGAAATGCGTTCAGCAATTCCGCCTTCTCGCGCACGATGCGCATACCGCGGCCGCCGCCGCCCTCGGACGCCTTAATGATCAGCGGGTATCCAATTTCGCCGGCGAACTTCTTCGCCGCGTCCTCGTCCGGCACCACGCCCGGACTGCCCGGAATAATCGGCAGCCCCGCCTCAGCCATCGCCGTGCGGGCACGGTCCTTTTCTCCCATCAAACGAATCACGTCAGGGGTAGGACCGATAAAGGTGATATGCGAGGCCTCGCACACTTCCGCGAAGTTCGCGTTTTCGGAAAGAAATCCGTATCCGGGATGGATGGCATCCACATTCGCAATTTCTGCAGCGCTGATCACTTGGGGAATATTCAGGTAACTGTCACTGCTCCGCGGAGGCCCAATGCAAATCGCCTCATCGGCAAAACGAACGTGAAGAGCGTGCCGGTCAGCTTCGGAATAAACGGCGACGGTCGAGATCCCAAGTTCCTTACATGCGGTCAGTATTCGAAGGGCAATCTCGCCGCGATTGGCGATCAGAATTTTTCGGAACATTTTGCCTGGAGGTCGAGCGCCTATTTCTTGCCGAGCGGCCGGATGCCGAACAATGGCTCGCCATATTCCACCGGCTGGCCGTTTTCTACGAATACCCTCACAACTTCTCCCGCCACATCCGACTCAATTTCGTTCATCAATTTCATCGCTTCAATGATGCAAAGCGCCTGTCCGGACTCCACTCGCGCTCCCACCTTCACAAACGGCTCCGATTCGGGGCTGGCAGCCGAGTAATACGTGCCAACGATAGGCGATTTGATGATGTGCAGGTCTTCCGTCACCGAAGCTGGCGAAGCCGCTTCGTGCCCCGGTGCATGCCCCGTGGCATGATGAGCCGCGGGAGCTGCGTGCGCCGGAGCATGAGTCCCGCCGGCGGACACCTCCGCCGGAGTAAACGCGCGGAAGACGCCCGGCGCGTGTGCCGAGGGCTTCTTCAATCGGACCCGCACCCCGTCGCGCTCGTATTCAAACTCCTCCAGCCCGTGTTTTTCCATGAAAGCGAGCAGCCGCTCGACCTCAACAAAATCCACTCCTCGCGGACGGCTCCCCTGCGCTGCTTCCGGCTTCGATTTTTTCGCCATTTAGAGTTCTAGGAATTCTCGCGGCGCAGTCGTCAAATCCTCGGCGCCAGTTGACGTAACCACAACATCGTCTTCAATGCGGATACCGCCCAGCCCTTCCACGTACACGCCCGGCTCGATCGTTATAACCATGCCCTCTTCAAGTACCGTCGCGCCGCCCTTGCCCAGCCGCGGCATCTCGTGTACCTCAAGTCCCAGCCCGTGGCCAGTGCTGTGGGTGAAAAACTGGGCCAAATGCTCAGCCTTGAGGACTTGCCTCGCCGCCGCGTCCACCGATCCCCCCGTAATCCCGGGTCGAATCGCCGCTCGGGCTGCTTCCTGAGCCGCTAACACAGCGCGGTACATCCGCCGGATCTTCGCGGAAGCCCGTCCCAGGAAGACGGTGCGCGTCATATCGCTGCAATAGCCGTGGAGTATAGCACCCTGGTCAATGACGACCAACTCGCTTTTCCTGAGCGGTTTGGAGGATGGCCGGGCATGCGCCCACGCTGAGTGCGGGCCTGCCGCCACAATGGTCTCAAACGAGGGTCCGCTGGCGCCCTTGCGCTTCATCGAATGCTCCAGCTCGGCAGCAAGGTCGATCTCCGTCAATCCCGCCCTTATAAGCGGCACCGCCCCCGTAAACACGTCGCTGATCAGCGCCGCAGCCGCACGCATCTTGGCGAGCTCCTGCGAATCTTTCACCGCGCGGAGCATTTCTACAGCATTCCCGCCGTCCACCCACCGAACCCGGCTCCCCGACGCTCCCTGAAGCGCCCTGAGCTGCGCTACCGTCACGTGACCCGAGCTGTAAGCCACTCGCAGCCGCCCGCGCACCGCTTTCCTCTTGCGAAGCGTTTCGCCCACCGCGCGAATCAATCCGTGCCTCACGATCTCGATTCGGGAATTTGAAACCTCTTCGTGCGCTTGAAACGTGTAGCGGCTATCGGTGTAGAGGGTCGAACGGGACGCCTCCACAAGCAGCATTCCCGCGCTGCCGGTAAAGCCGCAAAGATATTGAATGTTGTGGGGCTCGGTAACAAGGAAGGCGTCCGAACGCGACGCCAAAAAAGAAAACCGGAGCCGATCGATTCGGCTCCGGTTGTCAGGTCTGTTTCGCGATTTACCAGCCACGTTCGATAACAGTCTCCCCGGCCTCGTCGCCCGTCTAGCTCGGCATAATCCTTGGCGTCAGGAAGAACAGCAATTCCTGCGCCGACGAGCTAACCGTTGTATGCCGGAACAGATTGCCGACTGCGGGCAAGCTGCCGAACAGAGGAACCTGCTTAACGTCCGTCTGCTGGTTCGTGACGATAATGCCGCCAATCACCACCGTGCCGCCGTCGTTGATCAGCACTTTCGTCTCTGCCGATTGTGTATCGATTGCAGGGATACCTTGAACTCGTGGGATCGCCTGGTCGATCTGGTCGTTCGTCACGGTCACGTCCATGAACACCGTGCCGTCTGCGGTAATTTGCGGCGTAACTTCCAGCTGCAGTACCGCGTCGACGAATTGAACCGAAACCGTGTTGTTGACGATCGTCTGCACCGGAATCTTGGTTCCTTGCTTGACGGTGGCCTTCTGGTTGTTCTGCGTGATTACCTTCGGCTTCGAGAGCAGCTTGCCAACTCCGCGGTCTTCCGCCGCCGTGATAATCACGTCGAGTGCGAAGTTCGCCGCCGAGAACGAGTAGCTGATGCCGCTCGTTGGTGCTCCTACGCCCAAGTTCGTGCTCAATGGCAGCGAACCGCTCGTCGGCGTCCCTCCTCCCGATCCTACGATCACCGGAGGAGCTGGAAGTGGCGGGAAGTTGCGGACAACTGGGCTCGTGCCTACACCGCCGGTACCCGAGAAGAGGTTCCGGCCGTTATTGCTGGCTGCCGCAAAGGCCAATTGCGTTCCGATTTCACGCGAGAACGTGCGGTTCGCCGCAACGACGCGCGCTTCGATTTCCACCTGTTGCGATTTCCGGTCGAGCTGGCGGATCAGGTTGTCCAGAACCGGCAGGACAGTCGGAATGTCGCGAATAATGATTGTGTTTGAGCGGCTGTCCGCAAGTACATCGCCGCGCGAAGAGAGAAACTTCTTTAGCGTCGCAACCAGATCGGAAGCTTTTGCGTAGCTCAGAACGCGGGTCGTTGTGACGACGTCCGCGGCCTCCGCTTGCGCCTTCGCCAGGTCCCGGTTCTGTTCGGCTTCCTTCTTCAGTGTCTCTTTCGTCGCAACGCGAAGCACGTTGCCTTCGAGCTGCTTGTCGAGTTCATTGTTCTTCAGAACTATATCGAGAGCCTGATCCCACGGTACATCATCCAGAACGATCGTGAGGTTGCCCTTGACGGCCGGATCCACCACTACGTTCAATCCGCTGATTTCATGAATCAGGCGGAAGAAGTCGCGCAGATCAACGTCCTTCAAGTTCACCGAAATTGGCTCACCGGAGTATCTTCCGGAAGGCGCAGGAGCTGGAGACTGCCCGTCGACAAGTGGCTTCCCCGCTTCCGTCGTATTCGCCGCAGGCTCTGGCGTATTAACCGCCGGAGCTGAAGCTGCAGGCTGCGTCGCAGATGGCGATGCAAGACTTGCTGCTGGCTGCGAGTAGGCAACCGGAAGCACGGCCGCTGGCGCCGGGATTGCAGACGTCGGTGCGATGGAAGCTTGCGCCGGCGCTGGTTCCGATTTGGCAACCGATTTCGCGGTCGACAAGTCCGAAGGCTCGGCGGATGGCTTTGATTTGTGCGTTCCGTTGGATGCGCCCGCAGCCGAAGCCGCTGGAGCAAACGCAACTGTCACCGAATTTCCGCTCGCGTTGATGTTGTACTGTGCGGGCTGCCGCAGATCGATCACCACGCGCGCGATTTCCGGCGTAAATTGTGCCAGCCGAACTTCGCGCACCGGCTCGAGATTGCTTGCAATCTGCTTTTCTGAAATCTTCATGTGCGAACCGGCAAAATCAAGCACCAGCCGGTCCGGATTCTGCAGCCGGGTGGCGTGGTAGTTCAGTTTGCCGGAACCAATCACGTTCACTTCGGTCTGGTCGCCGTTTTGCGCAAGCCTTACCTGTTGAATCGTTTCGAACGTCGTGCCCGGCGTCTTCGCTTCGCTCAACCGAGCCGAGGCGGGAACAATCGCCGGCGCGGCTTTCGCGGAAGCCGAATTCGAAGGAGCTGAGGTTTGATCCCCCGAGCGCGCCACGAGCAGCGTCAAATCCTGCGAGTCCTTGCGTTCCAGGCGTGGTTCCAGGCCCTGGCTCAGCAGGATTTCCACTCGCACCACCGGCTTCTGGCCCGAGGCGTAGTTGATCACGCGGTAGCTCTTCACAAGGTCGGAAGCCACCACGCGAGCGCCGGCCGGATCAGCCGCCGCCACTCCGCTCAGGTCGAGCACATAGAGGCTCTCACTGGGGCGATAGGTGGTGTACTCGAACGGAGCATTCGCCTGCGCTTCCAGGCGGACAGTTCCGTCCTTCACCACCGCTTTCACATGCACCACCGGTGCGTCATTCGCCGGAAGCGCTCCGTTCGTAACCATCAGGCTTGCTGCAACCAGCGCACTCAAGCCCCACGCCCGCCACATGATCCTCATTGCTGCTCTCCTGCACTCGAGTAGATTCGTTTCGTAACCATTCGTTCTACCGGTTTCCCGAACGCATCTTTTGAGTTCTCTTTGAACGTCACGCCATCCAAGCCAATCTTTTCCACGTCACCGTCGTACAAGCGGTCACCCTCGCGGATGAAATACACTCGCTGCTCTTCGTTGGACACAACCGCCAGCATTCCGCTCGGCGATTTCACGGTGCCGTCCACTCGGACGGAACCGATCACAAGTCCCGCCTTGCCCGGAGGCAACGGCCCGTGCGCAGGTTTCGTATTGCTGACGAGAGGCTGGAAAGGATCCCGCTTCGCCTGCACAGGGTCGACCTTGGCATCGGGAGCTGCGGCAGACGCAGCGCTGTCCGCTGGAGCAGCGGTCGAAACCTTCGACACGTGCGCCTTTGCGTTCGTCGCCACTTTCTTCGGAGGTGCGCTCTGTGCTGCGGCGGCTGGTATCAGGCAGAATGAAACCGCCAGCACTGCCCACAAATTTACGTTCGACTTTGCCAGTTTCATCGTTTTTGCCCTGCGGCTGGCTTATTTGCCGGCGCGGCTGTCGTTGCCGCCGGCGTGTCTGCCGCTTTCGTGAAGAAAGTCGTGATCGTAAAGGTCCCGGTAACGGAAGCCGACGATGCGACACGGTATTTAGCTGTCGACGTCGTAGTCCCGCTGAGCCCGGAAAGCTTCAGGTCACCAACGTTGATAATTCGGGAGAGACGCCCGAGCCGTGCGAAGAAGTCGAGAACCGAGAAATACGGCCCGTCCGCTTCGATGTCGAACGGCATCTCGAAGTAGTACGGCTGCGTCGCAACAGGCTTTGCCGTCAGCTTGCGGATGGAAACGCCCGAGCTCAGCGCCGCAGTCTGGATCATGAGGATGAACTGATCCACCTGCTTTTCTTCCGGAACGATCGTTTGCAACGTCTCAAGTTGCTTCTGGAGAGCGTCCATCTCCGACTGCAACTCGGCCCTGCGCTGCTTGTAAACTCGCAAACTTTGCACTTCCGCTTCCAGAGGCTTCACCGTATTCTGCGCGGCCTCCAGATCTGTTCGAACTGTCCGGACCGGCGATATCGGGAGATAAAATCCTGCCGCGACGATTACAAACGCCAGCGCTACATAAAAAACTGCTTGCAGGGGCCAGGGCCACTCGCGGAATGAAGTCGCCATGTTAGCTCCTCCCCTTCGCCGTGGGCTGCGGAGCCGGCGTCGCGGTGGCAGCGGCCGTCTTCGGCTTCGCTGTGTCGGCGGGAGGTGGCCCACCGTTCGCAACCGCCGCTGTCATTGAAAAGCCGAAAGTCTGGGCCGACTTCACAAGATCAGTTTCCTCGGCGTCTTTTATCTCTACGTTATTGAAGTAGCCCGAGCGTTTGAGCTGGGTGATGAAATTGGCGACAGCGTTGATCGACCCCGCTTGCCCTTTAATGTCGAGATTGTCGCCCTTGCGCTCAAGACTCGTCAGCCAGAGCGAATCCACTCGCACGACGGTGTTGGCCACCATCTGGAGTAGCTCTTGGCCGCCGGTGCGATTCTTCTGAAGCGTTTCGATCACGTTAATTCGTTGCTGAAGAACCGCCTTCTGACTCTCGAAGCGATCCACATCCGCCTTGATCGCCTGAAGCGTGGCCTTTTCAGCCCGCAAAGAAGCGATCTTCGCGTTGGTCGCATCCAGCTCGCGCTTTTGCTGGTAATACGTGATTCCCAGCACGACGCCCGCGAGACCGAGAGCTACCAGCAAAAACACAATCTGGATCGTCGCTTCCAGCGGAACCGTCGTTTTGGTGGCCTTCGGACGGGCCTGGCCAAGTAAGTTAATCCGGATCATGGCGTGTCAAAGCTCCTCAGCGCCAGGCCGACAGCGATTGCCAGGCGCGGCGCCAAATCGCGAAGCTGGCTTTCATCGTGACGCCCAGGATTGATTGCAACCTTCCGGAACGGGTACAGCTCCTCGACCGGCATCGCAAATTCTTCCTTCAGCAAGTCGAGCAGGCCCGGAACCCGCGCCGTGCCCCCCGCAACGTAGATCCGGCGGATGTTCTCGCCGCTCGCCGTTGCGCGGAAAAAGTCGAACGTCTTCTGTATCTCGAGAATCAAAATGTCGGACACTGACCGCAGTATCGCC